>Ga0310120_10002992_pt1 | contig 12171 bp, 10 predicted proteins | sample CB27_AW_983_MG_FD_203506 | JGI IMG/M metagenome (GOLD analysis project Ga0310120, IMG submission 203506) | Marine microbial communities from Western Arctic Ocean, Canada - CB27_AW_983 | ecosystem: Environmental > Aquatic > Marine > Oceanic | place: Canada: Western Arctic Ocean | collected... | reverse complement strand
CGGCATCTCCAAACTCTTCGAGACTCGCTTCTATTCGCATGAAATGAGTGTCCTGAAACCAGACCTCGAGGCCTTCGAAACCGTCGTCGCCGCCCTCGGCTGCGCACCCGATCGCATTCTTTTTCTCGACGACAACGAGATCAATGTTCTCGGCGCGCGAGCCGCCGGGCTGCGCTCGGAATGTGTGGCCGGAGTGGCGGAAGTCCGCGCAATTTTGGTCAAAAACAAGCTCTTGCGCGTCTGAGACGTGTTTCAGCTTTCTTTTCCGCCCTATACAATACGGACCGTTTCGTATATGCTCTGGTCGTTTGGGCAGCCAGCCCGTCGGCTGGTCCCGGCCCGACGGCCGGCCGCCGCCCATGGAGCGCAGCCAGATGAATTTCGATTTCTCCCCTGAAGAACAGAAGTTCGCCGACGAAGTCGAGGCGTGGCTGGTCGAGAATCACGATCCGGTCGTGATGGATCATCACCGAGAGAATTTCACACAGCTCTCGGACACGCCCGAGCGACGCGCCTTCATGGAAAAACTCGCCGCCAAGAATTGGCTCGGCATGTCCTGGCCGAAGCAATACGGAGGCCAGGAAATCGAAGGCGTTTACGAGTACATCTTGAATGAAGCACTCTCGAAGCATGCCGCGCCCCAGATTGGCAAGGGCGTCGGCATCATCGGCAAGACGCTGATTCGACACGGCAACGAAAAACTCAAGAAGGAGTTCCTGCCCAAGATTCTCTCTGCCGAGGTCGAGTTCGCCGTCGGCTATTCCGAACCACAAGCCGGCTCGGACGCTGCGAACATGCAACTCAAAGCGGAGAAAGTCGACGGCGGCTGGATGCTCAACGGGCAGAAGATGTGGACGACGTCGGCGCATTTCGCGGATTGGTACTGGCTCGGCGCACGCACGGATCCGGACAAGCCCAAGCATGACGGGCTCTCCCTCTTCCTCATCCCGATGGATCATCCAGGCCTCGAAATCCAGAGCCTGCCCACGATTGGCAAGGACACGACCAATCAGGTCTTCTTCGAGGATGTTTTCGTTCCCGACGACTATCTCGTGGGCAAGCGCGGCAAGGGTTTTCAGATGATCTCGGAGGCGCTCGATCTCGAACGCTTCACGCTCTTCACACTCTCGCCTATCAGCAATCGAAGCGAAGTCCTCGTGGATTGGGTCAAGAAGGCCAAGCGCGATGACAAACCGCTCAAGGACGACGCGAACGTTCGACGCACGATCGCGCATATCATGACGGACACTGCGGTCGCAAAGGGTCTCAGTACACGCTTCGTCTGCGCGGCCAAGAGCGGCGGCAAGCCGCCCACCATCGAGTCCTCTCAGTACAAACTCTTCACGACCACACTCTCCCAACGCGTCTGCAAGGATGCGCTCGACATCCAGGGACATGAGGGAACGATCATGGAGGGGCAGGACGATGCCCCGATTCTCGGTCGGTTCGAAGGCGCCTATCGGGCCACCATGAACGAAACGGTGGGGGGCGGATCGTCAGAGATCCAGAAGAACATCATCGCTCGGCGGCATCTCGGCCTGCCCAAAAATTTCTAGGAGCCCCGAAAATGGATCTCGATTGGACCGATGAGCAGCAGATGATCATCGACATGACGCGATCGATGCTCGAAGAATATTCGACCAGCGAAGTCGTGCGCAGCCAGGAAGATGATTCCCGGGGCTACCCCGATGCGCTGTGGAAACAGATGAGCGAGTTGGGACTGAATGGGCTGTTGATTCCCGAAAGTCATGGCGGCGGCGGCCAGACTCTTCTCGAAGGCGCACTCGTCTACGAGGAACTCGGACGCGCGATGGCACCGACACCGCATTTCGTTTCTTCTGTGATGAGTGCCGGCGTTCTGCTAGCGGCGGGGAACGACGCGCAAAAGAATGAATGGCTCGGCCGGATCGCCAACGGCGACGCCATCTTGACCCCCGCCTGGCTCGAACCGGAACGCGGCTGTGGTGAAGCCGGCGTCGCACTCTCGGCCGAAAAAGACGGCGGGGACTACATTCTCAACGGTCGCAAGCGATCGGTCGCATTCGCTTCGTCGGCCGCACGGCTGATCGTCCTCGCCCGCAGCGACGCCGGCGTCGATCTCTTCCTGGTCGATCCCAACAGCAAGGGAGTCGTTCGAAAGCAGCTTCTTTCACAGGGGCGCGAAGCGCAGTACCAGGTCGACTTCGACGGCGTCCGGGTGGGTGCCGGCGACCGGATCGGTGCCGCAGGATCGGGTTGGACGACCTGGAGCGACGTGATGCATCAAGGCATCATCCTGCTCGCTGCCCAGGCAATCGGGGGCGCGAATCGATGTCTCGAAGAGACGGTGGAATTCTCCAAGGAGCGTATCCAATTCGACAAGCCGCTCGGAGCATTCCAGGCCCTTGCCCACTATATGGCGGACGCCTCCACGGAGATCGACGGAGGCCGCGTTCTCGTTCATGAAGCGGCATGGAATCACGCGGCCGGACGCTCGATCGCACGACTTGCACCCATGGCCAAACTCTTCTGCTGCGAGGCCTATCGCGAAACGACGCGGATCTGCGCCCAGATCTGGGGTGGCGTCGCTTTCACGATCGAATACGACCAGCAGATGTTCTTCCGCCGCGCGAAGCAGCTACAACTCTCGTGGTGGGACACGCCTTTCCTCGAAGAGCTGATCGCTGCGGACGTCCTCGACAACTGAAGCTCATCAGCTGCCGAAATTACCGAGTCCCCAGTTGGCGGCTTCGACAAGTCGGTCCATGAAGGCTTGGCCATAGGCGCCCTCCGGATCGGCACGCACCAATTCGTCGAGAATGCGGGCATCTTCTCCGACCAGGATTCGCCATTGGCGCGCGTGGACACCGTCGAGAATCACCTTGGCGGCTTCGGCCGCCGTCATTGGCGCGTCATCCCGAAACATCTCACCCATCATGACCAGTGCCTGACGAACCTGTTCGTTCGTCGCCTCGCCAAGCTCGAAGCCGCGGCGAATGAGATTATCCCGCGCGACCTGAAGATCCTCATCGGACATCTCCTTTGGATCGCTTCCGAGTATGCGACCCGAATTGATGACGATCGAGGTCCCGATATGACCGGGCATGACGAGTGAAACGCCGATGTGTGGCGCATTCAATTTGAAGTCGTTGATCAGCGCTTCGGTAAAGCCTTTCACAGCGAATTTCGCGGCACTATAAGAGGTATGCGCCATGTCGGGGCCCAGCGATGCCCAGAATCCGTTCACGCTGCTGGTGTTGATCAAATGGCCTTCTTCGGCAGCAAGCAAGAGGGGAAGAAAGGCGCGCGTACCGTAGTAGACGCCGAACCAACAAACATTGAAGGTCTTGTCCCAGGCTTCCCGCTCATCGACGATCAGGCTCCCCGCGCCGCCGATTCCAGCATTGTTGAAGACGAGATGAACGCAATCTGTCTCTTGCTCTTCCATTACCGCATCGCGAAAGGCCAGGACCTGCGCCTCATCCGAGACGTCCGCGAGGTGGGTCGTCACGCGGACCGAAGACGGTGCATCCGCCTCACATAACGCCTTCGTCTGTTTCATGTTCTCGTCGGAAACGTCACACATTGCGACATGACAGCCCGCGCTCGCGAGCTGTCTGGCGAGTTCGCGCCCCATTCCCGTGCCGCCGCCGGTCACGACCGCGATCTTGTCGTCGAACGATTCCATCTCATTCTCCCTCGAATCGAAAACCCTGTTCAAACGTTCTCTTCGACAGCGCCTGCGGCCACGAGATCATCGATCTCGGAGATCGATAGACCCAGAAGTTCTCGCAGGACCTCGCGATTGTCTTGGCCGATGCTCGAACCGGCGTGCGTCGTGCGCCCGGGCGTACCCGTGAGCCCAAGCGGAATCCCAGAGGCCGTGACCACACCCTTCTTGAAGTGTTGAATCTCCTCGAAGAAGCCCCGATGAGCAAGCTGTGGATCATGACGTAGCAGATCTTCGGCGCTCTGTACGACACCGGCGGCAACGCCCGCTCGCTGACACGCCTCCATGACTTCATAGTCCAGGCGCTCGATCGTCCATTCCGCGAGCTTCGTCTCGAGAAAATCGACATGCGCCACGCGCATTTCCATGGACTCGAAGCGCGCCTCCTCTGCCCAGGCCGGACGGCCGAGGACTTCCTTCAGCCGATCCCAATCGGAATCGTCCTCGACGCAAATAACACACCAACGATCGTCCCCACGACACCGGAAACAACCGTATGGAACGCGATCGAGTTCGCGATTTCCAAGGCGCGCCGGTTCCCGATCGAATGCTGCGGCCTCGGCGATGAGAGGTCCGATCGCCGCGATCGATGTCTCGAGCTGCGAGAGGCGGATGATCTGCCCTTGCCCATTGCGCTCTCGATCGATCAATCCGGCCATCAAGACGAACAGGCCGTGCGAGGCACTCAGCGGATCTGGATAGGCGAAATGCGAAAGCGTGCACTCGCGATCTGGAAATCCGCCCAGACTCGAAAGCCCAGATGCCGCTTCGATATTCGGACCCCAGGTCACATAACCCGAATTGGGTCCGTCGTCGCCGTAACCACTCGACTCGAGCATCACGAGGCGGGGGTTTCTCTCGCATAACGTCTCGAATCCAAGACCCAACTTTTCCAGGACACCCACGCTGTAATTCGCGATTACGGCGTCGCTGCGCTCGACGATCTCGCGAGCCAGGCGAGCGCCCTCCTCATTCCGGAGATCGAGAGCGACGAAGCGCTTTCCCGCGCTCCAATCCGTAAACCAGGGAGAGCATTCGGGTTGTGTTCCGAGTTCGGGATGACGCGGGGGAACGAAGAGCCTCGGCACATCGGGGAAAGCGTGCGACTCGATCTTGATGACCTCGGCACCCGCCCAGGCGAGCATGCGACCGATCCAGGGCGCGGCGAGCCCCGTCCCGAACTCGACGACTCGCAGCCCGTCGAGGGCTCCTCGCTCGGAGATTTCCGGATCGCGAAAAGCCGAGTTCTTCTTCGTCCCAGGCTTCAGCATCCCGAATACCTCGTGTTGGTGTTCGTCGATGCCGGGAACGCTGACTTCGTCGTTTCGAGCCTGGGCGCCGAATCTTGCGGGCGCTCCCGGCGCTCGCAGAACCGCCCCCTCCTCGGTTCGCAGATCGACAAAGAAATTCCGGGTCTGCAAATGGGCGTCGTCGAGAACTCGACGCGCCGTCTGAACCGGCGTCACAGCGATGTGTCGATGCTGGCCCTCGCGAACCATCTCATCGACGGAAAGCGTGGTCGCCAGATCGCCGATGAAGACATCGAGCAATTCACGGTAGGGAAGTCGACTCGACGAAGGCCCGTGAAATTCGGAGAGGAGGACCTCCTCGTTTCCGGTCACTTCATGAATCCAATTGGCCAGCGCCTCCCAATGGTTCGGACGGTTGACCATCAAATAGACGAGGCCGTCACGACATCGATATGCGCCCGATGGAACGGAGGCCACCAACCCCGTCCCGACTCGCTTGGGAACGATTCCGTCCTCGAGCCATTTCCCGACGCCGGCAATATGGGTCACCGCCGTCGTCACCTCGAGGCTCGAAATGTCGATGTATTGCCCGCGCCCGGTTCGCTCGCGATACAGGAGCGCGACCAGGCTGCTGGCGGCAGCGAAGGACGCGGTCACGAGATCGGATTGATGACCCGCCATTCGAACCGGTGAATCGGCGGGATCGCCGACCGAGATCATCAAACCGCCGAGAGCACTGGCGACGAGATCGTTCGAGCGAAACCTACACTGGGGACCCGTCTGACCAAATCCTGAAATCGACGTCATCACGAGTTCGGGGTGCTCGGCGCTAAGATCTGAATAGCCCAGCCCTAGATCCAATAGGGCACCCACCGGAAGAGACTCCAGGATCAGGTCCGAGCGCGCCGCGAGACGACGAAAGCGATCTCGATCGCCGGCGCTGCCCAGGTCGAGCACAATGCTCTTTTTCCCGGCGTTCCCGTACAGAAAGGGCAGGCTCTTCGAGCCTCGCGCGGAATCCAGCAGAGGAGCCTGGAGCCGCCCGGGGTCCCCGCCCGGCGGCTCGATCTTGATGACCTCTGCCCCGAGATCCGCAAACAGTTTTCCGCAGTAGGCGGCAGCCGACGAGGTCAGGTCGAGTACGCGAAGAGGGGCCAGAGCATGCATTGCGGGCTTCGTCAATTTCCGAGCTCTCTTGGACTCTTTCGAGCCCAGGTTACACGCTAGGCGGCCTGTTCGAGGTTGGCTGCGGTCAGCGAGCCAAAACCGACTCGATTCGCCTCCGAGGGGCGCATGCTACGTGAGCATTCTCATAAATCTAGATAGAAACCCCCATCAAAAAAAGAAGATATTTCTCATGAAAGCCAGAAAAACACTGGCTCTATAGGGATTAGTCCCGATGGCGTCACTCGAATCTCCCTTAGTTTCTGGTGGAAGCGCTTGGAAAACCAAGGGAGGATTCACCGTGAGTCTGGACAACCTGGTCTTCAACGCCCCCCAGAATACGAGCCCCACCCCTGCCTCGGCGTCAGTCACGCTGGTCGAAGACGCGACCCCCGACTCGACTCGATCCGGGATCGCCCCGGAGCCATCCGAGGCCTCACCACCCGAGCCGGATAGCCGCCCGATGCTGCTGCCGATCATGGTTCTGGTCGCGATCCTGCTCGGATCGTTCGGATGCGCGAAACCGCCGGAACATCCATGGGTCATTCGGGACGGATTGGTCGAAGTCGAGACCTACAATCGCGGCCAACTCTTCGTGAAGCGAGAACATCATCTCGGCAACTACGACAACCTGTTGATCGATCACGTCGGATTTCGCTACGGACGGGGACAGGAGCGATTGAAGGAGGGCGAAGAAGATCGAATCGTTTCGATGCTGCTGAGTGCCGTCCAGGGATCTCAGGACGGCACGATCGGACTCGCCGCCGTTCCCGGGCCCTGCGTACTCACCGTGAATTTCTTCTTGAAGGATCTCGAATTCGAAACTCCGGATTGGGACGGAAGATCGCAGACGAACTTCATGTCTTCCTACGGCGCCGCGACCATGGTTCTCGAGTTGCGCGACTCGATGGATCAAGGGCCACTGGCTCGCTTCATTCAGAGGCGAGACCTCGGTGGAGGACGTGTCACGCAGACGCAGTCCAAGAGTCTGCAGCGCCTTCGCTACGTCATGTCCTTCGCACTTCGCGACATGGGAAACCAGCTACGCAAGGTCATCCCGCCGACGACCGGCCATTCGAATACGAAATGCCGTGGAGGAATGTCGCAGGTCGCCCTGGGCTCTCGCTGAGGCGCTTGAGCGATTCATTGCGTGCGCGGCTGTCGACGGTGTCTTCGATCGGGTGCAACTAACCGAAGGCATGGTCGGCAGCACGCGGCGCATTGGTCATTACGCGGGACTCGCCGTTCGAAGCTTCAGGTGTCGGTCCTGTGAACGGTCAGGACTGGACAGGGCGCATGCTCGACGATTCGTTCGGCGGTACTTCCGAGCAGAAATTGTCGCCACTTCGAGTGGCCGCGAGTTCCCATCACGATGACGTCCACATCACGTTCCGAAGCGAGTTCTGTCACGACCTCGGCCGGGTCACCCCGTTCGATCACGACTTCTACCTGAAATTCCTTCGCACGCAAAGCCGAAACGGCTGGCTCGGCAGCCTCCGCCGCCAACTGATGTGCATTCTCGACTAACATCGGGGGTGCGCCATTGCCGAATCCGCCCAGCGGAACAACCGTCGGAGCGATATGAAAAGTATGAACGAGTACGATCTCCGCATTCTGGCTGCCGGCGAGAATCAGGGTCGCGGCGGCCAGCGCTTGATCGGCGGCTGGCGAGAAGTCGGTCGGCAGGAGCAAGCGACGAACGGGCTCGATCGACCGAGAATCGCCGGGATGCACAGTCAGAACCGGCTGGTTCGCCGTTCGAACGACCTCCTCCGCGACACTCCCGAGCAGCAGATGCTTGAAGCCCGTATTGCCCCGCGTTCCGATCATGATCAGGTCAGCGGCGAGCGAATCCGCACGAGAAGTGATCTGTTTCGCAGCGCGTCCCTGTTCTAGATGCGTGCTGACCCGCACGCCCGCCTCGCGAACCAGGGAAGCGCATCTCGCGAGACCTTCGGTGCAGGCTTCTCGAAGCAGCTCTTCGAAATTGGGTGGAACCACGATCATTTCGGGAGCGGCCAGAGGCGGAAGATCGGGCTGCATCACGTGGACGAGTGCGATCTCGGACCCGTGACTGGAAGCCAGTTCGATGGCGCGATCAAGCGACAGTGCGGCTGTTTCCGAGAAATCCGTTGCGACGAGAAGGATGCCGAGAGAATCGCTCTCTAGCTTGATCGCAGTCGCCATGCTCACTCCTTGGACTCCTTGGACTCCTTCGAATTGTCAGAAGATTCGATGAATCGGACGAACTCGACAGGCACACAGGAGAAACGACAAGCAGAAGATACTACACGGATAGGCGCTCTGCCCCGAGGTTCGCCAGGCGCGTTTTGCCTCCTGACTTGAAGATCCTTCGAAATTGCCGATGCTCGCGAGATGGCAAGCTCGACTTCTTGGACGACGCCGCGAACCGACATCATCACTGGGGCGTCTTCGGGAATCGGTGAAGCGACCGCGCGACTGCTCGCGCGCAACGGCTATTTCGTCGCCATCATCGCGCGTCGAAAGGAACGATTCGAAGCGCTCGCCGCCTCGATCCAGAAGGAAGGCGGCCGCGCGATTCCGATCGCCGCGGATCTCGCGGACGAGCAGGAGACGGGACGAGCGGCTGATCTTGCGCTGGAGGCGCTGGGACGAATCGATCTACTGGTCAACAACGCCGGATATAGCCCCGGGCACGCGATCGAGCAGATCAGCCGCTCCGAGCTTCGACACATTTCTGATGTCAATCTCTTTTCGGCTTTTTAGCTGATCGGCGCCGTCACGCCACGAATGCGAGCCCAACACCTTCGCGAAGATCCCGCGAACCCTTACCGCAAGATGATGTTCGACCTCGATGATCTCGCCCCGGAGAACCTGCGCAATCCGATCTCATCCGACGACGTCGCTGGAGTCATTCTACCCGCTGCAACGATCGCGCGACCAAGGGAACGCTACTACACGCCGTTCTCGGCTCGACTCCAGTGCACTCTTCTGCGTCTTCTACCACCGCGCTGGCTCGACGTCGTTCTTCGACGCGTCTACAAGATCCGCTAGCCGTTGCCCGAAGAAGAATCGGGCGGGCGCTCGAAGGGCTCCGCTTCGATCCTGAATCTCTCACGATATTCCTTGAAGACCGAGTTGACGATCGATTCGTCGAGCCTGAACGCTTCGAGGCTATAGCGATGCACGCCGAACTCATCCTTGGGATGGAGCTCGAGGTACCGCTGCATTCTCTGGCGCGCTTCTTGTCCAAGGTCGAGTTCGAAATGCCGGTAGATCCTTTCGATGCAAGCGATTGGATCGCCCACGATTTCCCTCATCGGTAGATCGAGAGTCTGGTGTTCGCGCCCCGATGGCCGTCGCAAGCTTCCATTCCATGTGCGAGCAGCGTCGACCAGACATGCAACATCTGCTGACCCACTCGCCCGGGATCGACGTCGTCCGAAGCGACGAGCCGCATCGTGTATTCCAGGCTTGCGACCCACGGAATCACCCGGATGGGATCGCGATTCGTTTGAACGACCATGGCGTCCGGGTAGGTCTCGAAAAGCGTATCGATCGGCGCATGGGCGTCGCGACGAGTCTTGGGTCAGGCTCCTAGGAGGCGGTCGGGACGATGCACTCCTGAGGCATCAAGGCGCCGACGGGATGGATCGTCTGGAATCCAGGCGCGAGCTGCTCGACCTGATCGAAGCGTTTCTGGGTTCGTTCGATGCGCGGGTCGCTCGAGTGGCCCTCGGTCTCCGCCGGCGGGCACGGGTCGTCGATCTCCCAGGACAGCGGCGCGCGATTCGTCGAATCCTCGGCGAGCAACCCGTAGAGAAGCGCCGTCCCGGTCCGCGGTAGTCCCTGGATGAAGAGTGGGCGCACGATGACTTCGTCGGCAATTTCTGGATGGCTGGACCGATAGTCGACGAGCTGGAGTCGATGCATGAGCAATTCGACCAGCTGTCGTTTGGCGAAATGGCGACCAAGAAGAGTCAGTCGCACATCCAGCTCGATCGATTCCATCAACTTCGTCAGCCCAGGCCGAAAGCTCTCCGGTCCGAAATCGGAGAGACCGGTCTATCGGACGGCCAGCCCCATCAACTCTTCGTCTCGAAGCGAGATTGGTGTTTGCCCGAATCGCGCGAGCCCACGACCCAGGGCGTTGAGCGCTCGAATCGGGAAGGGTCGATACGGTTTCGCGAGAAAATCATTTTTCAAGCGGGTCTCAGCTTTCGAGATCATCGAGCGCGGCAGCCAAGGCCTTTCGATAGCCAGCGATCCGTTCAAGCTTCAAGTCTTCGTATCCTCGAATCTGCTCGGGCAACGCAACGAGAGCAACAGCCGCGTCGAGTTTCGCCGGAGTCAAACAAATGAGTAGTCGCTCGAGAGCGGAAATATACTGACCCGGAAGCTCGCGTTCAGTCCTTCGGAGCCCTGCTATCCCGAACGGATCGAAGATCGTACCTCGAAGGAATCGAGCTGCCGCGAGGAACTTGAAAAAAGGTGCGGTCCAGAGTCCGAAGGAGATCTTCCTCTTCAAGCCGAGCGAGCGCAGGAGTGGTGGATGGAGCTTCCACGCGATTCGCCCTCGGCGGCCGGCGACTCGACGCGCCAGCGCGATCGCGTCGGCATCCGTCATCAGCCGCGCGACTTCATATTCGTCCTTGTAGGCCATCAGTTTGAAGAGCCCCGCCGCCGTGCCCATCAAGAGTCGCCGGCTCCCGGAAGCGATCTCTGTTTCCCGCTTCTTCACGCGCGCAAGGGCATCGAACCAGTCGATGGCCGCCCGTGCTCCGCCCCAGGCAACGAGCTCTCTCGTGAATCTCCGGAGGATCTGTGAATCGGCTTCGTCGCAATCGAATGATCCGATTCGAGTTTCGAAGCTCGGATCGACCGCCCGCTGCGCTGAAGACATTCCTTCGATCTCGTTTTCTCGCGCGCTCGCCTCGCCTTCGGAACGCGCCCTCACGACCCTGTCCGCGTCCACGATCTGGATTCGGCCCCATCGGAACGCGGCCAGATTGATATCGATGGACACTCCATTCAATCGAATGGCTTCTTCTACATGGCGGCCTGCGATTGGCAGGCAACCGGCCTGAACCGCCATCCCCACGACAAAAATGTTCGAAGTCGTCGAGCTTCCGAACAGGTCTCTCGTCACTTCGGCCGCCTGAGCCCAGAACTGCGCCGAACTCCGAGTCGCATCCGCGATCCGCTTGCACAGTTCATCCGCTCCCGGCAACTCAATGTCGTTATGCCGGATCATTTCGCCAGTGGGCGTCGACGTCGTCGAACCGACGACCGTGGTTCGGGAGGGATCGGCTGTCAGAAGTCCCGTCGCCGACGCGGCAACCAGTTGGTCGAAGCCGAGTAGAAGATCAGCCTGCCCCCGACCGAGGCGATTCGTCGAGGTCGGAGTCCTTCGGGAAAAGCGAAGATCACTCACGACGGGACCGGCCTTTTGGGAGAGTCCGATCTGATCGAGGCCACGAACGTGGTAGCCATCGAGCATCGCAGCGGTTCCCACGATCTGCGCGACCGTCACGACCCCGGTCCCACCAATTCCCGTTATCCGCATGGCGAATTCATCTTCGGGAACGATGCGCTCGGGCCTAGGGAGATCATCCGGAGGCAGCGTGACTGCGCGCTGCTTCTGGGATGCTGCATCCAGATCGGCCGCGCGACTCGTTATCGTCATGAAGGAGGGACAATCCCCTTCGAGACACGAATAGTCGAAATTACAAGTGGTCTGATCGATCGCCGTCTTTCGTCCGAAGGGCGTCTCGATCGGTTGCACCGACAGACAATTGCTGACTCGGCCGCAATCCCCGCAACCCTCACAGATTCGATGGTTGATGATGACCCTCTGCGCTGGCGTCGGCGAGCGACCCCGCGTTCGAGCGCGGCGTTCTTCCGCGGCGCAAGCCTGCACATGAATCAGCACCGTCGTACCGCGAACGTTCGCGAGCCTCTCCTGCGCCTCGACCAGGCGATCGCGATTCCAGACTTCGACGCCGCCGGGCAAATTCTGGCCTTCGAATTGGCGCACGTCCTCCGTCGTCACCAGGACTTCTGAAA
>Ga0310120_10002991_pt1 | contig 12174 bp, 9 predicted proteins | sample CB27_AW_983_MG_FD_203506 | JGI IMG/M metagenome (GOLD analysis project Ga0310120, IMG submission 203506) | Marine microbial communities from Western Arctic Ocean, Canada - CB27_AW_983 | ecosystem: Environmental > Aquatic > Marine > Oceanic | place: Canada: Western Arctic Ocean | collected... | reverse complement strand
TGTCGCCGGCCGCTGGGCAATTCGCTTCTTCGCTACGCTACGAAGCGAATTGCCCAGCGGTTATTATTCCCATAGTACACCTTGGAAGTAACCACTTGGAACATACAAGAACACAGAGACGCGTACTGCCAAAGGGAACCGCAGATGGACGCAGATTGCAAAAAAACATTTCCTTGCTTTGCGTGAGTCTTTTTCGTTTTTCGTTCTTCCTCTGTGTGCTCTGTGCCCTGTGTGGTTCACCGATTGTACCATATGCGTGAACGGTTACGATTTCTCGTACCGCTCAACTTCTTCGCGAGGTACGCGAAGTTTTCCGCGAATCTGAACAAAGCTCAGCACACCGCGTCCGAGCATGTGGCGCACTTCGGTCCGCGTCAGGTGCCAACGACGGGCCAATCGGGCGACCGACATCGTGTCGGTGTAATCCTGATTACGATGCCCCGCTTCACGTTTCATCGGTGACATGATAGACCTCCGTCGGATCTGAGAAGGCACTGAATGTCTCCGGATCATTATACACCGTCAGCTGTCCGAAAAAGGAACGTCGCCCGGCCCCCTCGTTGCGACCAGATAACCCTGATATCCTGACGTGTCGGGAGAGAAGCCAACATGGCCAGATTCGCCAGCCGGCCGATGGCAAAGGTGCCAATCCCTGTGATAGCAAGCCCCGTGGAAGTGCCTGTACACCTGGTGGTGGCCGCGGTCTTCAAAACCGTTGGGCCGTGAGTCAACCTCGCGGCCGGTGGGTTCGATTCCCATGCACTTCCGCCAATTCATTTCGTTGCTTGTCGCATCGCGCCGCACGACTTCGCCTAACGTCGTGCGGTGCAAGGGGTTGTTGCCTGTTGGTGTTCCCTGTGTGCGAGACCGTGCCGACTGTTGCGTGCGCGTGCTGCGCCGCATTCTGCGCCACCTTCGATGGCCCGTTGAAAGTGTTCGTCGGTCGTTTGCAGATAATGCTTGCGGGCTACTTGGGGACTGTTGCCAATCCACTTACAAACGACGTGCGAGGGGAACGTTTCTTCAAGTTCAGTTTGTCGGCTGGACCGCAGATTGTGGAAAATGCGAGGCCACGGTTTCAAACCCGCCCGCTTCACGATACGGGTCAACCGAGTACGTAGATTGCTTGTCACATCACGGTAGTGGTTGATAATGTGCTCGGTCCCGGGTTAGGCATCGTCGAACACAGTTTCCAGGTAGGGTCGCAGTTCTGGGAATAGCGGAATGATCCGCGATTCGTGCCCCGCGTGCCTCGCCGTCTTTGGACTCGATATGTGCAATCGGTTGTGCTCCCAATCAACGTCATCCCACGTTAGGCCAAGATGTTCTGACGGGCATCGCAGGCCACCGTACCGGCTGAGAGCAATAATCAACCGCCATTCGGCATCGGGGGCCGCGTCAAGAATCTTGCTTGTTTCATCCAGGCTAACAAAGTATTGGCGAGATTCGTTACCAACAGGCGAGGAAACCAGCTTGCCGAACGGATTGGTCGAGATCAGTTCATGGTCAACTGCCTGGGCGAAGAAATGCTTGGCGAATCCACAGTGTTTGCGAACCGATGCGTCGGCTAGGCCGCGAGTCACCAAGGATAAGCGCCAGTCGGTCGCGTCACCTCGCGTGATTTGCGAAAGCGGCCTATCTGCGCCGAAGAATTCCGTAAGATTCCGGGCTGTCTGCCGCCAGATGCGGCTCGTGTTGGGCGATACGTCGGTCCGCCTTGCAATATATGCCTTAATGAACAGTTCGAGCGTTGCGTGAGCTTTCCATTCGCGCTCGGGGATCAGTTCCACCCGGGCCAGCTTGTCGACCAAAGAATCGGGCAGCTCGACAACCCAGCGGGCCGTATCGCTGTCCATCGCGTGTCCGGTCAGCTTGGCGGCTAGCAATTGTTCGACGCGGAACTTGACCGCTTCAGCGTCTCGTTGCGAGACCTTGCCGAGACGGATGCTCCGGCGCTTGCCGTCGCTTCCTGTAAATTGAATTGTTCGCCGGCCATTCTTTTGTCGAGAGATGCTGGCCATTGGGGGCTGATGGCCTTACTCTTCCACCGCTACGCGGTTGTGTCATAGTTCAGGCGTTTCTTGGAAATGGACATCGCAGTCCTGTTAGGGTGAGTGGTTCTGTCGGCGAGGTCCGCAGGCCACATCGTTCAGCACGACCGCCGACAGGTTTACCCATCGTGGCTCGATCCCCGGACGCAAGCTTGTAGGGCGGGCTGAGTTCTGCGAGACCCACGCGGCATTGAGAAGAGTGCCCGAAATCAGTCCCGTTTCCGTTTCCCAACGAGTAGCACCGCCGATATTGCGCAGTCATACTAAAAGCCGTTTTGCGCACCGGCTCCGCTCATCGTGGCGCCTGCCTTCCCGATGGCCGACAGCACGCCTTCTTCCACCTCCATACGATATTGGAATCCGTTCTTAATGGCCCTCGCAGTGATCGAAATGTGATCCTTGCCTTCCAGGTCGGAGAATATACCGGCCAGCAAGGCGATCTGGGGATCGGCGTTGTGGGCCGCGGCAAACCGCATGATCTGAGAAAGCGAGATCTCAACGGCGACCGGCGGCAGGTCTTTGCCCGCACCACTGCTGGATCGGTCCATCGCATCCTTGATAGCCTGGAGCCCGTCGGTGCCGAGGGCAAAGTAGACGCTCTGGGGACCGATCCCCAGCACGACGTTCAACTGGTCGCCAAACACCTTTCGTGCCTCATCATCCGGAGCCGGGATCTGCAACGCGTGGAACTGAACGTCGCCGTGACTGTCGGCGTTCCACTCGATACCGGGAAAATCCTCTTCGGTTTCGGCCAGTTCGGCCAGCTTGCGAAGGGCCGTCTCCACTTTGTCGCTCGAAGCAACCCGAGCTCCACCCGAGAGGGTAAGCGACTGGCTGCCCAACTGCAAGGAGCCGCCGAAATCCAAGGTGCCCGCCTCGATGGTGGCCTGGAGCGCATCGAGCAGATCGCCCATCGCCGCTTTGACCGTCTCACGCGCTGCGTCGTCCGGCAGATCGGCTTCCTGATCGATGCGGTCCATCATCTTCCGCCGTGCGTCGTCGAGCATGGTCACCGCCTGAACGATGTCCTCCTCGGTCATTTTGCCGGCCAGCGTCATCGTGAAAGCACCCTCGGACGAAACGAAACCGCCGAAGCTAGTTTTGACGGCGGCCGACTCGGCAAACTGTTTGGCGAGCTTGCTGCCCTCGACCGCAACCAATTGGAAATCGAGGTGCGTCGTCTTCTGCTCCGTATTGAGCGACCAGCCCAAGGTAACTTGATCGGTGTCGCGGATCGCGTCTTCGATGTCGCTCATCGCGGCCTGGACAAGCTTCTGCCGTGTTTCATAATCGGCACTCGCTTCGCCCGGCATCTGTCGCAGGCCCTCGGCCACGCCACCTTGGAGAGCCTGGATCGCCATCTGGCTGAACATCGCGGGCAGGTTCTGCACATTTAGCCACAGGGCAACGTCATACTCCTTGTCTAGCCCGGCGAGCAACTGCTGTGGGTTCTCGGGGGCAGCGGCCAACGCTTCGACCGTGCGGGCAATGAACGTCCAGTTGCCTTGCGATTTGACGAATAGCTCTTGGGGTCCGGCCTGAACCGTGAACACGCCGTTTTCCCCCTCTTCGGACGTGATGTCGAACGCCGTCAGGACGTCGAGCAACGGCCTTGCATCGCTCACCGGGATGAACGCCAACGCTTCGACCGACATGCCATCGGTCTGCACAACGACGCCCGAGGGCTTCGACTTGTCGAGCCCGGCCAAGCCTTGGCCCTGGGTAAACAGATTGATCATCATTTCGGCCTGCTGGGCCGAGCCGGGCTGACCGGCGAGCTCGCCGATGAAATCAATGTTCTTCAGCAGTTCGTCGTAGCTGGCCAAGGACAGAACGGCGACCGTCTTCATGCCAGCGGCCGATGCCTCCTGGGCCACGGCCGGGTCGATGCGTTCAGCGCCATGGGCCACCACGAGTGTCGGTAGCATTGAGAGCAACAACAGTTTTCTAAAGGCGTTTTTCACGGTTTCAGTTCCCCTCGGTTTCGAGAAATGTGTTTTGAGATATAGCAGGACTCTGAGATATGCAGGACATGGACAGTTCATAGCCGCAGGCGGAAGCCGGCGGTTTGTCGTGTGAACAACCGCTCGCCACGGCGAGCGGCTATCCATTCCCTAGCTTATACCCCGTCAAGTGGGCTCAAGTTTTCACAGTGCTGAGAATGTGTGTGAAAACGTACGTCAGAAGGACAGACACGTCCAGGCCAGGATGCACGTCCGGATCAGCAAGGTCCTATCCGGCCAGTTCTGCCGGTTATGCCGTCGGACCGTTGTGCGAGCGGCTGATGGGGACCGAGGAAACGACAGCGCAAAGCGGCGATTCGCAGGGCAGCGAACACGGGGTGGGAAGGCTCAAGGCCCGGTGAGACATGTCCGAGCGACTCGCACTACAGCAGATTACGAAATACCGAGGTCACGTTCATTATGTTTTCATCGGGAAAAACGGGCAATCGCTGACCTCATGTCCGTGCGACTCGCACTAGCGTTCACGATAGACAATCCGACCTTTGGTCAGGTCGTAGGGCGAGAGTTCGATACGCACCTTGTCACCAGGCACGATACGAATAAAGTGCTTCCTCATGCGACCGGCGATGTGGGCGGTCACCAAGTGCCCCCCCTCGATTTCCACGCGAAATCGGGTGTTGGCCAACGCCTGCGTCACAACGCCCTCGACTTCCAGGGCTTCTTCTTTCTGCTTCGTCATTAAGGGTCTCCAGGGATTTCAGTACAACGAGGACCGGCGGGAAACCGACCGTAACATTTTACTATCATACAATTTGCGCACGCCGCGTCCAGGCCGGTGCGTTGCCCAGTTGGCGTAGCACGGGCTCTTGTGGTCCGTTCGAAGCGGCACAAGGCCGGCGGCTACTTAGCCCAGACTGGGCTAGACTACACCATAGCGACCGCAGCCGGCGGTAAAGTGTGCTAGCACCTTGGCTTGGGAGAACCGACGGAATATCGTACATGGTTCGGACCGAACAGAGGTCAAAAGTACACTCTGTGCCACCGTAGCAGGTCTTCAAAATCGAACTAGCGGAAGGGTTTTTGCCATGTCCTCAACTTTTGTGCTTATGACGGCCGCGGCGTTGGCCATCGGCGCGACCGCCACGTCGAATCGGTCGTCGCTCGAAAACCCCGTGCTGCAGGGCTGTCTAATTACGGCCAAAGAGGGCTTAGACATCCAAGTCCCGGCACAAGACGCCGGTTTGTTGGCCGCGGTTCTTGTTCGCGACGGGACCCGGGTGAAAAAGGGTGATGTGTTGGCACAGATCGACGACACCGAGCCGACCGTCAGGCGTAACATCGCCGAGTTCCAGAAGAAGAAAGCCGAAAAAGAACGCGACGATACAATTCGTTTAGAGTACGCACAAAAAACGAAAGACGTTGCCCTCAGTGAGTACAGAAAAAACGCAGAGGTCAACAAAAGATCACCGGGAGCCGTTTCTCAGATCGACATCGAACGATTGAAACTGAAGGTGGAGGAAGCGTTATTGCAAATTAAGAAAACAGAACAATTCGATATGGAGCTGGCGAAGATCGAGGTGAAGATCAAACAGGCCGAGGTCAATGCGACCAACAAAGCGATTGATCGCCGAAAAATCAAAGCACGCTTCGATGGGATTGTCGCGGAGATCTACCCGCAAGCAGGTGAATGGGTGCAGGCGGGACAGCCGATCTTGCGGCTGATCAACACGAACGAAATGCTGGTGAAGGGCACCGTGAAGAGTTCCCAGTACGATCCCCAAGACATGGAAGGACGCAAGGTAACGGTCCAGGTCACGCTGGCTCGTGGCCGAACGAAAATGTTTACCGGGTCTGTCATTTATGTCGGCAGCACGGAAACCGCTACCGGATTTGATGTCTGGGCAAATATTCCGAATCAGCTCGAAAAAGGGCGGCCTATACTGCGCGACGGCATGGCCGGCGATATGACGATCTACGTCAAATAACGAATCGCCGCGTCTTTCCGCCGTCGGGATCGGAAAAATCAAAGCCGCTGACGGAATTTCTTAGCCACGGATGAAACACGGATGAGTCGCATCTAAGAAAAAGACCTGCCCGCGAATCAGCGCGAATCATAAAACAATTTCATCATGTTTTCATTCTCGCTGATTCGCGTAATTCGTGGGCTATCGTCCTTTGGTTGCGACCAGAGGCTGCGCTAAAAAGTAGCTTCTGGCAGATTTCCCTCGTTGTCCCACGGCAACGGCCGCGGCTCGCTGAGAATCTCCAAATCGTCGCGTTGCTGCGCTTCGGGCCAATAGGCAGCCGAACATTCCAACTCGGTCAGGTGCAGCGTATCGCGTATCCACAAAAGCCGGGACTCGTCGGGCTCGGTCAGGCCGATCGTGCCGAACGCCGCCGACAGCATCTGGCGATCCGTAGCAAACCGGAGCGGCACTTTGATCTTGTCCGGCTCACCGCTCGTCAGGCCGTTCGTCGCGGTCGTTTGCAGGTCCATGTCATCCACAAGCGATCCGAGACAAAAGTCGGCCATGCCGATGCCGATGGCGTTGCCATGCGACTCGGGGGTCAGGCTTCGCACGGCGATCCGTTTCACCTGCGACAAGGCAGCGTGGGCCTCCCCGGTGGGGCTCGTCTTACGGCCGATCACGTTTGTGTCCATGCACGATCCGGAAATATTCTTGCCTATCTGATCCACAAGCAGCAGATCAACTTCTGAAAACGGCAGCTTCGGAAACCACGTTTCGGCCAGGCGGAGCAATTCGGGTTCCCGCGTGATGAATTTATCGGGTGCGATCGCCTCGATTCGTGCCGTCTCGTCATAAGCGTTTTCCAAAACGGCCAGGCCAGCCACCACACCGCAGGCGGCCATCACTTTCGGAGCAATGTCGGCGACCAATTCGTCAAAATCAATCTGCATGGTGGCCCGGTGATAGATTTTCGCGCCGTCATGCTTTCCCAATCCGATCAGCAACATCTTCATCAGGCCGCTTTGAAACTGACCGGAAAAAATGGTGTGAAGCTTGACCCGGCCGACAACCAACACGTGATCGGCCTGCTGCGCGTGGCGATCCGCATAGATCGGAAAACCGGCCGCCGCCTGCCCGATTTCGACCGTCTCCATGCTGGATCGGATCGGGCAACCGCACGTCTCTTCCGTAACGCCTAGACCACCGAGTAAGGCCACTTGGCCCTCGGCCGTGGCGCCGCCGTGGCTGCCCATGGCCGGCGTGAGAAACGGCTCGCCGCCGAGCGAGCGGACAAAATCGGCAACGGCCCGGAGGATGACACCGATGTTGGCGATGCCCCGGCTGCCAGCTGTGATAGCGACCGTCTGTCCGCTACGAATAGACCCGCCGAGCGCCAACTTAGCCAGTTCATCGTGAACGGCCGCCGGTACGTCCGACACGCGCTGGCGCGGAAACGATTGGCGAACGCGAAATGTGGTGGGAAAGTTGAGGGTCAAGGGTCGAGTGTCCAGGGTGGTAAGAGTCGAGGGTCGAGGGACAAGAGTCCAGGGCGGAGAGCATAGAGCCAAAGAGGCGCCACAGCTCGATTTTACTTGACCTTTGGGGTAGAGAAAAGGTGGCGAGGAGACCTCAGCTAGGCTCTTGGGCCGTTTCGGTCTAGAATGCCGCCGGCGCATTATCGAGCCGCCCGCCACACCCCACGCGAGAGGCCGCATGACAACCGCCCAGCAAAGAGCAGCACGCCACCACGAAGCGATGCACGACCTCGCTGCGCCGTACGAACCGCCGACGCGGCGGTCGAGGCAGCGCTGGATTCTGCTGCTGGGCCTGCCGGCGCTGCTTGTCGCCTGCGCACCGATAATCACCGCCCAGACCGGGCTGCGACATATCGTTGCAGGCGCGGTGCTGGCCAAGGGACAGGGCTCGCTTCGCATCGGTTCGGCCTCGTTGGGATGGTTTTCACCGGTGGAGTTGTCCAATGTCGAGTGGCGCGACGCCGACGGCGATCGGATGCTGCTGGTGCCCAAGCTGACGCTCGATCGCTCGCTCGGCCAGTTGTTGATCGGCCCCACCCAGTTGGGCACGATCCGGCTCGAGCAGCCGGAACTCAACGTCCGCTTGCGAAGCGACGGCAGCAATGTCGAAGATGTGCTGGCGCCGTGGCTTGAGCCCACCGAAGAGGCGATTCGTTGGAGCATGGCCCTGGAAGTCCGCGACGGAAAGATTACGCTCCACGACACGCCGACCGGTCACACTTGGTATGTCGAACCGGTGGCAGTTCGCTTTGCGGCGGCCCCCGACAACCCGTCCTCCACCGACCTGCCCTCCACCGTGCTCACGCTGTCCACCAAGATACCGAGGAGCGTGGCGACGCAGCCATCGCGCGATGGGCATCTGGCCGTCGAACTGAATATCGCATCGCAGGGAGAATCATATCTGACGATCCACAGCCAGATGCTGCCGCTAGCCCTGTTCGAATCGGTGACGGCCCGGTGTCTGCCGCTGGCCCATCTCGGCGGCAGCCTGACTTCGCAACTGAAAATCTCTTGGACATCGGACGACGCGTCGCCAGGCTTTTCTCTCCGCGGCCAAACGACAATCGATCAGTTGGAGATCTCCAGGACCGCCTGCGGCGAAGATCTGTTGCGGTTGGCTCGGCTCGAATTTCCGTGCCAGCTTCAGCTCCAAGGCGATCGGCTCCGCGTCGACCAACTGCACATCCGCTGTGACGTCGGCGAGCTCTCGGCCCAAGGTGCGTTCAACATTGGCAAAGGCACTTCGATCGATTCGGGTACGGCGGCTGCGAACCATTTCCAGTTGCAAGGGCGAATCGACTTGGCTCCCATCGCCCGGATGGTGCCCGGTGTGCTCAACATTCGTCCAGGCACGACCATCACCAGCGGGGTGGCCGAACTCACACTGCGAACCAGCCGCGAGGGCGCCGAAGAGCGCGGGGAAGGCCCAGTCCAGCGAGGCGGTGGCCCAGTCCAGCGATGGGAAGGATCGCTCGTGATGCAAGGACTCACGGGCGAGGCGGATGGTCACCAGGTCACATGGGACCAGCCGATTCGCGTTGAACTGGTGGCCCGCCAAGCAGACGAGTTGGCCATCGAGCGACTCTTATGCGAGTCCGATTTTTTCCAGCTGCAAGCGGCCGGCAACTGGCGAGAACTGACCGCCACCGGCAGCTTCGACCTTAAGAAGCTGGTGACTCGGTTGGGTCCGTTTTTCGATCTCGACGGCTGGCAAATCGCTGGACAAGGTGAAACCCGACTCGAGTGGAGCGTCGACGACCAACGACGTTTTCGAGCGGGCGGGTCGTTTTCGCTCGATCAGTTTGCCTTGGTCGGACCAGGCCGACCGGCGTGGCGGGAACCGAGTCTGACGATTCAGGCCGCCGCCGCGGGGCAGCTGGCCGACGATTCCTACGCGGTCGAGCGGCTCGAGAGCGCCTCGATGCAGTTGTCGTCGGCCGACGATCGAGTCGAGGTGCGCTATGTTCCGGCTGGCCCTGTTCCGACCGATGGCGGCGATCCGTCAGTCTGGCCGTTGCAACTGAGCGCAGAAGGACAACTCGCCCGTTGGCAGCCGCGGCTGGCGATCCTCCTGCCACTTGACGGTTGGACTTTCGACGGCCACTTCAACCTCACGGCGCAGGCACTCTACGGCTCCGATGCGCTGACCGTCTCGGATGCGAAACTACAGCTTGTGAACTTCAGTGCCAGAAGCGCGTCACATGAGAGCCCGTCGTATGCCATCACCGAATCTCAAGTCGATCTGATTGGCGCCGGCCGCTGGGACCAGGGCCAGTCTCGCATCGATATTTCTAGTCTGCAACTGACCAGCAGCGCCGTTGGGGCACGCTTGGAAAACGCGGTCGTCGACTTTTCCCGGGACTCGCATTCCCAAGACACAAAACCGCAGGACGCGGGGCCACGCGTCACCGGTCGACTTGCCTATCAGGTGGCGCTCGATCGGTTGCAACGTTGGTTCCAGCCGACACAACAGAATCCCAGTCACCTCCTGGCGGGCCCCAGTTACCTTTTGACAGGCAAAGTGATCGGCGACGGGCAGCTGAGCAGCCAAGGCGCTGCGATCACCGCGCGTCTCCAAAGCACGGGCCACGAGGTCACACTGTGGCGGCTTGGCGAGCCGGCACCGACCCTCCGGACACCCAATGCCCGCATGGCGGACACGATCGTTTGGCAAGACCCGGCTCCGAAGTTCGACCTGGCCGCGACCTACGACCGAGCGGTCCGGCTTGCATCTGCTGCCGACGGCCATTGGTCAGAGCGACTGACAGCGGAAACCAATTTTGCTTGGGAACGTAGCCGCCTGTTTGGTCTGCCGATCGGTCCCGCTAGGCTCCAAGCGAAGCTCCAAGACGGCCAAGTCCTCATCTCGCCGATCGATTTGCAAATTGGCGAAGGGCGGCTGACCGCCGCGCCCCGGATACGCCTGACACCCGGCCCGGCCGTGCTCACCTTGCCGGTCGGTCCGCTCGTCGAAAACGTACATCTTACGCCGGAGGTCACCAAGCTCGCATTGCAATACATCGCACCCGTCTTGGCAGGGGCCACGCGAATCGATGGACGTTTTTCGATCGCCTTACGCGGAGCGACGACCCCGCTCAACAGTCCAAGTCTGGCCCGTCTCGAAGGCCAATTGGTCGTCCATCGCATCGAGGTGACACCGGGCCCGCTGGCCGAGGAGTTCATTCTGCTCGCCGAGCAGCTCGAAGCGGTGATCAAGCGTCGTCGGCCGCTCGCCACGTTGCAGCGCCCTCAACGAACGCTATTGACCATCGCAGACCATGCGGTCGATTTCCGACTCGCCGACGGTCGGGTTCATCATGGCGATATGGTGTTTCAGGTCGGAGAACTCACGCTTCACTCTCGCGGCTCGGTAGGGCTGGATCAAACACTCGCCCTACAACTGGAAATCCCGCTGCCCGAAAAATGGACAACCGGCGGCCCGCTACGCGAGAATCTGCGTGGCCAATCGGTTAAGATTCCAGTACATGGCACCTTGGCCCGTCCGCAAATTGACGGTCGCGCTGTTGCTTCGCTGAGCGAACAATTGCTGCGTGGGGCGTTGCAGGGCACAATCAACAGCGAATTGAACAACCTGCTCGATCGCCTTCTGCCGCCGCCGAAACAGTGAAAGAGTCGAAGAGTTGAAAAGTTACTGATTCCTAAGCTCCAGCTTGGGAACGAGGTAAGAGGATGCCCATGCGTTTACTTCTCCTTGGTACCGGCGGCTATCACCCGAGCGAAGCGCGACAGACCGCCTGCCTGATGCTGCCGGAAATCGGCGTGGTGCTCGATGCCGGCTCGGCCATGTATCGAGTCCGCGACCACCTGCAAACCGCGACGCTCGACATTTTTCTTTCCCACGCGCATCTGGATCACATCGTTGGCCTCACCTATCTGCACGATGTGATGCACGAACGTCCGCTCGAGCGGGTGACGGTCCACGGTGATCCGGAAAAGCTGGCGGCTGTTCGCCAACACCTGTTCGCTCCGCCTCTGTTTCCTGTCGAGCCGCCCTTCGCGACGCAAAAGCTGGCCGACAAACTGTCGCTCGGCGATGGCGGCCGGCTAACCCACTTCCCATTGGACCATCCGAGCGGGGCGATCGGCTATCGACTCGACTGGCCCGAGCGGTCGATGGCCTACGTGACCGATACACAGGCCGCACTCGACGCGGCGTATGTTGAGCACATCCGCGGTGTCGATCTGCTGGTCCACGAGTGCTACTGCAATGACGACCAATCCGAGCGTGCAGCTCTTATGGGGCACAGTTGTCTCACCCCGGTCGCACAGGTCGCCGCCGCGGCGCAAGTCGGCCGCCTAGTGCTCGTCCATGTGAACCCGCTAGCCGACCCTACCGAGCCACTCGATCTCGACACGGCCCGGACCATCTTTGCGAATACCGAGCTGGCCGTGGATAAGATGGCGGTCGAGTTTTGAGGGCAGAGTTCGTGGTTTCGGATGCGAGATCGCGCCATGCGATTCGGCCTCCAGCCGACTGCCAGAAGCCAGGTTCGGCACGAGATATAGAATTTAACAATCTGAACGGCCTTGTTGACTAACTCCACTCGAACTGCGGCAGCCCGAGGTGGGTGAAACGGTTAAGGATTTTGCTGCGTAGCCGAGATTCGGCTCGCTGGTTTTCCAGTTCTCGATT
>Ga0310120_10002990_pt1 | contig 12174 bp, 12 predicted proteins | sample CB27_AW_983_MG_FD_203506 | JGI IMG/M metagenome (GOLD analysis project Ga0310120, IMG submission 203506) | Marine microbial communities from Western Arctic Ocean, Canada - CB27_AW_983 | ecosystem: Environmental > Aquatic > Marine > Oceanic | place: Canada: Western Arctic Ocean | collected... | reverse complement strand
GCGCGATCGGTTCGCCGGACAGGAAGATTTGGTTTCCAGCCCGTGTAACCGCAGGGTCGATCTGGTCGGTCCTGGTGAAAGCAGCTAGTGCGGTGCCACTTTCGACGATGCGTAGCGCGGCCCGGCGCATCGTGTGACACTTGACGGTGCCGCTGGTTCCGACGACTTGGGCCCGGCACGAGAGTCGGAAATTGTCTGTCAGATGGGCTTCCTCGGGTGCTCGATCCGAGAGCAAGTCCATGCCAGCAACGATTTCCATGAGGCACTCGCGACACTTACCTTGCTTGAGGCAAGACGTGGGCACCTGAATGCCGTGCTGCTCGGCGTGATCGAAAAGGGTTTTTCCGGGACTAGTTTCGATGTCGATCGAATTGATCTTGAGATGGACTGGCATGGCAGACAATCATGGGTTCAGAGCGAAGCTTCCAACTCCAGCTTGACCGCTTCAGCAACTTCCTGAGCGGTACCGTCGCGTTCAAGAGGTTCACCCCATTGCCAGCCGTCGAGATACTCTTCGGTACCCCACATTCCTCGCTTCATTGCGGTGCGGTCAATTCTTTCCGTGAAGGACGGGTCGAGAGCCACGTTGGCCTCAGTCGCACCGTCGGTCGCTTTAATTTGAGCTGGGAATTCATGCCAGTAAAGAACACGATAGGAAGCCATCAGCGAAAATTTTTGATCGAAGGGGGGTGATTGGCAAAAACCTTTAGTCACCCGTCGTATTGTGTGGGTTCAACTTGTCGGCTTTTTCCAGAGTACGAGTCTTTTCCAGTGTGACACAATTTCCCGTGTCATTATAGGTAACACGGTTCATATACGCTTGAATCAGGAACAGCCCTCGGCCCCCACAAGCCTCGAGATTCTCATCAGTCGTGCAATCGGGAACCTGGTCGGGAATAAAGCCTTCGCCTTCATCGCGGACCTGCAACCAGAATTGTTCGGAGCTGATTTTGCAGAGTAAGAAAACCTGTTTACTTTCGTCGAATTTGTTGCCATGATGAATAGCGTTCGAAAGAGTTTCTTCGAGGGTTATCTCAATCCCGAAGAGATCATGCCGCTGCCAGCCGAGTCCCGAAAGCCGAACAAGGATATCTTCCATGCATGGTACATGAGCGCCCCGCCGGCTGACGAGCGTCGTTTTGAGCGTCCATGTCCAGGCTTGGTCTGGCATGCCAATGAGTGCTTCCGCATAGGGCGAAAAACAACGACCCAGATCGAATTTCGACGAGCGACATCTCCGGATTATCTTTGGGGCTGAATGTCCAATCTTAGTCCATGCCCCTACCGCTCTCGGGCGGCTGTCGCTACATGAGAGCTAATGCATCCGCTTCGTCATCCTTAATCTCAAACAGCTTGGTTAACTTGGTGATCGCAAAAACTTCGTAGATCTCGGGACGAATGTTGGTTAGCATCAAAGCAGCTGAATTCAGCTTGATCCGTTTCTCAAATCCAATCAGTTTGCCGAGTGCAGCACTCGACAAAAACTCGACCGCGCCGAAATTCAGGATGATCTTTTTTCGACCGTCCCTTTCAACCAGATCGTACAATTCTTGCCCCAACTCTTGGATTTCTTCCTCGTCAAGAATTTTCGAATCGTTGAAAGTGACGACGGTAATCTCGCCAAATTCGATGACATTGATGCGCTTCGGTGTGCTCATCGTACGGCATGCCTACGGAACCAGGAGGTGGATCAGAAATAACAACCAGCTACGATTCTGACGCGGTCTGCCAGGGGTGTCAACGGGCACTCCGGGAGGGCGAGCACACACCAGGCGGTATTCTACCGTTGGAGATCGTGATTTCACGCTCCCGCAACTTAATCTGGCCGGGGCATGGCCAGACTGTGCAGAATACAGACCGTTGCCACTGAGATCAGGCACCATCCGAGCCATTCGGGTGGTTCAAGCACCTTATTTGATGTAGCACCAGCACTTCGGGTGGCAGCCGAAATAGAGCTCTGGCCGGAAGCTCGTTCCGTCAGAAACTGAGTCGCGTTTTCATTCAACACGTAGGCACTTACCATGCGAACCTGCAGGCCCACAAACAGCAGCAGAATCCCGAGAAAAAAAAACTGATGTCGATTCAGGTCCATGATAGTCATTCACTGGGGAGAGAGGGACCCCGTCGGTGTGGGTACCTGGCTGAGTTTCTGCAAGCGGGACTCTTGCGGGAACTGCCGGGAGGATTCAGCTTCCTATCGTTTTCATCGCACGAATTGCGGAGGGACTTCACCGCAGAGCCGATGGTCCGCTTTGCACCAGTCGTGAGGTGGCGGAGGCGTGTAGGGTTTGTGCCGGAAAGACCGGTTTTCCGCCGTCAAATCAGCCTGATGGTCGGGTAATCGCAGTCCGGTATTTTGCCTGCAGCGCGGCTGGCTAGAGCGGTTCCATAATTGGCGTAGCGGCTTTGACGATCCGAGGATGATGCACGAACAAGGGAGAACACCCTGGTGTCCTACGTTGATTTCCAAGATGCGGCACTCAAGACACGGGTACAACACGTCGTGGGTTCATCGTTGGTGATGGTGGACTCGAACGGAATACGGTTTGCAGGGATTTGCAGGGAGGACTTCAGTCACTGGCCAAGGACTTTAGTCACTGGCCGAAAGCGGGAGTAATACCGGGGAGTTACCGATTTTCCGAGAGACAACCATGCCAATGCCGGGAGCCGGTTGGGCAGAGTCCAGCTTTCAGTGCTGGCAGAGAATAAGCGGGGATGGGGCTACCGGAATCTGCTCTTGATTGCTATCTTGGGCCGCACGTGTGCCCTTGCCCCTCGTACGGGACGAAACGTTGATCCTTCCTCGTGCCATGATCCGCAGTTGCCGACAGGCGCAGTTTCGTCTGAAGGTATCTGATTCCAGCGGACAGGTGTTATCTGGTGGCAGTTTGCTGATGCGGATTCTCATTTTGCGCCGGTTGCTGATGCGCGAGGTTTTCGCCGTCGGGGAACAGCAAATTGGGATTTTACTACCGCCATCGGTCGGGGCCGTCATCGTCAATGCCGCGGTAACCCTGGCGGGTCGCGTGACGGCTAATCTGAACTATACGGCTACTTCGGAGCTTGTGAACGCTTGCATCGCGAGAGCCGAGATTCAACACGTGCTGACAAGCCGCCGCGTGATGGAGAAACTCAACTTGGATCTCGATGGCGAGGTCCTTTATCTGGAAGATTTTCGTGACAAGGTGACTTGGCTGGACAAAGCGGTTGCAGCCATTGAGGCGTATTTGTTTCCGGCAGCACTGCTTGACTGGTTGCTCGGCTTGAATCGAATCGATCCCGATGACGTGCTCACGGTCATTTTTACTTCGGGTTCAACCGGGGATCCGAAAGGGGTGATGCTGACTTATCTGAACGTGGCTTCGAATGTTGATGCCATCGCTCAGACTGTGCGACCGCAACGCGAAGATACGATTCTCGGGATTCTCCCATTCTTCCATTCCTTCGGGTACACCGTCACATTTTGGGGGCCGATGGCGCTTGGCTTTTCCGCAACCTACCACTTCACTCCCCTCGACGCACGTGCGATTGGCAAACTGGCCAAGAAGTATCGGGCGACCATTCTGTTGGCGACGCCGACTTTCTTGAGATCTTATGTGAAGCGTTGTCCGGCTGAAGACTTTGCCCATTTGAATGTTGTTGTTGTCGGAGCCGAAAAACTTCCCACCGCGGTATCGGACGAATTCAATCAGAAATTTGGTGTGCGTCCCACCGAAGGCTATGGTGCAACCGAACTGTCGCCCCTGGTTTCGGCGAATGTGCCTCCCAGCCGGTCCCACTGCGTGGCAGGGGAAATTGATTTCAAAGAGGGGACCGTAGGACGTCCGGTCGAGCATGTGAAGGTGAAGGTGGTAGATCAGGAAACGGGAGTCGATTTACCAGCCGGGCAGCCAGGCATGTTGTTGGTAAGTGGTACGAGTGTGATGAAAGGATACCTGGGCCAGCCGGAGAAATCTGCAGAGGTACTTCGCGATGGATGGTATGTAACCGGCGACATCGCCACCATCGATGAAGATGGTTTCATTACGATCACGGGACGAGAAAGTCGTTTCTCAAAAATCGGTGGCGAGATGATTCCCCACGTTCGAGTCGAGGAAACGATTCAGCAGTGTGTCGCCGACGAGGACGCAGAAGAGGTGCTGGTTGTGGTTACAGCCGTTCCCGATGAGCGGAAGGGAGAAAAGCTGGTCGTCGTGCACAAACCGCTCAGCAAGTCAGCCGAAACGATCTGCGGTGAATTGGTGGCTGCCGGTTTGCCGCTGGTTTGGGTTCCTGCAGTTCACAACTTCATGCAGGTCGAGGAGATCCCGCTGCTGGGTAGCGGAAAGATTGATCTCAAAGCAGTGACGGAGTTAGCACAGCAGCGGTTTGGCGCGTCAGCATAAACGCTGTGCCTGGTTTACTACTCTGTCGACGGTTCCATTTCTGGTGGAGCTAAAGAAGCGACCTTTTTGCCCTCTTCCTGACCGGCTTTTATGGATCTTCCGGCAGCGTAGCACAGTTTGATGAGTTGGTCGCGTGTGGCACTGTCCAGTGCATCGAGTCGCTGAGCAAAGTGTTCCACCCCAGCGGGATTTTGCTCGGCGGCGCGTGAGAAATTGCTGACGAAAGTAAGGGTTTCGGTGAAGTTGTGGTCGGCAACCCGTGTGATGAGTGGCTGGATAATTTTGGCCACAAGTTCCACCCCCATGTGTTCAATGTCCAGAAAAGTGTCGAGTCTGGCCGTCACGTAGGTCCGGCCATTGGTTTCGACGACCGAACCGGTTCGCAAGAGCATGACGCAACGCGCGTGAATGGGACGGGGAAGCGGTTTTCCCTGGAAACTGCCCTCGGAGAAAATGAGGACGCGGTTAAATGCGTTTTTTCCCCATTCGGCGCTCAGAAAACTGAACTGGCCGGTCGTTCCCATGCCATCTTCGGCAGAATACGTTTGCGGGCCCTGTCGCTCGACCTTCAGTTTGCTGACACCCAAGGTCCGCCAGATATCGGCGACCACTTCGGGGCGTTGCATCAAGAATGAAAAGATTTCCGGATCGCAGTCGATGACCTGCACGGGAAGACGGCGATAAATATTCGACTTTTTGCAGACACTTTGCACGGCTTGCCGCTGTTGGACGGTGAGTTGACGCCACGGGATTGCCCGTTTGGCCTCTTCGCGAGCCTGACGCTTGGATGTCGCGCCCAGTGGCTGGGCTGCCTGCACTTCGTGCCGCACACACGCTAGCACCAATGCCGTTGCACCGATCAGCATGCTCGTTGCCAGGGTCAACAAATCATGCCGTACAGCCAGACAGTTGTTGCAGCGAAATGAAACCATCGCACGGAACGCGCAGATCAATACCATACAGTCTTTTCCCCCAAAGATTTGCAGCCTGAGTTGGCCACACTACCGTGCTAGCAACCGGACCGACTTTGCGGGTCCGATAAATTATTTCGGACAGATTGGCTATGGATCGCCAACCAAAATGGGACTGATCCAGAGAGATCAGTGCATCGCCCTGGTTGTTTAAGACCTTAGGTATTGGTGGACGGTGCGGGCGGGGAATATACCTGGGTGCGGGATCTTCACCATCACAGGTGCGGATCCCGACGGATTTGGCTGATGAAGCAAACGGGGTTCGAAATGAGCTGGTCTTGTTGGAAACGCGTTCTGTTCCCGAAAACACCTGGCGGATGGCGCCGTTTCAGGTCCCTCTTCCAACCATTGACGAGTACGTATGATGCGGCACGCGGTAGTCACTTTGGTAGCAGTGACTTCCCTCACCGTCGTCGTCTGGCAAGCCGGTTACGCTTGGGCTGCTCGGCAACGACAGGCAATTGTCAGGATGCTCCAACTGCTAAAAATATGGATTAACAGTCGTACGGCGAAATTACCCGAAGTCGAGGGTGAGATACGTCGCCGCAGGCTGGATCCGGTCCCGCTGCCTGTGGCTCGTGGGATGACCTCAAGTCAAGAGAGAGATTGTGTGCGGGCAATCGATGCTTTGCCCCGTGTGCCCAAAGATCCGCTGGAAGGGTAACTACCGGCGAAAGGAAGCATCGTCAAGTGGTGTCACGCGCCCGGCTGTTACCAACGTTTGGCGCAGTTCAGGCAGGTAGGTTTGACGCCCTACCACTCCCACTCGCTGCCCCAGAAATGGTTTGAGATCGATATCTGGAGTAGGCTTTACGAACGAGGTGACCTTTCCTGTTCCATCCACCAAGGCGTACTGCGGCGCGTTTGGACGTCTAGAAACCACAGGGCGCAACAACCCTTCGGCAACGTAGCGACTGCGCCGTTTGCGAGATGATGCGGGACGAGGTGGCGGCGTCCCCGAGATGTCTGGGAGGCCAACGATCGGTGAACGGGCAGCGACCGGTTGGGACGCTGGCTGGGGCGTGCGCGCGGCCACGCTCAACGGTGCCATCTGGCCGTATTGAGGGACAAGCGGATTCGTCCCAGGTGGTGCCTGCCGCCCGCGGTGCTGAATCTCTGCAAAACGGTTGATCTTGTGGAGCACGTGTTGGGCAGCTTCCCGTTCAGAAACTGTCACGGCCCTGTTTAGCAGGGCTTCGGTCTGTCGTTTCAGGTCATCCAGTTGCCAGGAGTCGCGTTGCTGAACGACCGCCTGGGAGAGTTGCAAATCGAGGTTTACGAGTTGTCGCGTGAATTCGGGATCGAATTCTCGTGCGGCCGTTGGCGGCCCGTTGGCTGCTGTCGCAGGGGATTGGCCCGTGGAAGCGTTTTCGGCTGGCGAGGTGTTTTGGTCTTGCTCTGGTTGGGTCTGATTCGGGAGGGGCGTTTCATCGGCTGGCGGTTGCGGAGGCGTCGCTGAACCGACCGGCTTGAACCGGTTGCGAGCCGATTGCGGTAAAGTTTGCTCGACCGTTACGGGGGGGTTCGACAAAGGTGGGACCTCTTCGCTGGCACCGACTATCGGGGGCAGGAAGTCGGACTGCGGTGCCGTTGTTTTCGCGGTGGGCGAGGCTGATGATTTGTCAGAAACCGCGAACGTTGGGGGACGCTCCGTATTTTTGCCTTCAGCCGAAGATGACTTGTCGAGGAGGTGGTCATGCGATATTCGGGCGATCCAGCCCGCTCCCTTGTTTTCAGCAGCTTGTTGCTTGAGCCCGGCGACTGGAGCCTTAGGGATGGCTGGTCCCGTTTTCAGGTCGCGGGCTCTCACGTAGCGGAATTCACCCGAAGGTGGCGCGATCTGGTACCACAGTTGACCGTTTTGTTCCTCTTGGCCGACAATAAAGATCTGTTCATTTTTGCGGAATCGAACCTGAATGACTTGCCGTTTGTGGTGGTGATAGCTACCAATTCGAGAGGGGGCATTATCTTTATTGATCCGCCCACGCGTCGGATCGATCAACTTGACATGACGCCCGAAAACCCAGCTTAAACTGCCCTCGGGTGGCCGGATTGCCAGCCACCCACCCACAAGGTGCTGGTGAACTTCCACCTCGCCGTTTTCTGGAATTGTGCCGGTTACGTAATATTCTTCCCCAGCTCCGCTGCGGACTTCAATGTCAGGAGTGGTCGCAAATGCCCGATAAGGCAGTGTTGGCCCGGCGATCGACATCTCGAAGGTGACAAAAAGTGCAACGAACAAACCCAACAAAACAGGAAACTTCGTGCTAGAACACATTTTTCAGGGCTCCTTGAAGCAGACCGGCAAGGATCGATCCGGCGCCGATTGCTTGCGGTCGAGTCGTTGAACTCATCCACACTGGCGGACGGTGCCCATTGGCTCTCACCCGGGCCATACTACAGCGGCTTGAGTTTCGTCAGGCACGAGAATGGACTGCGGCTTTTACCCCAATTGGTTTATCTTCTCAAGAGAAGCTGGAGGGTACTGGCAGCAGGCCCCTGGTTTTGAATGGATTGTGTTTTCTAGCTCAGTCCTTTCTGAGGTGCTACCATGCAAGCAGAATGCCCCGCGGGGACGCTTGCTCCAAATCAGCCAGTTTTTTGGAGTCTGCCGTAATCGGGAACCGAATTGACCATGAATTTAACCCGGCTTGGCCCCTACAAACTCGGAAAAACCATCGGTAAAGGTGGGATGGGCTCGGTCTACGAAGCGACCGATACGACCAGCGACGAGCTTGTCGCGGTGAAAGCGTTAAATCCACAGCTGGCACAAACCGAGGGGTTTCGTGAACGGTTCGATGCCGAAATCGAATCACTCAAGGCACTCCGACATGAGGGCATTGTCCGCTTGTACGGTTACGGCGAGCAAGACGGTGTTCTTTTCTACTCGATGGAATTGGTCGACGGCACGAGTCTTGAAGAGGAACTCAAGACGCGTCGCCATTTCAATTGGCGCGAGGTGGCTGAGATTACGATTCAGCTTTGTCGCGCACTGAAACACGCTCATGATCACGGGGTGGTGCACCGCGATATCAAACCGGCCAATATTCTGATCGACGCCGCAGACCACGTGAAACTGGCAGACTTTGGCATTGCCCGTTTGTTTGGTAGCACGCAATTGACAACTGCCGGCGGGGTACTGGGAACGGCCGATTACATGTCGCCCGAGCAAGCCGATGGCCGCCCTGTCACCGAACGTTGTGACCAGTACAGTCTGGGGGGTGTGATGTATGCCTTGCTGACGGGGCGGTCACCATTTCGTGCAAATAGTTTGCCCGAAATGTTGCAGTTGCAACGGTTCGCCGAACCAGAGCCAGTGCGCCGTTACGCACGCGACACTCCCGCCCAGATGGAACGCACCATCCAGCAACTCTTGTCGAAAGAACCAGCCGACCGCTTTCCCAACACGTTGGTGATTGCCCGGCACCTGGAGGCTATGCTCAAAGCGTTATCACGTCCGGGGAAAGATAAATTTTTGTCAGGCGAGGGGGCTGACGGCGCGGGAAGCGGAGCGGGAGATTTGGATAACGAGCTTTCGACGACACGCTCGCAAACCGCGGTCAGCGACGTCATCAACCCACCCGAATCGTCGGTGTCCGACAGCGATGTTCCTTCCGACGCACCCACCATGGGGGTACTGCCCCACGATTCTGTTGAGGGTGGCGCAGATCTTTCGTCGCTTACCGCAGCCCATCCGGCCGAGTTGCACGTATCCGAGAGAAAGCCTGCCGAACGCACCCGATTTACAACCGTCGAAGACGAAGTACGACGGAAGAGACTTGCCGAACAAACTACCTGGAGGGGGCTGGTGGTCCAAGTAGCCGGATTCACTCTTGTCCTGGGTTGCATTATGGCTGGCTTCTTTTACCTGGGTCGACCCGACTCAGCCGACGACCTCTATGAGCGAATTAACGCATCAGTTGGCTCGGCAGATGCCGATGCGCTGCGGGAGGTGGATAAAGAAATTCGGGAATTCCTGGAGCGTTTTCCCGAAGATCCCCGAGCTGACGAAATTGGCGAATACCGGCGAAAACTGGACATCGACAGGCTTGAGCGAAAGCTTTTGAACCAGTCTCGCAATGCTCCCGATTCCGACAGCAGACTTTTGCCCATCGAACGACATTGCCTGGCGGCTCTTGAACTTGCTCAACGTGATCCCGCAGCCGCGGAGAAGAAGTTTGCAGCAATTCTCGCCCTGCATAGCAGAGCGACTTCCGGTCCTTTGGATGAAAAGAAGGTGGAACGCCACGCCGCTTGTTTGCAACTTGCCGCAGGACGCCAGCGCGAATTAAAGTCGATCGTGGCCAATCTGGCTGCCCGTGAGTGGCCGCTTTTACTGGCGAGACTGCGCCTTGCTGAAGAATTGACTGCTGAAGAACCACAGCAAGCACAGGAAATTTATCAAGCCATCGTTAACCTTTACCATGATCAATCATGGGCGAACGAGATCGTCGAAACAGCCCAAGCACGACTCCAGGCACTCAATCCCTGACGGAGAAGCTCAACAATGCCTGACCAAACCCAGTCTGCTGCATTTGCGCACCTGACCGGTGGCTGCGGGGGTAGCGAAACTCTATTTAGCAGAGCCAAAGAACTCATTCCAGGGGGCGTGAACAGCCCTGCCCGCGCATTTGGCGCGGTCGGAGGAGAGCCGATCTTCATTGAGCGGGCCGCAGGCGCTCATCTCTGGGATGTCGACGGGAATTGCTACATTGATTATGTCTGTTCCTGGGGCCCGATGATTCTGGGGCATGCGTTCCCGCCCGTCGTGGCGAAACTCAACGAAGCTATCGCGCGCGGTACGAGCTTTGGCGCACCCACCGAGGCCGAAAATGAACTGGCCGAATTGATCACCGCGGTCGTCCCCAGCATCGAAAAAGTGCGCCTTGTGAATTCCGGGACCGAAGCCACGATGAGTGCGATTCGACTTGCGCGTGGTGCGACGGGGCGCGATCTGATTGTCAAGTTTGCAGGGAATTACCATGGGCATGTCGATAGTTTGTTGGTCGCGGCTGGCAGTTCTGCCGCGACACTGGCAGTTCCCAACTCGCCCGGCGTTACTGTCGGAACCAGCCAGGACACGCTCGTGTTGCAGTACAATGATCCGGAAGGGTTGCAGCAGGCTTTTCTCCAACATGGTGATCAAATCGCCGCCGTGATCTTTGAGCCGGTGGCGGGAAATATGGGGGTCGTCCTTCCGACGCCAGAGTTTTTGAGAGCACTTCGCCAGGAAACCCGGGGTACCGGGGCACTGTTGATTTGTGATGAGGTGATGACTGGCTTTCGCGTTGCCCCCGGCGGCGCGCAACAACGACTGGGGATCGATCCCGACATCACCACACTCGGTAAAATCGTCGGGGGAGGGTTACCCGTTGGGGCCTATGGTGGGCGGGCCGAGGTGATGAACCATGTGCTTCCTGCCGGCGAGGTGTTTCAGGCTGGGACGTTGAGCGGAAATCCGCTGGCGACGGCAGCCGGGATTGCCACCTTGCGGGCGCTCCGCGACCAGCCTCCCTACGAATACCTCGAGTCGCTCGCTGCACGCCTGGAAAAAGGGCTCGGCCAGGCAGCTAGTCGGGCGGCGGTTCCCCACTGGATTGCCCGTATCGGCAGCATGATCACATTTTTCTTCAGTGAGGAACCAGTTACGAATTGGGAGACGGCCAGCCGGTGCCACACCGACCGGTTCGCACGTTACTTTTGGGGGCTGCTGAATCACGGCAGCTATCTTCCCTGCAGTCAGTACGAAGCGATGTTCATTTCTGCCGCGCACACGGAAGACGATATCGATCAGACCGTAGCCGCTGCCGAAGTCGTACTTGCCGGGTTGAAACACCAGGAGTAGGTATCCACCGTGCACGTTGGCCATGGTGAAGATCTCATCAGGAGATCACCATGCCGACCGAAACAGCCAGTAGCCCACGCCCTTCAAGGCGGCGCTTTGCGGAGGCTCTGCGGGATGTGTCAGTCCGGTCCCCTCCGTTCTTCAGCAGCGCTCAATCGGTAGTAATCGGGAACCAATTGCCAAAGATCGTCTTCCTCCCCCCGGCGAAAGCGTTTCCAGGCGACATTTCCGACATTTTTCGCAACCGGTTGCCAGGCGTGTTGACCGGCGATCTCGACTCCCGTGGGGAGGGCATCTGCGAGATGCGCGAGGCCGGGTCCCGTGACGGTGTCTCCCGGGGAGAGGTCCGCCAGCCAAGCGGGGATGGAGATGATGTGAGTTGGTTCGACCATGTCCCAACCTCCCGACACGGCGGGCAGGAATCTGGCGGCAAAGAGTTCTTCCCGTTGGGCATCCAGTACCGTGTGAAGTGGACCAGCTGTTTGTGGTATCTGGCTGGCCAGCACTTCGAGGGTGTTGACACCAAGGATTTTGGCACCGACGGCGTAGGCCCAGGTTTTTGCCATGGTCATCCCAATTCTCAAGCCGGTAAATGATCCAGGTCCGGCAGCAACGGCGACAACGTCAATGCTTTGTGGTAACCAATCGACCTCTTCGAGCAGGTGTCGGGAGGAGGGGGCCAGGGCCTGCGCAGTCCGTTGGGTAGGGGGCAGCATCACCTGACCCGCTGTTTGCAACCCATCGTGGCAATTTTCCAGCAGGGCAACCGGCCCGCACCGTCCTGAGGTTTCCACCGCTAGGATTCTCGTCATGATGATCAGGGCACCTTCGGTTGCCAAAGCGTGGCGATGGCAAACTGGGTGTGTCCGATGGCCACCCAACTGCCGAGAATGGGTGGTTACTTGGTGTTGGCCCGGCTTGACCGACCCACTCTGCAAATTTAAACTTAGGGATTCCATCGCTGGTTGGCTAC
>Ga0310120_10002987_pt1 | contig 12179 bp, 5 predicted proteins | sample CB27_AW_983_MG_FD_203506 | JGI IMG/M metagenome (GOLD analysis project Ga0310120, IMG submission 203506) | Marine microbial communities from Western Arctic Ocean, Canada - CB27_AW_983 | ecosystem: Environmental > Aquatic > Marine > Oceanic | place: Canada: Western Arctic Ocean | collected... | reverse complement strand
AGAACGAGGAAGGAAAGGCAGGCTTGTTGTCCGCGCAGCAACGCGACGACATGGCCAAGTTCCTGCTCAACGTGACCTTTCCTCCCGCGCAACGGCGTGCGTATACCAATGTCTTGTCGGACACCGCCGTGCGGGGGTTCGAGCTCTTCCACATCAAGGGAAACCACGAAGGGAAACCGAGTCCGAATGTCTGTGGCGACTGTCATCGCATGCCATTCTTGGTGAGCACCAACACGCCGGGGACCGGGATGGACGCTCCCACTTGGCGGGGGGCTTATGACCGCTTCCTGATCCTCCCGCAGGGACGCTTGAATATCATCGCCTTTGATTTCTACCGACGGATCGCGGACGAGGGCATTCCGGAGCGTAAGATGTGGCGCCTCTCCTGGCGCGGTCACGAGCGTTTCGATCCCGTCTGGAACATGGTTCTGGAAGGAAGCACCGGCTACTCGGGCTCCTTTGCCCGTCAGGTTACGTTGAACAAGTCGACCGCGAGTGACACCTTGACCACAGATTTGCTGGACGCCCTGGAGTTTTCCTCCGGCGAAGGGGGCATCGTGCTGCAGGTCGAAGGCGCCTTCCTCAATAATGCGAAAGCGATGCCGGTGATTCTTCAGTACGATGCCCGCTACAAGGAGGGATCCTACGTCGAGGTCGCCGGTGAGCGCAGAGCTCTCAAGCGCGAGAGGTTGGTAGGGCTCGCATCCCAGGGTAAATTTGTGGGGACCTTTACCGGCCGCCATGGATCGAATGCTGATTACGATCACCCCCAACCAGCCTTGTGGACTCTGGGACCGATCGAGAAGCAGCGCGGATCCCAGGATTTTCCCGTTCTCCATGGCGGCGAGACCACCATGACGGTGAGCGGAAGACACATTCGCGAAGGGGCAAACATCATTGTGGATGGAAGGAAGGTTCCGGGAACGATGAAAACGGAGAAGGACGAGAGAATCGTGATCAAGCTGGAGAGCTTGCCGGCGGTCGGCATGCACTTGCTCCAAGTGCAGAATCAGGATGGGCTGTTCAGCAATGACTTCATTTTTCATGTCGCAGAAAATGAAGAGAAGGCGGGCACCTTGCGTGCTCAGGCAGCCCCCGGCCGCGTCCGCGACGATCTGGCCCAGGCGATCGAGAGGGGGGATTTGGAGACCACCAGAAGACTGCTTCGGGCTGGAGCTCCGCTCAACGCACGGCGCATCCGAGATGGCGGCATGACGCCGCTGAGCACCGCGGTGTTTCACGGCCGGATGGAGATCGTGAAATTTCTCGTCGATCGAAAGAAGGCCGAGGTCTCCTACCGCAACCGAGACGGAAATACCCCGCTCCACCTCGCGGCCTTCCTGTGCCGAAGGGAGATGATCGACTACCTCTTGCAGAAGGGAGCTTCTCTCAGCCAGAAGAGTGATCGGGGAGAGACTCCGATCGATGTGGTGTCTTCCTCCTGGAATGAGGGCTTGGCCGATTTCTACCAAGCGGTCAGTGAGGGAGCCGATCTCAAGCTCGACCTCAAAGTGATTGAGAAACTTCGGCCCAAGATTGCCACTCAACTCCGGGAGCACGCCGCCAAGCAGGATGGCGGAGGGCGGTCCAAGCAGGACTAGCAGGAATGGCGCAAGGATAAGGCTCTTCTGTTCTGAGCACGGGAGGGATCAAGTTCCAGGTATCTCGAAAACTCCCGGACTCAGGTTGAGAGCATATCAGAGGATGCTGCGACCCCTCCGGGGTCGGGGACCCATCTTATCCTTGCGCCATCCCTCCGATGAGAAGGGAGCAGGGCCCCCTCCCCGCCGCCGCAATTTCCGAAAGATTTTTCCGAATTCGAGGCCCTGGTGCGGAGTTATCTTGGGCGCGAGACGGCCCAGTGATAATATGACGATCAAGCAAACAGGGACGCTTGGAGGTCGCTCCCGGATGGGTGGGCCCACGGCTCTCATGGGGCTGCTTTGCGCCGTTCTTCCGTTGGAAGGGCAATCGACCGGGAAGGCGGGCGCAGGGGCAGCGAACTGGCATCAGTGGCGCGGCCCGGAAGCCAACGGGGTCTCCCGCACGGCCACTCCGCCCACCACGTGGAGCGAGAAGGACAATATCCGGTGGAAAGTCGAGATCGCCGGGAAGGGAGGAGCCACTCCGATTGTCTGGGGCGACAAGGTCTTCCTCCTGACTTCCATCAACACCGGCAAGGTGGATCCGTCTCTGACCAAGCCGGAAGACCAGCCGGATCGCGTCTTCGGAATCAAGTTCCCGAATACGAGTTATCAGTTCGTGATTCTCTGTCTTGATCGCAAGACTGGGAAGGAACTCTGGCGCCGAACTGCGACAGAGTTCGTTCCTCATGAGGGACACCATCGCGATAACTCCTACGCCTCGGCCTCACCCTTCACGGACGGCAAGCGCATATACTGTTGGTTCGGATCGGCGGGCATGTTCTGCTACGACCTCGAGGGCAAGAAACTGTGGGATCGCAAACTTGGGCAGGCCAGGATTGGGGCCAGCCTGGGAGAAGGGTGCTCCCCGGTGGTACACGAGGGCAAGGTCGTCGTGCTGCGTGATCAGCAGGGACCGTCCTCCATCGAGACCCTGGATGCGAGGACCGGCAAGACGATTTGGAAGGAGGACCGCGATGAGCCGAATGGTTGGGCGACTCCGCTCATCGTGGCGCACAACGGCAAAACACAGGTCGTGACCTGTGGGGACAATCTGGTCCGAAGCTATGATTTGGAAAATGGTGAGCTTATCTGGCAATGCGGCGGGCTTTCGGAAAACACGATCCCGAGCCCCGTGGTGGAAGGCGAGCTCGTTTATTGCATGAGCGGATACAAAGGCTACTCGCTGCTCGCGCTGCCGCTCTCCGCCCGGGGAGACATCACCAATAGTGACCAAATCGTGTGGAGGAAGAACAAGGGCACGCCCTACATTCCCTCTCCGCTGCTCTACGAGGGGAAGCTCTATTTTCTGAAATCGAACCAGAGCTTTCTGAGCTGTCTCGACACGAAAACAGGCGAGGCTTTCTATGAAAATGTCCGCCTTCCCGAGGTCGCGAATGTCTACTCCTCCCCGGTGGGGGCCGCGGGCCGGGTTTACATCACGGGGCGCAACGGAGTGACCTTGGTGCTCACGCGCTCTCAAGAGTTTGCGATTCTCGCCACCAATGAACTTGACGATCAGTTCCGGGCCTCCCCGGCGCTGGCTGGCAAGGAGCTCTTTCTGCGCGGGAGCAAATTTCTTTACTGCATTGCGGAGAAGGACTGATGAGGACGCTGCGATCCCTCAGGTGTTGGAGCGTTCTGATCCAAGGGATCTTCCTTGCGAGCCTCGCACCACTGGCCCTGGGCTTTGAAGCAGAGATCGCTCCCCTCCTTGGGGCCTCCTGCCTCGAGTGTCATGACGCCGAGACGAAAACGGATTTGAATTTTGAGGAACTTGGCCACGATCTCTCCGATCCCGCGGTGTTTCGCCGCTGGGAAATGGTCTACGATCAGATCAGGAGAGGCGAAATGCCGCCCAAGAAAAAGGCGCGCCCGGACTCCGCTCTTCTGAAGCGAGCCTTGCATTCTCTCCGCAACGACCTGCGCAAGGTCAATCGGCGGGAGCAGACGAGGAATGGCCGCGTCCCGGTCCGTCGTCTGACGGGGGTCGAATACGAGTTCACCCTGCAGGACCTCTTGGGCATTGGAGGGGCCTTCGCGAACTATCTGCCGCCGGAAGGTGGGTCTGCCAAGTTCGACACCGTCGCCGAGGGGCAGGGGATTTCTCCGGTTCACATTCGGGGATACCTGGCGGGAGCTGATCGGGCGCTCGACGAAGCCATCACGCTGGGACGACGGCCGCCGAAGGAGCCCCGTCTGATCGACTATCAAAACTCACCCTATGTCGCGATGTGGTTCGAGCGAGAGCTGCGGCGCGGAGGAAACACCATCAAGAAGGTGGAGGACGCGGTGGTGACCTTTGACAGTCGTCCCCATGTGATGCCCTCACATCATATCGGCTATCGGCCTCCGTATCCCGGGCGCTACCGCATCATGGCCGGAGCATACGGCTACCAGGCAAAGACGCCGGTGACCCTTCTGCTCATGCGGGGGAGCGACACGCGTGATGGCACGGAGTTGATTGGGGCCTTCGATCTTGAGCCGGGGACCACGCGGACGGTCACCGTCACCACCTATCTCACGCCTGACGACTACTTTTACCCGGCGGTTGCTGATCTGGATTGCGATTCGAAGGGGCAAAACATATTCGGGGCAGGGGGAGCGATTGGCTATCGGGGTGAGGGAGTGGCGATCACGTGGCTCACGATTCAGGGGCCGCTGGAAAAGAATTGGCCGCCGGCGAACACGCGCAAATTGTTGCATGGGGTTGAACTGCTGGAAGGGCGGGGGCGCGGCGGGTCTGCGATCAAGTTGAGCAAGCCGCCGCTCGAGCATGTGGCGGAGATTGTCAGGCATCTCGCGGTGGTGGCCTTTCGGCGACCACTGCGCGAGGGAGAACTGGAAGGCTTCGTGCGCTTGGCTGAGCCTGCCCTCGCGGAGGACGGTGACTTCGAGAGGGCCCTTCGGATTTCGTTGCGAGCGCTCCTCAGTTCGCCCCAGTTTTTGTTTCACTCCGGCGATCCGGGGCTGTTGGACGATCATGCTCTGGCGACTCGGCTTTCCTATTTCCTCTGGAAAAGTCTGCCCGACGAGGAACTGTCTCGCCTCGCGGGAGAGAAAAGGCTCAGTGAGCCCACCATTCTCGCGGCTCAAGTGGAGCGCATGTTGAACGATGAAAAATCGATGCGCTTCATTCGGGATTTTCTCGGCCAGTGGCTCGGGTTGCACGAGATCGATGCCACCACTCCCGACGACAAGCTCTATCCGGAGTACGATGACATTTTACGCCAGGCGATGTTGCGAGAGACCGAGTTGTTCTTCCGGGAGTTGGTCGTCGAGAATCTCCCGGTCCGGAACTTGATTGATTCGGAGTTCTCGTTTCTCAATCGGCGACTTGCAGAACACTACGGCATGACCGGGGTGAGAGGGGAACAGTTTCGCAAGTTGGTTCTGCCCGAAGATGGTGTGCGGGGTGGATTGTTGACCCAAGCCAGCGTCCTGAAGGTCACCGCGAACGGAACGGTCACCTCACCTGTCAAGCGGGGTGCCTTCGTTCTCACAAAACTGCTGGGACGAGTTCCCAGTCCTCCTCCGCCGGAGATTGGCTCGATCGATCCGGATACCCGGGGGACCACCACGATTCGGGAAACCCTGGATGCGCACAGAAATGTCCAATCCTGCGCCCGTTGCCATCGTGAGATCGATCCTCCGGGATTTGCGCTCGAGTGCTTCGATCCCATTGGAGGATTCCGAACCCGTTATCGTTCAAGCGGCAAGGGTGACTGGTCAGAGCGTAAGCTCTTTGGTCGCCGAGTTTATGAATACAAGGAGGGACCGGCGGTTGATGCGAGCGGAGTGACGGCGGAGGGCAGGACTTTCAAAGGGATTCGGGACTTTAAGCGCCTTCTCCTCACTCAAGAAGAAGAAGTTGCGCGCAACGCGCTCTCCAATTTGGTCGTCTACGCGACAGGTGGGGAAATTCAATTCGCAGATCGCGATGAGATCAATCAACTTGTCCAACGCTCACGCGAGGAGGAGTTTTGCTTGCGGACCATGATTCACATGGTGGTGCAGAGCCAAATATTCAGGAACAAATAGAACCATGACGGGTCTGCACAATCGCCGCGCCTTTCTTCGGACTGCCGGGGTCTCCCTCGCCTTGCCGTGGATGGAATCGCTGGGTGCGAAGGGCGGCGAGCCATCTCCTCCCAAGCGGATGGTGTTTATTTGTTCCGCGCTGGGCCTGCATGGTCCTGCCTTGTTCCCAACCAAGACCGGGGAGGATTACGAGTCCACTGAGTATCTGGAGCTCCTGAAGGATCACCGCGACGACTTCACCCTCTTCTCCGGTCTCTCGCATCCGGATCAGGGTGGAAGTGAACATGCCACCCTCATGACTTGGTTGAGTGCGGCTCGGAACCCCGGTCGGGACGGTTTTCGCAATTCGATTTCGGTTGATCAATTTGCCGCGGAAAAGGTGGGCTCCGTCACTCGCTTTCCCTCCGTCATTCTCAGCAGCGAGGGTCCCTCCAGCCAGTCTTACACCAGCAGCGGGGTCATGGTTCCGGCGGAGTCCAGTCCCTCCCGCATGTTCGCCAAGATGTTTCTGCAGGGAAAGCCCGGCGAAGTGGCACGGCAGAAGCGAAAGCTCAGCGAGGGGCGGAGCATCCTCGACGCCTTGATGGCACAAAGCAAATCGCTGAGTCGGCATGCCAGCACTGCGGATCGTGAGAGACTGGACGAGTACTTTGAGTCTGTCCGAAGGACTGAGGCGGAGCTTCAGGAGGCGCGGGCGTGGTTGGACAAGCCCAAGCCCGAAGTTGTCCAGAAGCCCCCTGTCGACATCGGAGACAAATCCGACTTGGTTGGTCGGGTGCGCCTCTTGTTGAACCTAGTTCCCCTGATCGTGCAGTCGGACTCTTCGCGCATCGTCAGCATCGTGATCCAGGATCACCTCGTCGTGCCCCAGGTCGCGGGAGTGAGCAGTGAGCATCATAATCTCTCTCACCACGGCAAGGACCCCGCCAAGATTGCGCAGCTGAAGAAGATTGAGCGCGAGCTCTTAGGCTGTTTCCGCGACTTGCTCGAAAGGATGGGTGGGAAAAAGGAAGGGCCTGATTCCCTGCTCGACAACACCATGACGCTCTTTGGCAGCAATCTGGGCAATGCCAATGCTCATGACCCGCGCAACCTCCCCATCCTTCTCGCCGGCGGCGGCTTCAATCACGGTCAGCATCTCGCCCGTGATCGAAAGGACAACACGCCTCTCAGCAATTTGTTCCTGAGGATGCTGGGCGCAATGAAGATCGAGACCGAGTCCTTCGCGACCAGTTCCGGGGAACTCGAGTGGTAGACCGGAACCTCGGAACGAAGACAATTACCCCACCCCAAGAAAAACATGAAAAACCATTTGGCCACCATGGTGGCAGCCCTCCTTGCAATCGGTTTACCGGTCCATGCGAACTCGATCGAGGGTAGAGTCACCAATGCGGAGGGCGAGGCGATGGAAGGAGTGATGATCTCCGCTTTCGACCATGATTGGCGGAAAAGCACTTCGACCTTCAGTCAAGCGGATGGGTCCTTCCACCTCGATGGATTGCGCGATGTGAGCCTTCGGGTGCGCGCCCGCTTGTTGGGTCAGCGTGACAAGTGGATCGAGGACGTGGAGCCCGGCACGAAGAGCCTCGCCTTCGGCATGGAGCCCGCCCGCGGAGTGGATCTGGAAGTGCAACGGCCCGCCAACAGCGGATTTGGAATGCTGAAGTTCGAGAGCATGCGTGACAAGTTGAACTTCAAGATGATGTGCAGCTATTGCCATCAGATCGGGACCGTGGGGTTCCGAACTCCGGAGAAACCAGTGGATTGGGAGACCATGATCACACGCATGGACGGCTACGGCGGGCTCTACCGGCACACCCGGGCGACCATCGTGAAGCGCTTGATCGAAACCTACAAAGATGATGCGGTGAAGAAGTGGCCGAAGTTTGTTCCGCCCCCGCCCCCGACCGGGGATGCCACCAAGGTGAAGATCACGGCGTGGGAAATGGGCGATCGCTACGAGGGATCCTTTCACGACCTCGAACTCGGGCCGGAGGGCTTGGTCTATGCCGTCAATATCAGCAAGCACCGGTTGGTGACTCTCGATCCCAAAACCGGCGAGCGGAAGAGATACCAGGTCCCTCGAGGATCCTGGGGGCCGCACTCGGTGGAGTTGAGCAACGAGGGAGACCTGTGGATCACGATGTGTGCGTCCGGACAGATGGCGAAATTCGACCCCAAGACCAAGGAGTTCCTGGTCTGTTCAAGTGGGGAAGCTCCCGCCAAACGAGGATCTTATCCCCACACCCTGAGGATCAATCCCAAGGATCCCGAGGGCTTGATCTGGTACACCGATGCGGGCCGCAATTCCTGTTTCTCCCTGCATCCGAAAACGCTCGAGGTGAAAGAGTACCATTTGCTCAAAGCCGACCAGGCGGTCGCCGCCGGGAAGGGGGAGTCCCGTGGAATCACCCCCTATGGTCTCGATTACTCGCCGGTGGATGGAACGATTTGGTACACCAAGCTGAATGGCAATCGGATTGGCCGCATCGATCCCAGCACGCCGGACGGCGACATCAAGGAATGGAATCCGCCCTTCCGGGGGCCGCGTCGCCTGCACCTTGACCAGGACGGCATAGTATGGGTGCCCGGCTTTGGTTCGGGAGTCTTTGGGAAGTTTGATCCCAAGACCGAAGAGTGGACCGTCTACCCCTTGCCGGATGCGGCGAATCAGATTCCTTATGCGCTCAACGTCGACCCGAAGGGCAAGGTCTGGATTTGTGGTACCGGCAATGACACCCTCTACCGGTTTGATCCCAAGACGGAGCAGCTTCTTGAATTTCGGTTGCCCATGCGGGTGAGCTATACCCGTGAAATCGAGTTCGATGCCGAGGGGAATGTCTGGACCAGCACGAGTGGACCTGCGCGGCACATGGAAACGGGGTGTGGAGCGATCATCAAGTTGGAGGTTCCGGACAATCTCACTGGCGGTGTGAAGCTGGTCAAGGTGGAGCTCAACGCCGACGAGCGCGGCCTCAAACCTCCTGGTGCAAAACCGCCCGCTTCTCCCTTCGGCAAACTCCTGGCCCGGATTGACGGGAATGATCTACCCAAGGACTACAGAGGGGGAAGCGCTCACCAGCCGTACGTCGACAGGGTGATGGCGAACATGAGTGGGGAAGAGCGAGGTCGGGTGGGGCAGCTTTGGGCGGAAAAGGAGCGCATTGACCCCGAGATGGCAAATCGTGGCTCGTCCTTCGTGAGAATACTGGATTACGTGGCCAAGGGGGAGGGGCGTAAGAGGCCGAGGAAGAAGATTCCAGGGCCGCCCACTGCGGCCAAGCCGAAGCCCCCTGGTGGGTCCGGGACTCGCGCAGGGTTGTCAGGAGTGGTCCGCTTCAAGGGGCCGCGACCGAAGCGCCAGCTCATTCCGATGAATGAACAGAGTCGGGACCTCTATGAAACGGCTCCTCTCGATGAGAGTGTCCTCGTCAGCAAACGAGGTGGCGTGGCAAACGTGTTTGTCTACGTGAAGGAGGTCCTCAAGGCTCAGAGTTATCCCATGCCGGCGAACCCTGCATTGGTGGATCAGGAGAAGTCCATGTTTCGTCCTCGCGTGCAAGGGATCCGGGTGGGGCAGGAAGTGTTGATGAGGAATGGGGATCCGTTTATCCACAACGTGCGCTCACTCTCCTCGAAGAATCGTCCGTTCAACATCGCCCAGCCGGCCGGGACCCCGGATCGCCTGAAGGTCTTTAAGGAGCAGGAGGGGCCGATCACGATCAAGTGCGACTTTCATCCCTGGATGACTGCGCACTTCTTTGTCATGGATCATCCCTTCTTCGCGGTGACCGGCGAAGAAGGGAATTTCTCGATCAAGGGGCTGCCCGCAGGGGAGTATACCCTCGGCGCCTGGCACGAGAAATTTGGAGACAAAGAGCTCACGGTCACGGTGGGACCACAGGCGAAGAAAGTGGGATTTTTGTTCAAGGCCGGGGAAGAGTAGCAGGGCAGCATGACCAAGCACCTCTTTGGAAGTGGCCTGGCGAGGCGGGGCCCGAGCTCCTTACCGGAGGAATCCGATTTTGGCGTGGGATCTCGGAGATCATCCGGGTTCCCTCCGGGATCGACACTGCCTGCGGGTTGGCTAGCTTTCGCGTGATGATGTCACCGATGGGTAAATGCTTTTGTGGGGTAGCGATCGTGTTCGCTGCCATGAGTTCTCCCCTTGTTCATGCCGAGGCCGGGCCGATCAAGGTGTTCCTCCTGGCGGGCCAGTCGAATATGGAAGGGCAGGGAGTCGTCTCGATGGATCACGCCGATCACTACAATGGTGGCAAGGGTAATCTCGTCTGGTCGATGAAGAACTCCGTGAGCAAGGCGCGGATGGGACATCTTCGCGACGCGGAGGGGAAGTGGGTGGCCCGCGCGGATGTGACGATCAGTTTTAAAGCACGGGGCAAGATCCGCAAAGGAAAGTTGACGGTTGGCTATACGGGCTACGGCGGAAGCAGTCACATTGGACCCGAGTTGCAATTTGGGCACGTGATGGGTGATCACTTTGACGAGCCGGTGTTGCTCATCAAGACCGCCTGGGGCGGGAAGAGCCTCTATCAGGATTTTCGGCCACCGAGTTCCGCGGGCAAGACCGGGCCCTACTATGAGCAGATGATTTCGGAAATCCGCGCGGCGCTCAAGGAGTTGGGGGATAGCAAGTATGAATTGTGTGGCTTCGTCTGGATGCAGGGCTGGAACGATATGGTTTCGAAAGAGGGGACCAAAGAGTATGCCGAACACCTCGTGAACTTCGCCAAAGACATTCGCGCTGAATTCAAGCTGCCGAACCTTCCCATGGTGGTGGGAGAACTCGGGAACGGCGGCGCAGCCGGGGAAGGCAGTGGGATGGAGATCTTTCGGAAGGCACAGGAGACCGGCACCGGGCAGATTTCAAATGCCTTGTTCGTGTCGACCCATCAGTTCGCGCGCTCCAAGGATCTCTCTCCCAACATCGGGCACGGGCATCATTGGTTTGGAAATGCGGAAAGCTATTTCCTGGTTGGAGAATCCTTGGGCGAGTCGATGAAGAAACTGCTCAACCCATGAAGGCCGGGATGGCTCACTTGGTGAGCGGCGCAGGAGTGAGCGCGCCTCCCGAGCTCTCGCCCGATCATGGGCGTGGAAGCCTTGCGCAGGGCGCGCTGGGTTCGCGTAGGGTCCGAAAACCCGAATCGTCGGGTTCACGCGGCATCCCGGTGGTGGTAGGGAAGCAATCCGCCAAGCCGCCAAGGCCACCACCATCAGCTTCATCACGTCCATTAATTGAGTCTGCCCATCCGAAAACGGGGAGCACGATCAGAATTCGCCTCCAGATATCTCCTCCCAACGACTAGAAATCAGCGCATTCCGTTGTAATCGAATATCTGGACACTACGGGACGCGCAGGTGGAAATTCCGGAAGGAAGAGCGCATCCGGGAGCCCCGCAACGATGGCCGCCTTGTCGAGCGGGCCCGACTTTTCTTTGTCCAGCGGCAAGATCCGATCATTGCCAGATCGGCGATGCCGATTTCAATACCGGATCTCAACAGGGAACTTATCCGCCTGAGCTTGAAGCGAACCCAATGCGATCGACGCAATTTTGGAGGAACAAAGACGCGTCTTTTCAAGGAATCGCGTTCCGGCTGCGGCTCTGACGGAAGAACGATGTCATCTGCGCTCTGCTTGCCATCTGGTCCAAGGGAGAACAGATCGTAACAGGTAGCCTTTTGATCATCTGGCTCCAGTTAGGTGCGGCAAGTGCAGCGCCGCCCTGGGATGGCGATGCGCAGGCCGAGCCTCGGGCTCCGCCGACACGCCTGCCCCGGCAACCGCCGAGGATCGATTCTTGTGCACCCGGCCACCCGGACTAGACTCCGGCGTGCGAATTTTGACTTCACTGATTCTTCTGGCTGGAACCCTGATGGCGGAGAACTGGCCCGGATGGCGGGGGCCAAGTGGTGACGGCATCAGCAGCGAAAAGAACCTCCCCACCCACTGGAGCAACACTGAAAACATCGCCTGGAAGACATCGATCACCGGCGAAGGCCACTCGTCGCCAATCGTCTGGGAGGACCGTGTATTCCTGACCACAAGCCTGACAGAGAAGAACGAACGCAGGCTGCTCTGTTTGAATCGTCTCGATGGAAAAACCCTCTGGGAACGCGTGGTCGTCAACTCGCCGCCCGAATCGATTCATCGCCTGAACAGCCGTGCTTCGAGCACGCCGGCCACCGATGGAGAACGCGTTTACGTCAATTTCATGTTGGCCAAAGGAGAAGACATCATCGCGCCCAATGTTAGCTCTAAACGGCTGATCACGCCGGGCCGGATCGTGGTAGCCGCCTACGATTTCGCAGGGACCGAAAAATGGAAAACCGACGTCGGCGACTTTGTCAGCGCGCACGGATTCAACTCCTGCCCGGTGCTGTTTGAAGATTTGGTCATTATCAACGGCGATCACGACGGCGACGCTTACATCGTCGCGCTCGACTGCAGAACCGGCAAGGAACGCTGGCGCA
>Ga0310120_10002986_pt1 | contig 12180 bp, 10 predicted proteins | sample CB27_AW_983_MG_FD_203506 | JGI IMG/M metagenome (GOLD analysis project Ga0310120, IMG submission 203506) | Marine microbial communities from Western Arctic Ocean, Canada - CB27_AW_983 | ecosystem: Environmental > Aquatic > Marine > Oceanic | place: Canada: Western Arctic Ocean | collected... | reverse complement strand
ATCTCAGTAAGCCATCCATCGAGTTCCCCTGTTAGTCTGAGGATTGGATCCCCGAGAGGACTGCAGGTCTCCAATCAGAGACTCGAAGTACTATCATACCCGTAGCCTTCAGAGGTGATCAGTTCCAAGGAGGATCGAGCAGTACCGCTCCGATCAGGGAAAAGAGGGCTCCGGCGAAGATGCGCCTGACGAGCAGTTCATCGAGTCGTGTTCGAAGATGCGATCCCACGATGATTCCCCCGAGGCCCAGCACTGCGAAGGTGGCAATCAACCGGATATCGATGGCCATCCCTGCCGAACTGAGCTGGGTCCAGGAGGCCAATGCACCGGCAGTGGACTGCACGGCGATCAGGGCGAGGCTCGTACCAGCAGCCTTGTCAAAGGCTAGACCACCAAAGATCACCAGTGCTGGTACGATCAGAAATCCACCTCCGACTCCGACGATCCCGGTGAGGATTCCAACCGCTGCCGCTGCAATTCCAAGATGCATCGGCCGGATGCTCACCGAATCAGTTTCCTGTTCCCGTTTCCCTTTCAGCATCGCCACCGCTGCGCCGACCACGACCAATAGCAAGATGGATTCCCGTAGCTCCGGTGAAAGCCAGCCTCCGATGCCAGCCCCCAGCACAGCGCCGAGAATTCCGGTCGGAGCAGCAACGAATGCCGTCGAGAGCGAAAAGCTCCCCGATCGAATCGCCCCCACTGCGCCGGTTCCGGCGATGAGAGCGACGATCCAGAGTGATTCGGTCACGGCGATCTCAAGTGGTCGACCGAGTCCGTGGACCAGGATCGGAACGGTAAGAATGGAGCCGCCCGAGCCGAGCAGGCCCAGGGCCACCCCGACCACGATGGCTCCGAAAAGGGTAATCATGACTGGCAACTCGTGGTGCGGTTCCACGGCAGCCAGGAGATTGCGGAGGCAAGAGCGCAACTGCCACTGGCTCCTGCATGGAAGAGTCCCAGCCCCACTGCGGTAACACCTACCATCCAGAGCGGGTTGAAGAAGTAAGCCAGTGCAGAGAGACCCACGAGGATCGAGCCGGCAGCCAGTTGAGTCTGTCGCATCACATCGATGGAAGTGCCTGTTTTCGAGGACTCCACTGGAAGCCCATCGGCTTTCCAGCCCTGAATACCGCCGACGATGTGCTGCGCATCGAACCCGGACTTGAGCATCATGTTGAGTGCTTTTCTGGATCTGACCCCTGTTCGACAGTAGAAGATCGGCCGCCGGCCATCGATTTCCTGGTTCAATCGGTGTGCATCGAATCCAGAAAAGGGATGGACGATGGCATCGGCGACCGCCTCCACCTGATGTTCGAATACCTCTCGAACATCTACAAACACGTATTGCTCTTCCTTGCCCCGCTGTTGGGCTTCAGTAGCTGTCAGTTCAAAGGCTGTCTCGGTTTGCATCGATTCCATGGGAGCGTTTACTTTCATCATCGTGTCACTCTCCCTTTCCTCACATTAGTCATTCCTCCTGCAAGATTGATGACTGAGTACCCCAATGACTTGAGGAAACTGACCGTTCGGGCTGAACGATCTCCCGTCTCACAAACAAGGTGCCATCTGGTCTCTTTACTGAGTTCATCAAGATTCCTGGCCAGTCGCGTGTGCGACATATTGATGGCTCCAGGAATGTGATCTTGATCAAACTCCGAGGCACGTCTCACATCGAGCACTCGCACATCGTCGCGTTCAATCGCGCTGTGGACATCGTTTGCCTCGACCTCTTCGATTTGCTGCCAAAGCCCCTCGAATCGTGACAGGCCCAGCAATTTTTCTGGTGGCAACCAACCGATGGTCTTGTCGAATCCGATCCGGATCATTTGTCTGAACACCTCGGAAACATCGGACTCGGATCCCACGATCACAAACCTGTCCCGGAAGTCTCCAAAGCTACCGACGTAGGAGTTGAGTCGACTCGTCATGGGAACAGACCAAGAACCTGGAAGGTGAGCCTGGCGAAACTGGTCCCAATCCCTGGTGTCGATCACCCTTGCCCCGCCTTCGTAGGCGGCAACAAAACTGTCATCATCCATCTCTGCAGGGGTGTTGATCTCTCCGAGCACGGGTGCTCCGTCTCGGTTGAGTCGCTTCATGTCGGAAAAGTACAATGGCGGCTCAGGCTGACCCGAGAGGATCTCCTCGACGAATCGATCCTCGTCATCGGAGAAGGATAGCGCCTGGTTGAAGCGCCTCTCGTAGCCAACCGTACTCGTCGGAATCGCACCCAGTGCTTTTCCACAGGCACTACCGGCACCATGACCAGGCCAGACCTGCAGGTAATCCTGCATGCCATCGAGTAGTTGAATGCTCTGGAACAGTCGCCTCGCAGAGGGCTCCATCGCGCCTTCTTGACCGGCAGCGCTCTCGAGCAGATCTGGCCGACCCAGATCACCGACGAAGAGGAAGTCACCGGACAGGATCGCCATCGGCGTGTCTGCTCCTCCTCCGTGATCCGTGACCAGGAAAGAGATGTGTTCGGGCGTATGCCCCGGAGTGTGAACCACCTTGAATTCGATGTTTCCGATGGAAAAGGTCTCGCCATCCTTGAGCAGTTGATGCTTGTAGGATCCGCCTGAAGAATGCTGATCGAGCCAGCGAGGAGTCCAGTCATCTCCGCCCTCGCCAGACATCAGCAGCAATGTATCGCCACGTTCGCCGAACTCTCTCAGGCCAGAGATGAAGTCGGCGTGGATATGGGTCTCCGTGGCCGCAACGATCGTCAGTCCCTGCTCCGCTGCGAGTTCGATGTACCGATCGATGTCCCGCTCAGGATCCACAACCATCGCTTCTCCTGTGCGTTGGCAACCGATGAGGTAACTCACCTGAGCTAGTTGGTCGTCTTCGATACGTCGAACAAACATGATTTCTTCCTTCCTTCCGGAACTCGCCTCTCACTACTTGAGAGACACGAGATCCCCACATCGTTCCCTGCGCCGAAGCAGAAATCACAAATCTTGTAAATATTAGTAGTTACAACTCATCCATGGCGTCCTCGAGGCGGCCCCGGAGGCCCTCGGGGATCTGCCCCTTGGCCAGTTCGCCACAGACGTCCTGGGTCAGATCGAGGGATGCAAATACGGATTGGCAGCGCTGGCAGATCACCTCTGACCGAAACTCTGTGTTCCGATCGAGCGATGTCTGTTTCGCATCGAGCAGGTCAAGACAGACCTGGATCGGATATGCCGCAGGAGGAGGCGACTCATCGGTCCTTGGCAACTTTCCATCGATGAGCAGACGTAATTTCAATCGCGCGCGATGCACCCGGGACTTGACCGTTCCTTCTTGTATTCCCGTCGCTTCAGAGATCTCGGGGACGGACAGGCCGACGATGTCTTTCAGCACCAATGGCATCCGAAATTCCAGAGGGAGTTCTGCTATTCTCGCCTCCATCTCCTCGAGCGATTCCTTGCGAATCTGTGATACCACCTCTTCTTCCAGATCAGACGCGATCTGTGCAATCAGTGGCTCGCCGAACGGGAGTAGTTCATGTAAGGACCCAATATTTTTCGGCTCTCCAGCTCTCTTTCTATGCATACGCTGGCACACTCTTGCAGCGATGCTGTAGAGCCATGTCGATACCTTTGATCGATGTTCGAAGGAACCCCAGTTACGAAATGCCTGAATAAGAGTTTCCTGGACCAGGTCCTCCGCTTCTCCTGCATCTCCACAAAATCGCATTCCGAGTGAGTAAAGCAGCCCACCCTGCTCGTCGAACAGGCGCGTCATCGCATCTCGCGGATTCTCTGGCCATGGTAGTTCTTCAGACTCCTGCTGGGTCATCGGTTCCCTCGGCTCAACGGTTGATTCATCTTGTTACTGGAGGTACCCCCCACCGACCATCGATCGCAGATTCTAGCACGCAGGAGGCCTAGTACCGTGACCAGAAAACCAACCACCTCATTGGCATCCATCTGGCGAACATCGATCCAGCACCTGAAGGCGGTGGACCCTCATCTGGGGCGAACCATCACTGCTTGCGGCAGCATCCAACTGGAGATTCAGCGGCGGCGCTCCCCATTCGAGTCCCTGCTGCGTTCCATCATCTTTCAGCAACTCTCCGGCAAGGCGGCCGACACCATCCACGGTCGCTTCCTGGAACTGTTTCCGATGAAGAGGCCGACTCCGGAGCGTGTGCTGCGACTGAAGCCGGGCAAGTTCCGCAGTTCCGGAGTCTCGGGGGGCAAGGAGCGAGCCATTCGTGATCTTGCCCGTCACGCACGCGATGGTCTGGTACCCGGTTTTTCAACACTGGAGAAGATGGGTGACGACGAGATCATCGACACGATCACCCGCATCCATGGCATCGGCCGCTGGACCGTCCAGATGTTGCTGATCTTTCAACTGGGAAGACCGGATGTACTGCCGGTCGATGACCTCGGTGTCAGAAAAGGCTTCGCGATGATGCGCGGCAAGAAGCTGCTACCTACGCCGAAGCAACTGACCCGCGCCGCCAAGAAGTGGCAACCCTACCGCAGCATCGGCAGCTGGTACTGCTGGCGGGCGACGGAGATGTAGCCGCTACTTCTCTTCCAGCAGGAAGGAAGTGGGCGGATTGTGCTCCCAGCGGTCGAAGTCATCGTGCTGCACTGCTTCGGCGGCGACGTGGATACTTGCCTCCATGTCCTGACGCGATCTCCAGCGGCACATTCCGATGAGTTGCCCTGTCTTCTCGTCCTCGAAAACGCCTCCGTCGATGAATCCATCGACATCTTCCAGCGCGCCTCCGAATCTATGCATCGAATCGCGCAGATGATCTCGGAATGCATCCCGGGGGGAATGTATCGACATGTGGACAAACATATTTATTGTCCTTCCCGCACCTTGGCCAGCTGATGAACCGTGAAATGAATGAATGACTCCGCAGCACCGATCTCATCGAACTGCAGTGCCCACTTCAGGTGCATCTGCATGGCGGGTTTCATGTCGGGGATCACCAATTTGACCTGTTTGCCATCATCCGAGAGGGTCGCAGAGACCACTTCCAGTTCGGTAGTGCCGACTTCACCTGCTTCCAGGTCGAGTTTTGGGGATCCGTAGTTACTGCTCCATCGATAATTCCATCCCTCCAGCTGGAAGCCAGCCGCCAGAGTAGCCACATCGGTGGTGATCGGTTCGTTGAAGGTGATCCGCAATCCATCGGTGAGTGCCCTCAGATGCAGTGGGTACGGTAGAGTTGCCGCTGTTTTTCGAACCCGGTAGAAGCCACCCGGCTCGGTCTTGTCGGAGGACCAGCCAAACAAGCCCGACAGATACAAGCTTCCATCCGGATGGAAGCGACCTCGCATCGTGCCAGTGGGAGTTTCGATGGGCAGTGGCACGAAGCCACCCTGATGGACGCCATCGACCTCGTCTTCCAGCAACAGGTACACCTCGCCGGTGCCATAGGAGAGCCCGAGTAATTTCCCCGACAGATCCCCCCACACACCCTCGGGTACACGCACCTGTGCCGCCGGAGAACGATCCACCGTCGGGTGAATCCAGCACAGCGGCGGGTCGTATTCGGTTCGCATCTCATCGACACCCAGCATGACACCACTCCAGTTGTTGCCATGAAAGGAACCCGGTGCAATGCGATTGATGCGGTTGGCGGGCATCCAGTGGCCCTCCTGATCGGAACCCCAGGCGATGCCATCGGCATCCACAGCCAGACCATTCGGTGCGCGGAAGCCAGAGGCGACGATCTTCGAACTGGAACCATCCGCTGCGACCTGGATCAGCGTGCCGTGTTGCGGATGGGCTGGCAATTTGGCGTGACGAGCAGCCTTCAGGTAGTAGAGGTTTCCGTCGGTCCCCTGCTGAAGGCCACCGGCGGGCTCGTGGAAGTGTGGCGAGTTCATCGCATCGACACAGAAGCCCTCGTAGAGATCGGTCTCTCCGTCGTCGTTGAGATCGACCAGCCGGGTGATCTGATCTCTACCCAGCACCAAGATCTCTTCCTGTCCCGGATCGCCGCGGGTCAATAGCCCGAGCGGCTGACTGAGACCGCTTGCGATGCGTTGCCACTGGAGGTTTTCGAGTCCGGCGTCGAGGCCATCGACGCGCCAGACATCGCCATTCCAGGTCGAGATCGCCGCCGCCTTGCCCTCATCAAGGAAGTCGAAATCGCCGAAGCGCATCCAGGAGTTCCACGGGTTCTCATCGGGCCACGACACCTTATCGACCTCGAAGGGGTGCTGGTTTGCTTGGCTAGTTCCTGACTGCAACATCGATATGAACTCGCCGAGCCTGGAGAGGGGTCCATGCCAGTGGAGCAGCTCTCCCTGAACATCGACATCGGTGACAGGAAGCAGGACCGATGCTTTTCGTTGCCAGACGGGGATTTCCAGCGACGTGTCTGCAGATTCTGCGATGAGGAAATGAGCTTCGAAATCTCCTCGGAGTCCATGCGCCCGAACGATCGGCTCCCCCGACTCTGCTGCGATCGCTTCGATTCCAGCCGCCTGGAAATGGTCACCATAGATACGAATTCCATCGATGTAGCCGCTGAACCACGGTTCTTCGGGGAAGTTCTCGGAGGTGAAGCCGATCTGGATGACGGTATTCTCGACCGGTCCACCTGGATTCAGGGTTCCGTCGCCATCCTGTTTGCCATCGACATAAAGCACGACCCTGGCCTCCCAGGGATTCCAGGTGAAGGCGACATGGTGCCAGCGACCGTCGGTGATCTGCTGCTCGCCAGCCACCACTCCAACCCAACCGATGTCGAAGCAGAGATGTCCGTCACGGATGAAGAAGGTCTTTCCGTCGTGAATCCACGGACCCTCTGCGGCGGTCTGAGAAAAGATGCTGCCGTCCTTGGTGGTTTGAATCCAGGCGGCAAAAGTCATCTGATCGCCGGTGAACTCGAAATCGTCGTGGCGAGTCCAGATGGCTCGGGCCGTACCATCGAAATCAAGAGAACGACCCTTGACTCCTCTTCGCCAGGTCACTCCTTCGAGTTTCAGGTCCTTCACACCATCGACGACACTGGTCATCCACTCGCCGGAGCTCTCGTCGCAATCCCAGCCCGCCATCGGCTGAGGAAGGGGTTCATTGATCCGACTGACCACAACCACCGACTCCTCCGCTGCCGCCACCGACTGACTCAAAGGCATACCATCCATCCGATGCAGTTTCGGCAGGTCGCCGTGTTCATGGGGAAGTTCGATACTCTTCGATTCATCACCGGCGCTTCTCACGATCGATTCGGCAGCCTCATCGCCATCAAACACTGCACCCTGCTCTCCTGAGAGTGTGATTCGTTGGGGCCATCGTGCGGCAGAGCCCTTTTTCCACACCCGGGCCAGCGGCGAGGGGTCACGGAAATAGACCCGTTCGGTGATGGAGCGAAACTGCGCCAGTTGCTGCTGGCCGGTGATGGGGGCGATGTAAATGTGAATCGGAGCTGGGTCTGCGACCTCTGGATTGGCCATCAGAACGACCCGGCCCTTGTACGAGGTGACTCGGACGGAATCTCCGCCACCACTGACAGCGATGACCATCACGGGTTTTCCGCGCTGCAGTAATATGAACTCGCCCTTCGGGCCACCGAGGGAAGGTGAGAGGACCATGCCGCCTTCGAGGCTCAACAGGGAAATCCACAAGACATCATCGATTCCGATCAACTGAATCGATCTCTTCCAGGCATACAGGTCTTCTGCGCGGGTGAAGGCTGCTCTCTCGAACACCCGGGTTTTTCCAACGGTGTAGTGAAGCAGCACCCCATCCTGATCGCGCTGGAGTCCTTGCCAGCGACCCGTCTCGATCGGGCCAAAAGGAACCGGGCGGGAATCGTCAAAGGTGCCCGCCTTGCCGACAGCAATTCCGGGACCGGCTGGATTGATCCAATCGGGCTTCCCTGCGATGCGTGGCCAGATGCCGTGCGGGCCGTCGTAGACGATTCCGCGTAACTCGACAAAATCTCCCTGCCATGCTGCCGCCCAGCGCAACTCGGCGCTGTCGAAGAGCATCGCGTGCTCTCCATCTTCATCGAGTGGAATGGCGATGCCCTTGCAGGCGATGTTGTCGGGTGTCACCTCGATCGCCGCCGACAGAAAGGGGCCATAGTCCATCGCCTGCCACGGCTCATCCTGGCTGCGAAGGTCTACAGTTGACCCGGCCAGAATCGAGACGACAGAACACCAGCAGATCAGAGTCGCCCACGACCGCAATTTGAGCATTCGACCCTCCCCAGGGGCAATAATCGCCCGTTGATCGAACCATGCTAGCCGCAACGGAAGCGAAAACGAGCAGGTAGGAGCATCCTGCTGGCTTCGGTGGCCCTGAGATGGCCCCTTCGGGTACCCTGTGGGCAGTCGGGCCAAGGCCCAGAAGGAGCGCGGTGGAATATCGCACCGAGAAGGACACCATGGGCGATGTGGAGGTCCCTGCCGACCGCCTGTGGGGAGCGCAGACGCAGCGCTCGTTACAGAACTTCTGCATCGGGCAGGAGCGGATGCGTCGTCCGCTGATCCGGGCGATGGGGCTCATCAAACAGGCCGCAGCCACCGTCAACGCCGAACTCGGCGGGATTCCTCCGGAAATCGCGCGTGCCATCGAGAGCGCCGCGGACGAGGTGATCGCCGGAGATCTCGACGACCACTTTCCACTGGTGGTCTATCAGACCGGATCGGGCACCCAGTCGAACATGAACTGCAACGAGGTGATCGCCAATCGAGCCAATCAGGCCCTCGGCGAACCGCTCGGCAGTCAGAGCCCGGTACACCCCAACGATCATGTCAATCATGCACAGAGCACCAACGACTCGTTTCCGAGTGCGATCCATGTCGCCTGCGCCAGCGAATGCCATGACCGATTGCTGCCCGCCATCGATGCACTGAGGAATTGCTTTGATGAGAAATCGACGGAATTTTCGACCGTGGTCAAGATCGGCCGCACGCACCTGCAGGATGCAACACCACTGACCCTCGGACAGGAGATTTCTGGCTGGTCCGACCAGCTACGCATCACCGGACAGCAGGTTCGCGATGCGCTCACCCTGGTGTACGAGTTGCCGATCGGTGGCACTGCCGTCGGAACCGGTCTCAACACCCGACCCGGTTATGCGGAAATGGTTCCCGCGGCGCTGGCACAAAAAACCGGCATCCAGTTCATATCTGCACCCAACAAGTTTGCCCAGCTCGGCGGCAAGGAAGCGATCGTCGGACTCTCCGGAGCCCTGAGAAGCCTCGCAACTGCTCTCCACAAGATCGCCAACGATGTCCGCTGGCTGGCCAGCGGCCCTCGCTGCGGCATCGGCGAGATCACCATCCCCGCCAATGAACCGGGATCATCGATCATGCCGGGCAAGATCAATCCGACCCAGTCCGAGGCGATGACGATGGTGTGTGCACGCGTCATCGGCAACGACGCCGCCATCGGCTTCAGCGGTGCCCTCGGCAACTTCCAACTGAATGTCTACATGCCCGTGATCGGCGATTGCATGCTGCAATCGATCGATCTGCTCTCATCTGCCATGGATTCGTTCCGTGAGAATTGCGTCGCCGGCATCGAGCCAGTCCAGGAACGCATCGATGATCTTCTGCACCGCTCACTGATGCTGGTGACCGCTCTCAATCCCCACATCGGTTACGACAAGGCCGCCGATGTGGCCAAGACCGCTCACGCCGAGGGGAAAACACTTCGCGAAGTGGCGATGGAAAAAGGCTACTGCAGTGGTGAGGAGTTCGATGGTTGGGTCGTTCCATCGGATATGACCGGCCCCGCCGACTGACACCTCGAAGCGTGCCAGATCAAGTCCTCTCAGGCTCCATCAGGAGGGGTTCATGCGGATCTCCGGAGAACGAATCGCCACTGCTGGCGCCATCGCTCTGGTGTCGGCGCTCGGCGTGATTCTGCTCGGTGGTTGTCGGGGACAGGTCCACGATTCGGAGCGCAATACAGCCATCGACTGGCCATCGCGGCCGCCCGCCGACTGCCCGTTCGAGCCATCCGACCACATCGTGGGGATCACGTTCACCGGCATTCACCGCGAGTACACCCATGCAGACTGCTGGTTCCCGTCGTGGGCATCCGATGGAAACATGTACTCTCCCTTCTCCGACGGCACCGTCGAAAACGTGTTGCCGGACGGGAGCCGGGAGCCTCTGTGGACCCTCGGGCAGGAGGGTGCAGACGCCAACTGCGGCTATGGCAAGATCGTCGGCGACGATCCGCTGAACCTCACCGTGATCGGGTTGGGCGCACTGCCCACACCCACCGGCCCCTACAACGCACGATATCCGTCGGGAAGTCTGGTTCACGAGGGCATCTGGTACTACGGGAGTCATCCGGAGGGCCCCGGCGGACTCGGCCCCCTCGTGGGCTTCAGGATCTCCCACGACTACGGCAAGACATGGACTGACGGGCCCAACGATCCGACCGCGCCGCTCTTTACAGCCCCTTCACTCGATGGAGAGGGTCAGCCGACCGGGATACCTGTTCGGATTGGCGAGCCATTCTTCGTCGACTTCGGAAAAAACATGGAGCACTCGCCCGATGGAAAGGCTTATCTCATAGCGCATGGAGCAACTGCGCATGAACCTGACCCACTAGCTCGTCGCGCTCACTGGAACATGGGTGACGAGGCCTATCTACTGCGTGTCACACCGAGCCCGGAGACCATCAACGACGCGAGCCAGTACGAGTTCTTTGCCGGACATGACGAGGACGGCCAACCGGTCTGGACTCGGGAGCGTACGGAGATGAAACCACTCATCGAGTGGAGGGGCCGGGTCGGTCCCACCTCGATCACCTACAACCCGGTCCTGAAGCGGTATCTGTTCTGCATCACCGATGGGAGGGCAAATCACGGCGCCTACGACACTTATATCCTCGAGTCACCGACCATCACGGGGCCGTGGAAACTGGTGGTATTCATGGAGCACTTCGGCGAAGAGGGCTACTTCGTGAACATCCCGTCGAAGTTCATCGGCAAGGACGGTCGAACGGCCTGGCTGTGCTACGCCGCTAACTTCAGTGTCGGGATGCCGGACCCTCCCCCGCTTGAGTCCAGCCCGCCCGGCAGTCGGTATGGAATGAACCTGCAGCAGATACGACTGAAGGTGAAGAACTAGACTGTCCGCCATCCCTGATTCATACGCGCTCGTACTCCAGCAGGTAGCCCTGGAAAAGGCGTAGGTGTTCCTCTTCATCCGCCAGTAACCTCACGCACAGATCTTCCGTGACCGGATCATCTCCACACATCTTGATGATCTTCTTGTACTGGGTAACTGCAGACCCTTCGGTATCGATCACACCTCGGATCACGCTCAGGACATCGGTGGGATCATCTCCTGGCTGAAGAGATTTCATCACCGGAGAAAACTGCATGCTGCCTGGAATGGTGCCTCCGATGATGTGGATGCGCCGGGCCAGATCCTGGGCGTGTTGCGTTTCCTCGGCGACATCCGCTGCCAGAGCTTGCTTGATCGGATCTGCCTTGGCTCCCACCAGGTTGGTCGAGGAAGAGATGAAGTTGATGGCCGCCTCCAGCTCCATCCAGTAGGCACGTGTCAACTCGTCGATCAATTCCTGATTCATCTTCCCCTCTTTCACGCCATGACTTCCAAGAAAATCGACCGGGGCGCACTCCATACGCCCCGGTCGTTCCTGAAGACCCGGCCCGATGGCCGATCTCTAGTCGCCAATTTACCGCACAACGCCTCTAGCGAACCACGAGGTTTACCATGCGGCCTGGTACCCAGACAAACTTGGCGATCTCCTTGGAATCGGTGTACTCCCGGACACGGGGATCAGCAAGGACTTGTTCGCGGATCTGATCCTCGGTGATTTCTGGTGGTACGAGAACCTTCGTTCGCACCTTGCCGTTGATCTGCACCGGCACCTCGACCATTTCCTGCTGAAGCCAGCGCGGATCTGCCACCGGAAATGGCTCCCACATCAGCGATTCGCCATGACCCAGCGCTTTCCACAGTTCCTCGGCCAGATGCGGCGCATACGGCGCCAGCAGCAGGCAGAAAGGCTCCAGGATGGTGCGTGGGCGCGTCTCCATCGGATTGAGTTCGTTGACAAATGTCATCATCTGGGAGATGGCCGTGTTGAAGCGCAATCCCTCGGTATCGCGATCGACCTTGTCGATGGTGCGATGCAATATTCTCATCTGGTCATCTGTGGCCTGCGCTGACAGGGTGTCGTGCAACTGATCATCCTGGTCAAAAAAGAGCCGCCAGA
>Ga0310120_10002985_pt1 | contig 12181 bp, 9 predicted proteins | sample CB27_AW_983_MG_FD_203506 | JGI IMG/M metagenome (GOLD analysis project Ga0310120, IMG submission 203506) | Marine microbial communities from Western Arctic Ocean, Canada - CB27_AW_983 | ecosystem: Environmental > Aquatic > Marine > Oceanic | place: Canada: Western Arctic Ocean | collected... | reverse complement strand
TGGTCTCGATCGGCTGGAACTCGCCGCCGTTCTTCGAACCGGGCTTCAGGTCCCAGATGTCGATCGTGGGAGGACCTCCGCCCATCCACATCAGGATGCAGGCCTTCTGGGCCTTCTTGATGTCCTGGGCATGAGCCCGGACATCGGAAATGAACTGCATAGCCGGCACGGTCGACGCGGCCGTGGCCATGTGTTGCATGAAGTGCCGTCGGCTCATGCCCTGGGGTGTGGGAAGATGCATCAGTCTTACCTTTCTTGAGGCCCGTCGAGTGTGTGGTCGTCGGGATCCTATTAAAAACCGAGACGAACTCCTCGAAACTCCTTCGAAACCGATTCGAAAGCGATCCGAAACCGGGAACGTCTCTCCCGCCTGGTGATTCTCTGTCGCAGTCCTAGTGGTTGGAAATGAACTCGTTGGAATTCAGCAGGGCCCAGTACAGGTCCTGGTAGGCCGAGATCAGGTCGTCGCGGTTGTCCTTGAGCAGCTGTTGAGCGGCCGCGAGTTCTCGGCGTGTGGGTTCACGTGTGAGTGTCGAGAGGAACAGCCGGCGGACACGTGCGGCGTCGCTGGCGGCACCCGAGAGCACCGTGTTCAAAAAGCTGCCCCGCTCGGCACTGGTCGCCTTGGTGACCAGTTCTCCGTTCATCATCATCAGTGCCTGGGGAATCGTCCCGTTGAAGGTCGTCGCCTCGTCGTTCTCGTCGGTCCCGAAGGCGATCACGAACTGCCGCAGCCAGGTCTGTCGCTGCCGCTCGGATTCCTCCCAGCCCGAACCTCCCGCCTTGTGAGCACCGGTGGCCACGATCAGCGAATCGTAGAGCTGCTCGGCCTCCATCCCCTTGACGTACATGTGGCTGAACAACGGTGACTCGCCCGCACCGGGATTGTCGATAGCATTGTCGTTCCCCAGCCGGCTCGTCAGGTGGTACGGCTCGGAATTGCAGATCCAGCGGGCCAGCTGCTTGACGTCGTAACCGGCCTTGACGAATTCTCGAGACAACCGCTCGAGCAACTCGGGGTGGGTCGAGGGGTTGTGAGGCCCCATGTCGTCCAGCGGCTTGGTAAAACCGTAGCCGAAGAAATGACCCCAGGTCCGGTTGACCATCGCCTTGGCAATCAGCGGGTTGTCGCCGGCCACCATCAGCTTGGCCAGCTCTTTCCGGAGATCGGTCGACGGCTTGGCGTTGACGCGGGTCTCGAAGAACCGCGGCTCGACCATCTGCAACGTACCGGCACGCTGCTCGAAAAAGACCCTCTCCTTGAAATCGGTGAAGACCAGTTCCGAGTAGTCATCGACCATGCGACCGCTCTTGGGATCGTACTTGCGATGATCCACGCGGCGGGCCTGCCGGAAGAAGTTGTTGAATTCCCAGAACTGGTTCTGCTGCCAGTCGTTGAACGGATGGTTGTGACACTGTGTGCACTGGACCTGGATTCCCATGAACAGACGCGTCGTCTTGGCGGTCGCCTGGACACCGTCGTCACGCATGGTCATCTGGGCCAGCAGGTAGTTGACCGCCCCGTTCCGCTCGAAATGACCCTCGGCCGAGACCAGGTCGTAGACCACCTTGTCCCAGGGACGGTTCCGCGCGAACGCCTCGCGGAGGAACTTCCGCATGCCGCCGCGGCTGACTCGCCGAGGTGTCCGCCGACCGATCAGCAGGTTGCTCCAGATGGTCGTCCAGTTGCGGACGTAGCCCGGATCATCCAGCAGGTTGTCGATCAGCTTGGTCCGCTTGGCCGAGTCGCGGTCCTTGAGAAACGCCTCGACCGCCTCCAGAGACGGAATCGCACCGACCAGGTCCAGGTGCACGCGACGAATCCACTCGGTGTCGCCCGCGATCGTCGAGGGCTTGATCTCATTGTCGGTCCAACCCTGGCGGACCTGGGTGTTGGTGAAGTCGACGATTTCGCGAGCCGACCCGGTCAGGGCGGCCTGGGGAACCGCCGACTGCGACGTGCCGCGGCGACGCGACGAAAGTTTCCGGGTCGCCGACTTGCGAGCGGTCGGCTTCTTCGAGGCCGACTTCTTACCCTGTGCAGCCCTGCCCACTCCAGGTGACGCCAACGCCACCCCCAGTGCCAAGACCAAAACCCATCGGCCCCAGGGGGCCGTTTCACTTCCTGTTGACCGTGATTCCCGCCACGATTGCATCGAATTCAGTCTCCCTGGGCCCGTGTCGTGAGCCGATTCGGTCGGCTCCCTCTGGACAGACTCCCACTTCATCCCAGTAACCACAATAGAGCCGAATACCTTCGTCGTCATTTTCTGATTTTTTTCCGATCCCGACCACTCGAAACCGTGTAACCCGTTGCAGTCTATCGAGTTGAACTCACTCGTGGATTCCTGCAGCAGGACACGAACCGCCGCTGTGAATCACCGGGACCGAGCGATCTGATAGCATCGCCGCATCACGAAGATTTGCGGCGAGAGCGTTCTGGCCAATCCGACACCATCGGGAATCAGCAGATGACAGCCACCATTGACCTCTCGGGCCAAACGGCCATCGTCACGGGAGCCTCGAACGGGATCGGCCGGGCGACGGCCCTGCTGTTGGCCGAGCATGGTGCGACGGTGCTGGCCGCCGATTTCCGGCACCTCGAAGAGAACGCCGAGCGATTCGCCGAACTGGGGATTGCCGAGATCGCGTGTGACGTGAGGCGAGAATCGGAGCTGGCCGCGATGATCGGCGAGGCGATCGCGAGGACGGATCGATTGGACATCCTGGTCAACAACGCGGGGATCGGCATGGTGAAGCCGGTCGAGGAGGTGACCGAGGAAGACTGGGACGCCTGCATCGACACGAATCTCAAGGGGGCCTTCTTCGGTTGCCGCCACGCGGTGGGGCCGATGCGTGACGGAGGTGGAGGAGCGATCGTCAACATGTCGAGCAATGCCGGGCTGCTGCCTCGTTCGCACGACCCGGTCTATTCGATCAGCAAGCTGGCCCTGGTCGGCCTGACCCGCAGCCTGGCCCTGTGCCTGGCCGCGGACCGCATCCGGGTCAACGCCGTCTGCCCTGGCCCGGTCGGAGACACGGCGATGATGAACGCCGACCTGGACACCGCCGACGACCCCGACGCGATGACCCGCGCGATGATCGCCGCCAGCCCCCTGGCCGCGGCATGGGATCGCATGATTGATCCTCGTGAGATCGCCGCGTCGGTGCTGTTTTTGGTCAGCGACCAGGCCGCGATGATCACCGGAACAGCGATCGGCATCGATGGCGGCAAGTCACTGGGCGTGCCACCGGCCGCCCGCTGACGGACTCGCTGGGGCCACGCCGCCTGCTGTCACAATCGTCACCACCGGCTGCCCTTCTCGGCGTTGCCCTCCCTCCGCCTCTTGCCGGACACGGCCGAGTCTTCACCCTGCCCGGCATCCATGAGCGGCAAAAACCGCACGTGTGCTGGATCGAGCCTAGAGTGTAGAATGAGATCAACGGCGGGGCCCAGGCCCCGCGATTTCCTCAACCAAACCCTCCCACCAAGCTCGATCCCCCCATGGCCGCTCGACTCGTTTCACTCACCGACGAAAAGTCGATCGCGATCGACAAACCGGTCATTTTCATTGGCCGGGACAGCGAGTGTGACGTGGTACTGGGCGACAGCCGTCGCGTGTCTCGGAAACACTGCTGCCTGGCTCACATCAACAATCGACTGGTGGTCCGAGACCTCGGCAGCATGAACGGTGTCTGGATCAACGGAGAGCGAGTGGAACGCACCGGCACGATGAGGCCCGGCGACGAGTTGGCCATCGGTGATGTCCGCTATCGACTCTCGATCGAGGACCACTCCGCATCAGACAACCCAGACCAGGCACCAGACCAGACACCAGACCAGCCGCCGGACCAGGCACCAGACGCCCAGGATGTCAGCATGGACTTCCCGGTCGTTGTTCCCGACCTCGACGACGACGTGCAGCAGGCCGAGTCTGTCGCGGAGAGTGATTCGTCGGAGTTCCTGGCGTTGCCCGAGTTGCCTGCAGTCGGGAGCCAAGACGACGACGGCGACGTGATTCCGCTCGATGACGACGGCAACTACAATGACGACGATTCGAGGATTCTGCCGCTGTCGGGGTGAGGCCCACAGCAAGGCAGCCCGCGTCGCTCGACTGCCCCGACACTCTCCGCTTGCCTGTCATACCCTCCCCGCCCCATCGCCCACTGTCCCATGCTTGATCTGCAGTACATCTGTGACAATCTCGACGCCGTCGCCGAGAACTGCCGCAACCGTGGCGTCGAGGTCGATCTCGAGAAAATCGTCACCCTCAGGGGGCGTCGTGGCGAATTGATCACCGGGGGCGACGAGTTGAGACGCGAGCAGAAGGCCACCAGCTCGCAGATTCCCACCGCTGAAAATGATGAGTCGAAACAGGCGTTGATTGCTCGAGGTCGCGAGCTGCGAGAGCAGTTGCAGGAGCTGGATGGCGAGTTGGCCGCTGTCGAGGCCGACCTGCGTGCCGAGCAGTCCTGTGTACCCAACATGTCGCATCCCGACGCCCCGGTGGACCCCGGTGATGACGGCCATGTCGAAATCCGCAGGTCCGGCGACGTGCCCGAATTCGACTTCGAACCCCTGGACCACGTGGCTCTTGCCGAGGCTCACGACCTGATCGACTTCGACGCGGGGTCCCGCGTCGCCGGTCACGGGTTCTACTTTCTCAAGAACGAGGCCGTGCTGCTGGAACTGGCGCTGATCCAGTTGGCCGTCACACGCCTTCGCGAAGCCGGCTTCACCCTGATGACCACTCCCGACCTGGCCCGGGACGAGATCATCGAGGGCATCGGGTTTCTGCCTCGGGGTCCTGAGTCCCAGATCTACTCGATCGAAGGCTCAGACCTGAGCCTCGTCGCGACCGCCGAAATCACCCTCGGCGGATCGCTCAGAGACCAGGTCCTGGAATCCGACGACCTGCCGCTGCGGTACGCGGGCATCTCGCATTGTTTCCGCACCGAGGCCGGAGCCCACGGGCGAGCGACTCGAGGCATCTACCGTGTCCACCAGTTCACCAAGGTCGAAATGTTCGGCTTCACCCAACCGACGCTCGACGCGTCCAACGCCTTCCTCGAGCAGGTCGTAGGAATCGAGGAGGACCTGTTTCAGTCTCTGGAGATCCCCTACCGCGTGGTCGATACCTGCACCGGAGACCTCGGCGGACCGGCCTACAGGAAGTTCGACCTGGAGGCCTGGATGCCCGGGCGGGGAGACGGCGGGGCGTTCGGAGAAGTCACTTCCGCTTCGAACTGCACCGACTACCAGGCCCGACGGCTGGGCATTCGCTGCCGCCAGGCAGGGACGAAGGGGACCGAATTCGTACACACGCTCAATGGCACCGCCGTGGCCATCTCCAGAGCACTGATCGCGGTGCTGGAAAACCACCAGCAAGCCGATGGCACGATCCGCATCCCCGAAGTGCTTCGGCCCTGGATCGGTCTCGACCAGATCGGCTGAACCCGTCATTCTCCCTTCCCGATGCCCTTTTCATCATCCTGGAATCAGCGCCGTGAGACGCGAAGACGACCAAGACATCAGCAACGACGAAACCGATCCCGCGGACGATTCGAGCGAGTCGGCCCAGGGCGAGCCGTTCAAGGCTGACAACGCGTCAGACACATCCGACGAGTCCAGCGACGAGTCCCCTGCCGACCCCGAATCCGACTCGCCGACGGCCGAAGAGCCGGATTCCGAGAGTGACTCGGAATCCGAGGACCACGACGACGATTTGCCCGAGTACGAGCCGCTGACACCGGAATTGGTGGCGGAGGAGGCCGAACGGGGCGACTTCATGCTCCGCTGGGCCGTCGTGTTGTTGGCCGTGCTGTTGGGCTGTTACGGGATCTACCAGTCGACCACCCTGCAGCGGACTGCCAGCGGCCAATACATGGCCTCCCACGGCCTGCTCCCACCCTCGACCGACGTCTTCAGCCTGACAGCCACCCAGCGAGCCTGGGTCAACCTGGGCTGGGGCACCGACCTGGTCCTGGCCGGGCTGTACACTCTGCCAGGCCAGGACCTGTGCCTGACACTGTTCACCGCGGCGGTGGCGGGGCTGACGCTGGGGCTGCTGGTCCACATTTCTCGGCCCGGCCTGCCCAACTGGTGGAATTCGGTGTTGGCCACGGTGGCCCTGTTGGCGGTGTTTCCCCAGTTCGTGGCCGGCCCCGAATCGATCACTCTGCTGGGGCTGGCGCTCCAGCTGTGGCTGCTGCACCGCTTTGGACTTTCGGGTCGGCCCCGCGACCTGTGGGGGCTGGTCGCTGTGCAGTTGGTGTGGGTCAACCTCGACCCCCGTGCCTGGATCGGCCTGCTGGTCCTGCTGCTGTACGGCCTCGGTGAGTATCTGGGTGCTCGTCAGGACCGCCCCGGCCTGGGTGGTCCCTCGCAGCGGAAGCTCTACTGGCAGGTCACCGGAGGCGTGGCGCTGGCGTGCCTGCTCAACCCGTTCCACATCCACTCTCTGCTGGCCCCGCTGGTGCTCTACGGCACCGAGTACCCGGCCCTGAGGACCTACAACCTGCTGCTGCTGGACCAGTCGGTCTCGATGGACCGCCTGCAGTACTACCCGTTGACCGCGATCGTCTACCACAAGGGTCACTGGGGCAACTGGAGCTGGCTCAATTTCCACGTGATCGCCGGTTTGCTGGTCCTGATCGCGGCCTGGGTCACGCTGTTTCTGAATCGACGTCGTGCCGATTCGGGTCACGTGGCGGTGCTGGTGGGGCTGACGCTGTTGTCGCTGTTGGGCGTCCGCGAGTTGGCTCCGGCGGCGTTGGTCGCGGCGGTGCTCGCCGGCCTCAACGCCCAGGACTGGTACCGGGTGACGTTTCCTCAGGAGTACACCGTCGAGCCCCGCGAGCTGTTGTTTTCGCGAGGCGGGCGGTCTCTGACCGTGCTGGCGTTCTTCGCCGTGGCGCTGTTGGCGATCCTGGGCAGGCTGACGCCCGAACACGGCCGCAAGCTGGGCCTGGGTCTCGATCCCAGGCTGGCATCGGCCGTCGACGGACTGACCACCGACCTCAACGAGCGACTGTTCACGCTCTCGGGAGACCTCGCCGAAGACCTCGACCGAGGCAGCATCAACTCCACTCTCAGGAAACAGTTCACCACCAACAAGATCCCACTTCCCGACGACGCCAGTCTCCGGACTCGACAACCCGGATCGAGCTGGTCGATCCGCAGCGAACAGCCCGGCCACGACTACGTGGTGGTGCAGGCCGTCGGTCGACTGGTCGTGTATCGAGACCTGGGTCGAGACGACAGGCACCGCGGGTTCAACTTTGTCCCGAGCCAGGGCGACCTGATGATCTGGATCGGGCATCGCCCCTTCATCGACAACCGCGTGCGGCTGTATGCCGGCAGTGGAGACTCTGACCTGCTGAGGCTGCATCGGCGGACCCGGGCGGCGTTGCGGTTGAGGAGCCTGGTGATCGGCACCGACGAGGGTCGCGAGGTGCTCAGGGTCCAGGTGGCCGGCGAGACCTCCGATTCGATCGAGGTGATCCTGCCACCAGGAGGCCCCGGGGACCGCCAGCAGATTGAAAGATCCGACCTCGACGCCACCGCCTCCACGCCCGCCTCACGCGGCGAAATGCCCCAGACCGGAATCACCTCGGTCTGGCGAACGACCTTCGACACCCACCGCATCACTCACGTCCTGCCCAGGCTCCACGGATCCACCCGCCCCGATTACACCTCGATGTTCGACCTGATCCAGTACCCCAATCACTGGCAGCTGGTCCGGATCGGAGCCACCACCGCGGTGTTCTATCGCAAGGCCGACGCCCAGGAATCGATCACCGGGTTCCTGGAGAAACACACCAACGACTTTGCCAGGAATGCCTTCCGCACGCCCGCCGAAAAACTCGATCCCCGCCCCGAACTCGCCCGCGGTGACACCTCCTTCACCAGCCGCCTCGCACAAAAACGCCACATCCCCGTCCCCGCGATCGCCCGAGCCACTCACCTGGCCCAGATTCTCAAGATGCAGCGATCCAGCCCCGCGTTCATGCAGGCCCTGCAGGAGGTCGCTCTGAGGGTGACCAACCAGGACCTTACCGGGGGACCCAGCAGCCAGCGTGCCCTGAATGTCCTGGCCGATACCGCGGCGGTGGCCCACGTGACGATCCGATCGGCCAACGAGGGCCTGGCCATGGCTCCGGACTCCAGCAAAGGATTCCTCGTGCTGGGAATCGCCTACACCTGCCTCGACGACATCGAGCTGGCATTTCGGGGAGGCGATACGAGCACCCCGTGGGCCAAGCGGCGGTACTTCGAGTCGATCCTCGCTCTCAACCAGGCCATCGAACTCGACAAGAACAACGCCGAAGCTCTGTTCACACGCTACCAACGACTCCAGCGACTCAGACGAGTCGACCTCGCGCTGGAATCACTGAAACGCTTCGACGAATTGACCCGGTTGCCCAAGGGTGCCAACGAAGCACAGATCGAGGCCCGCAGGCAACAGATCGACGACCCGCTGCAGAGACTGATCAGCAACGTCGAACCGGTCAGGAAGGAAATCGAGAAGCAGTTTCATCCCGAGGACGGAGCCGATCCGCCGGACCGCGTCGAGTACGCTCTGGCGCTGACGCAGGAACAGCCCGGCCGAAACGTGTTCATCGGTGAAGCACTCAAACTGATCAACGACGACGTCCAGCAAGCGGCCAGTCCCGAAGTCCTGCTGCTCAAGGCACAGTGGATGATGGAGGCCGGAATCTTCAAGGATGAAGCCACCGCCATGACTCTCGATGAGATGTTCCAGGATCTCGGCGAACAAAGTGGCCAGGGCACCAGTCGCACCACACTCGCCATCAGCCGACTGGCCTACGCCGACTTCGACCAGGCCAACCAGCTGTGGCAGGGCGAGTTGGCACGACTCGAACAACAGCGGCTGGGTGACGCACTCAGACACCTGCCGCTGATCCTGAGACCCCAACAGTGGCCCTTTGATCAACTCAACTCCACCATGAACCTCGTGCTGCTGCACCCGAGCATGCAGAGCGAACTGATGTTCAATGTCGCCATGAGTCACCTCGAGGCCGGACGAGTCAACCAGGCCGGCGACGAATTGACCCGGCTGATCGACGATGTCCCCGACTCACACCTCAGACCACTCGCACAATTCTACATCTCGCAAATCACCGACAAGCCGCTGGAACTCCGCGACATTGTGGGACCGCTGCAAATGATCCCCGTCGAGGCCGAGATGTTCGGGACCGAGCCCAAGGCGGCTCCGAAATCCGAGTGAGTCTCCACCAGCCAGACCACCGCAGCCCACCGCAGCCCACCGCAGCCACCGCAAGACTACTCGGCCATCTCCTGGCCAAAGCTCAACCGCATCTGAGGATCCAGCTGCTGCTGGAATTCCTTGAACAGCAGGCTCGGCTGAATGTCCTCGTTGTGCTGGTACTTGTCGCTCTTGTACTCGGTCACATCACCGGAGATGGTGTGATAGGAGATCTGGCAGATGGGTACGCCCGGATAAACGCGGACCGGGTGCACGGCGAACATCTCGAGAGTCCAGTAGCCGCTGAAGCCGACGTCTCCGAAACTGTTGGTGCAGTGCACGAAGAGACCCAGCCGTCCGACCGAACTGCGGCCTTCGATCATCGGGACCAGGTTGTGAGTCTCGGTCCGCTCGACGGTTCGCGCCAAATAGAGCTGGTTGGGATTCAGCACAAAGCCCTCGGGCGGGATCGTGTAGCGGCGAAAGCGATTGGGCCGCTGCATGTCCAGCACGATCTCCTCGTACACCAGGAGCTCGTTATGGAGGCTGAGGTTGTAGCTGTTGGGGTTGAGCCGCTCGGGACTGAACGGTTCGATCAGGATGTTGTCACCCAACTGCGCGGTGATTTCCGACCCGGTCAGGATCATGGCGGCGTCCCGTCCGTCGTAGTTCCAGAGGCCTGGTCGACCCCGCGGACCCCGTCCGCGACGATCAACGCGACACACCGTAATCCCATTCACTCGCGGTTGCAACAACCCATCACAGACTCTCCGACGCTCCGGCACATCCCACCGATCTCAAGTCGAAAGCGGCGGCAGGCCGACCCGCTGACAGCACTTCAGCAACGGGCACTCGGGGCACTGCGGCCGACGGGCGATGCAGATCTTCCGCCCGTGGTGGATCACACGCTGCGAGTACTCGATCCACTCCTTCTTGGGCAGCAACCCCATCAGGTCCCGCTCGATCTTCTCGGGAGTTGCCTCGGTCGTCAGTCCCAGCAGGTTGCTGATCCGCTTCACATGGGTATCGACAACCACTCCACTGGCGATGCCGTAGCAGACCCCCAGCACGACATTGGCCGTCTTGCGGCCCACCCCGGGCAGCTGGACCAGCTCGTCCACTTCCCGAGGAAACTCGCCATCGTGATCCCTGACCAGTCCCTGGGCCATCCCCTTGAGACTCTTGGACTTGGACCGGAAGAACCCCGTCGACCTGATGATCCGCTCGATGTCGCGGATCCGCCCCCGCGCCAGCGACTCGGCCGTCGGGTACTTCTCGAACAGAGCCGGGGTCACCATGTTGACCCGTTCGTCGGTGCACTGGGCCGAGAGAATCGTGGCGGCCAGCAGCTGGAAGGGACCGTCGTGGTGCAGAGCACACTCGGCGTCGGGGTAGGCTCGCTTCAGCCCACGCAGCACCTTCCGCGCCCGCGACCTGGTCTCATCGTTGGGAACGCTACAACCCGACCTGGCCATGATTCAAACCGCGATACGAGAGAACCGCCTGATGGACACCGCCGAGTGCGGCTCTTTAGAATCGAAGGGACGGGCCCGGGAAACCGGTACCCGGCCGGGCCGCGGTGGTCCGACACGACTGCCCCAGAAATCATACGCGGCGATCGCCAGACCGCAATCGTCCGATGCCCCACAACCCACCACCACCACACCCGCCTCAGTACCTCGAGGGGCTGAGGCTATTTAATGAGCAGGACTTCTTCGAATGCCACGATGTCATCGAGGAGCTCTGGTCGGACATCGTCGGTGACGAGCGGAAGTTCTACCAGGGGCTGATCCAGGTCGCGGTGGCACTGTTTCACTTCGGCAACGGAAATCTCGGCGGAGCCCGCAAGTTGTACCACTCGGCCCGAGGATACCTCGAGACCTACCCCTCACCCTACATGGACCTCGACCTCGAAAGCCTGCTCAGCGACCTGAAGGCCTGCTTCCAGGAACTGCTCGACGCCGGCAACACCTATCCCACCGACCTGGTCATCAACGAAGACCTCATCCCCCGTGTCACCCTGGCTGACTCATGACGCAATTCAGCTCTCAATCTGATCAGTTGCGGAACTTCACCGGCCGCGTGCCGCTGTTCCCGCTGCCCGACGCCGTGCTGTTCCCACACGCGTTGCTGCCGTTGATGATCTTCGAGCCGAGGTATCGGCAGATGATCGCCGATGTGCTCACTTCAGACCGACTGATCGCGATGGCACTCCTGGAACCGGGCTGGGAGTCGACCTACGAATCCAAGACGGCGCCGATCCGCCAGACCGTCTGCATCGGCCGCATCGCCTCCTCGGAACTGCTCCCCGATGGCCGCTACCAGATCGACGTCGACGGTCTTTCGCGTGCCGAAGTGCTCGACGAAGACGACTCACCACATCCCTATCGCATCGCGCGAGTCGAACTGTGTCCGGAAATGCCCGCCGGGCTCTCCCAGGACCAGCGGCGACGGACGCAGCGCGAACTGCTGGTCGGATTCCAGCAACTGGCCGCCGGTTGTGACTTCGACCGCACCTTCCACGATTCGCTCGATGCCGACCTCCCCCTGGGAGGACTCTGTGATGTGATCGCCTACTCGCTGCCGCTGGAACCCGACGTGGCCCAGTCGATTCTCGAAGAGCCCGATATCGCATCCCGCTCGATGCTGGTCCTGGACGAAATGAGACACTGCATCGAATCCGACATCGGCCACCCCTCGGTCTTCCCGCCCCCCTACAGCCTCAACTAGACACCCCTCCCCCCCGCTCACCCCCGCTCACCCCCCTCACCCCGATCTCTCTGCACGAGACCACGATGTCCTCCAGCAGCGTTCCCGTCGACGCGATCGACCCCATCGACCCCATTTCGGCCTCGACCTCGCCGGTCGATCAGCCTCGAATCGCCCTGGCGGTCCGCGAGATTCTCGAGGCGATCGGCGAAGATCCCGATCGTGCGAGCCTGGTCGAGACT
>Ga0310120_10002983_pt1 | contig 12185 bp, 11 predicted proteins | sample CB27_AW_983_MG_FD_203506 | JGI IMG/M metagenome (GOLD analysis project Ga0310120, IMG submission 203506) | Marine microbial communities from Western Arctic Ocean, Canada - CB27_AW_983 | ecosystem: Environmental > Aquatic > Marine > Oceanic | place: Canada: Western Arctic Ocean | collected... | reverse complement strand
GATCACGGTAAGCATATTCGTTAGGAACGAGTAGAGCATGGTGGTCGTATCTCTGTCGAGTATGGGTAGAGAGCGACTGAGGCTACCACGCTCTCGCGAAGTTGAGAGAAATCTAGAGGATCGGGCGTGAGATAGCACCGAATCCGCGAGTTCCAACGCTCGAATGGAATATTTGCACCCTACAGGCTCGGTCCGATGCCGTTTGCCTGATTTGCGACAGACGACAAATCACCCACCGACCGGTGGGTGATTGATGCTGCTTGGTGGGAGATCTGAGCAGTTGATGGGCTGATCTGGGGCTAAGAGGCTGTCGCGGAGGTCCCAGATTATTTATCCCTCATTTCCAATGGCACCACCTACTTTGCAGAAATGGGGATATTTTAACTTTGGGTTGACACAAATGTACAATTTGTTGACATTTGTCCATGTTACTTTACAATACTCGTATGGTGGCGCAAGGTTGCCGATAGCTACCTGAAATCATGAGCACCCCTCACGAAATGGGCGTCCACCACGGACAGGTCTATCAAGAGGATGTCCGACATAATTGCATCTGTAAAAAACCGAAGTTAATGTCAACGGCTTATTCTAGGCCCATTCGGATGATGACGTGCCCAAATGGGTAATAAGTGAGCAAGGCGAGGCCACAGACATACACAGGTATACCCCTGGGGTTACGGGAATTGAAGCCCTGCCCACCTCAAAACCCGCTCGCCGCCACCACCAGCCTTCAGCCTAACCATACCATACCGCAACCCGCCCAACAAAATCTCCCGCGTGCTGCACTCCGGAGCAATGGGATGCGGTGGCGCAGTTACGCAAAGATGCACGTGCAAAAGGAAATCCAGCATCGCTGCTCCAAGGCGCGGCAATTACCTATTAACGGGGTTGCTCAAGTGTGCGTACTGCGAGGAACCCATGGTCGGAAGTAGGTCAAACAGCGGCGCCGGTAAACCTTATCGTTACTACATCTGCCAGACCAAACATCGGGCCGCGAAGGCGTGCCCATCGAAACGGTTGTCCGCCAACATGGTTGAGGGGACAGTCATCGACCACATGTTTGAAAATGTGCTCAGTGTAGAGGGATTGCGCTGGCTCGTAGAGCAATACCGAGCTAGGCGAAAGAAGTCTAACGCGCTTGAAGAGCGTATCGCGTCACTGAAGGGCGAACTCGCTACTCATGAGGCGGCAATAGAGCGATTGATGGACCTTGCGGAGGCGGGTGGGGGGCGATTACTGGCAGTCAGTGAGAGAATGTCTGAGCATGAGGCGGATGCCCTCCAGATCAGGGGCGACCTCGCGCGCTTGCAGAATGAAGCGAGATCTCAACCCGATTTCTATCTCGATGACGCGTCGCTGCGCAAACTTGCGAAAGAGTGGAGGCAGGAACTGAAGAAAGGCGGCCCTGACAAAGCTAAACAGGTACTCAAGTGGTTTGTGCGGGAAATCAAAGCGTACAAGGACAAAGGATTGGCTGAATACACGACTCCTTTGTGGAAAATTACGTATACACATTGTGCCCCCACGGGGGTTCGAACCCCGGTCTTGGCCTTGAGAGGGCCACGTCCTAGTCCACTAGACGATGGGGGCCACTTGGGTAGCGTGCGCGATTCTACCACAAGAGAATGGGCCTCATTTACTTAGGTCCGAAACCAATTCAGAGAGTTGGTCCTCGCTGAGCGTTTTGCCGCGTGGGCGCTTGCGGAGATAAGGATTAAGGCGACTGGATTTCAGTACTGGAATCGGGGTGTTTTTCATTTTACCGAAATTTACTTTAGGGTTGGTAAACACTAGGATAGGGAAGACTGGTGGGGCGTCCTCCCCGAACCGTTTTGCGAGGAATTTTGATAACCGTTGTGCCTCGGCTCCGGCTTCAATCAGGGGTCGTCCGAGTGACTCCTGTCCGAAAACGCGGCGTAATACGCTGACGCCACGATGTCGAAATCGACTGCGTTGTTCGTCCCACTCCACGCTTCCTCCCTGGAATTTGGGCGTGATCGCATAGATGCCGGAGGGAGCGACCAGGGTATGTTGTGCTGGCAGGCGGTAGTGATAAAGGCGGTGGCGGTCGTCCAGGGCTTTGATTGCGCTTGTCAGGGCCCGGTCTGGCCGCGGTGCGCGCACATAGCGATTTCCCAGAAAGATGCCTACATTGGAAAGCAGAAACCCGGTCATGAGGGTATAAAATGGCAGAACGTACAATTCGGGGCGCAGAAAGGATGCGGCTAGTCCGGATAGCAGCACCAGAAGGCCGAGTGCGGAAAGTGCTTTTGAAAACAGCGCTCTTCGTTTTATCAACTTATCGTTGGTGAAGACCTTCATCGATGATTGAACTCCCGTAGTACCAGGGCCGCGTTCTGGCCTCCCAACCCGAAAGAATTGGTGAGTACAGTTCGCACTCGTGTTGAGCGCGCGTGGTGTGGGATGTAATCCAGATCGCAGTCCGGGTCGGGGTTGTCGAGATTGCGCGTGGGATGCAGTACGCCGGTACGAATGCTCATTATACAGGCGATTGCCTCTAGCGCGCCCGATGCGCCTAGAGGATGTCCGATCATGCTCTTGGTGGCTGATACCGGTACGGAATATGCCCGTTCCGCGAAAATGGTTTTTATTGCCAGCGTCTCGAGTGGGTCGTTGGCGGGCGTGCTGGTTCCGTGCGCATTGATGTAGTCGATGTCATCTGTGTTCACGCGCGCGTTTTGCAGTGCCCAACGCATTGCGCGAATGGCTCCGGATGCTTGCGGGTTGGGCTGTGCAATGTGGAAGGCGTCAGACGATGCGGCGTGTCCGATCAACTCGGCAAGTATGTCTGCGCCGCGAGATCGGGCGTGTTCTATACTCTCCAATACTAGCACCCCACATCCCTCGGATAAGACAAAGCCTTCTCGGTCGCGGTCAAAGGGGCGCGAGGCCCGTTCCGGGGAGTGGTTATATCCTGTGGGTAGGGCGCGCATGCCAGAGAATCCGGCAATGCAGAAATCGCGAATGAGTGCTTCTACACCGCCGGTAACCATCACATCAGCCGCCCCGCGGCGTATTATTTCACCGGCCTCGGCAATGGCCTGGCTACCGGTGGCGCAACCGGTAGATATGGTGAGCAGCGGCCCTAGCGCCTGTAAATCAGTGCTGACGTGGTGGGATGGCATGTTGGGGAGACTTGCTGGAAGGGAAAACGGATTACCGCGCGGGTTACCGCTGTTCCGGAATTGTTGTGTGCCCTCATCAGCTTTTTCCCAACCGCCCATCGCTGTGCCAATCAATACGCCTATGCGCTCGGCGTTAATCCGGCTGCTTGCTAGCCCAGCTTGGTCGGCGGCCTCGCGGGCAGCGGAAACCGCCATTTGCGAACAGCGTGCCATACGCCGGGCCTCTTTGCGGGCCAGGAAATTTTCCGGCTCGAATTCGCTGGCTTCGCCGGCGATACGACACTCGTATCGGCTGGCATCAAACTGAGTGATTGGTCCGATGCCATTTTGGCAGTGGACGAGTCCGTCCCATAGAGCAGGTACGTTGATTCCCAGAGGGCTAATTGCGCCCATACCAGTGATCACTATGCGGCTTCCGTTGGATGATCTCACAGAATTATTTATTGCCTGTACTATGCACCTGGGCTGTCGCTAAGTACTACCTTCAATTCAGCTAGCATATTCTGGCGGATGGCGGTTTGAGCGGCTTTGATCGCACTGCGGATTGCGTGTGCGTTAGAACGTCCGTGCGCTACGATGACGATGCCGTTCAGGCCAAGCAACGGCGCGCCGCCGTGTTGGTTTGGATTCAGTGGGCGCAGTGTTCTGCGGATTGCTGAACGAGCCAGAAATCCTCCCAGAGTGGCGGCAGCGGTTGAGCGCATTGCGTCTTTTATCATTCCGCTTATCATGCCCGTGGCGGCCTCAGTAATTTTCAATGCAATATTTCCTGTGAAACCGTCGGCCACAACTACATCGGCGGCGCCTTCAAACATTTCCTTGCCTTCGATGTTACCCACGAAGTTGAGCGCAGTATTATTCTTCAGCATAGGGTATGCGGCCTTCACAAGCTCGTTTCCTTTGCTGGCTTCCTCGCCGTTGGACAGCAGTGCCACGCGCGGGGTCGGAATACCAACTACCCTTTTTGCGTACAAGCTTCCCATCACTGCGAACTGTTCCAGATATTCGGGTTTACAGTCAGTGTTGGCACCGATATCTAAAAAGACACAGCGTCCGCTGGGGATAGGCAGTAGCACGGTGAGGGCTGGCCGGCGCGCACCTGGTAGGCGCCTCAGAATGAACAACCCATTGGCCAGAATAGCACCCGTGTTGCCGGCAGAAACGAATGCATCGGCCTCTCCGTCGCGCAGTAATTGCAGACCTATGGCTATGGAGCTTTCGCGTTTGACACGTGATGCGAAGACTGGATTTTCAGCCATCTCTATCCGCTCTGGTGCATGTACTATACGTAGGAGATGGGCAGAGCGAGCGGTGGTTATCTGATTTAATACCGGCTGTAAGAGCGCTTTATCCCCTGTAATCAGCACCTGGCAACCGAATTCAGACGCTGCAATCGAAGCGCCATGCAGTTCGTGGTATGGGTACTCGTCGGTACCCATACCGTCGAGTGCAATGCGCAAATTGGTATGTTGCTTGGTATGTTGCATGAATGACTATCTCGTGATGCTTTTGTTGTAATTGTATTTGTAGTAATCGCCCGTTGAATAAACCCCACCGTACAACTTTCGGTGCGGTGCTCAAGGTGTGCGCGTTGACAGTACCCTTTGCAGTGCTATAATTTTGACACCGAGCGCTCGTGGCGGAATTGGCAGACGCGTCAGGTTGAGGGCCTGGTGACCGGTTTAGGTCGTGTGAGTTCAAATCTCACCGAGCGCACTCGTTGTTTATCAGTGCGTCCTTCTCGGTAAATCTGTCTTGAATTTATACAATGGTTCCATGGAAATGACTGAAACAGTCGAAAGCAAGGTGATCGCTGGAGTGCAACATGTACGCTTCGATCCATTCGTGGATGAACGCGGGGTGTTCCGTGAAACCTTCCGGGTGGAGTGGTTTCCGCACGTAGACTGGGGACGCATGCAGGCTAATCGCTCTGATTCTGCAGCGAATGTGCTACGCGGTCTGCATTTTCACCATCATCAGTTTGATTACTGGCTTACTCCGCGTGGCGAGATCCTGGTAGCGCTGTGCGATCTGCGTATGTCTGGGGACACTTTCAAGTCGGTTGAGATGGTTGAGATGAGCGCGGAGTGCATGCATGGGCTACTGATCCCTCCGGGCGTGGCGCATGGCTTCGTCACGTTGACCGAGGCCACAGTCAACTACATGGTCAGCAATTATTATGACGGCGCGGATGAGCATGGCGTTGCGTGGGATGATCCGGAGTTGGCGGTGCCGTGGGGTGTGAAAAACGCGCTCATATCTTCACGGGATGTACGTAACCCGCGTTTCCGTGACCTTCCGGACGATCTGCGTCCGAGCTGACGTAGAAGGTCAGGGTATGATGGGATTGATGTAAAAGTATACCGCTTTACTCACATCGGCGAGAAGTTGCGAGTTCTCTTCCCAGTAAGTGTAGTCCGAAACCCACACATAGTAGACAAGCACATAATCTCCACCAGGCGTGAAGACGACACCGGCATCTCCGATGGGCTCACCCTTCGCCCAGCCGTGCTTATGGGCCACCCTGGTTCCTTCCGGTAGTCCCGCTTCCAAAAGCACGCCGATGCGGTTTGCGGAAAGCCAGTCCAACATGGTGGCGCATTCTTCTGGGGTGAAATCTGAGGCAAATGTATCGTTCAGTAGGCCGTTTCCACTATGCGCGCAACTATAAATCCCTTGCAACAGACGGCCCATGTCCGCGGCCGTAGTCTGCATGTACGCGTCCGGCTGCGTATTTATGTCTGTTCGTGTATTCGCCGGTGTGTGGCGGAATCCTGGCAGTTCTTTTGTGTCGTACAGCCCACCGATGAAAGTGCTGTGTAAGCCGAGTATCTCGTAACTTTCGTTCAGGCGCTGGAGTCCGCGGCTGATGTCGAGATCCCCTATCCACTCGATAAGCAGATTGCTGGTCCAGTTGGAACTTTCGGTGACCGCCTTTTCCACCAGGTCGAGTTCATATGGCAGTGCACCACCGCTTATCTGCCGGTAGAACTCCACCAACAGCGTGATTTTTATAATGCTCATCCCCGAAAAAGCCACTCCTGGCTCGGCAGGCAGCAACTCGGTGCGGATCCAATTGCGGTGCAATACCTCGTCGGAGCGCAGATCGGCAAAGTACAGGCTGAGCAAACCATCGAAACCGCGCAGTGAGAGATAATCTTGCAATTGCGCTTCAAGCATTGTGAGTGTGGGCCGTGGGGCGGTCTGGGTACTGAGAAACAGTATGGCGCTGCGCTCAGTAGGGTGCCGTAGGGCGGCTTCAACGGCTGGCAGAGAAGCATCGGTCTGGAGGATCTGTCCGGGTGGGCTGATGACTGTGACCAGCTGCTTTGGATCGGAACGCGGAGCAAAAGCAGGGCGGTCGTAACGTCGAGCGACGTCCTCTAAAAAGGTGCGCAGTTTCTCCCGCGAGACACTCGCCTGCAATGTGATATCCTGGGGCGCGGGTGGTTGCGGACGTCCGCGCAGGGTGTCCCAGAAACGAGCCGCCGCTCCTGGTAGAGTGAGTTTATGCAGCATGGTTCTGCCATCCACGTTGAAATCCACTTGCTGGGGTTGCAATTGAAAGACGTTTTCGCCGTAGCGTAGCGTGACCGGCCCGGCGTAAACGGCCTTAAGCCGTGCAATGGCGTGCTCGTCGTGCAATTCTCCGACCGGTACCCCGGCGAGCATGACGCCGGCTGGGAGACGGAAATTGGCGTTGACGAATTGCAAGTAATGATACAGCGTAAGGCCACTGGCAGCGATGATGCAAAACATGGCGATGCGGGCCGCGGCGCGACCACGTCTGCGTCGATGGCGATGACCGATTCGCATGTTATATTTCATGTTGCGTTCCTTCCTGTAGCGCGGCGCAATGACGCATATTTTACCAGTGTGTGTCGGGTGCCGAACCGGAGAACTTGACGAAAGGTGCACGCAAGGTTACAATCCGCGGGCTTCGGCCGCTGGAAGTTCGGCGGATAGATTACTGGGGAAGGTAAGGTTTGGTTAGGAGATAAATTATATAGATGCTACGTATTCGCTTGCGCCGGCAGGGCGCTAAGAAACAACCGACTTACAGAATTGTCGTTGCCGACCAACGGGAGGCGCGAGACGGGCGGTTTGTGGAGGTTATCGGAAACTATAATCCACGCACCCAGCCCGCGGTGGCGCATGTGGATGAGGAGCGTGCGTTTCACTGGCTTGGAAATGGGGCGCGGCCGTCAGATGCGGTGGAGCGTATTTTCAGCTGGACGGGGACAGGTGAACGTTTCAAGCGGTTGAAGGAGGGGGAGGATATTTCGCAGCTGTTGGTAGAGGCGGAAAAGGCCACTGGTGAGCGACCGGCGCCGACCAAGACGCGCTACGATGCTCCCGCATCTGTGGCGCAGCCCAAAAAAATACCGAAGACTGAATCGGGAATCGATACCGATGCCGATGCCGGGACAGAAGATGCGCTTGAGACGGATGCAGAAGCTGACGTGCCATCCGAGATAAAGACCGAGTCCGAAGTGGATTATGAGACCGTCACCACGGCCAAGGCGGAAACTGAGGCATCATCAGAAAGTGAGGCTGATGTGGAGTCCGATGTGGAGGCAGTGCTCGAGCCAGAAACAAAACCCGGAGCTACAACTGAGGACGAGATCAAAGGTTCCTGAAATATGCGCAAACGGAATACCCAATGAAAGAGTTGGTTCAGTACATCGCTGGATCCCTAGTGTCGCAACCTGACCAGGTGCAAGTTCAGGCTGACGATGATGGCCGTCGTGTCGCGCTTCGACTCAGTGTGGCATCCGAGGATATGGGTCGGGTAATTGGAGGGCGCGGCCGGGTGGCAAATGCGATGCGCGCGCTACTGCGCGTGATGGGTACCCGCCGGGATGTGCGTGTGGATTTGGATATCGAGTGAAGCTTCCCCAACAAAGCGAAACAGACGAGAGGGCTGGTGACGGCTCAGAGGCTAACAAGCTTTCTGAGCCGCGTTTTTTTTTCGTAGGACATGTTGCGCGCGCACACGGCGTGAACGGAGAAGTGTGGGTTAATGTGCCGCGACGCACGGAGCTGCCCTCGCTTGATGATGTCACGCATGTGTTTCTCGGCTCCGGACGGTCTAGATGGGCGCTGCGCTCATTCCGCTTTCACCGCAGCGGATTACTGCTGATGTTGGAGGGTTGCGGAGACCGAGCCGCAGCCGAAGAGCTGCGCGGTCAGCAGGTCTCCATCCCCATGCATAAGCAGCAAGCCCTGAACGCGGATGAGTACTACGTCGAGGATCTGATCGGGTTGAGCGTGTGTACCGAGCAGGGTGAGCATCTGGGCGAATTGGTGGAGGTATTGCCAACCGGAGCGAATGACGTTTACCGTGTTGTCAGAGACGAGGAAGAACTGCTGATTCCCGCTATCACAACTGTGATCCGGCTTGTTGATGTAGGTAACGGTGAGATGGTGGTCAGATTGCTGCCCGGACTAAGGTCTTGAGTTGCGCTAAGCCAGGTTATGTTTGACACCATCCAAGCAGGTGTTAAATGTTTTTTGGTTGTGCTGGGCGAGATATTTGAAGCAGATGGTCCAGCGTGCCGGTAATGATTGAACTGAAGGCGATGGTGCAGAAAGTAGGTAGAAAGAACCACATGCTGACATGAGGATCCCAAGCCGAATATGTGGTTGAACAACCGCTCCTGGAGTCGTCCCAGATAATATGTCGCTACCGCTTTTTGCGCTAATCATGGCTGGCGGGTCGGGTACGCGCTTATGGCCACTTTCACGCCGGACACGACCGAAACAGCTGCTGCACTTGCTTGGCAAGCGCAGCCTTTATCAGCTCGCGATCGACAGATTGATGCCGCCTTTATTGCCCGATCAAATTCTCGTCATTACCGCCAGAGATATGGTGGATGGATTGAAAGAGCAAAGTCCTAAGATTCCTGACAGCAATTTCATCTTGGAGCCTGAAGGGCGCGGGACCGCGCCGGCGATTGGACTGGGGGCGCTGTGCGCGGAACAGATTGCCGGCGGAGAGGCCATGATTGCCTGTCTGACGGCCGATCATTTTATCAGCGACGTCGAACGATTTAGGCTAGCAATACAGGCCGCTGTTCGAGTGGCATCTGAAGGAGCCATCGTCACGCTAGGAATTGAACCGACTTACGCAGCGACGGGATACGGGTACATTCAGCGCGGGGCCTTGAATTCGGAGGTTGATGGTTTTTCTGCCTACCGTGTGAGGAGGTTCAAAGAGAAACCGGGTGAAGAAGCTGCTGTAACCATGGCGAATGACGGGAAGCATTACTGGAATTCGGGCATGTTTGTCTGGCGCACCGGTAGGGTGCGGGCCGAATTCGAGCAGCAATTGCCGCAGACGGCACAGGCACTTCAGAGGCTACGACCGGATCTGGGTACAAGTAAGCAGGCGGACACTCTCGCGCGCATTTGGTCGAATGTCCCGAAAGGGACCATCGATTACTCCATTATGGAGGGTGCACAAGATGTACAGGTAATCCCTGTCGATATCGGCTGGAGTGATGTGGGGAGCTGGGCTTCCGTTTTGCAGGTGTTGCCAGCAGACTCAGACGGCAACGTGGTCTTGCTAGGTGAGCACCATGCCGTCGAGACCGTGCGTACGCTAGTGCACACGGAGCGGCTGGTGGCCACTATCGGCATTCGGGACATGATTGTGGTTGATACTCCTGATGTGTTGCTGCTGTGCGCCGCTGATCGAGCAGAAGAGGTGCGCGCTGTGGTGAAGGGACTTCAGGAGCAGGGGAGGACGTCATTATTGTGAGTCCGGAAGGCAAATTGTCCATGGTGGAAATATGAAATCCTATTGCGTTAAGTGTAAAGAAAAGCGTGAAATTGAAAATGCTTCCGCCACCTTCACAAAGAAGGGGCAAGCGGCCACGCGTGGCGTGTGTGAGGTGTGCGGCGCCGGGATTTTCCGCATGGGGCGTACACCTTCCCATGCTGGGTTGAACCCACCGGATGTGCAACCACCCGCTGACCGAGAAAGACCCCGAGAGGCCAAACGTAAGGGCAAATTGGTGATTGTCGAATCGCCTGCGAAGGCGCGCACCATCGGGCGTTTTTTGGGTAAGGGTTATATCCTTAAGGCGTCGATGGGTCATGTGCGTGATCTGTTGAAGTCGCGCCTGTCGGTGGATGTCGAGAATGAATTCGCACCGGAATATAGAATACCGAATGACAAACGAAAGCTTATGAAGGCGCTGAGAAAGGACGTTGCCAGGGCAGAAACTGTTTACGTTGCTACAGACCTGGACAGAGAAGGTGAGGCTATCGCCTGGCACCTGATGGAATCCGCAGAGATTGAGCCCGAACGCTTGCGTCGAGTGACATTTCATGAGATTACCCGCGACGCTATAGAGCGGGCTTTTGCGGAGCCGCGGAAAATAAACATGCAATTGGTGAACGCGCAGCAGGCCCGTCGTATTCTAGATCGGCTGGTGGGATATTCGCTCAGCCCGCTGCTGTGGAGAAAGGTGGCAGGACGGCTTTCGGCAGGGAGGGTGCAATCGGTGGCTGTTCGTCTGATTGTTGAACGCGAGCGTGATATCGAGTCCCATGTACCGGAAGAATACTGGCGTATCAAAGCTGAACTGAAACGTGAAAGTGGCGGGGATGCCGAAAACCATTTCGTGGCTGGTTTGCGCCGGGTGGATGGACAGGCCGTGGGACGGGATAAGGAATATCGGATGAGCAGCGGTTCCGATGTACGGCCTCTGGTGTCCGATCTTGAACTGGCATCATGGCGAGTGCAAGCCGTCAAGAGCGGAGAGCGTCGGCGTAGACCGTCGGCGCCTTATCGTACCAGCACTTTGCAGCAGGATGCCTCCCAGCGCTTGGGATTCACAGCGCGGCGTACTATGGCTCTGGCGCAACAGTTGTATGAGGGTATGGTGTTGGACGGCAATCAAGCCGACGGCTTGATTACATATATGCGTACCGACAGTGTGAATGTCTCCGAGCAAGCTCAAAAACAGGCGCGTGTTTTTATCCGCGATCAGTATGGAGAAAGTTTTCTGCCGCACAAACCGCCAACATATAAAGGATCGAAGGGTGCGCAGGAGGCGCACGAGGCCATTCGACCCACAAAGGTGGCGCGAACACCTGCGGTACTAAAAAGCTCGCTGTCTCGGGATCAGTATCGGCTCTACAAACTAATTTGGCAGCGCTTTTTGGGTAGTCAGATGGCAGCCGCCATATACGATACCCTGCGGGTGGACGTTCTGGCTGTGGGGACGTCACATCGTTATGACTTTCGCGCGACCGGAATTTCAATCAGGTTCGCTGGCTTTCTACGTGTGTACCGGCCGGTCGCGGTGGAAAGTGATAAGCGCGAGGAGGAGAGCGCAGAAATCCCAACGCTGCAGGCGAACGAAGCGCTCGTGCTGCAGAAATTGTTGCCGGAACAAAGCTTCACAAAGCCGCCACCGCGTTATACCGAGGCAACCCTGGTGAGAGCGCTAGAGGAACATGGTGTTGGCCGTCCCTCTACTTATGCGCCTACACTCAGCACAATTGTTAACCGTGGTTATGTGACGCGCGAGGACCGCAAGCTGTTTCCGACCGAAATCGGTGTGACGGTGAACGATTTGCTGGTTAAGTATTTTTCCGACGTATTAGATATTGGATTTACCGCGCGAATGGAGAACTCGCTTGATCTCATCGCCACCGGGGACTCGGAATGGATCCCTGTGTTGAGCGAGTTCTGGGTCCCCTTTTCTGTTGACCTGGAACGAGCAACAATAGACATGCCCAAGATCGAAAGGAGGCCAGAGTTTCTGGGAAGGGATTGTCCGCAATGTGGCAAGGAACTGATCGCGCGGCTGGGCCGTTTCGGAAAATTTGTCGGCTGTTCCGGTTATCCGGAATGCAAACACACAGAGCCGCTGCTGGAACGCATTGGCGTGGATTGTCCTGATTGCAAGAGCGGCCTTGTGCAGCGGCGCACCAAGAAAGGGAGGACGTTTTATGGGTGCGTGACGTACCCGCAATGCGAGTGGACTTCGTGGGCGAGGCCGCTTGTAGCCACCTGCCCAGCAT
>Ga0310120_10002980_pt1 | contig 12192 bp, 9 predicted proteins | sample CB27_AW_983_MG_FD_203506 | JGI IMG/M metagenome (GOLD analysis project Ga0310120, IMG submission 203506) | Marine microbial communities from Western Arctic Ocean, Canada - CB27_AW_983 | ecosystem: Environmental > Aquatic > Marine > Oceanic | place: Canada: Western Arctic Ocean | collected... | reverse complement strand
CGAGACACTCGAGGGCCTGGCCACGCTCGAGGACTCGTTCGAGGAGGCCGAAGTGCGGATCGAGACCTGGCCTCAACCGGGCTGGCGACCGGTGGTGGCCGGGACCGGCAACGAGGGCGGTGTGACCGAAGGTGAGTTCGAAGTCTACCGCAGCGGCCAACTGGTGCTGGGCCGCAACCATGCGGTCGACGGCTACTACGTCACCGGCTGGTTCGACGACCCCGGCACGGCCTCAGAAGAGGTCACTCCCCGGGACCCGTCGCGGGTACTGGTCAGCGAAGCCAACTACCACCCCGACGGCGGCCAGGTCTTTTCGCCACGCGACGCCGACCCCTTCGTCGCCCTTCTGGCTCAAGCCGGCGACGACGTGACCCCCGGGGACTTTCGAGCCTATTACTGCGACGGACGGCACGGGATCAACCTGCTGCCGGGCACCTGGCATCAACCTCTGTATCCGCTCGGTGAGCGGGTGGTGTTTGATGACAAACAGGGGCGGGTCCATGCCTGCATCGCGGTTGATTTTGTCGGCGAGTTCGGCGTCTACCTGGCGGTGCCGTTGATCCAACCGCCCTCAGCAACCGACTAGCAAGAGTGCTGTTGCAGGGGTCAGACGCCGCCCGGGGCGGGCTACGGTCTCGAGGCGGCCGACGTGTCGGCGATGCAATAGAGCACCTCGCGACGACTGCCCGCCTTCAAATGGCCGACCCGAGCATAAACTCGGCCACCACAGATCGACGGAGTGGCAAACACCTCGTTGCCCAGAGTGTTCCGGCCCAGCTCGGTGTACTTTGTCGGCGAGGCCTTGAAGACGAACGTCGTACCCCGCTCGTTGGTCATGTAGATGTTCCCACCGGCGATGACCGGCGAGGCGCTGATCGGTCCACGCAGCCGCTCTCGCCACATCACCTTGCCATCGGTCGCCCGCCAGCAGAAGACGATCCCCGAATCGGTCATCGCGTAGAGGTAGCCACCCAGGACAATCATCGACTGCTCGTAGCACTTCTGAGTGTTCTTCCAGACGATCTTCCCCGAACCATCGGCCTTGATGCAGACCGTCTCGGCCTTGGGAAACCCGCCGCTGGCAAACACCAGGTCCTTATACCAGACCATCGTGCCGCTGGTGGCCATCGTCGTGGCCGGGACCTCCCACAGCCCCTTGCCCGTGTCGGGGTCGAAACCGGCGACGCGGTCGCAGCCGGGAATCAGTACCTGGTTGCGGCCGGCGACTCGAGCGAGGATCGGAGACGAGTAGCTGATGCGGGCCGGTCGTGGGATCCGCCAGGCCAGTTTCCCGCTGCTCCGCTCAAGCGACACCATGGTGCTGCTGTCGTCGCACTCGGCCAATACGATCAGGTGCTTGCCATACACGATCGGTGAGGCGGCGTAGCCGTTCTTGTACTCATCGGGTCGGAAGGGACCGATCTCTTTTTGCCACAGTTTCTTGCCGGCCATGTCGAGCGCCGTGACATGGATCGCCTGGTGGTGGTAGGCCGCGGCGAACAGCCGGGTTCCGTCTGCGGCGATGGTGGGTGAGGCGTGAGTGTTCCTGCGGTGGATCCGCGTCGGGAATCCGCCACTGTTGATCGTCGTCTGCCACAGCCGCTTGCCACTCTGGCGGTCAAACGCCACGACCGACTGGGTCTTGGCGGTCTCGTTGGACGTCTGCAGTACGACCAGTGAGCCGATGACCGTTGGCGAGGAATGGCCCCGTCCGGGCACCTCGGCCTGCCAGGCAATGTTGCTGGTGGCCGACCACTTGAGTGGAGCTGCGGCTCCGACTGCGACCCCATCACGAGCCGGACCTCGCCACCACGGCCAGTCGTTGGGACCGACCTCCCCGGTGACAGGCCCGTTGACAGGCTCGGCCGCGATCGAGAACGGCGAGATGAGGAGCATGAGCGAGAGGGCCTGGAACGAATACCGGACAATCGATCGCATGGCTGTCTCTGCTCCCGGAAACGACATCTTCAACCCCCTGGGACCGGCATCCTACTCGCTGGCACCCACCGAGGCGACTGACTGACACGTGCGGTTCGGGTTGAGTATGCTGGTGACTTCGCGACCTGATTCCTGGAGTTCCCCCAACGATGCATCCTTTTGTTGAGAAGATTCGCAGTGGCCAATTGTGCCTGGGCACCTGCATCAGCCTCTCCGACGCCCAGGCCGCCGAGGCGTTGGGGCCGGATGCCGACATCCTCTGGATCGACACCGAGCACGCTTCGATACCGCTGGACAGCATCAAGACGATGATGATGGCGCTCAAGGGTACCGACACCGCGGCACTGGTCCGCGTGCCGTGGAACGACCCGGTGCTGGTCAAACCGGTGCTCGACCTGGGCGCCGACGGCATCATCTTCCCGATGATCCAGACCGCCGAGGACGTCCGCAAAGCGGTCTCGGCCTGCCGCTACCCGCCGGCGGGCGTGCGAGGCTTCGGCCCGCTGCGGCCGCTGGACTACGGACGCCGCGATGCGGTCGAATTCTGCGACGAGGCGGATGAGAACATCATCGTGGTGGTGCAGATCGAGCAGGCCGCTGCGGTGGAGAACATCGAGGAGATCGTGGCGGTCGAGGGCCTGACGAGCCTGGCCTTTGGACCGATGGACCTCTCGGCGTCGCTGGGCCATCGAGGCCAGCCGGGTCACCCGGCGGTCGAGGAGGCGGTCAAGCGGGTGGTCGAAGCGGCCAAGGCGGCCGGAGTCGCCACGGGTGTCTCGATCGGCTCGGACCCCGAATCGGTCGCCCAGTGGGCCGACTACGGCCTCGACTGGATCTGCTACGGCGTCGACGTGACCCTGATGATCCAGTGCTTCAACGACGTGGCCGCCCACGTACGCAACCACGTCGCCCGCTCAGACTGACCAACCCGTTCGGGGACTGGCATCCGCCGCAGGTAGGAACCGGTACTCGCCCTCGAAGAGACTCCAGCATGCCTACAGGCCCCTCCCTGCTGCCCTCCTCCTGGGACATCCCTCAGATCTTTCGTGACCGGCTGGGAATCACCGCCGGACGCCAGCGGGCCATGGTCCACGAGGGCCACCTGCTGCTGGTGCTCCACGCACCTCCCGAAGAAGACCATGCCGCCCGTGGCGGGAGATTCTTCTGGAGAGATCCCGGTGGAGGCTGGTCTGCCCATTCCACCGGCAAGCCCTGCCGCTCGCTCGATGCCCACCTGGCCGAGTTCGAGACGACCGTGGCAGAGCTCGACGAGCGGGATCCGGCTGATGAGACTGCCATCGAACTGCACGCCGACATCACCGCACTGGCCCCGCTGGTTCGGGCCGCTCGCAACCTGCGCGCCGCCCTGCAACACGCTCGCGAAATGCTCTCGGAGGTCGAGGAGATCATCGTCTACCGCGACCGGTCCAACCAGATCGAACGGATGGCCGAGCTCGCCTACCAGGATGCCCAGAACACGCTGGGCTTCACGACCGCGCTGCAGGCCGAGGCCCAGGCCACGTCCGGATACCAGATGGCCCGCTCCTCACACCGCCTCAACCTGCTCGTCGCCTTCTTCTTCCCCATGGCCACGCTCTCGGCCATCTTCGGTGTCAACCTCGCCCACGGTTTCGAGGCGAGACTGGCCCCGTTTCCCTTCCTGGGCCTTATCGCCCTGAGCATCATCAGCGGCTTCGTGCTCAAGTCGTTCATCTCCGCGGACTCGGACAACACGTAGGTCAGGCTGTGCCTGACGTGCTTCGGACACTGCGTCGATTCCTTTGACACCGTCGAACCTGGAGACTTGTCAGGCACAGCCTGACCTACAAGCCAACATGTCCTCTCGCCTGTTGACACTCCTGATCCTGGGCACCTCCCTCACCTCGCCCGCTCTCTCGGCACGCCCTCACATCGTGCTGATCGTCGCCGATGACCTGGGCTTCAGCGACCTGGCCTGCTTCGGCAGCGGCTACTACCGCACGCCTCACCTGGACCGCCTGGCCCGTTCGGGCATGAAGTTCACGGCCACCTACACCTGCGGTCCCAACTGCGCCCCGACCCGGGCGTGCCTGATGAGCGGCCAGCATTCCCCTCGGCACGGCATCTACACCGTCGGCAGCGGTGCCCGCGGTCAGGCCCGGCTCCGAAAACTGGTCCCTGCCGAAAACACGACCGTGCTCGACTCGAAGATCGTCACCCTGGCCGAAACGCTGCAGGCGGCCGGCTACAGGACCGCTCACTTCGGCAAGTGGCACCTGGGACCGCCCCCGACGGCCGGACCCCGACAGCAGGGCTTCGACATCAACTTCGGCGGCAACCGCACCGGCTCACCCCGCGGCGGCTACTTCTCGCCCTACCGCAACCCGCAACTCAGGGATGGACCCACCGGCGAACACCTCACCGACCGGCTCAGCACCGAAGCCGCCAACCTTATCCGGGAGCATGTCCGACTATCTGCCGAAAAGCCGCTGTTCATCTACCTGCCGTTCTATGCCGTCCACACACCGATCCAGGCCAAGCCTCGTCTGGCCGCCGAGTACGCCAAACGAGAGACCGCCGGAGGCCACACCAACGCGAAGTACGCGGCGATGGTCGAAACGATGGATGCGGGCGTCGGACGAGTCCTCGCCGCACTCGACGAAATGAAGATCGCCGACAACACGCTCGTCATCTTCACCTCCGACAACGGCGGACTGGGAGGTTACACCTCCGCCGACCGCCAACTCCCCAACGGCATCACCGACAACGCCCCGCTGAAGGGTGGCAAGGGGATGCTCTACGAGGGCGGCATCCGTGTGCCAATGATCGTCCGCTGGCCCGGACACACCCGACCCGGCTCATCCTGCTCGACGCCCGTGGTCACCGTCGACTTCTATCCCACCCTGGCCGAAATCGCCGCAGCATCCCTGCCCGCCGGGCAGCCCCGCGATGGTGTCAGCATCACCGGCCTGTTTCAGGGCAAGGACCTGCCCGAGCGGCCCCTGTTCTGGCACTTCCCTGGCTACCTGCAGGCCTACGGACGCCGGGGCGCCTGGCGGACCACTCCGGCGGCCGCCGTCCGGCTGGGCGATTGGAAGCTGATCGAGTTCTTCGAGGACGGCCGACGTGAGCTCTACCACACCGGCCGCGACATCGGCGAAACCAGGAACCTGCTCGATTCCGAACCCAGGGTGGCCGCTCGCCTCTTTGAGCTGATGACCGACTGGCGAAAACGCATCAAGGCCCCCATGCCAACAAAAAAAGACGGCGGTGCCAGGTGAAAATCACCAACGTCAAGCTGATCCCGTTTGACGTGCGACGTCGCTATGCCACACAGATTGCCCAGGAGGGCGGCGGGGCACGCGAGGTGGTCCAGGCGTCCCCGTTCCTGTTCCTGCGTGCCACGACCGACAGCGGCCACACCGGCTGGGGTGAGATCTCGGACATCGAGCCCGACGAGGTGCCCGACCCGCAGGCCTGGCAGGAACGGGTCGCCGAGGCACTGGTCGGTCGCGACCCGATCGACATCGCTCGCCATCATGCCGAGTGGGCCGAGATGTTTCCCGACGCCGAGGGCATCGGGGGCTCGTCGCTGCACCGGTTGACCCGAGCCGGACTCGACATGGCCTGCTACGACCTGATCAGCCTCGCGGCAAACACCCCCGTCTGCCGCCTGCTCGGCGGGCAGTGGCACCGGACGATCCAGATCTCCTGGGTCGCATTCATCCGCGATGACCTGGACTTGCTGCGTGAGGAGATTGCCGAGAAGTGTGCTGAGGGGTTTACGGCGTTCAAGCTGAAGGTCGGAGTCGACATCGACCTCGACGAACAACGACTGGCGGTGATGCGGGAGACGGCCGGGCCGGATGCCAGCATCAAGATTGATCCCAACGGGGGCTGGGATCGTGACCAGGCTGTGACCAATATCACCCGCCTGGCGGGTTTCGATCTCGACGGCGTCGAAACTCCAGTCGGTGGTCGCGATCCGGCCGAAATCGCCGCGGTCCGCCGCGAGGTCGACGTGAGGCTGATCGAACACGTGGTCACGGCCGACGATGCACTGCAGTACATCCGCCACGAGTCTCTCGATGTCTTCAACATTGCTACGACCGGGTGTGGCGGGATCTTCCCGGCGCGGCAGATTGCCTCAATGGCTGAAACGGCCAGGGTGGGGTTGCTGTTGGGGAGTACCGTGGAGATGGGGCCGGGGACCCGGGCGCAGGTGCAATTGGCCGCGTCGATTCGAGGCCTGAGCCTGGCCAGTGACCTGGTGGGGCCGGGACTGTATGCCGAGGATGTGCTGCAGGAGCCGCCCGGGTATGTCGGCGGGCATCTCGAGGTGCCCCAGTCGATCGGGTTTGGGGTGGGGATTACGCTCTAGCGGGGGGGTCAGACGCCGCCCACCAACAGTCCTGCTCCACCCAACGCGGTCCCAAGGCGGGGCCTGACCCCTTTTCAACCAGCACCCGCTGCAACACGAAGAGGGGGTCAGGCCCCGCCTGCGGAACGTTGCAGGTGGAGCAAACCCGTCTGTGGGCGGCGTCTGACCCCGGAGTCCGAGTTCTTTCTCATGAACGGGCTGCTACGGCTGCTGGACCAGCGTCGCCAAGGTCGTCGTGGCCACGAGGTCACGTTGCGCCTGCCGGAGTCGATCGAGCAGCCTCGATCCGGCCGCCGGTTGGCCCGAATCGACCAGCCGGAACGCCACCTCCAGTAGCTCGACCCCGGTGATCTGTTCGGGTGGCTTCGCCAGCGCGACGGTGTCACTGGGGCCGTCGAGTCGGTGCAGGAGGTTTTCGAGCACCAGGCCGGAGAACATTCTCGAAGCGGCGTGTTCGGGCAGCCCGGTCTGCTCGCACACCTGCAACAGCGTGGTCGGCTGACCGTCGGCAAACCGATTTCCGATCACCTCCATCACCGCCACCACCGTAGCCGGATCGACCAGCGATTCGGACTTGCGTTCCCGTTCCAATTCCTCGAGCCGTCGACCGGGCAATGCCTGCAGGATGGCACACACTTCCAGGCCAAACAGCACTGCCAGCCACATCAGGTAGACCCAGATCATGAACAGCGGTACCAGGCCGAGTGATCCATAGAGTTGGCCGACCATGAAGCCATAGTTGAGATACGCGCCCAGGCCCCTCAGGCCCAGCACCAGCAGCACGGCCGCAACCCCGGCACCGGCCGCAGCAGGCTTAAACTCCGGCTGGCTGCTGGGAACCAGCATGTAGACGGCCAACATCAGCAGCCAGGCAAAGAACAGGTTCCAGCCCAACCAGGCGATGTAGGCCAACCACTGCCATGCTTCGACCGACGTAATCCACATGTCGAAGCGGTGGTTGACGTAGTACCACAGCACGACCAACAGAGGACTACCCGTCAGCACAAACCAGTACAACGGGATGCGCCGGCTCCAGCGACGCCCGACCGGAGCACGCACGATCACGTTCAGGCAGTTCTCGATCGTGACCATCAGCGACAGCGCCGCGTACAGCATCAACGAGACGCCGATCCAGTGCACCGCCGCCAGGTCGACCTCAGCCGCCTGGCCAAACAACTCCTTGAGCCAGACGCTCATCGTCTGAGACTTCTCGGTGACTCCGTCTGCGGGGACAACGCGGATCGTGTCGAGACCGACCGAGGCGAGCAATTCTTCGGACATCTCCAGGAACGGCTCCAGGCCAATCAGACCCTTGACCAACAATGTGGTCACCACCAGCACCGGCAGCATGCTGAAGAGCGTGCGGAACGAGAGCGCGGCTGCCATGTGCTGGGCGCGGTCGTGCTTGAGTTGTCGAGCTCCGAAGCGGCCGAGGTCATAGCCGAAGCGGACGGCTCGCTGCCAGCGATTGAGTTCACCAAAGGGCTGAGTGATCACTCGACGCAGCCAACTCAGCAGGGATTCCAGCCGGTCACGCATCATCAGTTCGCCTCGGCATGTGGTCTCATAGAGGCCCTCTCGATTCGAGCCCCGATTCTAATCCTCAAACACGGCCACGACGCGCCCCTGCCGAGGAATCGCAGAGCTTTCCCGCAGCTCCTCAGCGACGCTCGACCCACAACCGGCGCAGCCCGCAAAACCGGACCCCGGATTGGCATCCTGCAAACCCCCCTCGATATACTCCCCCCCATGCCCAACCCGACCTCCGACGCGCATACCGAACTGAGGGACGTGCTGAGCAGGCTAGACCAGATCCGGCCGGCCTCCATTTCGGTCGAGACCCTGCAGGCCATGCAGGCGACGATTCACAGCGAGTACGGGGATCTGGCCGCACGCGGACTCGAATACGAAGAGACCGCCACCGAGGCGCTGGCGGAGGCCCGGCCCGAGATTCTGGAAAAGGTCCAGACGCAGGCGGGGCGGCTGCGAGGCGAGATGGAGTCGCTGGAGGACCTGGACCGCAAGCTCTTCGATGCGATCCACCGGCGGATCGTGCGAGACAACATGACCGCGCGGCTCGGCTCTCGCACTGCATTGATCGCACTGGAAACGATCGTGATGACCCTGATCGTCCTGGTGCTGGGACTGCTGGTCTACGACACGACCGCCGGACCGGATTCCGATCGACCCAGTTGGCTCTCCAGCGACGCGATCTTCATCGTTGATGCCGCCTGCTGCATGATCTTCATGGGCGAATTCTTCCTGAGACTCTCGTGTGCCGAGTCGAAGGCGTTCGTCTGGAAACACCACTGGATCGACTTCGTGACGTCGATTCCGATCCCCGGCGAGGCGCAGTTGGCGCGCTTCGGACGAGTAGCCCGATTGGCCCGGTTCGCCCGCGTTCTCCGGCTGTTGAGATTCCTGAGGTTCCTGAGGCTGTTCTTCCTGCTCTGGCGGGGCATGGACAAGCTGCAGGACGTGATCGATGTGAAGCTGATGAAGAGAACCCTGCGGTGGGCCGTGGTGGTCATGGTGCTCGGCGCGCTGTTGGTCTACCAGATCGAGGGCTCCTTGCCGCCGGGCACCGGTGCTGTCGGAGACAACGCCGTCTCGTCGTATCCTCTGGCACTGTGGTGGAGCTTCACCACGGTGGTCACCGGCGGATTCGGTGACATTCACAATCCCGAGACCGCCGGAGGTCAGGTGCTCACGGCCATTCTCATTGTCATGGGCATGGTGCTGATCGGTGTCTTCACCGCAACACTGACCTCGCTGTTCCTGGGAGAACAGTCCGAGGAAATCGAGAAGCTGCAGGAGGAACTGGGGCAGCGGCTTGATCGGCTGACGGAGAAGATCGAGGGCGTCCAGGGTGCCGAGGATGCCGATCCGCCCGAAGAGACCTGATGAGCAACTCCGACTGAGATCCCCGCTTCGGGCATGTTATGGTGTTATCGTAAAACTGGTCGCGTGGGGCCAATCACGCCGATCGGGAAAGACAGGAGGCTACGATGCTCAGGGTACTGGGACACCGAGGAACCGCCTGCGACGGCGTGACCCGTCGCGAAGCGCTGCGAGTCGGCGGCCTCAGTCTCTTTTCCGGAGTCTCTCTGCCCACGCTGCTGCACGCCGCCGGTCAGCAGGGACACCGCGGCGGTGGCGGTTCGCTCGACGGCCAGGCCAAGTCGGTCATCCTGATCAACCTCTTCGGCGGCCCGCCGCACCAGGACACCTTCGATCTCAAGCCCCAGGCCCCCTCGAACATCCGCGGCGAGTTCCAACCGATCTCCAGCCGCATCCCCGGTCTGCACGTCTGCGAGTTGTTGCCCCGGACCGCGGCGATGATGGACCGCCTGACGCTGATCCGGACCTACTCGCACAAGTACAACAGCCACAACCCCTACAACGTCCTGACCGGCTTCGACGGCGGCAGCGACCGCGAGAACTACTTTGCCAAGAAGTCCGATCACCCGAGCATGATGTCGGTCGCCCGCCACTTCGGTCTCGGCCGCGACGACATTCCGCCCTACGTGATCATGCCCTCCTTCCCCGGCTTCTCGCAGGGACTCCGCCGAGCCGGACCCTACGGCGGATACCTGGGCACCAGCTACGACCCGCTGTTCACCGTCTGGGACAAGAAGTTCGGCGGCAAGGGCGAGTTCTACAAGCCGGTGCCGGCGCTGGGCGAGCCGCTGTTGCCTTCGCTCGAAGAACTCCCGGCGGTCACCGCCAATCGACACGATCGACGCCTCGGCCGTCAACGTGGCTGTCAAGCTGAACGGCTCGGGCGGCAACGACACGCTGACGGGTGGATCGGCCGCCGACACGCTCAACGGGGGGTGGAAGTCGATTCCCAAGGATGCCGGGATTGTTCGGATTCACGTCGCTGGGGATTTCTTCAACGAGAATTATCTCCGGGCTTGGATTCAACTGGCTTCCGACACGGACCGCACGCGGGAGCATATGCCACGACCTTTCTAGACGTGGGTGAGCCCCCACCGCACCCTACGCAGCGATCCGGAAACTCCGCTTCCACGTCAACCGGGAGAACTACGTCGTAAGTTTGTTGATTATTTTGTTCGGTGGTGCACCTGGTGGTTAGTACAAGAGGTTCTCGAATCCCGATTGAAAACGCTCGGGCCACGACATAGTCCGGAATGTTGACCCACTCCGAATGAGAGAGCCTCAATTCACTTGAATCGCTATTTGCTTTGGTGGATGAAGTGTCGGGAACTCATCCAGAAAGCAGATCTCCACAAGGGTGGACTATGCTGGTGTCGGGTGCTTCGATCCAACGGGTCTCGTTGACACGTTGGATCGAGACCAGCGGTTAGACGTGGTAGCGATTCTCAGCCGTCGAGGCCAGTTGACCGAGTGCACCGTGAAGCACCAGGTGGGTTGGGGCAAAGAGAGAGCGCATCAGCAATCGTCTGTCTTGGATCGAAACGTGGTCAGTTGTACAGCTCAAAGCCTCCGGTGGCTGGCTAGGGAAGTGCTGGCAGTTGGTTTGTGAGTCGCTTGTAGGTGCGAAAGCTGTAGTGGGCGGTGGAAGTGTTGGGTTGACGTTTCATCACGCCTCGCTTGGCCCAACGGATATCGGATTGGCCGCGAGCCATGATGGCGGTGATCGTTTCGATGTGGTCCCAGAGGATGAGGAAGGTGGTTTGGAGATCCAGGTCGATCTCTTGGTCGATTGCGACCGCCAGTTTTCGTTTCAGAGACAGCCGCTGAATCCGCTGCTGGCTGGGAGGGTGTTGCTGCCAGTGTTCGATCCACTTGGTGCTGGGGCGATGGGGGCCTGAGGAGGATCGGTGAAGTCTGAGTATCGAAAGTGGCTGCGATTGGAAGCAAAGTTCGGTTTGGCCGTCTTGGGTGCGTTTGAGTGAAAAGGTGCCGAAGTGTGGCATGACCAAGCTGCGGCGGCCTTGGTGGTAGTGACCGGAGTCGAGCAGGTGGTGCCAAAACCCATCGACCACGTTCGCCGTGTCTTGGAACCCGGTTCCGTGGCGGGATGCCAGAGACGCGATCAACTGAGCACTGGTGATTGGTGAGTCGGACTCGATGAGCTCGGAAAGCGGGACAACCCCAACCTGGGGCTCTTCGAGCCGCTCTGCCGATGTGGTCGGAGACCCGGATCCGGCCTCATCCGGATCCACCTCGATCAGAGGGTGATCCGGATCGACAAACGCCAAGCCCTCGTACCGACTCGCCTCGTTCCACGACGCCCCGTTGTCCTGGGAAACCAGGAAATGAGGTTGCAGCTGGCCACTGTTGGCGAGCGTTCTGAGTTGTCTGCCGGAGAAGGGACCCTGGACCGCGCCGCTCTCGCTTGTCTTCACACGGTACTCTGCCATCCCGGTTCCCCTCTTCGTAGATCAATGTTCAGTCTGCCGGTACCATCCTCCGCAATGCAAGTGTGTGGGAACCCGTGCCACCAGGGACGGCAGCGTCTCCCCACCCCAGCCCCGGCGTTCAACCCGCTGGATTCGAACCACGGGCACCGGCGACGGGGTGTGGGAGATGAGCGGGCAGCCGGGTCAATCGTCTTCGAAAAGGTCAAGCAGCGCACTCGCACCATCGACAAAATCGACTACTTCACCCAGCGATACGCCTTCCTCGTCGTCCGCTGAATCACCCGAGGACGCCAGTGGTATGAGCTTGAGAGTACCCAGGACCGAGTACTTGATTGAATACTGAAAAGAAGATCCGGCTGTAACTGAAACTGTTGTTTTGGCTCCGCGGAAAGCACCACCGCCCTTGACCTCAATTTCATGCTGGCCAGTGCTGACCACAACCTGTGCACTCTGGGTCACTGCTAACTTGGCTTTCACTTGCCCGTCAACAAACACCTTGATCTTCAGAAGGGCTCCCGCGACGCCCGTATTTCTCTTGAAGTG
>Ga0310120_10002978_pt1 | contig 12195 bp, 8 predicted proteins | sample CB27_AW_983_MG_FD_203506 | JGI IMG/M metagenome (GOLD analysis project Ga0310120, IMG submission 203506) | Marine microbial communities from Western Arctic Ocean, Canada - CB27_AW_983 | ecosystem: Environmental > Aquatic > Marine > Oceanic | place: Canada: Western Arctic Ocean | collected... | reverse complement strand
CCGAAGAGGAAGTCACCTGGATGCAAGGACAGATCGAGCGTGAGTGGTTGACTCAGGGTGTGGGAATGGTTCAGCAGATCACCCAGCAAGCGCCGGAAGTATGGCGGGCGCTAGCTGAGTTTCCTGTTGATGAGCAATGTCCGTTGATTCTGAAACTAACCTGTGCTCCCAGCGGCGTGACGGCGCTTGCCCAGGCTGTGTTGGAATTAGATCCAGCTGCCAGTCTTCAGATCCATGCCGGCGACGGCGTGATCATTGCCCGGTTGAGCGAGTTTCCGCCAGACGGTTTAGCCAAGAGCGTGCTGTCGGAATTGATCCCCGTTGCCAGCCAACACGATGGCAATGTCGTCATGCTGTTCAATCCGGGAGGAAATGAAATGACCCACCAATCCGTATGGGGGGGGATTGATGTTCGATTTGACATGATGACCAAAGTCAAGCAGCAATTTGATCCTGCCGGGAGACTGAACCCCGGTCGGTTCGTATACTTGAATGGGCAATGAAACTTAGCTCGAACGGTTCGGTACAATGTGACAGGACCTGAGACCCGTTAACCGAGAACCGTTAACCGAGAACCGAGAACCGACGTGACAAACCCCGCAGCAGGCATCGATTACGATCTATTCCTCGATTGCGTGCATTGCGGGTTGTGTACCGCTGCCTGCCCGACCTATGCTGAATTGGGCAACGAAAACGACAGCCCGCGTGGACGCATTTACTTGATGCGCGGCGTCGCCGACGGTCGTTTGGATTTGACCAACGATGTGCGGCGTCATCTTGAACTGTGTCTTGACTGTCGTGCTTGTGAGACAGCCTGTCCGTCAGGTGTGCAGTACGGAAAGCTGATCGAGCCCTTCCGTGTCAACATGGAACGCACGGGTGAGTCGGCTGATCGAAAAACGGACGATTGGTTTCATCGTTGGATACTATTTGCGTTGTTTCCTTATCCGGAGAGACTCAAGTGGGCGCTCTGGCCGGCGCGCATCATGCAGCGGCTGGGCATCGATCGCTTGGCCGAAGCTCTTGGCCTCCTGAACGTTTTGCCGCCTCGTCTGCGTCAAATGGCCAAATTGTTGCCGCCGCTCACATCGTTCTCCGAACCGTTACCGACCTTCCTGCCAGCGCGGGGAAATCGGCGAGCTCGTGTGGCGCTGTTTACCGGGTGTATAGGCCAGGTGATGTTTAACGAGACGCATTGGGCAACGGCTCGGGTGCTTCAGGAAAACGGTTGCGACGTGGTGATCCCGGAAGACCAGGTGTGTTGCGGTGCGATTCACTTTCATGCTGGTAGTGAATCTCCGGCGCGGCAGATGGCGGATCAGAATTGTTTGGCCTTGAAACCAGATGAGGTCGACGCGATCGTGGTCAATGTAGCCGGTTGTGGTGCCATGATGAAGGATTACGATCATCATTGGAGCGACGATAACCAGCCGCAACGAGAGGCGTTTGCCGGCAAAGTACGTGACATTAACGAATTTCTAGACGAACTTGGTTTGGTGGATCCGCCGGGTGAACTGCGGCTGAAAGCGACCTATCATGACGCGTGCCATCTGCTACACGCCCAAAAAGTCCGCGAGGCACCGCGTAATCTGTTGTCGAAAATACCCGGATTGGAATTGATCGATCTGCCTGAAACCGAGTTGTGCTGCGGAGCAGCAGGGACCTACAACCTGACGGAGCCCGAGATGTCTGCCCGTCTCAGCCGACGCAAACTGGACAACATTCGGCAAACAGGTGCCCATGTGGTCATCACCTCCAATGCTGGTTGTCTCTTGCAAATCGCACGCGAGGCGAAGAGCCAAGGGGAAGTGCTGAAGGTGGTGCACCCGATGGATCTGCTCGATTTGAGCTATCGGCGACAATCATTGACGTAGCGGTGGCTTCAGCCTATCCCGTTCGGCACGGAATTTGCGATTCGAGTATGTGTGCTAGTTTGACTGTCCCAATTCTGTGATAAGACCCCTGCCGGCTCGGAGACTTTGCCACTCGTGCAGCTAACCCGCATTTCTCACACGCCTTCTACTGCGCGGTGGCCAAGTCCATCGCTGGCAGCGTTAGACTTCACAATTTGATCCTCAACGTATGGTCAATACGTTTCCGATCAAACTGCTCGTCTGCCTTGCCAGCCAAGGACTTACCACCGCTCGCGACGAAGTGTGTGAGAAATCCGGGCTAACCATTTTCTTTGGCTTAGACCCCCTCGGCCTTGGCCGCGGGTGAATCAGTTTTTTTAGCTAGCCAGAAACTCCATTTTTTCCCGCCCCCTGTCCAGCTTGCCTGACAGGAGCGCAAGTTTTTTCGGCTAGAATCTAACCCGCGCTGCGTAGAGCTTGCTGTGGTGAATTGATGATCACGACTAAGATGTTAGAGCAGAATAGGACGCTAGAGAGAAATAGGATGTTAGAGCGAAATAGGATGTTAGAGAGAAATAGCTTAAAAAACTTCCGTTCCTGCCGGACAGGGGACGCTGTCAATTGGTGATTCGTATCTAGCTTCAAAAACTTGCGATCCTGCCAGGCAAGCTGGGCAGGGGCGGCAGTATTTGTGCACGCGTTACGAAGTCAGTCAACGTATCCGAAATAGGACAGTCGAACTAGACACGAGGTCTGAAACCCGACTTCCGTGCGATGGCTCGAGCAAGTTTCGTGCCGAACCATATTGGCTTCCAGCCACCGCTACGTCAGTTGCCGCGAAAAAGTCACAGCCTTTCCGCGTGGGAACGAGCGTAATCAGGACGCCTTGGCCCCGAATTTTTTCAAGGCCATTTCCTGCAAACCTTTCAGGTCTAACTTTCCGGTCCCCAACACCGGAATGGCCTCCACCTCGGCAAAGCTATCTGGTGACGGGATGTAGAGATTAGGAAGGCCTTCCTCCGACAAAGCTGCACACAATTGTTGCGGCGTGGATGGCAGCTTGGTGTGCAAGACAACCAACCGTTCGCCTTTCTTTTCATCTGGAACCGACGTGATGGCTGCGGCAAGTCCCTCCTCTTCATCCATGCCGATCAGCTTGTTCAGCGTTTCTTCGATCCGAATATGAGGAACCATCTCACCGCCAATTTTCGAAAAACGACTTTGCCGGCCCGTTATGGTAATAAAGCCATCCTCGTCAATCATGGCCACGTCTCCAGTGACATACCAACCATCCTTGACAACCTCGGCCGTTTTTTCCGGATGGCCGAGATACCCTTTCATGACGTTTGGCCCGCTGATCATCAGCATGCCTTCCTGGTCCACTCCCAGTGTTTCACCGGTATTAAGGTCAGCAATTTTTGCTGCCACATTGGGTACGGGGCGGCCCACGCTGCCTTGCTTGGATGATTTCTGAAAGTTGTCACCAACTCGGCTGGGTGGAATGTTGACCGATGCTAACGGAGAGAGCTCTGTGCAGCCGTATCCCTCGACGGGCCGGACACCGAATTTCTCTTCGAATGCATCGCACAATGAGTCGGGAAGTTTTTCAGCGCCGGCCACAACTACGTCCAGCGTGGAAAACTGCTCCTTCGTGCAGCGACGCAAGTAGTTACGTAGGAATGTCGGCGTGGATAGCAAGACGGTGGCCTTGTGCTCTTCAGCCAGCCGTCCGATGCGTTTGCCATCCATCGGGCTGTAGTGATAGACGCACTTGAGGTTCAAAGCCATCGGGGTCCAGAGCGTTACCGTGTAACCAAACGAGTGAAAGAACGGCAAAATGCCGACGATCACGTCACTTGAATTCAATTGGATCACTTGATCGATCGCCTCAACATTCGAGGCAATATTATCGTAGGTCAATTCCACACCTTTGGGCGTACCTGTGGACCCGGAGGTGAAGATGATGGTGGCGACGTCCGATCCCGAGATTTCTCCAATCCGCAACATGGCAGCCAACATCCAGGCTGGTGTGACGTAGGCAGCGATTGCGGAGCTAATTTTATCCCCCAGTGTGACTTTTTCACGAAAGTCTTCGAGATAGACCAACTCCGCGTCCAACTGGAAATCCATCTTGCTCATGAACCGGCGACTGGTCAGGACATGTTTAATCCCACTCGCCGCAATGCATTTATTGATCACCTCGGAGCTGGCCGAATAATTCAAGTTGACGGCAATCCTTTGGTCGATGGCCAGCGCCAAGTTTGCCAAGACGGCCGCCGCCGCCGGTGGCAGCAACACGCCGACGCGTGGTTCTTCGGAAGTCAGGACTTCACGCCGCAGGATCCTCAGCAGAATCAAGGTGCGCAAAATACATTCAGCGCCGGTCAGATTCGTACCGCCGGAATCGGCGATCTTTGATTTGAACCTTTTTTGTTTACAGCTGGTCAGCATACCTCGAACCAGCCTCAATAACTTTTTTTGGCGTTTCTGTACCACGGTTGTCCCCATCTGTTGAACGAACTGTCTGATTTGATAAGCGTTTTCGGTTTCCGTGAGTGGCTTTCCATAGTGAATCGAAATCCGATGACGCCAGCTAGGCCATTTCCAGAAGAAGCGGCCCTGGGAATAACTGAATACGCTACCCCAAATCTCGTCGAGATAAACCGGGACAACCTGCGCGTTAGTTCCCTCGAGGACGTGGCTAACGCCTCGTCGGAAACCAAGTAGCTGCGCGTTGCGTGAAATGCCACCCTCCGGGAAAATCCCCACCGCTTGTCCCTCGATCAATGACGCACTAGCCGTCTGCAAAGCTCGCCGGATGGCTTTGGGCCCGCTGGAGATGAGGATTCCGCGCCACATTTTGGTCATCCAATTGGCGAACCTTCCGTTAACGTTTCCCGAATATAAAAACACGCGAACCGGTCGGGGGGAAAACAGCAGGAGCAGGAATCCGTCCAGCCACGAGATGTGATTGGAGACGATCAGCACCCCTCCAGAATCTGGCACGTTCTCGGCGCCGTTGACTCGGACACGGTAGAATATTCGAAAAACCAACCGAGCCATGCTATTTAGGCATTGTTGCCAAAATGGCCAACGGTTGATGGTTTGGTTGCTTGGCATGGCTTAGCAAGCCCTGGCCGCCGCTGCCTAGGTGAGCGATACGGATCGCTTGATTCGAAGAACGCTTACCCGGTAGCGGCGAAGTTCATGATTTTCTTGAAAAAACAACAGTACCGTTGACGCCAATCAAGGGGCCAATAGCAGCGGGCCTATTCGCTGCAACTCCACAGATCGCAGGGCCATGGTCGGGAGACCGCAGTTCAATCCGACCTTGCCTAGGTCGATCCAACTGGAGTACAGTTTGGTGACATTTGTGGATTTGAGTCAACGTCGGAGAGCACCATGGGTCGGTTTTTATTCGGATTTCTTCTTGGCGGTGCAACCGTTTTCTTCTCGCTGCACTATCACGTCGTGCGGGCGGAAGATGGTGTGCAATTTGTACCCAAGGTCACCTCCACATTCTCGGAAACGTATGTGGATATTCGCAGCTATGGCTTGGGCGATTGGATGGAGCATCCAAACTTGGCGCTGGCCCTTGAGAGAGATGGGAAAAGCGAACTCTTACGCGGTGCCGCCAAGCAATCGATTGGCAACGCCGTCGAAGGCGTACTAGACTCCGCTTTTGGCAATCAATGAAGAATATAATCGGCAGCTGATTCAGTCTGTCTCGGGGCGATCAGCTTCGTCGCTTTCGGTTTGGGCGATCATATCGAGAACCGTTTTCACTTCTTCCGGAGTCAGTCGGGCGTCGGATTCAGGCGATATTTCTTGCGGCATCGTTTTCTCCTCAAGCTCGTGCAGTCTGAGATAGTCAACACGTCTGTGTCTGTTACCGATGGTAACCATGACTTCTCAACCATCCCAAGATGAGTTGCCAATACGCGAGAATAGCAGCGCGGGCTAGCGAATGGCCAATAGCAAGAGTGCTAGCGACCTCCCTTGCGATCTTGAAAAGGCTCGGATTTGTCCCACTTGTTCGCCTTATCTTCCTCGGAAGGTTCCAGCAACGGGCGGACAATTCGGAAGCCAACGTAAAGCGCATCTGTGTGATACCAAATGCTTCTGGGGATTTGGGGGTCTTGATCTTTCCAATGAGGTTCTGAGTAGGCCCTAACGGCGCTTCGCAACTCCTCAACGGGTTGGTCCCACGAGCCACCACGTACAACGCGCGGGTAGAGTTTCATCGGAATAGCCAATGGCGAAATCGTTTCGTTCTTGCCTGCGTTGCCGTAATAGTCTTCGAGATACGCATCCAGTACCCATTCAGCCACATTTCCATGCATATCATGCAGACCCCAGGCATTGGGTTTCTTTTGCCCAACTTGCTGATACTGATAAAGGCTGTTGTCTTCGTGCCAACCGTACTCCTCGATTTCGTCGGGGTCATCTCCGAAATGGTAGGCCGTCGTCGATCCAGCCCGGCAGGCGTATTCCCATTCGGCCTCGGTAGGCAAACGATAATAGCGTCCTGTTTTCGCGGAAAGCCACTGGCAAAACACCCGTGCCGCCAATTGCGTCATGCATATTGCCGGGTAACCTTCCTGACCCATATCGAACGTCATATCGGTATAGGGAGGTGTTGGTTGTGAAATTTGGTACTCGTCGGCTGCTAAATCGAATTCGGTCGCTTCGATTTTTTTTAACGTGCGTCGCTGGACATCCATGTCGAACATCCAAATTTCAAAAGCATCCCAGCTAATTTCGCAAGTGCTCATCCAAAACGGTTCGATTGTAACGTGTCGTTGCGGCCCCTCGTCGTCATTACGGTCCTCTTCGGATTCAGGGCTTCCCATCAGAAACTTGCCGCCCGGAATCGGCGTCATGTCAATCGTGACCTTCGTATGCTGGATGATATCGGAGTAGCGTTTCATTTCGCTTTCCGTCGACGCCTCCGAATCTGGGACTGATAATTTGGGTGCCGCCGTCGCGGTCGCTGTTTCCGAGAGGGACTTCGGTGTTAAGATGAACGTACTAGCCAACGTGATTCCAATGGCAAAAACAAGTTGAATTTGAAGCGAATGTTTCATGGAGTAGAACAGCCTTGTGGGATGATTCATCGATAGTTCGGCTTGCTAATAGCCACGGTTGCAAAATTTTGGCCCTGGCGATTTGGCCGTTATGCGTCGGCGTCTGCCATGTCGATGCCAAGCTCAATTCATATCGAGTCAGCCAACGACACATGGGGGCGGAAGCAACATTGGTATTTTACGCTCCCAACCCGTCCGTCGCAAATGAGGTTGCTGAAACGGCATTCCAACGAATCGCGGAGCTGGATTCCTGCCTTTCGGACTACGACTCTCGAAGCGAGTTGGTTCGCTTTGGACGCTCATCGCAGGCCACAGAGACGCTGGGGATTCGCATTAAACTGAGCGAAGACATGTGGAACGTACTCGTTAAGAGCCAACAATTCAGTCGGTTATCTGATGGTGCGTTTGATATTACCGTGGGCCCGCTCAGCCAACTTTGGCGAGCGACAAGAAAATCGGCGGAACTACCGGCCGAGAGTGTGTTGGCTGCTCGTCGCGCTGCAGTCGGCTGGCAGCTGCTGCGTCTTGATCCAGCTAACCGCACTGGCCAATTGCAGCTCTTGAATATGTCATTAGACGTTGGTGGCATTGCCAAGGGTTACGCGGCGGACGAGGCGTTGTTGGTCCTACGTGAATCGGGCGTGACTCGGGCAATGGTGAACTTTGGAGGTGACATGGCGCTTGGCGACCCGCCACCCGATCGCGATGGCTGGCCGGTCACACTTTCACCAGCGGGCGACAATAGGAGTGTTGAATGCAAACTGCGACTAGCCAATTGCGGAGTGGCGACCTCTGGCGACGCCTGGCAATTCATCGAAATCGAAGGTCGCCGTTACTCGCACGTCCTGGACCCGATGACCGGATTGGGGCTGACGGCCCGTCGCGGGGTTTCGATTGTGGCGGCCACGGGCACCGAGGCGGACGCTTTGGCATCCGCTGTGTGTGTGCTGGGTCGGGAAAAGGGGTTCAAGTTGCTGGCGAAATTCGCCGGGGCCAGTGGGATATGTGCGGAGAATACCGAATCCGGTATCCGTTGGGACTGCTCAGAGGAATTCCGCGAACTCATCGGCAAGGGGGGCTGTCAGGAGCCGCAGGGGAGCGAGGTTCCACGGCAGTAAGGCCTGAATTAACCAAGCCTTGCAGCGACGGGCCGAATTCATCAAAATATGCCGGTCTTGTTGGCCGATATAGACTCCTACCGGAGAGGTGGCTGAGTGGTCGAAAGCGCGGGTTTGCTAAATCCGTGACCGGGTAACTGGTCCGCAGGTTCGAATCCTGTCCTCTCCGCTTTTTTGTCTTCCCGACAATTCTCGTCGCGCTAAGTTGTTCCAAGGGAATCACTTAGCGTTTCTCTTGCGCGGCTGGCAACACCCCCTGGTGCACAAAATGTGCACCACTGAGGTGTAATTTGGGTAATTCACGTAAGCGCAAGACCCGCCGCGGTCGCATTGGAAAAGTCTCCTATTTTGTGCACCATGGCGCCTGGTACGTCTACTACCGTGAACACGGCGTCCCCATCCGCCGCCGGGTCGGCGAGGACCAGCAGGCCGCCAAGAGGGCCGCGGCCCAGATCAACGCCCAACTGGCCACGGCCGCCCCTACCCTCTTTGCCTTCGAGCCCATCGAGATCCCCGAGCTGCAGCAGAGCTTCTTGGACCACCATGAGCATGTGCTCCGCTCGTCGCTGGCCACCATTACGCGTTACCGGACGGCGACGCAGCACCTGGTCAACTTCAGCCAACAGGGCCAGAGGCGGCTACTGGCTCACGAGTTGGACTTTGACACCTTCGTACGCTACCTGCGCTCGCTACGCGTGGGCGCCAATGGCCACGTCAACACCCGCCGTCGACCGTTGCGCGACAAGGGAGTCCGCTACATCCTGGAAACCTGCCGCTCAATGTACGGCTACGCCGCCAGGAAACGACATCTGCCCCCCTACGGCGACAACCCCTTCGAGGGAATTGGCCGCAAACGATTCCGCATTGAAGATGCCAAAAGGATTTTTGTTTTCGATCGCCAGACGGAACTGAAATTTTTTCAGGAGGCCGACCCGTGGGCCTTCCCGGTCTTTCTCACCTTGGCCAAAACCGGCCTGCGCGTGGGCGAGGTGGTCCACTTGCTTGTTGAAGACGTCGATCTCGATGGCGGTTGGCTGCAGATCCGCAACAAGGTTGAACTGGGCTGGCGGATCAAGACCGGACAAGATCGCTCGATTCCCTTGGTCGACGAGCTGGCGTTGGTGCTGCGGCGCGTCATCGGAACGCGCCAGGTGGGGCCGGTCTTTCGGCGTGCCCGCTTCGCCCCCGAATCCTCAATCGTTGCCGCTGCGGATTTCGACGAGTTGGCCGCCGAGGTCCAGCAGCGGGCAGAGGCAGCAGAATCCCAATCCGCAGAGCCGCTCACGCGTGAGCAGGTGGCCGCCATATCGCGCCGCGTGTGGCGGGAAGCGGGGGGCCTGCGCAACAACCTGGTCCGCCTGGCTTACGTGAAGATCATGCAGGCTCTGAACAGGCCTCAGGACACCTGCCCCAAAAGCTGGCGGCATACTTTCGCGACGCTGTTGCAGGAAGCCAATGTCGATCCGCTGATACGGCAGATTGTTCTCGGCCATTCTCCCAGCACCTACGGTGTGGGCGCGCTGGGCATGACCACACGCTATTCCCATCCCCGCCCGGAAACGATCAAGAGCGAAATTGTGCGGGCACTTCGTCTCTGGCCTGAGGTTCTCGATGTCGCCCGCCACTGGTCACAAGGAGGTGTACCATGATGAAGAACGTTCCCATCCGGCCCAAGCGTCCAGGCAGCCCGCTGCGCACGATCGTGATAGGTCGACTCTCAAAACCCAAGGATACCGACGAACAGACTGAGGAGACGATCGAATCGTCCTACGCTTTCGCCGAAAGGTTCTTAGCCGATGTGTACCAGGGGCCACTGGAGATTCGCCATCTGGGTGAACAGATCAGTGGAATGGTGGCTGACCGCGCCTCAATCCTCGGGGCCATAGAATTGATCGAGTCTGGCCAATGGGACCTGGTGTTGGCCGAAGATCTTTCCCGAATCTACCGCAACCCCCGGCATCAATACATTTTCGTTCAGGACTGTGTGGACGCCGGCACACGTCTCATCTGTGTTGCCGACGTGCTGGACACGGCCGATGACAACTGGAAAATGATGCTGGGGGCGGCGACGCTCCGCCACGGCCTGTATGTGCCCGACACGCGGCGGCGAGTCCGGCGGACCGCTACCCACGCGTTTCACCGGGGCGGCATGGTCATGAAATTGAAATTCGGCTACCGCAAGCTGACCAGGGAGGAAGCGGCGACCGGTGAGTTCGGGCCCGTTGGCTTGCGGATTGCCAAGCGTCCGGAGCTCACCAAGTACCTGCTGGAGATTCGCCGCCGCTTGATGGAAACACGTTGTCCGGCGAGGGTGATTGAGTGGCTGAATAAGGCTCAGGTACCGACCGGTCCCTACGTCAAGGATGGCATCTGGAAGCTGGGAATTCTCAAGAGCTTGCTGCAGGACCCGATCCTGCACGGCACGCGGGTCTTTCGCAGGACGGTGTACAACGCTGTCTACAGAACCGGCTTGTACCGTCGCGACCCAAACCCGGAACCGAAAACCGAAGACTACCCAGAATTTGCTCATATGACGCGCGAGGAGCAGGAGTCGATGCTCGAGGCAGTCGGCTGGGAAATCGACTACCGCGTCACGCAGCCAAAACGAGAGAGCCCGCGCAAGTGCGTGCGCCGAACCCAGTCCATCTGGCCCGGGCAGGCGGCCACGTGCGCCGCTTGCGAGGGTCCCATGCTGATCTACGGTGATTTCCTAAAATGCAAGAAGAGTCTCAAGGAGCACGGCGGGGTTTGCTGGAACCATGTGCAGGTCGACCTTCAGCTCACCAGGGATCTCTTACTTCAGTGGCTGCTGGAAAAACTCGGCGCGATCCCCGCGGCAAAAGCAGCCATGATGGACGCCGCCTGGGAGGTCATCCAGGTTGAACATGAGGAAAAATGTGACGAGCGCGGGCGCATCGAAAATGAGATCCGCCAGCTGAAAACGCAGCAAGCGAACCTTTCCAGTGCCATTGCCTTGGGCGGTGACCTGGAAGGGCTCGTCAAACATCTCGAGGTTACCGAGAACCAGCTGGCGCACTGGCGCGGCAAGTTGGAGGCTGCGGCCAGCGACGCTGGTGATCTCGCGGCATTGCCGGATCGCGTGGTGCTGGAAGCACGGGCCCCCGAAGTTCTTAAATTGCTGCTTGACACCTCATACGACTTTGCCGGTGTGATTCGTGAGTTTTTTCCCACGTTCATGATTCAGCCGATCCAGACATTGAACTCAGGCCAGGTGTATCCACGCGGCCGACTTGCTTTCTGTCCCAGCATGCTGGCCAGCGATGGTGGCGCAGCGACGGAAGTCGTATTCGATTTGTTTCGAATTCCCGACCCCATTCGGCTCAAGCCGCAGATCGTGGCGGCGCGTGCTCGAGTGCCGCGGCCAACTCTGCGGCAGATCGCGTCTGAACTTGACACCAACGAATGTGTCGAAATTACTCTGCGGAATAATCCCACCGGTAGTTGTTGCAGAGAGCGTGTAGGGCATTGACATCGAGACACCGCCTCCATAACAACCGCAGCAGAATTCCACTTCTTACCTGGTATGTCGTTTTCCTCCGCGAGTTACGGAGCGGTGTAGGATCAGCTGGTCGATGCGCATGAAAATCCCTCCATGACGGAGGGGATACAGCCGTCGGTTGTCCATTTGGACGTTTTAAATGCCATTGGCACCTTTTCACCTAAACCAGGTTGCCGGGCGTGTCGTCGGGCCAAATCCCTACACACCGCTCGTGATGCAAAAATAAATTGGTTTCCGTGGGCAAAATGTCCCACGCTACACGTGAGCGACTCATCAGTCAAGCAGGACCGTTAATCAGCATATAGCGGCTGCTGGCAGCTGAAAGTCTTGCTTTTTGGTTTGCGGCTCACGATGGAACCGAAATCACTATTTCTATCGTTTACCTGGTTTCGACTTCGGAATCTCCGCGACGATCGCTCCCGCATTCAGCTCCGCCAACATCGTAATATTTAGTCGCGTTGGTAGAAACCGTTGAAGTCGTGTCAACTGGTTGCCGGTTGGGACTAAGTGTAATCGGATATAAAATAACCGTTGCGCAACACGAGGATGCCTTCTGCGGGTAATGGCACTGACTCAATCGCGATCGAAACGGTCTGAGCAGTCGTCGGTTTACCGGC
>Ga0310120_10002977_pt1 | contig 12195 bp, 10 predicted proteins | sample CB27_AW_983_MG_FD_203506 | JGI IMG/M metagenome (GOLD analysis project Ga0310120, IMG submission 203506) | Marine microbial communities from Western Arctic Ocean, Canada - CB27_AW_983 | ecosystem: Environmental > Aquatic > Marine > Oceanic | place: Canada: Western Arctic Ocean | collected... | reverse complement strand
CTGAGATGTCGGCTGCCAGCGGGAGATAGTTTCCTCCCGATCCCGAGACCCAGCCGCCACCATGCAGATAGAGCAGCCGTAGATCGGGGTCGGCACCCGGTGCCAGAACCCATTCACAGGGAATCTTTCCAATCTTCTGAGGAATCAACCTGACGCCTTTGACGCGCGGTTCGTTGCGTGTCCCCATGCCCGCCCGCAATCCCTGGAGATCGAATTTCACTGTGCCGAACGGTGTGCTCTTTCGGCGTCTTTCCAGGTATTCGGCACCTTCCCGCGAAACCACCCTCGGTTTACCGTCCCGAGTTTTCGGGACGGCAACTTCGTCGCTGCCGTCGGGAGAAGCCGCCGGAAAACCGTCCTGAGCAAGTGCCCCTGACTCTGGCGGCAGGTCGGAAAATACGAATGCGCTGGCAGCGAGAATGACAGGAAGCAGCGCAAACCCAGGAGTGTTCCTCATCGCAACATCCGATCCAATGAGTGGCAGCGGGACGTTCCAGAAGTGTTTCTGAACGGTGAGTGACCTGCCCCCGTGAATGGCACCACTCGTTAAGTGGTAATCTGATTGCTGTGCCTGGTCACGAGAACAGCCTCTGGAGCCGCTGGTCTGTAGCCCAGAGACCTGTGCAGACGGCACGGTGTTGTCGAGTTGCGGCGACACCCCGTGAGTCTACATCCGATGCATGTCACCCCGAAACCATGCCGCGTGCATCGGCAAACTACTGCGACGCCGTTCTGAGCGGTGAAATCGTTACTTCCGCCGCCTGCTGGCACAGTTCGGGCTGACGCCGAAGTCAAAACGCGGGCTGGCTTCGAGTGATCCGGGTGATCCTCTCATTTCCACTGGTACAACGGGAGGGGGAAGGTCAATTGGGGCTCGTTTCCCCACAGCACTGCAGACAGCACAACCGATGCCCATGCAGTCGCACCGCTGATATAAATGGTCCGCATACTGCGTTTTCCCGTGTTTGGAATGGCCTGGGCCGATAGTCATGAAAAGCTATTCGTCGGTGGCATTCAACAGCCACTGTGCCACGTTGGATTGATCGGCCGTCAGCGCAATTGTCGCTGCGTTGGACTGATATGTCCTGGTCGCCGGCTTGTAGATGGACCGAACCACGTCCAGGGCCAGTGTCCGATTCAGGCCATCGACAACGCCATCCAGTCGCATGGGGCAGGGAGCGAGTGCCGCGGCCAGGTCGGCGAGGTCACCTCCGGTCAAGACGCCTGGCACGATCACATCGTGGGGGATGTAAACGTACGGGCTGGTGAGTGCATCGAGATAACCACTCAAGTTGCCGTGACTGTAGACGGCTGTCACGTCGTCTTCGAAGAGTGCACCAAGCATCACCAGCAGACCACCCAGCGGTTCCGAAAATGCAGGTCGTCGATTCACACGCTTGGGGACCTGGAAGTCGGTGTCTGTCGGGTTAGGTGCTGCGAAGGACTCTCCCCACAAGGCGAATCCTCGAGAAGCGAGATCTTTGCGCGTCCGCAGGTACTTCAGGACGGCGCGGAAATCTCGCAACCGGTACCCAAGCAGTGGCGTCTCGAAAAACAACGCGTAGTACGAAGCGGACCCAAGTTCACCGCGACTGCCGCGCGACCGGCCTACCCCGCGAACGTCGGGCAGACAGACAGTGGCCCCTCCCTCGAGCAACTCAGCGATCTCCCTGGATCGCTCGCGCAGGAATTTCTCCTTGCCGGACTGGGACACCGCCACCACAACGCGCGACGGTTTCTTTTCATCGTGGTTCGGTGACAACACGAGCATAGGCACTACGATGCCAGGTTCGGTTTGCAGGGCGATACGTTCGATGACGACGGAATCTTCCGAGGCAGTCTCTCTCTTTTGAGAGTGCACGCGAGGGTTCTGGCGAGGCTGGATGTTGCCCAGCAGCTGTTTCCAGTCGGACCGAAGCTGCCGGCGACGATCGGCGGCCGACGTATTCGCCAAGCGTTTCCGCGCGGTGTTGACTTGTTCACGGCCCAGTCCGGTCACGATTTCAAACAGCTTTTTTGGCTTCAGGTCCCAACGGGCCTTGTCACTCATGCTGCGGAGATCCGCCGGCTCGAGACGGCGACTGTATTCCTCTTCCTGTGTCACGTTGATGTCGAACCAGCGTTTGAACGCCAGGTGAATTCTCTCGCGATGGACCCGTCCGATGTTCGTGCAATGCGTTGCGTTGGGGGGACGGAGTTTTACGTTGCCGCGTCCCGCGACATAGTCGATCTTGTTTGTCGAATCATAAAAGGCATAAATCCTGTTGAGTCGCTGCCAGACCGGATCGCGTTCTTTGTCCCAGGCAAACTCGTGGGCGTAGAGAAGTGGTCGCGGCGCGGTGCTGGCCACGATGAGCCAGTGGAAAAAACCATCCACGCCCGATCGTCGCAGGTTGCGGGTGCCTTCCCAGTAGGCTCCACCCAGGTAGTTGAAACGCAGGGCGGCGTCTTCGGGGAGTGGAAAACGCGTTTCCGGTTGTGGGCCACCAAAGTTGAAAGGCACTGCCGCGTCGATCCGCCGGTCCAATGCTGCCGTGACCGCCGCGGGATCGCCGCCGCCGGCCACCGAGCCGAGGATGATGAGCTTGTCCGGGTCGATGTTGGGTTGGGCAAGCAGTAGGTCGACGCCGCGCATCAAGTCCCACACCATCCAGCCCATCAGGCTTTGTCCGACCAGGTGTAACTGGGCATTGGTGTCAAACCGGTAGTAGTAATCCTGTCGCCACCAGCGGAAACCGGAGTCGGGCTTCCTGTAGTCTCGCTCGCTCCGGAACGGGTGATCGGCCCGTTCGCCGTGCCCGACCTGGTCGATCACCAGCACCAGGCAACCCTGGCGCGCCCAGGTCATCCCCATGTCCTGCAATTCGCCCTGGGTTTTCGGGCGATGGTGCGAGTGAGCGATCAGGAGGCCCGGCATCTTCTTGTCGGTCGTCGATGGTCGGTAGAGATTGGCGGTGACCCACATCCCCGGCCGTGTCCGATAGACCAGGTTCTGGATCACGAAACCGTCGCCGTCGAGCTGTTTTGTGATTCGAACGTCGAGCTTCTGTGGGGGCGCGGGGAAACCGCCGAGTGCCATTCGGAGCTGCTTCAACCGTTTTTCCCGCAACTGCTCCCAGTCTGTCCGCGTCCGGATCGCAGCCCACTTCGAGACATCACGGCGGTTGACGACATCGCCGCGTGCTCGCAGATGTCGCCAGGTCTGGTCTTTGAATTGTTCCCGCTGTGCATTCGACAGAACATCCGGCGACAGGGCGGCCAGTTCCTTGTCGAGTTGCGACGGCTCTGCTGAAACAACTCCAACTACCGTCACGTAAAACACGCAAGCGAGGATCCGTTGAATGGTCATGAGCTCGTAACCAATGCGGACGAAGCGGTCATCCTGTACACATGTGATCCTCTGTCGAGTTGTCGCGGCCGACCTTGAACGTGATGGTCTCAGGGGGCTGGTTTCATTTCAAACGCTCCCACGTCCGGAGCCTCTCCGTGAAACCGGTAGTCGTTCAGACCGGGAATGACCGGGCCCGCGTAGATCGCTGGACTATCCGCTCCGAGGTCGGCAGTCAGCCCACCGTTCCGTTGCCATTCGGCAACTTTGAGTGTGTCGTCGCTTTGTTCAAGCCTCGGTTCTTTGCTGCACCGGCAAAACATCCAATCCGAAAGACCAGCCAATGAAGATCACAACACTGTGAGATTACGGCAGGACAGTTGCCGCATTATGATACTACGATCATCTCGGGCCTTGGTGACAACCATGACATCCGACAACACAGGATCGGTGGCGGTTTCATGAGCGAACAGATTGCTCCAGTCCGAAAGTTCCTGTCTGTGTTTCCGGTGGTTCTGGTCATTGTCGGCTTGGGGCATTCGGTGAAATCGACCACGGCGGAACTGCTCCCGCGTCAGACAAAGCTGGCAGTGTCCAAGGCTGCACCTTTCATCGTGGCCAAAGGACTGTGCGTCGAACCGTTCGCGAACGAGCAGTTGTCCAATCCCGCCAGCATTGATGTTGACGATCGTGGCCGGGTGTGGGTTGCCGAGGCGTTCAACTACCGTAAGAAAACCCGCAGAGCCGGCGACCGCATTTTGATTCTCGAGGACAGCGACGGCAACGGCAGAGCCGACAAGACCAGGGTCTTTTACCAGAACCCCGATATCGATGGAGTACACGGGGTCTGTGCTCTTGGCAACAAGGCGATCGTTTCCGCGCCCGACCGGATACTCCTTCTCACGGACACCGATGGAGACGACAAGGCCGACGAGAAGCAGGTCTTGTTCGTTGGGAAAGTGATAAACCCGGTTCACGGTCAGCATGACCATGCGATCCATGCGGTGATGTTCGGACCGGATGGGCGGCTCTATTTCAACTTCGGCAACTTCAATGCGGAGCTGCGTCGCGAGGACGGAACGCTGGTCAAAGATGTCTTTGGACAGCCCGTCAACAACAGTCGCCAGCCGTACCAGGAAGGCATGGTCATTCGGTGCGAGATGGACGGCAGCCGCGTTGAAGTGCTCGGACACAACTTCCGCAACAACTGGGAGGTGACCGTTGATTCCTTTGGTTCGATGTGGCAGTCGGACAACGACAACGAGTCGAGTTCCTGCCGCGTGAACTTCGTGATGGAACACGGCAACTACGGATATCGCGACGAGAAGACCGGTGCGGACTATCGATCCAGGCGCACCAACATCGAAGCTACGATGCAACGTCGAATGTGGCATCAGAACGATCCCGGTGTGGTGCCCAATCTGCTCATCACCGGCTCGGGTGCTCCGACCGGTATTCTTGTCTACGAGGGCGATCTTCTGCCGGAGCAGTTTCGAGGACAGATGATTCACGCCGAGCCCGGCCGCAACAGGGTGTGGGCGTTTCCTACGAAGCAGGCTGGCGCGGGCTATTCCGCCCGTATCGTCGATCTGGTCCGCAATGACGTGGACCACAACTTCCGTCCTTCAGACGTTTCCGTTGCACCGGATGGATCGTTGTTTATTGCCGACTGGTTTGACCCGGTTGATTGTTGCCATCGCACGACCAATGACGCGGGCCGCATCTTTCGTGTTGCTCCTCCCGGCCACTCTTACAGGGTTCCTGTCTACGATTACCAAACGCCCGAGGGGGCGGTGAAGGCGTTGCAAAGTCCGAACCTGTCTGCCCGCTACCGGGCGTGGACAGCCCTGGTTGGAATGCAGGCCAGGGCTCGCCCCCCGCTGAAAGTGATGGCGTCCAACCCGAACCCGCGGTTCCGTGCCCGTGCCCTCTGGGTGTTGGCTGCCATCGGGGACGGTGCCGCCAAGGCAATCGAGACGGCGTTGAGGGACAAGTCCCAAGACGTGCGTGTCCTCGCGTTGCGAATGGCCCGTCGTCATCGTTTGCCCTTGGAATCGCTCGTGCGACGGTTGGTTCGGGACGATTCTGCCCGGGTGCGACGCGAATGTGCAGTTTCCCTGCACCGGCTCGATTCTTCCGAGTCTGTTCAGCTGTGGGTGGAACTCGCCACACAATACGACGGTAAAGACCGTTGGTATTTGGAGGCGCTTGGCATCGGTGAAAAAGGGAAGGAAGCCGCCTGCCTCGACGCCTGGAGGAAGGCCGTCGGCAATGCCTGGAAGAAGTCGGCGGGCCGTGACATCGTCTGGCGTTCGCGGGCACCGAAAGCCGCGCCGTTGCTCGCCAGGTTGCTCCTTGATCCCAATGTTCCAACGGTGGAGCATCCACGACTCCTGCGGGCCCTGGACTTTCATGGGGGCAAACAACGCCAGGTTGCGTTGACAGCACTTCTGCAAGGTGATTCGAAGCGCAATCCCGCGACCTACCTCGAAGCTTTCCAGCGTGCCACGCCGGAGTTCCTCAAGTCACATCCCCGGGTGATGAAGCAAGTGGAGTCCGCCCTGATCGCCAGCAAGGGGACGGTCACCTTCGTGGACCTGGTGGCACGATTCAACCGCCGGGATCTGGTCGGCCACTTGATGGACATGGCGAGGAATGACCCCGAAAAGGAACCCGGCATTCGAGCTGTCGGGCAGATCATCGCGTTTCGGGAATGGGACCCCATCTGGAAGGCTCTGGCGGATCCGAATCGCTCCGCGCCCTTCATCAAGGCACTCGGTTTCGTTGACAATGAGCATTCAAGAAATTATCTGACCGGCGTCGTGACAAACGAATCTCAGCCCGAGGCCACTCGATTACTCGCGATCGCCTCGATGGGACAGTCCTCGGTTCCAGCTCGAGAACTCGTGAAACTCGTGCAGCAGAACAGGCTGCCAAAGGAGTTTCTGGCTCCTGCTGTCCGAGCACTGACGTTGTCACCGGGGCCCGACACTCGGATGTTTGCTGCTGGAAAAGTGCATCTTCTTGTTCCAGCAGGAGGTCGATGGCCACTGACGAAATTGCTGGCGACCTCGCCGGACATCACCAAGGGATTTGCCGCCTTTCAAAAAGGTGGCTGCATCAAGTGCCACAAGATTGGCAACCGGGGCCGGGAATTCGGTCCGGCCCTGTCGGCCATCGGCACCAAGCTCACTTCGAAGCAACTGTTCTTGGCCATCCTGAAGCCGAGCCAGACGATCAGCCAGGGTTATGAGGGCGTGACTGTTGTGACAGACCAGGGCACTTTGCACACGGGATTTGTCACCACCGAAACGAAAGAAACACTGACCCTGCGAATTCCGGGTGGATTGCAGAAGGAAATTCCCAAGGAGAGCATCGATTTCCGCAAACGCTCGAAGGTCTCCCTGATGCCAAAGGGAATTGACGCTGTACTTTTGCCACGTGAACTTGTGGACCTCGTTGGCTGGTTGAAGACGCAGCGAACGGGGAAGACAAAGTAAGTGTTGCTGACGCCTCGGAAGGGAGAGTGTTCCACCTGGAAGTCAGCGTGCAGCATTCGGTGAAAGCGAAGCATCGATGCTTCGAATCCACCGACGGACAAACGGCGTCCAAACCCCTGTTACCGCAGGGGTTTTTGTCGTTAACGGTAGCCAGTTCCATGGTCACCGTGTTGCCAACCGATGGCGGCAATGACCGGGTTCGCTGCACGGCTCGCTCCTGAGACACTCCCATTAGCGCTGGGGGTCGTTCGACGCCTTTGCCCGATCTTCAACAAGACGGATGAGCCACTGGAGCGACCTGGTGACCTCCGGTTGTCTCAGGATTATCAGGTTGGCATGCTATTAGGTTGACATGGTATTAGGTTGACATGGTATTAGGTTGACATGGTATTATGTTGACATTATTCTACCTGTCATGCGGCGGCCGATGGCCGATCAGCAAGCATTACCGAATGATATCGCGACAACAAAGGACGACTCATGGCCAAGAAAATCTGGGATAGATTGAGCAACATTGAGAAGGATGCAATCAACCAATTGGGTGAGCTTGGACGCAAAGTCCAATCGGCGTGGCGCGAGCGATCCGCGGAAGGTGTGGAGAACCTCATCGCCGGCCCGGCCTTGCGAGAATTGCGCGAAGCGCAGCAGATCTCGCAAGAGGAACTGGCCGGCCGACTTGATCGCACCCAGTCTGCAATTTCACAGATCGAGAAACGTGGCGATCTTCTTCTGAGCACATTCACGCAGTATGTCGAGGCGATCGACGGGGAGCTCGTGCACTTCACGGTCCGGTTTTCGGAGGGCGAAGTCCAGGTCACACCGTTCAAAGCCAAGCAACACGATGTCGAGTCGAAGGCACAACCAGATTCTTGAACCCGGGCGGTTTCCTCCGTGGACCGCTACCAGGTCATGTCGGTCGACTCGGTTACGCCCATCAACTCAGCCAACGCCATTGTGCCCGGTGACAGTGAGTGTCGGTCGGGGCCATCGTCGTGCAGCGTATCTGCAGCCACTTCCTGCTCGCGCTCCACGAGAGCCTGTAATTCATGCCATTGGGGACTGGACTCCCGCGGGTTCGATTCCCGCCGCCTCCACTCGGAACCGTCTGTGACCGGCGGTCCCTTTTTCTGTCTGTAAGTGCCGAAACCTCGCAAGCACGGGGTTTTCGGCTTTCTCATTGGTCGTTTGTCCACCGGGCGTTGTGCCGTCTGGTACCACAAAATACCATCCACGGAGACCCGGCGCGGTGCCGGGGCATCAGCAAGACTTTCCCGAAGATGTGAGCTGACGGATTGAACCGAGTGGTACAGTAAGGAAGCGAGGTTCACCGGTGGTCGCAACGATCGTGCTACCGGGGATCTGCTACGGGAATCCCTGGATGGAAAGTGAAGCATGAATTCAATCGCAGAATATCGTCGCCGGCTGGCTTTGTCCGTGGCAATGGCTGTTGTGATGTTGTCCTCATCCGCAACGGCTCAGTTGGCACCGCCGTCCGGGGCCTCCTATGGCGGCAGTGTGCCGAATAGCAGAAAAGTCGTTCCCGGCATCGCGTGGTATGGCGTGCTGACAGAAGGCCTGGCAGAGGCGAAACGAACCGGGAAACCGATTCTGTTCATTACTGCAGCGCCGCAATGTCGTGGCGTTCCGGGCATGTGGTGACCGGGTAAGCAAAACATGGACAGGAGTTTCTTGTCCAACAAACAACTCATCAAGATCTCTCGGGACTTTGTCTGTATTCGCACGGCAACCTACGAGGACAAACAGGAAGCGGGCTTCCTGAAATGGGCTTTTCTCCGATCTCCGGCGGCGGATCTGAGAAATTTCGGTTTCTGTGTCTTGTCACCTGATGGAAAAAGAAAACTCAGGCGTAGCCTTCGAGGTCCTAACTTCGTTTACGAGAATTCGGCCGCGATGGCGGCGGACCTGAAACTAATCACCAGGCAGTTTTCCCGGAAAACGACCAAGAGCGAGTCGGATCTGGCCGTCCCGCGAATGAAGAGTGTTCGCCTGGGAATCAACGTGGCGAGTTGTGATGGTCTTCCCAGTGTCGTTGTCTTTGGCAAGGGCAAGAGAGAAGTGGATCAGTTGAACTCAAAATTGAGTGGCGTGATTTGGGATGAAGCACTGGCGGGCAAGTTCATTTACGCTTCCACGACGAAATACGACGATCTGAAAATCGTCGTCGGCGCCACCATGAAAACCGGGATCCTGGTGATCGAACCAGACGTCTACGGCATGAGTGGTCGATTGATCAAGACGATCGGCGCGAGTGTCTCCAGGCAGGACCTCAAGAGAGACCTGGTCGATGCCGCGGACACGTTCACCCGACGGTCCAAGAGTCACGGACTTCACGTACGTAACGGCCGTCGTGACGGTAAAACCTGGAAGACGGAAGTTACGGTTCCCGATCGAGTTCGCTCGCGGCGGCGACCTGCTCCGAGGCGGCGGCGGAAGGACTAGAGACGGCAGGCGTGCCAGGAGTCATCGTCTGTCGCAAGGTCCATGCCTGAGACACTTCCGGGGTTGGGGGTCATCCGACGTCTTTGCCTGCGGGATCCGGGGTGCAGGAATCGCCGTTCACGGCAACAATTCACTCACGGGTTCCGACTCGGGCATGATGCGGACGGGCCTGTTCAGGTCGTCGTAAACAGCCTGGTGGTGATCGATCCCCAGTTGGTGATACAGGGTTGCCAGGATCTCGTGGTAGTGCACGGGGCGCTCGAGGGGCGTCTCGGAATGGCGCGATGACGAACCGAGTACCTGGCCACGTGTCAAACCACCGCCAGCGACCAACAGGGAAAACACGTCGGGCCAGTGGTCACGGCCGCTGTTCTTGTTGATGAGAGGTGTCCGCCCCATTTCCCCCATCATCAGCACGAGCACCTCATCCAGCATGCCTCGCTGTTCGAGGTCAATGAGCAACGCTGAAGCGGCCTGGTCCATGGGAGGCAACAGGGTGTTCCTGAGCGTCTTGAAATTGTTGTTGTGTGTGTCCCAGGAGTTGTTCCGGGAGTAGTTGACCAGTACGTAGGTCACGCCGGCTTCCACCAGGCGGCGTGCCAGCAAGGTCCCTTGGCCCATCGCATGGGCTCCATACATTTCCCGGACCGACCGTGACTCACTGTTCAGGTCGAATGCCTGTTGGCCCTGCTGGCCAAGCAGCAGTTCGAACGATTGTTGTCGAAACGCGTCAAAATCACCGGCGGCGGCCAGTCGGGCGACGGAACGCTGTCGGCCGGCGAAGGCCGACAGCAGCCGTCGTCGCCCGCGCAGACGGCCGGCGGAGACGTCGGCGGGCAGGGTGAGGCCGGTGGGGGTGTGATAACGTCCCGTGGCCGTTTCGGGGACGACACCCGAAGCGAAGGCGTCGCACGCTGCCCCCAGGTGGACCGGGCCGGTGTAGCGGACACGGTTGCCGAGCTGTTTGGCGTTGGGAATGGCAACGAAATTGGGGACACCAGCAGGCGTGGTGGTTCCCAGCTGGTGTGCCACCACGGCGCCGACTGAGGGCAGGCGATTGACTTTTTGAAGGGACACGCCGGCTGCCTGGTTGTCGTATCCGGTCAGCACCCAGTGCAAACCAGGACTGTGGTCGCGGCGTGCGTTGTCCATGTAGATACTGCGGACCACGTTGAACAGGCCAGTCTGCCTGGCCAAACGGGGCATGTGTTCGCCAATCCGAAAATTGGGCAGGGTTGTAGCAATCGTCGAAAAGCTCCCCCGGATTTCCGCGGGAGCTGTCGGCTTGGGGTCCCAGCTTTCCAGCTGGCTCATGCCCCCTTCCTGAAGCAAGACAATGACCGCCTTGGCAGGTGCCGGCCGCCGCTTTGCCGGTGCCGCCGTGGCAGCGCGGCTGAGGTGGTGCGTGTGCGCGAGGCCGGCCGCGCCCAGTGCGAGATTGGCGCTGAGAAAACGCCGCCGCGAAACGCCCGCTCGTAAAATGGACATCGGTTGACCTCAGCAGTGTTCCAGCCCCGCTATTATAGCAGCCCTGGCGTTCAACCCGCCGGGCTTTGGGCCGGACAGGAACCAAACCCCCTGCGCCCGCCGGCGTCTGGAATGTGTGTTCACTCAGTCGCGGCAAGTGAAGCTTCGGCCATCACGTCCGCCGGTTCTGGTACATCCGCAACTGACCGATCAACGGGGCCGTTCGACTTTTATCGGCTTCTTCGTGACCGTGATCGGCACACCTTCGACGCGCCAGCCACCTTTGAGGACCACGTCGACGACGAGGATCGTGTTGGGACCGATCAGGGCCATGTCCTGGCCGCATCGGGTACCTCGTTCGCAGCGGTCCCGGAGTCCAGATTGCCACCAAGCGATCCCGTCGTACTTACACGTTCAATTGCCGGGACTGTGATGCGTTGTTCGCCGGGTTGGCCAAGGCGGGGGTAGCCCTTGCGGATCGCCCAGATTGAGTGAGACTTGTTACGAGTCCTGGTCGTCCCGTCCATTGTTTGCCGTTGGTGCCGTCCGGTGTCAGGGGCGGACAAAAAACTGAAAACGCCTGTCATGGCGGGAGGACGTTTACAGTACCCCCAGCTTTGCGATCGCTGGGGATTGCGAGAATGGACCCGCGACGGAAAGATCTCATTCCCGGTCCTGGCTGCAGGAAGAAATGAAAGAGACACGCGAGCATATGAGTGGTCTGATGACACCAGTCGCGGTGACAGTCCTGGCAGTTTTGTGCTCCGCAACCGCTTGCGGGACTGAACCGCCGGCCGACGGCCAGGCCGGCCACGCGATCAGGAGGATAATCATTCCCGATCGCGAGACGGCGGCAGAACGTCACGCGGCCAACGAACTGGTTGCCAACATCGCCTTGATGACCAGGCAATCCGTGTCGGTGATCAAGGAATCGCCGGCCGCCGGGAATGAAAATGGTGGCCGCGCGATCAACCTTGGCCGAACGCGGTCCAACCTGACGCGCCACAATCCCGACGCATGGCCGACGGACACCATTTTCATCGGCTACGGTGAAGGCGACATCGCCATCCTTGGCCAGGGACTGCAAGGCACGCTGTTTGCGACTTTCGAGTTCCTCCGTGACCAGGGGTGCCGTTGGTATATGCCGGTGACATACCACAAGCTGGAGGTCGGGCGGCACATTCCGAAGCGTGCAACGCTCAGGCTCTCTGGCAAACCGAAAAAGCACTCGCCGTCCTTTCCTGACCGCGGTTGGCATATGACGGCGGTGATGCCGGGTCCGCATTTTCGTGACTGGGCGACGCGGAACGGCGTCAATGCGTTGACGACCGGAGACACGTGCATTTTGTATCCGGAGCCACTGGGACGCGGACGGGAGAAGCAAACCGGGCACACCCTGGCTTGGTTCGTTCCGTCTGGTGCTGAGTCATCGACGATCGA
>Ga0310120_10002976_pt1 | contig 12196 bp, 12 predicted proteins | sample CB27_AW_983_MG_FD_203506 | JGI IMG/M metagenome (GOLD analysis project Ga0310120, IMG submission 203506) | Marine microbial communities from Western Arctic Ocean, Canada - CB27_AW_983 | ecosystem: Environmental > Aquatic > Marine > Oceanic | place: Canada: Western Arctic Ocean | collected... | reverse complement strand
AATATCTTGATGCCGCCCTCGCTGCAGGCGTCACGGAATACGGGATCTCCTGTCATGGCCCGACCCAACCGGAGCCCCTTGACGACTGGCGCATGATGGAGAGTGATTTGCCGGCCTATTTCAAGTGGGTCGAGACTGCCCGCACCCACGCGGACGGTCAGATCCCGGTCCGCCTGGGCCTCGAGTGCGACTGGCTCCCGGGATGTGAAAGCTGGATCGGGGACCTCGCCTCCCGCGCAGAGTGGGACTATCTCATCGGTTCCATTCACTACCTCGGGGGCTGGAACTTCGATAGCCCAAAGCGGTTAGACGTTTGGGCCGAAGCCGATCTCGAAGAGACCTGGACGCGCTATTGGCAAGAATACGCGGCGATGGCCAAGAGCGGACTCTTCGACTTTCTCGGCCATCCTGATCTCATCAAGAAATTCTCCCACCGCCCCGAGGGCGACCTGAAGCGCTTTTACGAGCCCGCCCTCGAGGCGATCTCAGAGGCCGGCTGCGCGATCGAACTCAACACCGCTGGTTGGCACAAACCATGTGCGGAGCAGTATCCCACCTTCGACTTTCTCGTGCTGGCCCACGGGGCCGATATTCCGCTCCTGATCAATTCCGATGCGCATGCTCCTCGCGAAGTCGCCCGCGATTTTGACAAAGCGATCGCGCTTGCTCGGGAAGCGGGTTACCGCGAAACAGCGCTCTTTGAAAAACGCCACCGCTGGGCTACGGCCCTGTAGAAGGGACCAGCGGCGTGACGAAATAGTACTCCACGTAGAGCCATGACAATCCGATCATGGAGATTGAAAGCAGCACGCCCAGACCAAAGACAAAATAGCGCGTCCGCTCTCCGCTGAGAGGCAATCCCAGCGCGGTCATCACAAATTCAACGTAGGGCCCGAGGCAGTAACAGATGTTGGCTCCAAGCCCAAATGCGAGAGCCGTGGCGATCAACTCCAAGGGTTCTCCCAGAGGGTAGGAGCCCCTCCCCGTCGGCTTCTGCAGATGCAAGGTCCGCCAAATCAAGGCGACCCCGGGCAGCAAGAGAATCGCGTTGTAGAGGATCCGCAGGCGTTCCCACACTCTCACCGTCGCGCGACAGTATTCGATTTCGGGAGTAAGCGGCTTCATGGAAGACAGCGCGCCTTGAGGTAATCGAAAACCCCCTCAGCCGAGTCGACGACATCCGCCCCCGCCCCAATCAAGACCGGCTGCTCATCCTCCGGAACATGATCGCGGCCGTGTGAACCCTGCACCAACGAGGCCTCGAGCGGAATGACGTCCAGCAAGCCGCGGAAGCCCAATTTCTTTTTGAGCAGGAATTTCGCCACCTTCAGCTGGGGACAACAAATCGCGGGATCGATGAACAACTCCGCCGGATCGTATCCCGGCTTGCGGTGAATATCGATCGTGCGCGCAAAGTCCGGAGCCAGGGCATCGTCTTCCCAATAATAGTAAGTGAACCAGGCCTCGGGCCGGGAGATCACGACAAAGTCCCCGCCTCGCCGCCCTCCAATTCCGTCGCCAAAGCAATTCTCGCGGACTTCCTCCACCCCGTCGGTGGCTTCGAGGACTGCGCGCACCTCGTCACGAATCGAGGAGTCGTTCACATAGATTTGTGCCACCTGGTGATCCGCGACCGCGAAGGCCTGACACGCACCCGCATCGAGCAGCTCGAGTCCGAGCTCCTCCTTGATCTGCAGCCAGCCCTTCTGGCGAAAGACCCGATTGAGGTGAATGGGCTCGTTGACCTTGGAAATTCCATACTCCGAGAGGAGCACCACCTCCACCGCACGCTTATCAAAATAATGGATCAAGTCCCCCACAAGTCGATCGATCTCCTCGTACTCGACATCCATCTCGGATGCGCCCGGCCCCCACTTCTGCAAGCCGTAGTCGAGGTGCGGCAGGTAGACAAGATTGAGATCCGGCTCCTCGCGCTCTTCGATCCACTTCGCAGAATCCGCAATCCATTGTGAACAGGGAATCCCCGCCCGCGGTCCCCAGAAGCTGGGAAAGGGGAAGTCGCCCAGATCCCCCTTGAGCGCTTCCCGCATCGTCAGGGGATGAGTGTACACATCGAAGACCTTGCGTCCATCGGCCGGATACATCGGGCGCGGAGTCACGGAGAAATCCGCACTGGAATACATGTTGTACCACCAGAACATCTTGGCACAACGAAAGCCCTCGCGCTCCCTGCGCACGGCTTCCCACAGCTTTTCGCCGTGAACGAGATGATTGCTCTGTTTCCAAAAGCGCACCTCGGCCTCCTCCCGCTCATACCAACCATTGCCCACAATTCCATGCTCCGAAGGCGGGCAACCGGTGAGGTAGGTCGCCTGGGCGGTCGTTGTGACCGCCGGAAAAGCCGGGCGAAAACTGCTCGTCTCCTTGCCCGCGGCAAACTTTTTGATGCGCGGAAGCTTCTCCCCGAGCAGGCCCTTGGTGAGACCCACGACATTCAGCACGACAAGACGCTTCATCACGATGAAATCGCTCAGGCCGGAGCCGCCGCGTAAGATGCTTCCTTGAGCTCTTCAATACAAGCTTCCAGGAGATTCTCATCCAACTCGTGCAGGTCGAAGCCCGTTCCCACTTCCTGCAACATGAGGACGGTCAACTGCCCCCCCAGGTGTTCACGAAATTCCTCGAGCCCGTTGAAGACTCGACGCCGTCCGTCTTCACCACGCATCTCAAGGGCCTCGTGCCAGATGGGCAACTGCAGGGTTTGCAGGAGCCCGATCACGCGCCAGGCATCCTTCTCCGGCAACCACCCCGAGTGCGCAGAGTAAAGGGTATCGAGCGCAACGCCGACCGACACCGCTTCGGCATGACTGAGTCCAAATCCGGTGAGCTGCTCCATCTTGTGGGCAGACCAGTGGCCAAAATCGAGTGGACGACTGTTTCCCGTTTCGAAGGGGTCTCCCCCTTCTGCAATGTGTCGCGCGTGCAAAATCGCAGAGCGTTCCACTGCCTCCTCCAGCACGGCCGGTTCGAGGGCATTAAGTTCCTCCCCGTTCTCCTCGAGCCAGTCGAAAAACCTGCCTTCCTTCACCAAGGCCACCTTCACCGCTTCCGAGAGACCACTGCGATTGATGCGCTCGCTCTGGGTGTAGAGAAACTGAAAGTCGTTCACCACCGCATAGGGAACTGCGAAGGAACCAATGAAGTTCTTTTTCCCAAAGGCATTGATCCCGTTCTTCACTCCCACTCCGCTGTCGTCCTGCGCGAGGGTAGTGGTTGGAAATCGCACCAGCCGCACTCCGCGATGCGCGGTCGCCGCGGCAAGCCCGACCACGTCGAGGAAGGCGCCGCCGCCAATACAAAACACGTAGGAGTGCCGATCGATGCCATTGCGCTCGATGGGCGAAATCCCATCCATGATTTCGGTCTTGCTGATCTTGCAACCCTCCCCGCCAGGCATGACCACAATCTCGGTCAGGGTCACGTTCTTGAACGCTCCGAGATAGGATTTGATTTGGGTGGGCAGGATCGGAAAGAGCCGCACAATCTCGCTCTCCACAAAGACAATCACTTTGCGTTCACGCTCCGCTTCGAGAAGATCACCCACCACGGTATTCCCCTTCGAAAACGCATCCTTCGTAAAGCGGATGCGGTGGCGGAAGGTCACCGGGATGTCGAAGTCGTAATCGGTCATGGGCTGCACTTGGTATCGCAGACTACGAGCCTTGGCCATCGTTTCTTAGTTCCCAGTTTGCTCAACCTTAAATCGCCCTTGTGGAGGGCTCATCTGCTGTTAGAACGCGGCATGGGATCGGTCAACACGATCGCGGAAGGGCAGTTTTTGGGGCTCTACGCACGGGATGGATGGGAATTCGCAGAGCGCCCGAATACAGAGGGGGTGGTCGGAATCCTGGCCCTCACCCCTCAGGAGGAGGTGATTCTGGTGGAGCAATTTCGCATTCCGGTGCAATCCTTGGTGATTGAAATCCCTGCCGGATTGATCGGGGACGAGGAGGCGCACCGCGGCGAAGCAATCGAGGAGACCGCGCGCCGTGAGTTGCTCGAAGAGACCGGCTATCGCGCGGGCTCGGTGAAGCGATTGCTCTCCAGTCCCACCTCGCCCGGAATGACGACCGAGCTCACCCACCTCTTTCATGCAACGGAGTTGGAACGGGTCCACGCGGGAGGCGGGGTCGATGGGGAGGAAATCGTCGTTCACCGAGTGCCGCGCAGCGAGCTCCGCGAGTGGCTGGCCGGGCGCGAAGAAGAGGGCTTGCTCATCGATTTCAAGATCCACGCGGCGCTTTGGCTGGCCGGATTTCACGACTTGCAATGACCGCCGCCACGGTGCGTAGTGATCGCCATGAACGCCACTCGTCGCCGGTTTCTCGGCACTGGAACTCTCGCCACCGCGGCCGGACTGTTTCGTGCTTCCGCAGATCACGATGGGGGACCGAAGAACAAAATCCTGCTCTCGCTCAAGTGTGGCATGTGTGGCGATGGAAAAACCCTCGAAGAGAAGTTCCGGCTCCTGAAGGAACTTGGCTATGACGGGGTCGAACTCGACTCGCCCGGCGGACAGAACAAGGAGGAAGCAAGGAAGGCCTCCCAGAAGGTCGGCTTCCCCACTCATGGCGTGGTTGATTCCATTCATTGGGGCGCCACCCTCTCCGATCCGTCCGAAGAGAAGCGGCAGAAGGGACTCGAGGGACTGCTCACCGCCATTCGTGAGAGCGATGCCATCGGCGGCGCCTCCGTTCTCCTTGTCCCCGCCGTCGTGAACAAAACCGTCACCGAGCAGCAGGCTTGGGATCGCTCCATCGGACAAATTCGCAAGGCGTTACCCCTTGCTGCAAAACTCGGGGTCCACATTCTCATCGAAAATGTTTGGGACCGCTTTCTCTACGATCACGACGGAGCGAACAACCAGACCGCCGACAAGCTCGTCAAGTACCTCGATGAAATCGGCAGCCCGTGGGTCGGCTCCTACTTCGACATCGGAAACCATCAGAAGTATGGCAAGCCCGCCGAATGGATTCGGACCTTGGACAAACGAATCGTGAAGCTCGACGTGAAGGACTGGGGCGTGAAGACGGGCTGGGCCAAGATCGGAGCAGGCGACGTGGACTGGGCCGACGTGCGCAAGGCTCTCGCCGAAACAAGGTTTACCGGTTGGGTCACCGCGGAGGGGGGGGGCGGAAATCGCGCCCGCTGCGCCGAGATCCTCGCAAACATGCAAACGCACATCCTCGGAGCGTGAAGACGGACTCACCGAATCAGGTCGCCCCCATGAGCGACGACTCTCTTCAACGCTTTTCCGGAATTGCCCGACTCTATGGCGAAGGCGCCCTTCGGCGGTTTCGCCGGGCCCACGTGGCCATCATCGGAATCGGCGGAGTGGGTTCCTGGGCGGCGGAATCGCTTGCGCGCAGCGGGATCGGCGAGTTCACCCTCGTCGACCTCGATGATCTCTGCATCACCAACATCAATCGACAAATCCATGCCCTCGACCAGTCGGTTGGGCAGCCCAAGAGTCGTGTGATGGCGGACCGCATTGCCGGCATCAATCCGACCTGCCGCGTGCATTCCAAAGGCTGCTTCTTTTCCGAGCGTACGATCGAGGACATCCTCCATCCAGAGGCCACCCCACTTGACGCGGTGATCGATGCCATTGATGTCTTTGGACCCAAGTCCCTGCTCCTGGCGGGATGCCGCGAACGCTCCCTCCCGGTTTTCAGTTGTGGTGCCGCGGGGGGACGAACCGACCCCTCGATGATTCAAACCGCCGATCTCTCCCTCACCTATCGCGACGCGCTTTTGAACCAGGTCCGCCGCAAGCTGCGGAGTGATTACGGATTTCCCAAGGGTGAAAAGCCCAAGAAAAGTTTTGGGATCACCGCCATCTTCTCCCCCGAACAAGCGGTCTTTCCACACCCCGACGGCTGCGTCTCAATCGAACGTCCCGAAAACCTCCCTCCGGGACTTCGCTGCGATGCGGGCTACGGCTCGGCAACCCACGTCACAGCCACCTTCGGATTATTTGCGGCCGCCGAAGTCCTCAAGCTGCTCGCATCCGGCGACTGATTGGTTCTCGCCCGATCCTCTCGCGAGCATCCGACCTTTTGCTCCTCTGATCGGGATACAAATGAGGCGACCTCGCAGCCGCCTTCTGATTCTGAGATCGGGGAACGTGAACTCCCTACTTCACACCCTTCTTCGAAAGGCGCGTTCCGCGGGTCGAACCCTGGCGAGCCTTGAACTTGGGGTTGGTCTTGTTGATGACGTAGAGGGTGCCCCGACGCTTCACGACCTGACAGCCGGCGTGGCGACGCTTGAGAGAGTTGAGTGAAGAGAGAACTTTCATGGCTCGTCCGAAATGGGACGCGCACTCTAAGCTCCGCGGACCCTCTGTAAAGCCCATATTATCCCGAATTCCCCCCAATTTTTCCCATTTCCCCCCTGCGTTTCGCCAAACTTGCGGTAACCCGGCGGTTGTGAGAACTTGTGCCAAGGCTTCAGTAGTCCTTCCCGGGCGTCGCGCCTCGCCACGCTGGGAGCGGAATGGGGACGGAGGCGAAGACCGAAAGGCATGGCGGAAAACTTTTACCAGGAAACGACGGAGGCTCCGGAAACCCCCTTTGACCTCACCCTCCGCCCCCCGGGATTCGAGGAATTCCACGGCCAGGAAAAGGTCAAGGAGCGCCTCATGCTCATGGTCGAAGCCGCGCGCCAGCGGCAGGATGTCCTCGAGCACATCCTTCTCTCGGGCCCGCCCGGGCTTGGCAAGACCACCCTTGCCAACATCATTGCCGCGGCAGCGGGATCCAGCATTCACACCACCTCCGGTCCGCAAATTGAAAAAGCGGGTAACCTTGCTGGCATCCTCACCAACCTGCAAAAAGGCGACGTCCTTTTCATCGACGAAATTCACCGTCTCCATCCCGCCATCGAGGAGTATCTCTATCCTGCGATGGAGGACTACCGACTCGACATTATCATCGACTCCGGTCCGTCCGCGCGCTCCATCCAGCTCAACCTTCCCAAGTTCACCCTGGTCGGCGCCACCACGCGCGCCGGGATGCTCACTTCGCCACTGCGTTCACGCTTCGGCCTCGTCAACCGACTCGATTACTACGACACCGAGGAGCTCTCTGTCATCATCCTGCGCTCGGCCAGTTTGCTCGAGATCAGCATTGACGAGGGTGGCGCCCGCGAAATCGCCTCGCGTTCCCGAGGAACACCCAGGGTAGCCAATAACCTCCTGCGCTGGGTGCGCGACTACGCCCAGGTCCGAGCCGATGGAGCGATCACTTCCGAGACCGGAGTCAAGGCCCTCGCCATGATCGAAATCGACGAGGATGGTCTCGACGAAATGGACAAACGTATTCTCGAGACCATGATCTACAAATTCAATGGAGGTCCGGTTGGAGTGAGCTCTCTCGCGGTGGCGGTTGGCGAAGATCCTTCCTCGATTGAAGAAGTAAACGAGCCCTTTCTCATCATGCAAGGCTTCCTCAAACGCACTCCCCGCGGCCGGGTCGCCATGCCGTCTGCCTACGCGAAAATCGGAGCCACCCTGCCCAAGGGCGCTCAGGGAGAACTCTTGTAAGCTTCGGGATTGGAGCTTCCGGCTGCACTCAGCCAACGACCCTTCGTCACTCCGCCACCATCGCTGGAGGTCATTGAAACAAGGCCTGACAAAGTTGGTCCTCTTCCTTGCCATCTTGAGGGCAAGGAAGCCCACCCTCCGTCAGAGCAGCAACTCGAACGGCGGCATTCTTCCGGGGACGCCTGGGACGGTTCCTGAAGGGGATCCTAACGATGCGCTTGCGCCGGCCCCGATTGGATCCCCTATGGCTTCGCCGCCTTCCGTTTCTCGCGGCGGGCTTTCCTGCGTGCCTTTTTCTCCTCCGGAGTCAAGGTCTCGCCCCGAGAACTCGCTGAGGGCTTTGGATTCCCGCTTGGGGCTGTGGACTTCTTCTCTGTCGTTCCGGAGGGCTTCGCCGCTTTGGCGGGAAGGTCCTCTACCTTGAGCAGTTTTTGCACGCTCAGAGTCTTCATGGGCATTTTCCCAGGGGCGCCTGCCTCCACCGGACCGGGCACGACCATCTCGAGATCAAGAACTGTTCGCAATTCCAGGGGCTGACCAAGTTCGATATCAAAGAGCATCTCTCCCGAAACACTCTTGGCTTCGACATTCAGAACGGACTCGCCGCCCTCCTCGACCGCATCGTTCATTGTTCCGGTGATCGAGACCTTGGCAATGGCGCGGCCCTTTCGTTCTTCGATCGCCTCCAGCTTGAAGGAATACTTGATGCTCAGGTCCCCACCCAGGGCCCCCATGGGCAGTTCCATGTCGGACTGCCAGCTATCCCCGGGCTTCACGTCCTGCTTGGGAAGAAATTTGGAGGACTGCCTGGCCATGGCCTCCAGCTCCGCCTTACCGATTCCCATCTGTCCAGGCGCCTGAACCTGATCCAGCCCTTTCATCTCCAGGAGGGTCCCATCCTTGCTATAAATCGCGTCATACTTCGCATCCGCAAGCGGCTGCAAGAGAGGGCCCAAGATGCCACCACTCTTGGCGGGATTTTCGGAATCGTAATCCATCACAAGGCCCTGCATTTCGGACCTCATTCGAATGCCCGCGAAGGCGGTGCCCACCTTCACTCCCTTCTCGTGAGCACTCACATCGTTGTTCATGGTCATCACCATCTTCCCCTTCGTCTCCATGAGCCCCTGGCCGGGAAGGGGCATTTTGGCGGTATAATCCGAAGAGTGCTCAAAGACGTAGCGCTTACCGGGTTGCCACTTCAGTTTCAACTCCACGGCCCAACTGGACACGGTAGAGACGGCGAGGGCTCCCACCACCAAGAGTGCTTGTATCCTGATTCTCATGTTCCTTCCCTTGTCAGCTCATTGAGGGTCGGAAACAAGGGAAAATCCTGCCGTTCACGCCCTATTGCAGGTAAACTGACCGTGTGATCGCAGATCTTGAAGACCTCCTCCACCGCTGCCGCAAGAGCGGCCTGCGACGCACCAAGGCCCTGGAGGTCCTCCTTGCCACTCTCCTCAAGGCTGATCAACCGATGACCTTGGCCAAGCTGGAGAAGTCCCGACCCCTTGCCCCCCAATGCGACAAAGCCACCATTTATCGCCTTCTTCATCGCCTCGCCGATGCCGGCATGGTCCGTCGTCTCGGCCTCCACGAACGGGCCGCCTACTTTACCCTCGTCCTCCCCGACCAACATCGCGACTACCTGATCTGCACCGAGTGCGGCACCATCGATCCGATCGATGCGCCCTGTCCGGTCCACGAGCTCGAAAACGAAATCCGCAGCAAGACCGGCTACCAGAACCTCTACCACGAACTCGAGTTCTTCGGCATCTGCCCGAAATGCGCCTGAACAAACCATGTCTGCCTCTCAACCCGACCCCCTCCCCGAACAGTTTTACGAATTCCTCTCGGTGGAGAAGAACGTCTCCCCGCGCACCCTCACAAACTACGAGCACGCCCTGATTTCCTTCCGCACCTGGATGGCGGACCGCTTCACCACCTGGCGAGACCTCACCGCTGACCACTTTCGCGCCTATCTCTTCGACTGCATGAAGCGCGAACTCGCGCGCTCCACCATCCGTCTCCATTTCTCCGCCCTGCGGGCCTTCTACAAGTTCCTCGTCTATCGCCACGGCCACCCCACGAGCCCCGTGGCGGAGGTCCAGCTTCCCAAACTGGAACGGCAGCTCCCCGTCGTCCTCACTCTCGCCCAAATCGAGCAACTCATCGAACTGCCCCAAAAACTTCCTCGTGAGAAGCAAGCCCCCGCGTGGCTTCCCTTCCGCGACGCAGCCGTCCTGGAGCTTTTCTATTCCACCGGTTTACGACTCGCCGAGCTGGCCGACCTCGATGTGCGGGATCTCAACAAGTTCAGTGACAGCGTACGCGTTCTGGGAAAGGGTTCCAAAGAACGACTGGTTCCGATTGGCTCCCATGCCCTCAAGGCCATCGAGGCCTATCGCAACGCAGCCAAGGTGACCGAGGGAGCGCTCTTTCTCTCCAAACTTCGCAGGAGGCTCTCCACGCGATCGATCAACTCCCTGCTCAAGAAGTACCTCGCACAGTCCGACATCCCCTTCAACGTGACTCCACACAAGTTGCGACACTCCTTCGCCACGCACCTCCTCGACGCCGGAGCAGATCTGCGGAGTGTGCAGGCTCTCCTCGGGCATTCCTCCCTCTCGACGACGCAGATCTATACTCACGTCACCAAGGAACGCCTTCGCGATGCCTACGACCAAGCCCATCCAAGGGCCTCCTAGAAGCGGAACCAGGATCGCTCACTTGGCGCTCCCTTCTCTTCTCCGAACATGAAAAGGGGGAGCCTCACGGCTCCCCCTTTCCGGTTGAAAGAGTGATAAATTTCGTTTGCTTAGAATGAGAAGCCGACGCTCACACCACCAAAGACGTTGTCTCCGAGGTTGTCAGAGAAGGTCGCCGTAACGTGAGGAGTCACCGTGATGTCATCCGAAACAGCACAACTCAGGGACGCGGCGCCACCGATAAAGCCGTCCGAGTCATCCGACTCAACCCAGCCAACGATTGCCGCCAGGCCGAGAGTGACGCTGTCGCTGAGCTCGCGCTCATAGGCAGCACTAGCCTCAGTGTACCAGTCGCCATCGCCTTCATCGTAGAAGGCAGTGACGCCAAGCGAGATCTCACCCATCGCCGTGCTAAGGGACACGTAGGGCTCAATGTCGTCATCGGAGCCATCATTCCCAAAGTAGGAATAGTTGGTGATACCAACAGCCAGATCAAACTGGTCGCTCAGCGACTTGGAAACTTCACCGTAGAGGTCCAACTCGTTGTTCGAGCCACCAGGAGCGGTATACGAAGCATACCAGATGCCGGCAGTCCAATCGAGATCCCCAAGTGCACCCAAGTTTCCGGAACCGGAAAACTCAAGGGTCACATCGAAGAGGTTAGTTCCAACATCTCCACCACGGAAGATGTAATCGGAGGTATAACCCGCCGAAAAATCACTCTCGATTTCTGCAACGGCATTGCCGAGCAGAGAGGTCGAGAGTCCTGCAAGTGCCAAAACACGCATAGGTCTCATAACGGAGGCATGAGACCACAGGTTGACCTATTAAGGAAAGGAAAATATTAAAGAATCTTAAATGTTATGGTTAATTTTCCCACGGCCTCTAGTTTTCCGGCCTTTCAGCATCGCTACCGCGGCAGGCAAACCCATCAGGGCGAGTGCCTTAGGGGATTTTCTGAGCTCCTGTTCTCTTTGGGGAGCTCCAACTGGATCATGGAAAAAGGCTCCGCCCTTCTTGTCCTTCGAGAAAGGCAAAGAGCCCCCGGTGATCACACCGGGGGCTCTGACTAGTGAATATCTCGTGCTTGGCGAGCGCGTTTAGCTATCCGAGTTGTAGGCTTCCTCACCGTGATAGGTGATATCGAGGCCTGATTGCTCCTCGTCCTCCGAGACCCGCAGGCCCACCGTGACCTTGGCGATCATGAGGGCAATGAAGGCTACCGCGCCGCTCCAGACTACCGTCACTCCGACGGCCTTGATTTGAATCATCGTTTGGGTCGCTATGCCGTGCTCCGGCACCTCGCGAAGAAAGACGCCGGTCAGGACCGCCCCGACGATGCCGCCGATTCCATGGACCCCGAATACGTCAAGGCTGTCATCATATCCAAGCTTCCGCTTCAGGGAGGTAGCGCAGATATAACAGATCGCACCGGAGGCCAGTCCGATCCAAAGCGCTCCAGCAACCGTGGTTGATCCCGACGCTGGCGTAATAGCGACCAGACCAGCCACTGCTCCGGTGGCTGCGCCCACTGCGGTGGGTTTTCCGGAAATGACCCACTCCGCACCGATCCAAGCCAGGACTGCAGCAGCGGTGGCGATTTGGGTCACCAACATGGCAAAGCCGGCCACTCCATCCGCGGCGAGCTCACTTCCGGCATTGAATCCGAACCAGCCCACCCAGAGAAGGGATGCGCCAATCACCGTGAAAGGCACGCTATGCGGGGCAAGATTGGGGCCTCCAAGTCCCTTGCGCTTGCCAAGCATGATACAGGCCACCAAGCCCGCAATACCGGCATTGATATGCACCACCGTGCCGCCCGCAAAATCGATCACTCCCCAGTCGCTGAAGAGACCAACCCCGCTCCAAGCCATGTGCCAGACCGGGATGTAGGAACCAATCGCCCAGATTACGGTGAAAA
>Ga0310120_10002975_pt1 | contig 12196 bp, 6 predicted proteins | sample CB27_AW_983_MG_FD_203506 | JGI IMG/M metagenome (GOLD analysis project Ga0310120, IMG submission 203506) | Marine microbial communities from Western Arctic Ocean, Canada - CB27_AW_983 | ecosystem: Environmental > Aquatic > Marine > Oceanic | place: Canada: Western Arctic Ocean | collected... | reverse complement strand
CGCTGCACAGGTCGTCGAGACCCGTGCCGATCGTGACGTCATGGCCACCAATGGGCCCGTAGTCGCGGATCGCCAACTCGACGCCGCGCTGGTTCGGAATGCCCAGGAACGCCACATCACCGGAGATGGCGTTCAACGAACGGATCTGGATCTCCTCGCCGGGACCAACCTCGACGGTCCCGAGAGAACCATCACCCAGATGGTCCTCGACCGTCGCCACCTCTTCAGGGGCAGGAGCCGCAGTCGTAGCCGCCGGAGCAGCAGGAGCAGCAGTCGTAGCCGCTGCCGCAGGAGCAGCAGTCGTAGCCGCTGCCGCAGGAGCAGCCGTCGTAGCCGCAGGAGCAGCGGCACCGCCGCCACCATCGGAGCCACAGGCACCAGCCAGCAGCGTGAATGTCGCCAGTAGCGCCGTCAACCAGCGCAGTCGAGTACTCATGAAGACAGGTTCCCCCCGTTTTGAATGTGATTACCGGCATGAAGTGACACGCGTCACCCCGCCGAAGAAGTGGACCATATCCGCGAGGACTCCATTTCTTCCAACCGGGCATCCAGAACGTCACCACCTCGTAATGACCAGCAGCCGATCCGCCGCACCGACCCACTACCCACCAACCGAACGCACCCAGCCGGATTCCGGTCCTAACCTCGATGTTCGTGCCACACCCGCTTCCACAGGTGGACGCCCACGGCCTGGTCGTGCGCTCCACACCGGCCCCCCTCCCCGAGGGGCCGTCCACGGTCTCCGCCTGCCTGGAGACCGGGTGTCGTGACCACCCTGATCGCCCCGCCCTCGTGTGGAACGACCACACCCTCACCTACTCGGACCTGGATGTCCGGGTGGAGGCAGCCGCCGGCGGCCTGGCGTCGCTCGGCATTGGGCCCGGTGACCGGGTCGCATGCTCGCTGCCGAACCGGCCTGCCCTCGTGGAGGCGTTCCTGGCCACCCAGCGGCTGGGGGCGGTGTGGCTGGGGGTCAGCACGAACCTCGTGGCTGACGAGGCCCTCTGGCTCCTGGACGACGCCGACGCCAGGCTCCTCATCACGGCGCCCGACCGGCTGGCCATCGGCGAGGGCCGGCTGACCATCGCCGTCGACCCGTCCACCGGCGACGACGAGTGGGGCGTGCTGCTGGACGCTGGCCTGCCGGCCCCCACCGTCGAGGTGGACCCGCAGGCCCCGGCAGCCATCGCATACACCTCGGGCACCACCGGACGCCCCAAGGGAGCCGTCCACTCCCAGCACAACCTGCTCTGGCCAGGCATCTCGAGCCGGTACGCCTACCCGGCGGTGGCCGGCGAACACCACGGAACGGCGCTCGCCCTCACGATCCTCAACATGCTGGTCCTGGGTCCGCTCTGGGCATTCCTGCGGGGCACCACCGCCGTACTGCTGGAGCGGACCGACGCCGTCGGGCTGGCCACCGCAGTGCGCCGACACCGGATCAACAGGATCACGCTGGTTCCGACCATGGCCCACGACCTGGTGGCACACCCCGACGTGGACGGTGGGGACCTGGCGACCCTGACCCAGACCATCATCGGCGCCGGACACACCCCGCCAGCCCTCCGGACGGCCTGGCTTGAGAAGTTCGGCACCCGTGCCCTGGTCGGCTACGGCCTCACAGAGGCACCCACGGGCGTTACCCGTGAGCACGTGGACCGCCCGATGCGCGACGACGGGGCCGGCTACCCACTCGAACCGCTCCGGGTGGTCATAGTGGACGAGGACGACCGGGAGGTCCCGGGCGGCGAGACCGGCGAGATCTGCCTCGCACCGGTGGCCGAGGGACGATGGGCCGGGACGTGGACCCCGATGCTGGGCTACTGGAACTCGGGAACGGCCACGGCCGAGGCACTCCGCGGCGGGATGCTCCACACCGGCGACCTGGGCCTGCTGGACGAGCACGGCCAGCTGGTGATCCGTGGGCGCCGCACCGAGATGATCCTGCGGGGTGGGGCCAACGTGTACCCGGTGGAGGTGGAGCGGGTTCTGCTGGAACATCCCGGCGTAGAGGAGGCCGTCGTGCTCGGCCTGCCCGACCAGAGGCTCGGGGAGGTGGTGGCCGCCTGCCTGGTCCCGTCCGGGTCCACCGACCCGCAGACACTGGCCGATGAGGTGACGACGTTCTGCCGGGACCGCCTGGCCCGCTACAAGGTTCCGGAACGTCTGGTGGTGGTGGATTCCCTACCCCGCAACGCCATGGGCAAGGTAGTGAAGGCCGAGCTGGCCCCCCGGTTCAACGGATCCTGAGCGCGCTACCGGGACAGGGGTACGACGCCCCCGTCGGCCACCGACACCCCGACCCGGTCGCCGATGCTCGGAGACCCGTCCGACCAGGCCCTCAGGCGGAGCCCGCCCAGGTCCAGGGCCACGACGGTCCGACCTCCCCGGATGGTGGTGCCCAGGACCTCGGCCACCAGACCACCGGCCACCGGTACGAGGTCGACCGTGAGACGGTCGCCGCGGACCAGCACGGTGCCGGGACCGTCACCGAGCCGCCCCAGGGGACAGCAGCCGGACCCGTCCAGGACCACGAGGTTCTCGTGGCCCAGGCACTCGGCGGCATGCACCGTGCCCGGATCCGCCCAAACATCGGCCGGCCCACCGATCCTGAGAATCCGACCGTCGCCCAGGACCGCTATCCGGTCAGCCAGGGCGAATGCCTCGTCGTGGTCGTGGGTGACGTGGACGACCGCCTGGCCGAGCCGACGTAACAACACCCCGAGGTCCTCGGTGAGGCGTTCCCTCAGGACCCGGTCCAGGGAACCGAATGGCTCGTCGAGCATCAACAGGCGGGGTCCGGCGGCCACCGACCTGGCCAGCGCAACCCGCTGGGCCTCGCCACCGGAGAGCGTGTCGACCCGTCGGCCACCGAACCCCTCCAGCCCGACCATCTGGAGCGCCCGGGCCACCCGGTGGGTCCGCTGGTCCGCCGGCATGCCGGCCACCCTCAGCCCGAACTCCACGTTGCCGGCCACGTCGCGGTGAGGGAACAGGGCATGGTCCTGGAACATCAGCCCGAAGCCGCGCTCGTGGGTCGGCACGTCGGTCAGGTCCCGGTCACCCCAGAGGATCCGGCCGGCCGACGGTCGCTCCAGGCCGGCTATGGCACGCAGCAGGGTGCTCTTGCCGCAACCCGATGGCCCCAGGAGCACCAGCACCTCGCCCTCGGCCACCTCCAGGTCCACGCCGTCGAGCACCGAAACACCGTCGAAGGCCACCGACAGGCCGTCGACCCGCAGGGTCACAGGTCACCCCTTACCGATCCGCGCCGCCCCCAGCCCTCGATGACCAGCACCGAAGCCGCGGTCAGCACCATCAGCACCACGGAAAGCGCCATGGCCTGACCCCTCAGCGCCTCTCCGGGAGTTCCCAGTAGCCGGAACAGGGCAAGCGGAGCAGTCAGGCGATCGGGATGCCGGGGCAGGAAGGAGGTGGCCCCGAACTCCCCCAGGGAGACCGCGAAGGAGAATGCGCCGCCCACGGCGAGCGCCCGGGCAGCGATGGGAAGGTCAACGTCACGTCGCACCCGTGCGGGTGAGGCTCCGAGTACCGCTGCGGCCTCGCGGAGTCGATGGTCGATGCTCCGGAGCGTGGGGACCACGGTCCGCATCACGAACGGCACGCCGATGAGGGCATGGGCCACCGGCACCAGCCAGCGCGACGACCGAAGGTCCAGCGGTGGCCCGTCGAGAGCAATGAGCATGCCGAATCCCACCGTCACCGCCGATGCACCCAGGGGCAGCATCAACCCCAGGTCGAAGAGCCTCGACGTGGTCCGACGGCCATGGACCACGACCAGCGACGCCAGCCCGCCCACCAGCACGGCCAGGCCGGCGGCCACCACAGCGAAGAGCAGCGAATTGCGGAGGGCCGCCAGCGCCGAGATCGGCAGCAGGTCGACCCGGTCGGCCAGCGCTGCGTAGTTGCGCACCGTCCATGCGGCATCCGGCCCCCTACCCGTAGTGAGCGAACGCTCCACCAGCACGGCGATCGGCATGCCGAGAACGACGGCCATGAGCCCCAGGTTCCCGACCAGGAGCCGACTGCTGGCCCGGGGCAGGACCCGTCGAACCGGTACCTGTCCGACGGCACGACGACGCTGCATCGCGTTGGCGACGACGACCATCGCCAGCACGGCCACGAGCTGCACGACGGCCAGGGCGGTAGCCGAGGCAAGGTCGCCACGGAACACCGCGTGGCGCCAGATCTCGGTCTCCAACGTGGCGCGTGTCGGCCCGCCGAGTATGAGGATCACCCCGAACGAGGTGAAGCAGAACAGGAACACGATCGAGGCCGCGGCGGCCACCGCCGGCCACAGACGGGGCAGGGTCACCCACCGGAAGGCCTGCCACGGCGTGGCCCCGAGTACACGGGCCTGCTCCTCGGGGCGGGTGTCGAGGCCCTCCCAGAAGGTGCCCACCGTGCGCAGCACTATGGCCACGTTGAAGAAGACGTGGGCGGCCAGGATCGCCCCGACCGTCCGGGTCAGCCGGTAGTGGCCATCGGACAGTCCGAACCTCTCGAACAGGGCCAGGAACGCACCTCCGACCACGACGGTGGGGAGGACGAACGGCACGGTGGCCGCCGCCCTCAGCACCGCACGCCCCCGGAAGCGGCGTCGGGCCAGCAGGTGGGCCCCCGGCCAGGCCACGAGGACGGCAAGGGCCGTGGAGGCCACCGCCTGCCAGAGGGTGAACCAGACCACGCCCCGGAACGACCCCCGCCCGGGTAGGCCGACCAGCCGTTCGAACCCGCCGACACCGATCCCGCGGACCAGGATCGACCCGACCGGATAGAGGAAGAAGATGGCCAGGAAGCCGGCGGGGATGGCGACGCAGAGCACCCGGGCCGATGCCCGAACCAACTCCCGGACCGTTCCCATGTCAGGTCACCGGAGCACGATCTCTGTCCACCGCTCGGTCCATGCGTTGCGGTTCGCCTCGATCTCGGCCGGGTCCAGGAGGTGCGGGTCATCCGGCAACTGCACGAAGTCGACGAAGGCCTGTGGCAACGCCGCCGAGGCCAGAGCGGGGAAGACGAACATGTTCAGCGGGATGTCCTCCTGGAAGGTGGGCGACAGGAGGAAGTCGACCAGCAGTTCGGCCGCCGCCCGGTGCTCCGTTCCTGCGAGGATGCCGGCGAACTCGACCTGGCGGAAGCACGTATTGGTGGCCACCCCGGTCGGGGGCGTGTCCACCGGCGGGTCGGCGTAGATCACCTCGGCCGGTGGGCTGGATGCGTAGCTCACGACGATGGGGCGATCGCCGCCGCCGGAAACGAACTCGCCGTAGTAGGCGTCCTCCCATCCCGACGTCACCACCACGCCATTTCGCCGGAGGGCGGCCCAGTAGTCCTCCCAGCCATCGCCGTACTCGGCAATGGTGGCCAGCAGGAAGGCGAGGCCCGGGGACGACGTCTCAGGGTTCTGCACGACCAACTGGTCGGCGTACGCGGGATCGGTGAGGTCGGCGAGCGTCGAGGGGGCCGGGTTCTCGTCGTCGAACCGGTCGATCCAGTAGTTGACGCAGACGTCGCCGAAGTCGATCGGGGTGACGCGGTGGGAGGGGTCCAGCCGCAGCGACTCGGGCACGCCGACGAGGGCCGGCGACTCGTAGGCCTCGAACAGGTCCGCGTCGAGTGCCCGCTGGAGGAAGGTGTTGTCGACGCCGAACATGACGTCGCCCAGCGGATCTCCGGCCGTCAGGATGGCCGTCGAGACCATCTGGCCCGTGTCGCCGGCCATCTGGAGGACGACCTCTATCCCGGTGTCGGCGGTGAACTCCTCGAGCGTGCCCTCCGAGATCCCGAACGAATCATGGGTGATTAGGGTCACCGGCCCGGTTGGTGACGGCGCCTCGACGGTCGCCGATCCTCCGGAGCTCAACGGGACCGACGTGGGTTCGTCGGCGCCACCACAGGCGGCGGCCGTGAGAGCCACCACTGCCACGGCGAGTCGGAAAGGAGGTCGGATATCCATCATTGGATCTCCCTTCGCCGGCATTACCCGGAGCAGGTTCTGGTCGGGTCGACAGCGCCTCCGTCGATCACGACGGTCGCTGCCCTCTCAGCCCGGCGTTAGGCCCGAGCTCCCCGGTCGGTTGTCGGTATCGAGACTACCGGTAGGCCCGTGCCGTAGGTGATGTCGGTCCGGGACCGATCCTCACCCGAGGTCGACGGCGACGACGTGCCGGATGTCGGCCGACGACCGGCCCATGTGCAGCTCGTAGGTGCCGGGGTCGACGTGCCATCCCGGCTCCTCCCGGGGACCCGACCCCTGGCCGGCGGCGACCGGAACCCTGGACAAACGTGCGGAGTGCCCGGGATCCCCCGGGTCCCAGTAGGCGAAGGCACGGTGGTCGAGCACCACGACGACATCGGCCGAGCCTCCCGGCTCCAGGCGCACCTTGGCGAAGCCCTGTAGTTCCCGCACGGGCCTGGTGAGACGTGGGGCCGTGGGCCCCACGTAGCACTGCACGACCTCGGAGCCCGCACGGTCACCGTCGTTGGTGACGGACACGGTCACCGTCACGGTCGCCTCCGCCTCCAGTTCTGCAATGGAGGGGATCTCGCCCAGCGACGGCTCCCCCCACGTGAACGACGTGTAGCCGAGGCCGTGGCCGAACGGAAAGGCCACCGGCAGGCGACGCGCCTCGTACCACCGGTAGCCGGTGAACAGTCCCTCCGAGTACGCCACCCGACCGTTCTCGCCCGGATAGGAGAGAAAGGCGGGCGTGTCCTCCAGCCGGTGGGGCATCGTCGTGGGCAGGCGGCCCGACGGTTCGTCGTCCCCGACCAGAACGTCGACGAGGGCGTCGGCCATCTCCTGGCCACCGAACCAGGCCTGGAGGACGGCCGGGGCCACCTCGGCCCAGTCGCTGGTGACCACCGATCCCGAGTTGACCACCACCACGGTCCGCCCATTGGCGGCGCACACCCGTCGGATCAGCTCCGGCTGGCCACCCGGCAGGTCCATCGAATCCCGGTCCCTGCCCTCCGTCTCCCAGTCCAGGTTGGTACCCACCACCAGCACGACCGCATCGGCCGTGGCCGCTGCCGCCACGGCCCGGTCCATGAGGTCATCGGGTGATGGTGTCCTCACCCCCACCTTCACGCCGCTCAGGAACACGGCCCCCTCCGACGTCCACTCCACCGCCACGTCGACGGGACGACCGGCGACCATGGTGACCACGGCGTCAGCCTCGGCGCTCCCCATGGCAAAGAACTCCTCGCCTGGTGGCATGGGTCGGGCGATCCCGTCGACCACCACCTGTCCATCCACCAGCAGTCGGGCCCGGCCGGCCTGCACCAGGGTGAGGGCATGGTCGCCATCCACCACGGGGGTGAAGGTGGTGGTCGCCCGGAACGAGAAGGATCGCAGGTCGGCCACGCCGGGCACCCGGTCGAAGTGGAGGATCCGACCGTCCCGGACGGTGGCGTTGCCAACCACCGGGCCGGTCCAGTCGGTGGAATCGAAGTAGGCCACGTCGAATCCCCGGCCACCGTCGGCGCGCTCCGTCGTCCGGCCACCGAGGGGCTGGGCTGACCGGTCGGTGACCACCCCCGGCTCGTAGCGGATCTCCAGCCGGTCGCCCAGCCGGGCGACCAGGGCATCCAGCGGCGAGGTCTCGTGCTGGGCCACCAGGGCTGCCGACCCACCGCCCATGACCATCGCCGTCGCCGCGTTCGGACCGATCACCGCCAGGCTGGCCAGCCGGTCCACAGCCAGCGGCAGGATCCGGTCATTCTTCAGGAGGACCATGGCCTCGGCCGAGGCACGCCGTGCCAACGACCGGTGGGCCGGTTCGTCCAGCTGCCGTTCTTCCCGATCGTGCGGTTCCTCGAAGGTCCGGGTCCGCTCGGCCAGGAGCAGGAGGCGGCGGACCGCACCGTCCACCACCGATTCGGGGACCTCGCCGGCCTCCACGGCCTCCACGAGTCGGTCCCCGTACCAGCGCGGCGGCCCGGGCATCTCCAGGTCCAGCCCGGCGATGGCCGAAGCACCGGTCGACCTGGCGCCGAACCAGTCCGAGACCACGATCCCGTCGAAGCCCCACTCGCCTCGCAGCACCGTGTCCAACATCCACCGGTTCTCGGCTGCGTAGGTCCCGTTCACCCGGTTGTAGGAAGCCATCACGCCCCATGTCCCTCCATCCTGCACCGCCATCTGGAACGGACGCATCGAGACCTCCCGGAGGGTCCGTTCGTCCACCTCCGATGAGATGGTCGTGCGCTCGAACTCGGAGTCGTTGGCCAAGAAGTGCTTGACCGTGGTCGCGATGCCGCCGGCCTGCACGCCACGGATGTAGCCGACCGCGATCCTGCCGGTCAGGTACGGGTCCTCGGACATGCACTCGAAGTTCCGCCCGCCCAGCGGGGTCCTGTGCAGGTTGACCGTCGGGGCCAGCAGCACGTGACAACCCCGGGCCCGGGTCTCGGCGGCCAGCACCCCACCCAGTTCCTCGACCAGCTCGGGGTTCCAGGTGGCGCCCAGCGCCGTACCGCTCGGGATGCAGAGGGAGGGAATCCCGGTTCCCAACAGGCCCGTCCCACGCGCACCGTTCGGACCGTCCGTCACCTTCAGCGACGGGATGCCCAGGCGTTCCACCGACTGGACCGACCAGAGGTCGCGGCCACCCATCAGCGCCACCTTCTCGGCCAGCGTCAGTTCGGCCAGCAGTTCGTCGATCCGCCCGGTCACGGGCCGATGGTCCCCCATGGGAGGTGGTCGCGACCAGCCCGGCCAGCCTGAACCACCGGGGCCGTCCCGACCTCCGGCGACATGGGGCGGCACCGGTCTCGGAAACCTGACGCTCCGTCAGGAATCAGATCCGCTCCACGGCTACCCTCTGCGGGATGTACGACCTCCTGATCCAAGGCGGCCTGATGGTGGACGGCACCGGCGCCCCCCGGGTGACGGCCGACGTCGCCGTGGTCGACGGTCGCATCGCGGCGATCGGTGACCTGGCGGGCTCCGAGGCCACCGAGGTCATCGACGCCACAGGGAAGGTGGTCTGCCCGGGCTTCGTCGACCCACACACCCACTACGACGCCCAGTTGTTCTGGGACCCCTACGCCACGCCGTCGTGCCAGCACGGCATCACGAGCGTGGTCATGGGCAACTGCGGCTTCAGCATCGCTCCACTCGGCGACGACTCGGACGCCGAGTACCTGGCCGCCATGCTCGTGAGGGTGGAGGGAATGTCTCCGGCCGCCCTCGCCGAGGGAGTGGACTGGAACTGGCGGAGCTTCGGCGACTTCCTGGGACGGTTCGAGGGGAAGCTCGGCGTGAACGTGGCCGGCATGGTCGGCCACAGCGCCCTGCGCCGCATGGTCATGAAGGACGACGCCGTCAGGCGGGAGGCCACGGCCGGGGAACTGGTCCAGATGCAGCGGATCCTCGCGCAGTCCCTCGAGGCCGGCGGCCTGGGCTTCTCAACGAGCAGGTCCTTCACCCACAGCGACGGCGACGGCAGGCCCGTCCCATCACGCACCGCTGCCGTCGACGAGGTGGTCGCCCTCTGCGGGGTCTGCGCCGAGTACCCAGGCACGACCCTGGAGTGGGTGGCGGACGGCTGCATGAACGGCTTCACCGATGACGAGGTTGACCTCATGACCCGCATGTCGCTGGCCGCACGACGACCGGTGAACTGGAACGTCCTCACCATCGATGCTGCACGCCCGGACGACTACCGCAACCAGCTGGCCGCCTGCGACCGGGTGGCCGAGGCCGGCGGAAGGGCCGTGGCGCTGACCATGCCGATCCTCGTCGGCATGAACATGCACTTCCACTCGTTCTGCGCCCTCTACTCACTGCCCGACTGGGGCGACGTGATGAACATGGAGCATGCGGAGAAGGTGGACGCCCTGGGCGACCCGGAGACCCGTCGGTTCCTGGAAGAACGCGCAGCGTCGCCGGATGCCGGCGTCTTCTCCCGCCTGACCGGCTGGGGCCTCTACCGCATCGGGGACACCTTCTCGGATGCCAACGAGGGACTGAAGGGTCGCCTCATCGGCGACATCGCCCGCGAGCGCGGCCAACGCGACTTCTACACCCTTCTGGACATCGTGCTGGCCGACGACCTGCGGACGGTGCTGTGGCCCGGCCCGACAGACGACGATCCATCCAGCTGGCTGATGCGCCAGGCCGCCTGGGACCACGACCACGTGATGATCGGCGGCTCGGACGCCGGCGCCCACCTGGATCGAATGGCCGGAGCCAGCTACACCACCCAGTGGCTGGCCGACTGCCTGCGCGGCCGGCAACTGGCCACCCTGGAGGGCGCCATCGCCCACATGACCGACGTCCCGGCCCGGTTCTTCGGCATCAGGGAGAGGGGCCGGATCGCCGAGGGCTGGCATGCCGACCTGGTGGTGCTGGACCCGACGACCGTCGGCGCCGGCGAGTTCCAGATGCGAAACGACCTGCCCGGCGACAGCCCCCGCCTGTACGCCGATGCCATCGGCATCGAGCGGGTCTACGTGAACGGCACCTGCACGGTCGTCGACGGAACGCCGACGGGGAACCTGCCGGGCAGCGTCATTCGCTCCGGTACCGACACCGAGACCACCGGGATCCCAGCCGACGCCTGACCGGACAACGGGATCAGCCCTACGGGGAGGCCGGGACCTCCACGCCGGCCGGCACCCGGGAATAGTGGTCGTGCCGTGCCGTGAAGCGGCCCCTCCCACCAGTTATCGAGCGCAGGTCGATCGAGTAGCGGAGCATCTCGGCCTCCGGGGCCATGGCGCTGATCACCTGGGCGCCCCAGCGGTCCACCTCCGAGCCCTGGACAGTCGCCCGACGTGACGAGAGGTCGCCCATCACGTCACCGAGGCATTCCGACGGGATCGTCACCTCGACGGCCATGACCGGCTCGAGCACGACGGAGCGGGCGCCTGCAAGGGCCTCCTGGAACGCCAGGCGCCCGGCCATCTTGAAGCTCATCTCCGAGGAGTCCACCGAGTGGTGCCTGCCGTCGAACACGGCGACCCTCACGTCCACCACCGGGTACCCCGATGAACCGCCGTGCGCCATGGCCTCGGCGACCCCTGCCTCCACCGCCGTGATGAACTGCCTGGGAATCGCCCCGCCGGTCACCTCGTCGACGAACTCGAGTCCGGAACCCGCCGGTAGCGGCTCGATCCGGATGGAGGCGATGCCGAACTGCCCGTGTCCACCGCTCTGCTTCTTGTACCTGCCCTCGGCCGAGGACTTCGCCGTGATCGTCTCGCGGTAGGCGACGCGCACGTCCTCGGAGTCGACCTGCACGCCGAACTTCCTCTCGAGTCGTGCCACCACGTTGCGGAGGTGGGTCTCCCCCAACCCGCCTAGAAGCGTCTGGTGGGTCTCGGAGTTGCGGGTGACCGTCAGCACGGGATCCTCGTCGACGATGCGGTGGAGGGCATTGGCCAACTTGTCCTCGTCGGCCCGGGCCCTGGCGGTGACCGCCATCTCCAGCACCGGGGTCGGGAAGCCGATGGCCGGAGCGGCCGCCCGGCCCGCGGCCGAGAGGGTGTCGCCGGTGAGGGTGGCCTGCAGTTTGGATACCGCCCCGATGTCACCGGCAGGCAGGAGGTCCACGTCGATCGAATCGCCGCCCTGGAGGCTCATGACGTTGCGAAGTCGCTCGTCGTCACCGGTGCGGCCGTTCGTGAGGTGGATGTCGCGCTCCACCGTCCCGGTCAGCACCCGGAAGTAGGAGATGTGGCCGAGGTACGGATCCACGGCCGTCTTGAAGACCTGTACGAGGGTGTCGGCAGCCCGGTCGGGCACCACCTCCACCTCGTGGCTCCCGACTGTGACCACGACCGGTGGACGATCCAGCGGTGACGGACCGACCTCGACGATGAAGTTGCACAACCTGTCCACGGCTATCGGGATGGTGGCCGAACCGCAGACCACCGGGAACACGGTGCCGGCGGCCACACCCCGGCCCAGCACCTTCTCCAGTTCCTCGAACGAGGGGCTGTCGCCCTCCAGGAACCGTTCCAGGAGGTCGTCGTCGGCCACCACGATGTTCTCCACCAGGGAGTCGTGGATCTGGTGCTCCCGCTCCTCCATCTCGTCGGGAATCTCACCCAGCTCCGCATGGCCGCTGTCATAGATCCAGGCGGTGTCGGTGAGCAGGTCGGCGATCCCGTGGAAGGCCCCGGCCTCGCCGATGGGGATCTCCAACGGCGCCACACCCGCACC
>Ga0310120_10002971_pt1 | contig 12208 bp, 9 predicted proteins | sample CB27_AW_983_MG_FD_203506 | JGI IMG/M metagenome (GOLD analysis project Ga0310120, IMG submission 203506) | Marine microbial communities from Western Arctic Ocean, Canada - CB27_AW_983 | ecosystem: Environmental > Aquatic > Marine > Oceanic | place: Canada: Western Arctic Ocean | collected... | reverse complement strand
TCTGGCGGCTCTTTTTTGACCAGGATGATCAGTTGCACGACACCCTGTCAGCGCAGGCCACAGATGACCAGATGAGAATATTGCATCGCACCATCGACAAGGTCGATCGCGATACCGAGGGATTGCGTTTCAATACGGCCATTGCGCAGATGATGACCTTTGTCAACGAACTCAATCCGTTGGAGACGCGGCCAAGGGCGATACTGGAACCGTTCTGTCTGTTGCTCGCCCCCTATGCTCCTCATCTGGCCGAGGAGTTGTGGAGTGCACTGGGACATGAAGAGTCGCTGATGTGGGAGAAATTCCCGCAGGCGGACCCACGGTGGCTTCAGCAGGAATTGGTCGAAGTTCCGGTGCAGGTCAACGGCAAGGTTCGTAGCAAGATTGAAGTTGCCGTCGATATCGGTAAGGAACAGATCCAGGAACAAGTCCTTGCTGACTCCCGTGTGCAGGAGTACACCGAAGGCAAGGAAATCGTCAAGTTCGTGTGGATACCCGGGCGGATGGTGAACCTGGTTGTTCGCTGAGCGAGGTCTGCTGAGTTCAGGCGATTGAATTCATGATGCGTCACTGAAACCGATGGAAATCGATCTTCGGATCGGGTCTTCAGGAACGACCGGAGTGCGTCAAATACGCTCCGGTTGATTTTCTATCGAAAAAACCGAGATCAGTAACTGATCACTACATCGATGAGGGGTACTGAATGAACAAGGAATTGATCGCCGAGTTGACCCGCGCCTATTGGATGGAACTGGAAGCGGTGATCAACTTCATCTGCGCATCTACCAATCTTGTTGGAGCCCGGGCGGAGCCGATCAAGCAATCGCTCGCTGCGGATGTGGTCGAAGAGACACAACACGCCCAGAATTTGGCTAGACGCATTCATATCATCGGCGGGACCATTCCTGGCAGCATGCAGTTCAAACCGGGTCAGGAATCACTTCAACCCAGTGGTGATCCGACCGATGTACTCAGCGTGATTCGGGGAGTCATCGAAACCGAAGAGACCGCAGTGGCGCAGTACAAGAAGATCATCAAGATGTGCGACGATGATCCGGTCACCGAGGATCTTTGTGTGACTTTGCTGGCGGATGAAGAGGAGCACCTGCGCCTCTTCCAGGGTTACCTCCTGGAGTATGAGCAGTCCTAGACTTGCATCGGAAATTGCTTCAACTGGTTGGAAAAGTCATCTCGGATGGGATGACCCAGCCATCGAATTCTTCAGCGCTGCAATACCCTTTTTCCACCGCCACCTCTCGCAAGGTCTTGCCCTCGGCGTGGGCAGTCTTGGCCACATCGGCAGCGTTGTCGTAACCGATGTGAGGATTGAGAGCGGTGACTAGCATCAACGAGCGGTGCAGGAGTTCATCGATGCGCTGCTGGACCGGTTCGATTCCGGAGGCGCAGTTCTTTCGAAATGAATCGATCGAAGAGGCCAGTAGATCGATCGATTGCAAGATGCAATCACCGATCACCGGCATGTAGACATTCAGCTCGAAATTTCCAAGCGCTCCACTGAATCCGATGGAGGCGTCGTTGCCGATCACTCGTGCACACGCCATCGTTATCGCCTCGGACTGGGTAGGATTGACCTTGCCCGGCATGATCGAGGACCCCGGTTCATTGGCGGGAATGGTGATCTCTCCGATGCCACAGCGAGGGCCACTGGCGAGCCAGCGGACATCGTTAGCGATCTTGTGCAGTGCGGTGGCCAGACTCTTGAGACTTCCGGAGAGACCGACGATCGCTTCCTTGCCACCGAGCTGAGCAAATTTGTTGGGTGCCGGGACAAACGAGATGCCGGTCTTCTTGGCCAGTGCCGCAGGAACCTTCTCGGCATATCCAGGGCGAGTGTTGAGACCGGTACCGACGGCTGTACCGCCGATCGGTAACTCGAGAACCAGTGTCAGGGAGTCCTGGATCTGCTGCTTGGTGATGCGCAACTGATCGGACCAGCCAGAGATTTCCTGCCCGAGGGTCAGTGGAGTGGCATCCTGCAGGTGAGTTCGACCGATCTTGACCACGGTTGAAAACTCCGCAGCTTTCTCATCCAAGCACTTCCTCAAGGCATCGATGGCGGGGAGTAGTCGATCGTGGCACTCGCTGGCGCAGGCGACATGGATGGCCGTAGGAAAGGAATCGTTGGTGCTCTGGGCGTGATTGACATGATCGTTGGGATGCACTGGACTCTGACTGCCGAGCGGTTGCCCGAGTGCCTGATTGGCCCGGTTGGCGATCACCTCGTTACAGTTCATGTTGGACTGGGTACCGGAGCCGGTCTGATAGACCACCAGCGGGAAGTGATCATCGAGATCACCGTGGATCACTTCTTCGGCTGCCGAATCGATGGCGCTGGCGATCTCGCCGGAGATTCCACCGAGTTCGGCATTGACTACTGCGGCCGCTTGCTTGACCAGGCCCATCGCACGGATCAGCGGACGTCGCATCCGCTCCTGCCCGATGCAGAAGTTCTCGAGGGAACGCTGGGTCTGTGCTCCCCACAATCGATCCGCCGCAACCTTGACCTCACCCATCGTGTCCTTCTCGATGCGGTGTTCCATCGGCATTCTCCCTGCCAGGCCATCGCCCGGCTCTGCTCGACCTACAGACAGGGTACCCCAAGAGCCATTCCCAGGGCCAGCGATGCGGGGAACTCTTCTTCATCTGCGTGAGTTTTTCATGGTCGGATTCCTTGGAGAGTGCGGCTAGCATATGCAATTCGACCCGCCAACTTGACCCACGACGGATCAAGTCAGCGGCTCGCTGTTGCGGAGGGCAACCAGCAGATGGACACTCCACATGAGTGTGATCATCACGATCCGCAGATACTGCTACCGGCGTGGTACCGCAAGAGGTGGAGGATTACTCCTCAGCCAGCCGTGAAGGGAAGTCCAGCCGTGAAGAGTCTTGAGAAGCAGTTCGCTTGTTTTCTGTCGCTGATTTTTATCCTGACGAGCCCAAGCGCAGCTCAGGATGAACCGTGGCAGGCGATGGACTATGGCCCGTTTCTTTCCGCTGCCATCGAGGTGACGCCCGACAACATCGCCTGCAAGGGGATCGCCATCCCGCTCGATGATGACGGAGAGCACGCGATGCTCTTCGACACGGCAGAGTTACGCTGGGCGGCGGCATGGTCAGGAGAGTTTGTCGAGTTGCGCGGAATCGTCTACGACGGACCCCACGGCATCTGGCCACGCATTGCAGGAGAGCCCGACTGGATCAATCCTGCCGGTCCCGGGATCGCAGTCGGCAAGGCGGGCACCTTCGACGATACACGCCCGGTGCCCTATGGACCGCTCGAGAGTGGTCGCTGGCAGGGACTCCAGCGCGATCGAGATGGAGTGCTGCTTCACTACACCATTGGAAAGACAAGGGTGTTCGAACGAGCAGCCTTCACCCGCGGAGAAGATCTGTATGCCTGGAAGAGATCGATTCAACTGATCGGAATCGATGATGTGGTGAGGATCTCGTTATTGAGCCTCGAAGGAGGATTGGTTCTCTCACCATCTCCCCGGGGGCCGAGGGGCGAGTTTATATTACTGCAGCGTGGGAAACCTGTGATGGTCATCGGTGTGAGTGGTGGCGGAGATTCCATCCGAGTTTCCTCGTACAAGGGCCGGGTCGTATTGACGGCCAGTCCAGAGGTGGCAGATCCGGCTCCAGTTCACATCTATATCGCCCCCATCGCCGGACAGCAGCAACTGGTGCCGTTCCGCGCCATCACTGACCGGGTCTATTTCCGCGACCCGTCGCCGCTGGCCAGCGTATGGAACCAGGGAAGTGATCCACTGTGGTCCGAAACGATCACTCTCTCGGGAGAACGCAACGCCATCTTCGGCGATGAGAATGAAGCAGATCTGATCTCCAGAAGTGCTGGAGAGGAATCGGAACGCATCGAACTGCCTCACCAGGTCCGGGATCTCCCTCAACTGTTCAAGATGGATGGGACGAAGTCGAGACTGTCGGTCGGTCCTACTGACGATTCGATCGTGGTGGTCAGCCGAGTCAGCCCGCCACCTCCCCGGCCACTGGCCGGTTGGGATTGCGACGAGAGCTCTGGCGATGCGATGGTGAGCGTCGTCGATGGCGAGAGAGACCTGAAATTGGAAGGGGTGACCTGGAGAAGAGGGGTCAAGGGGCGAGCGCTCGATTTCGATGGTACCGCCCGTGCGTTGTGGACTCGTCATGACAATTTCGAGTTCTCGAGCGATGCGATGACCTTTGCGGCATGGATTCATACGACAAAGGACGGCAGTCTCTTTTCCCAGACTTCTGAGGATGGTCGGTGGATCCCCGATGGAAAGACCTTCTTCATCCGCGATGGACATCTGTGCTTCGACATCGGCTGGGTCGGAGTGGTGGCAGGTGAGCAGCAGATCACCGACGGTCGCTGGCACCATGTCGCCTTCACCTGGAATCCACGGGAAGGCAGGATCGAACTCTATGTCGATGGGAAACAGGATGGCGAGGGAATCCTCAATCCAACGGGACCGGTCGAGAATACCGTCATCCAGATCGGCTTCACCTCGGAGAACTTTCCCGAAGATCCCTGGTTCAGCGGGTACATCGATGGAATCCGGATCCATGGAGAGGTGATTCATCCCGAAGGAATCCTGGCAATGGCGGAGGAATCGGGAGAGCCGATCGTGACCGCGTACGGCTTGCGAGGCGATCTGGACGCGCAGTTCTTGATCGTCGAAAGTGCCGACACATCGGCAGAGTTTCCAGTGTGGCAGCGTAAGGCATCGATTCTGTTTCCTTCCCTCGATACAGATGTCGAGGGAGAACTGCTCCAGTGGCATGGACCGCAATCGAGGCTCGGTGAGTTCATCGCCGATCTGCAATCAGCAAGCACCGCCACTCAAAAACACCCCTTCCAGATCGACAGGATCTCCTGGCCCGACGAAAATCCCTGGAACTCCTGGATGCGATTTGGCGATTTCGACTTCCTCGATGGAGGGAACTCGGCGGCGATCTCGACCTGGAACGGCGATGTATGGCGAGTCGATGGCCTCGACGCTGGGCTCGAAAACCTCCGCTGGCAGCGCATCGCTAGCGGTCTCAGTCAGCCGCTCGGGTTGTTGACCCGAGGCGAGTCGGGACAGGAAGAGATCCTGGTGCTGGGAAGAGATCAGATCACACGGCTGGTCGATCTCAACGACGACGGCGAAACCGATCACTACCAGGGCTTCAATGTCGATGCGATGAACTCGCCACACTTCCACGAGCCCGCCGGCGGCCTTCAGCAAGGGCCCGACGGAAACCTCTACTACCTGAAGGCTGCTCGTCACGCGAAATTGCCCGCCCATCCGCAGCACGGCACGCTGATCCAGGTCGCCGCCGATGGTTCCACCTCGAAGATGGTCGCCTCAGGATTTCGCGCACCCAACGGCGTGGCCGTGGATGCCGATGGCATCGCCTGGGGTTCTGATCAGGAGGGCCACTGGATGCCCGCCAACCGCATCAATCGCATCGCAGCGGGTTCCTTTCATGGCAATAACTGGAGTGGAGTCATGCTGGGTGTCGATGAGATGCGAACCGAGTACGAACCTCCGTTGTGCTGGATTCATCCGACGGTGGATCGTTCTCCGGCGGCACAGGTGCGGGTGCCCGAAGGTGTTTGGGGTGATCTCTCCGGAAAACTGCTTGGGCTCTCCTACGGCACCGGTGAGGTCTATCTGATCCTCGAAGAGGAAGTTGACGGCGTCCATCAGGGTGGCTTCGTACCACTGCCCATCGAGACTCCCACCGGCACCATGCGCGGACGATTCCATCCGGACGGCAGTCTCTATCTCTCTGGATTGTTCGGCTGGTCCTCCGACAAGACCGAGCCCGGAGGCTTCTACCGGGTCAGGAAAACCGACACCCCGTTGCCTTATCCCTTACAGGTCAGGGCCCTCACCGATGGTTTGCTGATCACCTTCAATCAACAAGTCACCACGCCACAAGAATCTCTTGTTGCTTCCTTCCAACTCGAGGGCTGGAACTATCGCTGGAGCAGTAACTACGGCTCACCAAAACTGGACCTGGATCAAGGGGATGAAGGAGTCACCGATTTGGCCATCGCCTCGGCAACCCTGTCTACAGATGGTCATCAAGTTCGACTGATGATCCCGACGATGAAACCGGCCATGCAGATGCACCTGAACTGGGGCCTGGAGTTTGGTGAAATCGGTCCTGCGGCGTCTTTCGTGCATTTCACGGTGCATCAGCTGGCCCAGGTGCGGGAAGGACAATAAAAATGTTTGTCCACCTATCGATACATTCCCCCCGGGATGCATTCCGAGATCATCTCCGCGATTCGATGCATAGATTCGGAGGCGCACTGGAAAATGTCGATGGATTCATCGATAGCGGTGTTTTCGAGGACGAAAAAACAGGTCAGATCATCGGAATGTGTCGCTGGCGATCTCGCGAGGACATGGATGCGAATATACATCTCGCAGCTGAAGCAGTGCAGCATGACGACTTCGACCGCTGGGAGCACCACCCTCCCACATCCCTCTTGCTGGAAGAGAAGTAGCGGCTACATCTCGGTGGCTCGCCAGCAGTACCAGCTGCCGATGCTGCGGTAGGGTTGCCACTTCTTGGCGGCGCGGGTCAGTTGTTTGGGGGTTGGAAGTACCTTCTTGCCACGCATCCGTGCGAATCCTTTTCGAACACCGAGATCGTCAATGGGAAGTACATCTGCTCTTCCCAGTTGAAAAATAAGTAACATCTCGACGGTCCAGCGACCGATGCCGTGGACCGGGGTGATCGTGTCGATGATCTGTTCATCGTCCATCTGTTCGAGCGCTGCGAATCCTGGAATCAGCCCTGCGCGAGCATGGCGAGCCAGGTCGAGGATGGCGCGCTCCTTGCCGCCGGAGACTCCAACCTTGCGAAAACTAGCGGGCTTCAATTTCGAGACTCGCACGGGAGTCGGTCGTTTCATCGGGAAGAGATCGAGGAACCGGCGATGGATCGTGCCGGCGGCCTGACCCGAGAGTTGCTGGTAGATGATGGATCGCAACAGGAACTCGAAGGGGGAACGTCGTCGCTGGTTGTCTAGCGGTGGACCGGTGTAGGCCGTGATCACCCGAGCCAGATGGGGATCGACCTGGCACAGATGGGCGATTCCAGTCTTCCAGATCTTCGCTACCGTCCTCGGTTTTATGGCCTTCAAGATGCTGGTCCTCCACCGTGTTAGACTGGCGTCTCCCGCTTGCCAAACGGATACTTCTCAGTAGTGAGCAGCGCCATCATAGGAGCACATCGACTTGGAAAACCAACAAGAATCCGCGCAGCCCTGGCCGTCCGATCCACGAGAAGCGATGACTCGTCTGGTCGAGGAGCAGGGAGGATTGCTCTTCTCCCTGGGAATGCGCTTCTGCGGTGACTCCGACGAGGCGGAGGATCTGGTCCAGGAAACCTTCATCCAGGCGTATCGAAGCTGGGGCTCCTTTGAACATCGATCCAAGGTTTCTACCTGGCTCTTCAGCATCGCTTCGAGGGTGTGCCAGAGGATGCACAGGAAGCGTGCCGGGGAACCAGATCATATCGGATCACTGCAGGAGTTACTTCCCTTTGGCGATCCGGTGATCGCACAGGTGGCTTCCGATCTGGAAGAAGAAGTGGTGAAACAGATTCGAATGGAATCTGTCGGTGAAATGGAAGCTGCGATTGCGGCTCTCCCTCTGAACTTCCGGATGCCACTGGTGCTGAAGGATATCGTCGGAATGACGGTGCCTGAGATTTCCGAGGCGACAGGACTTGAAGAGGGAACCGTCAAGAGTCGAGTTCATCGTGCGCGATTGAAACTCAGGTTGCTCATCGATGCCAAGTTACCCCGAACCGATGATTCTCCACCAGCCGCCGCTTATCCCATCCAGGTCTGTCTCGATCTCCTCGCTGCCAAGCAGTCCGCTCTGGATCGTGAATCTGAATTTCGATCCGAGGTGATCTGCCAGCGTTGCCAGTCCGTCTTCTCTTCGCTCGATCTGACCCAGGATATCTGTTCCGAACTGGCCAACGGGAAGGTCCCCGACGGCCTTCAGGAGCGCCTACTGACGGCGCTAGACGAACTGTAACCCCTTACTAACAAACAACTTGTATTTTCTTTCGGAGATCAGGGAACGATCACCCCGGTTCGTGTCTCTCATGGGGTGAGGAACAACTCCTCTGACCTGAAAGGTGATCACGATGTTCGTTCGAAGAATTGAAGATGAGCAACTGGCCCAAGTGAGCTACCTCATCGGATGCCAGCGTACAGGAGAGGCGATCGTGATCGATCCCGAGAGGGACATCGATCGCTACATCGATCTTGCGAAGCAGCAAGGCTTGAGAATCGTTGCGGCGACGGAAACTCATATCCATGCCGATTTCATTTCGGGGCTGAGAGAGTTCGGAGAATACAACGACACGCTGCTGTTGATCTCGGGCGAAGGAGGGGCCGACGGGACTCCTGGCTGGCTCGATCAGCACTCTTCTGGATCCTCCTACAACCATCGATGGGTCCTGGATGGAGAGACCTTCTCCATCGGAAACATCGAATTCAAGGTGGTTCACACCCCAGGACATACGCCGGAACACATCTCCTTTCTCGTCACCGATCATGGTGGTGGGGCAGATTCACCGATGGCGATCCTCTCGGGCGATTTCTTGTTTGTCGGGGATCTCGGCCGGCCGGATCTGCTCGAGAGCGCCGCGGGCCAGGTCGGCTCGATGGAGCCCTCGGCCAAGAAGCTCTTTCAGAGCATTCAGTTGATCGATGATCTGGCGGATCACCTTCAGGTGTGGCCTGGTCATGGTGCGGGAAGTGCCTGCGGGAAAGCTCTCGGGGCAGTTCCGACCAGCACGATTGGATACGAGCGTCGTTTCAACGGAGCACTCTCCTTGTCAGGTGATGAAGGACGATTCGTGGAAGAGATTCTATCGGGGCAGCCGGAGCCACCCCTCTACTTCGCAAACATGAAGAGACTCAATCGAGATGGCGCTGCGGTACTCGGCGCACTTCCGATCGCGGAAGAGATGAGCGAGGATCAGTTTGTCGCCCGTTACCAGAAGGGTGTGCGGGTGCTGGATACTCGCCAGTGGAAGCGGTTTCAGCAGGCGCACTTGCCGGGAAGCTGGTCGATTCCTCTGACCAGCCGACTCGGTTCCTACCTGGGATCCTTTGGAGATGCAGAAGAGCCCTACATCATCGTTGGAGACCAGGCAGAGATCGAGGAGGTCGTGCGCCGGATGATCAGAATTGGTTTCGATCGAATCGTCGGCTGGTTCCCCTCTGACAAGATGGAATCTTGCCGCCGATTCGACGGCAGCTGGCTGCAGGTCGATGAAGTGGCTGCAGATCAGGTGCACTCGGTGATCCACCGCGAAGATGTGAAGATTCTGGATGTGAGACTTGCCTCTGAATACCAGAAGGAACACGTCTCTGGCGCCATGAATGTTTCTCACACCCGTCTGGCAGAACACCTCGACGAGGTGGACAAGGAAACCACCTGGCATCTGATGTGTGAAACAGGAGACCGCTCGGAACGAACTGCCAGCTTTCTCGCTTCCAGAGGATACTCGGTGGTCAATCTGTCCGGAGGAATGAAAAATGTCCGTAGTGAAAAGGTAGCCCGATGATCCAAGAAACAGAGCAACAAATTCAGTCGCCCAATAATTTAGTATTTGAACTGACTTCGTCAGAAGCCCAACAGCTAGGTTTGCTGGAAGAGTACGTGATTGTGGATGTTCGTGAACTTTTCGAACATCAAGTGGAGGCGGTCGCCGATGCCATCGTCCATCCATTTTCTGGATTCGATGCACACCGATTGAACCAGGAAATCGATGGCCGGCGGCCGATCTTCTACTGTAGAACGGGCATTCGATCGAAGAAGGCCCTGGCGAAGATGTTGAAAGCCGGTTTCGACGCTCAACACATCGTCGGAGGGATTGAAGACTGGAAAAAGAGCGGTTTGTCGGTCAAGGGTTCTGAAACCGGAACCAGTATCGACGTGATGCGCCAGACTCAGATGGCAGCAGGGATGTTCTTGCTGGGATTCTCGAGTTTTGCGTGGTTTGTCTCCCCCGTCTGGATCGCGGGAAGCGCGGCGGTAGGGTTGGGTCTCTTTCATGCCGGATTCTCCGGTAGTTGTGCCCTCGCAACTGCGGTGTCCTGGTTGCCGTGGAATCGCACCATGGCTTGTCAATCATGATCGCCTTTCTCGGAGCCGTGGTGGTGGGGTTGGCCCTGGGCCTGCTCGGCTCCGGCGGCTCCATTCTCACAGTGCCGATTCTTGTGCATGGTGTCGGTCGTCCCCTGGAAATCGCAGTGGCCGAGTCGCTGTGGATCGTTGCGTTCATCGCCGCCGCTGGAGCAGTGGGTGCGGTTCGGTCCGGTAGTTTCTCCGCCAGAACGGCACTGATGGCAGCGCCAACCGGTGTCGTCGGTGCCGTGGCCGGAGCTGGAATCGGCGCCTTGCTCGCTCCTGAACTTCGGGAATCTCTACTTCTACTGGTGGTCGTCGCCGCCGCTGTTGCGATGTTGAAGAACCGATCTGGAAGTGATCTGGATTCGAGAACTGCTCGTCCGGTTCCACTCGCCATCGCTGGAGTCGCCATCGGTGTTCTCACCGGGATCGTCGGAGTCGGAGGTGGATTTCTGATTGTTCCGGCGCTGGTCTTCTTTGGCGGGCTCGCCTTCGACAAGGCCGCCGGAACCAGCTTGGCCTTGATTGCGGCACAATCCACGGCGGGTGCCATCGCTTCCACGGCGCAACTCTCTTCGGTCGGAATGGCGCTGGACACTCTTTTGATCGCGACCTTCTCCGGCTTTGGTCTCGCAGGGATCTTGGTGGGTTCTCACCTGCGATCTCGCATCGATGAACGGATGGTGAGAAGAATCTTTGCCGGGGCACTCTTCTGTATGATCTGTACAGTTCTTCTCGACCCCCCCTGGAATTGATCGAGTTTCAGGATGCTTGCCGGTGGATCCGCCTGATATTCTCTTCCAGCGGAAGATGCCGCCATTTCTGAAGGCTCCTGGAAGTCATGCAAAGTCCGCTGCTGAAGCTTCTTTAGCTTGTTATCCATGAAATGGAAGAATTTGGATGGTGATCTGACTGAGGTATAATGAATGGTTGGAGGAGCCGATGTATAGGACTCCACCGGCTCTTACCACTTCAGGATTGAGATTCACCATGGTTCGTTTGCTATCCGTGATTTTGGGTCTGTCGGTGTCTGTTTCGTTGGGTCAGGTTCCTCCTTCCGCACCGCCAGCCCCGGGACCATTATCGTCCGTACAGTCCTCGGTTATTCAAGCGCCCCGGGGGCATCTGGAGTCGGAGACGGCGTTCCTCGATGCCCGATGCAGTGGTGGCCATGCCGCGAATCCAGCCGAGGCGTTGACAGGGAGGCCGCGAGGAAGTGGTCCCGACCTGCAGATTGCAATCAGAATGGGATCCTCTTCTTCAACTGGCGGTCCCGCGCCAGCTCCCACCAGCTGGCCGACGGGTCCCTGTACCTCCGCCGACTTTGCCGCAGCCACCGGTGCAGCGTTCGTCGAGATGGTGGCCACCAGTACCGACGATTGCCTCGACCAGTTGTGGACCTTTGACGGCGATGTCGAAGCCGCGATTTCACCCGGCAATGTCCTGTTGATTGCTGCTGCCATCGAGGTGGAAGCTCTCGACCTGCTGGTCAATGCCGAGCGGCTGCGCCGACTGTGCTACTTCTACCAGATCGCTTTCTATCACGAGTTCTACCAGGCGAGCGTGACCTACGACGAACCGACATCTGCAGCTGCAGGGCAGGCGATGGTCACCATCGGTCAGCAGCCAGCGCTGATCACTGTGAATCCTCCGGTGTCTCTTCTGTCGCAATGGCTGATAAGCATCGACAGCACCAATGCCAGCATTTTGTTGATCCCTCAGATGCAGGCGGTGCTCGATCGATACTCATCCGATCCGGCCCATGAAGACGAATACCAGGAACGTCTGATGGCGTATCGCTGCCTCTTCACACTGGCCCGGCAGATCGGCAATGAAAATAACACTGGTGGAGTCAACAGTCCGTGGTATTCCGCGGTGTCACCTGCTCTGGTAGCCGCGGTTGCGGTGATCGCCCTCGACACTACTTACACCGATGATAATGAGTATGTCGTGCTCAATGCGCTGTGGGTGATGAACCGGATGGCATTTCTCGAACAGACGACGCGGGATGCGGCTCACGACATCCTCAC
>Ga0310120_10002969_pt1 | contig 12210 bp, 17 predicted proteins | sample CB27_AW_983_MG_FD_203506 | JGI IMG/M metagenome (GOLD analysis project Ga0310120, IMG submission 203506) | Marine microbial communities from Western Arctic Ocean, Canada - CB27_AW_983 | ecosystem: Environmental > Aquatic > Marine > Oceanic | place: Canada: Western Arctic Ocean | collected... | reverse complement strand
TATGTTCAGAGTTTTATTAGATAGTCCACCCTCTGTTATTTTGTTAAACATATCTAAATCAAATTCTACTTTCTCTTCTAGTCTATGATAAAAGTCATAACGTTTTTCAGCGTCTTCTATAAAATCATGTCCTATATTAGTATCAAACCCTACTGCAAGCGCATCTGATAATATCTGTGGTAACGCATCCCTGCCTTGGTCTTTATTCTTTCCATCAAGTATCTGGATACTATCCATGACACCCAAGTATAGTGCTTTATCTTTACAAAACTTTTCTGTTTCATCTACTAGCCATTTCCTATCAACCTTCTCACCATTTAAATTATCTAATATCTCTAAACATTTTTTATGACCGTCCTCATTTAAGGAAGTGTCCTCATTTAAGCTTAGAACTATTGCCTGCTTAGTTGGTGGATTGTTATATTTTTCTACAAAGTCGCGGATAATCGTAAAGATCTTCTTATCCTCAAAATTCATAAAATATGAATCTTTAAGGAAAGGTATAACCTTTCTTACATACTGTTCATCCTTAACTAGGTTTTCAAGTATTACCTGATCAATTCTTTCCTTCATCTATATCCTTTACATACTCATTATATACTTCTGCCACACAAGGTGCACAAATATATGTCTCTTCCATTTCATCATTATGGAAACAATATGATTTGTCTTTCTTTGGATTTAGGTCTTTTTCACACCTATCACACTTTATCGTATTCTTGCTCAATGTCTTCATCTGAAAATTCTGCTTGTATATTTCCAACTCCTATCATATATCTGTTCTTAACCCATTCATTAAAGCCTTTATCTTTTAATAACGGTAACCAAAAGTTACCATCTAGGTCTTTAAGTCTTCTTTTTACCTCAGGGTGAAGTTCTCCTGTTTCAGGATCCTGTTTTTGATACCAACCAACACTAGGTTTAATAACATATCCAGATTCTAATCCCATTTCTAACAAACCAGACCAAGGACTAATACCTTTTTCCCAGGAAACCTGTACAATTATCTTAGATTTCTCTCTAACAAATCTAGACTTCTCAACATTTATTACAAATTCATACCCTGTAACTTCTGTTCCTGTTTTCTGTTGCCTTCTGCCTATAATATAAATGTTGTCTGCTGAGTAATATATACCTGTTCCACCACTTACAATGTCTTTAGGAAACAATCCTATTTCTTTATATGTGTGATTAACTACAATCGCTGGTATATCTTTTATAGTTAAATGAGGAGTAATCATTCTAAACAATGACTTCATTTGTTTAGCTCTTGTCATATCTGCTACTGATTTACCCTCTAAAGCATCTTCTACTTCTTTTTTACTTGCCAAGTTACCCACACTATCAACAATAATCATTACATGGTCGTCTCTTTCTAAACCATTCAACTGTTGCATAGCATCAAATTTTAATTGTTCTATATCTGTTATTGGGCAATGTATCACCTTAGAAGTGTCTATCTTAAAGGCATCAAAATATGCTTGTGGTGCTCCAAACTCACTATCATAAAACAAAATAACACCATCATCATATTTGGTTAAAAACGCCTTAGCTAATAACATAGCAAATGCTGTTTTAAAATTTTTACTTGGTCCTGCAAATACAGTTAATCCTGTTGTCAGTCCTCCGTCTAGCATCCCGCTCAACGCAACATTAACTGCAGGAACATTTGTCGGTATTATGTCTTGCTCGTTAAAAAATTTAGAATCTGTTAAAATCTCAGATTGGCTAATTGTTGTGTTTTGCTTAAGTTTTTCTATTAAGTTCATTTACTTCTCCTTCTTTCTATATTTGCATCAACCGCAATTTTTAAAATGTTATCACTATTATAGCATAAAGACGAAGTGTGTGTCAAATCTTTTGGTAAACAAGTACCACCAAATCCTACCTTTCCATCTGGACCCGGAACGTTCCAATGTGTCTTACCCAAGTTGGGATCCTGACTTAAAAAATCTGCTATTATAGTATAATCTATACCCCATGCATCACATATATTTTTAAAGTCATTTGCTAAACCTACCTTTACAGCAAGCGCAGCATTTCTTGCCACTTTCATCATCGCTGCTTCATTGGGGTTAACCTCTATAATCTTTTTGTGGCATTTAATAGATCTTATAAAATGATCCATTTGATACCCACCTACTACCATTGGTAACTCTGGATTATCAATATCTTTTTTCCAATGTTTCTCTCTTAAAAACTCTGGCCAGATAATTGCTCCCATATTTCTTGTGAACTCTCCTGTCTGATCCGGACCTATTGTACTCCGTATAACAATTCTAGATATTCCACCTCTAGTAAAAGCTTTCTTACAAGCATCAGATACTATATCTGTATCTAACCTTCTTCTTTGTGCTCTTTTACTTCCTTTTAATGGAGTTGGAACGCATATAAAGGCATAGTCTATACCTTTCCAGTCTTTTACTATTTTCTTTAAATACGGATCATGTATCAGTATTTCTGGTGTTTCTTTAATATGATTTGATAGGAAATATTCTGTAGCTTTACCTACAAAACCATATCCTACTATCACCACTTTAGACATACTTAATCCTTGCTTCAAGTCTTTCAATATCTGCCTCTTTTTTCTTTGTCCAGCTTTCTTCATTTCGTTCCTTGCCGTCTTTCATCTTTTTAGGTGTAAATTTGGAAGCTTGTAATCTTTCTAAAGCTCCTTCCCTTCTTGCCGTGCGTCCTTTAATTTTCATATATGATCTCCGTCTGTAAATGCTGGGTGCCCTTCAAAATACATCTGTATCATTACGTGCACCGCAGTATTAATAAATATTAATGCCGCAAACATAATCCAGCCAGCGATCATCATGCCAGTAATCCTGTAACTAAAGTCTTTAACAACAACAGCAATCCAAAAGAGTTTAATATAATTAAAGCTCTATCTTCCCATATTGCTGAGACCACTAACCAACCCATAACCCCAGTAATTGAAAGAATTAAATCATAAAATTGTAATCCTTCTACTCCTCTCATTGACATTGCAGCAAGAAGAAAGAAACTGGCCACCCATTTAATATACCAATCTGGAGTATATTTGGGTGTAGCTGATTTAAACCATCTTTTAGAATGCTTTAGTTCTTCTGGAGTAGGATTTTGATGTGCTTTAGTCATCTCTTATAAATGTGGCTACCCACATATCCCGTTTCGATGCCTGATCGTTACCCCCTGCAAATGTTGACACGACCCAGTCATCTATATCTATCATTTCGTATCTTGGATCTTCCATAAATTCTTTAGATACTACTGAGTCTTGCCATTTAGTTCCATACTCATAAAATTTATCTAATTTCATAGGTGTAGTTTCTAAGGCCATAACAACCTGTTCTCCTTTGGGTCCACAATTAATTTGTAGAGGATATTCTATATCTACATCAGCATGAGCATTACCTGGCATTGCCCAATCTATTTCCCTTCCTGCTCCACCTTCGTCTTTCTTTAAACTTTCCACTATTAATACCTTTGGTTTAGATAGATTAACAATCTGTTCCAACAAATGAAATGGACTGTGCAAATGATATAGCAACCCCATACATAAAACAACATCAAACTCCGGCGCCATGGCATCAACCATTTTGTAATAGTCATTGGCTGTACCATAAAAATCTGGAGTAATATCTCCACCGGGATCGAATTTTATATGTGGATCTACTGTATATAAAGTTTCTGGATTGAGTGCTTCAATAATATCTGAGTGAATACCACAAGAAGAACCAAATTCAAGGACTCTCTTGCCTGGTGTATATGGTTCAAATAGCTCATTCAAAAAATCAGAATACTTCATGTTATGTAATTCCATACAAGGAACGCAATAAGCACCCCAAATATTATATTATATATTATAACGTCTAAGTTCATGTAAATAAATTCTCTAATGTTCTTTTTTCATACTTACTCTTATGTATGAAAAATCGCTCTACATTCTTCTTATAATAGGTAAACTCGTCATCAACTTCAGTACCATTTGGCAGAGTAATAATAAAGTCTCTTTCAAGGAACCAATCTTGGATCATTTGTAATGTATATCCAAATCTTTCTGGCTGTCCTTGAATCATTTCTAACTGAACAACCGGTTTATCTCTCATTATAGTTTCTTCAGCTCCCATAACTACAGGATATTCATAACCCTCAGCATCTACTTTAATTATGTCTACATTTTTATAGCCATAACAATCTAATTTGTTTATTATAACGGTTTGTATTTCATCTACACTTGGTTTTGTAGATGCACCCACTGGTCCCCTCTTTGTATGAGTTCTTTTAAGATGGTTTGAACCTGCGTTGTTCTTCTTAATTTGTATTTCAAATGATCCTGGCCTATCACCTAAACCACAATTATGAGTTTCTATCTTTGCTCTTTGTAGAAGAGATGAATTGGGCCACCAAGCTTTTAAGAATTCTTTTTGTTCTTTTGCCAACTTTATATTAAGTTTTGCCAAGTCATAGGTTTGTTTAACAGGTTCAAATGATTTTACTTCATCAGCCCAAGTTGCATATTCAATAGTGTTCATACCTATATTCATGCCAACATCAATTATTGTTCTAGCATTAGGAACCAAGGCCCTTAAATATTTTAAATTTTTCTGTTGATACGGTCCTGCTCCTGCTATCCTTTGTTGATAAAATGTATCATCTCTATAAATCCACAATGGTCTGCCTAAAGCGTTATGTACTAATTCTTTTTCGTACTCAATCATCCGAATAAATCCTCTAATGTTGCTTGTGGTTCCGTATGCCAACCCAATGGATTTAAAATATGTGCCAAAGGATCTACAAATGCCTTTTGGAAAATTAACTCATAATCAATATATTGTTGTAAACCAAATTCTGTAGGAAGTTTTGTAACGAATGCTACTGTATTTTCTTTTATAGGATTAGGTTCTTTTAAATATAGAAACTTAATTTTATCTCCTTCCTTGATGGTCTCATACTTTAATCCTAATTTAAGTTCATTTACATAGTGGTTATATAATAAGCTTCCCCTAACATGAATAGGTGTTCCTTTAGAATAAATGTCTGCTGTACTTCTATACTTCTTCATATTGTTACACCCTCTAGGGAAGGCAATTAATTCCGCAGACTTGCTAAGGAAGTCCTCTTTAGCCTCCGCTACGTAGGTTTGTAACGTTTCTTCATCGCTAGTAAGTATAAGACGTACGGCCTCCCTTAGAGAGTCTCTAATTACGCCAGGCGTGCTTGATCTCACTATCTCTAAACCCATTACCTTTAACTTAGGAACCTGTAACCTGAACCCTTCATCATCATATACGTTTAAAGCATAACGTTTCTTAGCTACAAATATACCTTTATCGGCTATAATTTCTCTTTTAAATTCTATCTTCTTTTCAAAAGCATTAGTGTAATTGGCCACTTGTAACATTGCCTGATCTATTGTTGGTTCTATTTTCTCAGATGCAATCTTATCTATTAAACTAATTATCTGTGGCCTGGATTTGTCAGGAAAAAAGTTTTTAACCATGTTATCTAATGTAACATAACAAGAATCAGTATCACTATAAAAAGAATAAGTCTTATCTTCTGTACCGCAGACTTTATTAATATACTTGTCAATTGCCTTTGCTGTATCTCTAATTACTAATTGACCTGTCATTGTAATACCTTCTGCAAGTCTATCATCATAGAATCTAAAGTATTGGTTTGCCAGGGCTCCATATAAACTATTCAATTGAATTTTTCTTGCCATTTGGAAGTTATTATATTTACTAACTTCATTTTCATAAACTTTAGCACCTGTTTCTTGGAACTTCCTTTGTGCCTCTTGCATCCTTCTTTTATATCTTAATCTTTCATTAAAAAGCTTCTGTACTATCTCAGGGAATAATCCTTGCTTCTCCCTTGTATAACAAGTTCCATTAGCTGCCATGGCGTAATTCTTTTCTTTTAACTTGTCTAACTTATATCTATCTAACAAGTCATCTACCTTTACTTCATATTTAAAATCAGGAACAAGAGTTTCTGGACTCATATTGTACTGCATGATAATAGAAGGATACAGGCTTGTAGCATCAAAACTACATATCCAATCATAACCACCTGGTACAGGTTCTTGTACATAGGCTCCTTCGATTGTTCTTTCTTTCCTGCCACCACCTTGGTGTAAGACAATTTTCTTTTTCCATAAGTGATTATATAATAAACTATCCCATGTTCTAACCGCAGAATATATGTCATTAAAATTACATTTAGCATCGTATGCCATTGTAATAGCCAGTTCAATAAGTTTCATTTTGTCTTCTAACTTATCAACAAGGACAGTATCAATAATATTATACTCTACAAATCTATTCCAATCCTTTTCGTAAAACTGTTGAAGGGTATCAAAACCGTGTTCTAATTTCTTTTCACCTAGCTCTGTTTCTGCAATAAAATCTAACTTGTAACTCTCTCTAGTGACATAGGTAAATTTTCTATACAAGTCATAATAGTCTAATTGGGCAACACCTGTTATTTCATATGCTGTCTTTTCCTGCCCCATGAATCTAACATTTCTTTTCTGTACTATCCCAAAGGGAGAATATTTTTTATGTTCATTCTCGCCTAATATTCGTTCTGTTCTAGCAAGTATATAAGGAATATCAAACAATTGAATATTCCAACCTGTTATTATATCAGGAGTATTGTTTTCCCACCACTCTAAAAAAGTTTTAAGAAGATTGTATTCATCAGAACATGCAGTATAATCTATATCATATTCTGTTGTTTCTGCTGAAGGTGTGAACTCGCCAAGTCCGAAAGTTGTTATCTTCTTGGTGTTGTTGTTTTGAAGCGTGATAACTACTATCTTTTCGCTTGGCGAGTCCACGTTAGGAAAGCCACCCTCTGACGTTGTTTCAATGTCAACAGAGTAAATAGCTATTTTTTTAGCATCCCATTTAATATCCTCAGGATACTTTTCTGTTATGTATTGGTAACCATAATAATTTTGTCCAAATACTGGAAAATTAGAAACATCTTTGTACCTATTAAAAAATTCTGTTGCTTCTTTATTAGATTCAAACTGTATAGGAGATACTGACTCTCCAAAAATGCTTCTATATTCTGAGGGTTTGTCTGATTTGACAAATAGGGTAGGCCTGAAGGCGTGCTGTGAGGTAAAACGTTCTCCGTTCTTCACTCCACGGACCAGGATTTTGTCGCCATAATGACGCGCATATGTATAAAAATTCATAATATATCCAACACCAACATATAGTACATTATAGGCTCTTTAGAACCTAGAGTCAACTATTAATCTTCAAAAAAGGTACGGTTGACTAAGTGTTCTTCTGCTTTTTGTTCTTTTGACTTTCCATGGTATGTAACTGCATGATGTGAGTCAATCATATGTTCATTTACATTGTGTCTATATTTTACAGATTCAACTGGCGTTCCATTAGCATCTGTCCCAGCCTCTGTTTCTTTTATAGTAATAAATTCACCGAGGATTCTTCCATATTTACCTTTGACATCAAGCCTCGTTTTGAGTACAACTCTATCTGCAAGTTCTTTTTCGAGGAATTCTTTTGCCATGAATCCGTATTTCTTTTCGTCGAGATCACGGGTTCTACACGCCGGTGCATCGATGCCATATAGCCTGATATGTCGTTTATGTAACCACACGTCAAAGCCCAAGTCGATGTCAACAACTACTGTATCCCCATCAATTACTCTTACAATGTTTGCTCTATATTCGTACACTTAATTTTTAAATTCATTTAATACCTTTTTATTTATAAATTCAGCTTGTATAAGACCCGAACCAAATTTAGAATTATAAGCATTTAATAAATTTGTGTCAGGATCATAGACAGAAATTATGTGATTAGGGAATATAGGAACCTTATGTTGTTTTGCAAAGGGAGCATAAGGAGCAAGACCTACGCCAAATTCGTGTTCGTCACCACCTGGTTTAGGCATCATTAAGATAACTGCTGGCTTCTCTACAAGTAAAAATGCTTTACCATCTATTTCTGTATCAGAAACCACACCCATGATGTCCTCACCTGAGACTAATTTAATAATTTGAACGTTTGCCATGCTCCTACTCCTGCATTATTTAGTTTTTATTTCAATTGATTTAGGCTTTTTAGCATCTGGTATTTCATTTTCCAAAGATACTGTTAAGACCCCGTCTTTTAACTTGGCACCTTTTACTACTACGGTGTCAGCCAAAGACCAGGAGCGTCTGAATTTACGTTCAGCTATTCCTTTGTGTATAAAGTTATCAGGTACGCCGTCTATTGCGCCCTGAGTTTGATCTCCCGTTATAGTAAGAGTTCCATCCTCTACTGTAACATCTAAGTTTTCTTCTTTGAAACCAGCAAGTGCTAGTTGAATTTCAAATTTGTATTCGTCTAACTTTTGAATGTTAAAAGGTGGAAAGTTATTATCTACCGGCTCAAAGTCCTTTTGAAGTAAATCAAAGACTCTATTGAATCCGATAAATTGTCTTTCTATTTGTGGGAAGGTGTGGACGAAATTGTCCCAATTCGCTGTGGTTAGCTTGTGCGTTACCATTTGTGTTCTCCTTATTAAGCGAGTTATAAAAATGGACACCCTTTCGGCGTGTCCTCTGAAAGATGATCAGGGGGTTCTGTTTTCAATGTAAACATCTTCAGTTTTCCCCCCATCACAAATTGCTGGTCTTCTTATTCATTAGTAGCACCTGTTTGACCAGGTATTCCTCCTTCATAAGAACACTTCGCATTTTTATTTATAATCCTTTTTGTTTAGAGACACCATTTTATCTCTGATTTGGTCCTCTATAGGTATATTTCTGAACCATAAGTTCATGGCATACTTCTCACCAGCTAATACTGGTTGTGCTTGATGTCTTGTTTTGGGATCAGGAACCTGTGTCCCTATAATTGTGTTACTGAATAAAACTACTCTGCCTGCTTTAGGTCTCACAGCTTTACCTAAGTCTACGAAGACTGTATCTCCACCGTCTGCTACTTCATTACAATATAAAAGAAGTGTTACTACTCTATTTCCTTGTATTCCTCCCTCCCTATGTTCCTTAGATCGTGTTGTGCCTGTAGGAAAAGCATCTAAGTGGGCCTCATATTCCTCACCTAGTTCGTAATGTAATGCTTGTACATTTTCTGCTTGTGAATAATGTAGGTTTGTTAATTGAGAAGCTCTAATTAGAAAGGTAGTGGCTGTTGGGCTTTTTTTATAATCCAACCAGCCCATTTGATTTGTTCTTCCATAATGATCTTCATCATCACCGGTTGCGCCCTGGGTAACTTTGCCTCGAGTCCATGGAACGTACTTGTTCATATCTATTATTAATTGTTTGCATTCTGGCTCACTCATAAATTCATCCCACACCATAATTGTGGGGTTGAATAAACTAAGAACCTGCTTTAATACTGCCATAAAATCCACCTAATTGAGGAAAGGTTTTAATAAAATCTGTTCCCCTTCTCCTGTCATGTTCATCTACAAAGTTTACAAAATCATCTCTTTGTACTTTTAATTCTAAGCCTTTAAATCTATTTCTTTTGATCCAATCAGTTGTTCTTTGTAGCTTCATTATTTCATAGGGTTGAAATATGTGATCAAAGGACTTCATACTTTCTAAACTATTATCCAACATACTTATAACATTATCGTCGGCAATCCTAGCAGTCAGGTGTAACGGCTCAACCATATTAGGCATGTCTATTGTAATTAAGTCACCATAAGTATTTTTCATTTCTGCCATTTTAAATATAAACTCTTCAAAATTAGGAATAGATAAGAAACAAAAGGTGCACATAATACCAACAGGAATTCCATGTGCTAAAACCTTATGTAGATTTTGTTCTAACGTATCCATCTTTAATCCGTTCCTTATATACTCTGCTTGTTCACCCCAGCTGTCTAAACTGACATAACATTTTTGTCCTGGGAGATCTTTAACTAAGGAAATATACTCTAGAACTCTCCTTTCAGTCGCCATCAAATTTGTGCTGATTTCGAAAGATAAGTTCTCTTTAGGATGATCTTTGACATACTGTAATAACTTAAACGTATTCGCGTCTAGTAAGGGTTCTCCACCAGTCAAGCGTATAGTATTTAGGTGTGGATAAGCCTCAGGCAACCACTTCCAAAACTTCTCAACATCGGGGTTCTCAGAGGGTATTAGAATGTCACTTCTTGGTATGTACTTATCGTGGTTGGCTTTACTTTTTAAGTCGTAAGGCCCATGCTTAGCTAGCTCCTTTTGCCAAGTTGAGCTTTTACCTGCTCCACAATAACTACATGACATTTGACATTTATTAGTAAAGCTGACTGTTAAGTACCTTGGCCATACATCTTCATTGGCAGGTATTGCTGCTGTTTTTGCTATTAGGTCTGGATCTTGTTTTAGAAACTGTACAGCGAGCATTTGCCTATCGCTAAAGTTTCCTGTTTCTTCTATATCGTAACAATAAGAATCTTCAGCGGGCTTACCGCCGTCTAACATTTGTTGTCTTACTGCTTTGGTGTAGGGTGTGTTGTGTAAATCGCTATCGCTTGGGATCTTATGCTGAGGACAGTGGTAGCAGGAATGTTTCAATCCTTCTGCTAAACTAAGTTCTAGATAATACCACTTTAATAAACAGAAGCCTGGACCTACATCGTCCAAATCATTTTTTATTTTTGTTAACCAGTATTCCTGACTATTTGATTTTTTTACCAATATTGTATTTAGGGACTAATTCCCATTCACCTTTCTCTTTAAATGATATAATTTTTATCTGACTTAAAGGTGCAAAATCCTCGGCTATTGGTTCCATTAAAACTACTAATCCCCAATCTGATAATAGTTTCGCTATAGTATTTCGCCTCTCTATGTCGTTGTCTTGGAAGTCTGCCTCCTTTCCATCTAGTGCAAATAATTCTTTAAAGTGTGTTATAAAGTATCTGCCTTTCTTATGTAATATGTGGCACGACTGGTAAAGAACTTTTTCTTTCTTGGATGCTACTCCTATTCGCGATAGAGTTTCCCTGACTTTTAGGAAATCCTCTGGGTCCTTCAATGAAACTTCTAAGGGTGAATACCCTGGATAGTCAATGTTGAAGTAATTTTCTTGATCACTCATTCTCAATACGTCTCGGTTGTATAATATAAATTATTAGGTTATTCCAATATTTATAATCTACCGCCTTTAGACGTATTCAGGTATAATTTTATAACATCTATATCTGTTTCAGATAAGAGTCTTAAAGCTTCTTTTGCTTTGTTAAAACTATAACCAAAAAATCGCTGAATCGCGTCAATATTCTCCTCTTCAGATTTTAACCACTTATTATATCTCTTTGCCTTTCTTACTACCTTTCTTAAGAAATCGTATTGTAATTTTTTGTCAATGTGTGACCTGGAATTCATTTCATTGCCTGCAATAACTGTATCAGGTCCAAATCCCATAGCCCTATTTACAATAAAGGCGTTATATTCATTCTCAGTTCTCTCATCAACCATCAAGTCTTCTTTTGTAAAGTTGATAGAATTTACAAAATCAAAAGGAGAAATCTTCTTCAATTTCTCCTGGAATTGATCTTCAACGACCTCTTCTACAGGGTCACCGAATCCTTCTAATATTGCTTTGTCATCCATTAATCAAATATCGTTTCTGCTCTACAATAAGTTTGAGTTCTACATCGTTCCAAATTCTGTTGGAATATTACAGGCTCCACCCATTCAAATTGTGGGCCGGTCACCGCATAGTTCTCATATCCTGCTGAATAGTCCACTATTCCGTTGCAGCCTGCTAGCACTAACATTAATATTGCATATCTAGTTTTCATTTATACCTCTTTTATCTATAAGTTCATTATAACCCTCGTCATCTAAATGGGTAATAGCCATCCAGTTATGAGTCATTTCATCACCAGTTCTACTACCACCCACTACCCATTGATCTGGGTCTGGATTATTAGGATTGTTGCTTGTGTTGTCATACCATTGCTTCATAACTAAAACCGATCCTGCAGGTACCAGTGGTGCTGCTCCTGGAGCAAATATATGACTGTGATGCCAGGTTGCACTCCAATTTGATACTTGACTTATTTCATCAGTACGGCCGGATGCTGGATGGAAAATTTCCAAACTAGCAGCATTCATTCTTAAATGTCCATGTGGTTGCCAACTATCTATTCTTACAGGATGATCAAAAGATTTAAACCCTTGAGTCATGTAATATCCATTAGGTGGAATAACTATATCAG
>Ga0310120_10002967_pt1 | contig 12217 bp, 8 predicted proteins | sample CB27_AW_983_MG_FD_203506 | JGI IMG/M metagenome (GOLD analysis project Ga0310120, IMG submission 203506) | Marine microbial communities from Western Arctic Ocean, Canada - CB27_AW_983 | ecosystem: Environmental > Aquatic > Marine > Oceanic | place: Canada: Western Arctic Ocean | collected... | reverse complement strand
GTTCTTCCTTTTCCTCAACTACTTCGATCCCCATGACCCATACGATGGACACGGAACAAGTTGGGAGCAGTTTCTCAAGCCCGGGCCCGACTTCGCACGGTCGAAGGTGTTGGCGGAGTACGACTCCGAGATCCTCTATATGGACGAGCAACTCGGGCGCGTGTTCGACACCCTGCGAAAGCAAGGCTTGTACGACCGTAGCTGGATCGTCGTCACGAATGACCACGGCGAACACTTTGGAGAGCACGAGTTAGAAGGCCACGGCTTCTCTTTATATGAGTCGGTCGTTCGCGGTGTGCTGATCATCAAACCGCCTGTAGACGTAAGCCTTGAGCTCGATCCCAACACGAGAGCACAGTCGGTCGACATCATGCCAACGCTTCTTCAAGGACTCGGCATCAACTTGCCAAGCACGATGGAAGGCGAGCCCCTCAACCGCATCACTCACCCGGCGATAGTCGAGCTTTACCGCAGCGCGGGGAACGTGCGCTGGAAGGGCGAACGCTTTCGGCGCGAACTGCGTGCGCTTTATGACGGGGACTACAAACTGCTCTTGTCGTCAAAGGACGAAGATCCCGACGCGGGCCTGTTCGACCTTCGAAACGACCCCGACGAAACCAACGACCTCCACGCCGAACTGCCCGATGTCGTCAACGCCATGGTCACGCGATTCGAAACGTGGTCCGCTTCGCGAACGCCCCTCAATGAGGAACGCGCACCAGACCTCGACCCCGAAACCCGGCGGCAAATGGAAGCCTTGGGCTATCTCGACGCAACCCGTGAGGCCAAGCCCTAGATGGCTGGGAACTCCACACCCATTCAGGGTCTAGCGATCGCGGCGCTCGTCGTTGTGTCTTGCTTCGCACTCCTACGGTTGTGGGCTGTTGGACAAGCTGTCCCCGGCATCGACTACTACCAGTTCTGGGTCGTAGGCGAAGCGATTGAACACGATGGCCTCGTGAATCCCTATGCCGACGAAGAGCGCGAACGCATCGGGGCCCTCTACCTAGACCGAGCCCTCGCCTCGGTCCCCGCCCACGACGACGGTCTTGTGACCCGCTTTGCAGCCGCCGCGCAGGCGCGGGCTGTGCTCGAAACTTATTCGACGCCCTTCCTCTATACGGGGGTCCACTGGCTTTCGAGTGGCGACTACGAAACGGACTTCAATCGCTGGCGCATCCTTTCGCTCGTCGCGTTCGTGCTCGGTGTTCTCGGTATCGCGCAAACGGTCGGCATGGCGTGGCTTCCGTCATTGGGTTTGCTCGCAGGCCTGCTCCTGTTTTTTGCCCCGCTGCAGTCTGAAACTCAAGTTCAGAACGTGAATAGCGTCCAATTGGGTCTCCTCGCGATTGCAATCGCCTTGCTGCAACGGGAAGACAGTGCCTCCGCTCAGGTCGCCGCGGGGGCGACGCTTGCGATTGGCGCCATGTTCAAGCCCAATGTTGGGCTCGTTGTGGTGCTCTTGTTTGCGGCCATCGCGATGTCTGGAAAAACGCATCGCACCCTTTTGGTGGCGGGTGGAATCGCCGCAGGCATGTCCTTCGCATTCGCGACGTCGAGTGTTTTTTTGGGAAGCATGAATAGTTGGCTGGATTGGATTTCCGCCGCAACGTCGATCCCGCCCAACATCATCACAACCGAGATGGGCAACTACGCGCCGCTGGCATTTGCGTTTGGAGAAAGCTCGAATGGCCTGAGCTCGATCTTCATCGTCCTTCTTTCAATACCTGTACTCGCTGCCTTATGGACAAAGCGTGATGCTGAAGCGTCGGCGCTTGAGATGACGACCCTGGCTGGATTGGGGTGTTTGATCTTTGTCTTAACGGCGAACCTCGTGTGGGAGCATTATTTTATTTTGGCAGCACCTTTGCTGGTCGCGGCTTGGGTTCCCGGCCTCTCTAGTGCGTCAAGCGGCGCGGGTGCGCGCCTGCTCCACCGGACGCTTCCGGGTCTTGCTCTCGTGGGTCTCCTGGCGACACCGACCTTCGAGATTTCAGGGCTCTCCCACGACATCTATTTTCCGTTGGTCCAGGGCATTGGTACGGTCATCCTCTACGGGTTGGCGATCCGCCGGTTGTTTGCCCCACGAGAGGTCTCCGCAGCGTGAGCGTTTTGGGTCGACCCTTGTCATTGATCGTCTTCGCGATGCTTCTCTTGCTTCTCGCGATCGCACATCCCATCACGTTTTTGCAGGCACGCCATGCGGCCCTCGACGGACAGTCGTTCGTGAGTGCAGCCGCCCTCTATGTAGAGAGATACGAAAACGCGCAGGCCATTCGCGATGCCGCTCGAGATCATGAATCGATCGGCTACGTGTGCGAAGCGCCAATTGACGTTCGCGTCGGCGGGCCGTTACAGGCGCGCTACTACCTTTCGCAATTCGCCCTTGCCCCGCTGCTACTCGAACTCGAAAGCGAAGAAGCGGCCCACGAACTCGTGCTCGCGAACTTCCAGACCAAGCGAGAGCTGACGACATACCTCGAAGTCACTTCGAGACGCGTGGTTGTAACCGTCAACGACAGTGTTGCTTTGACGACGAAGCGCGAGGTCCAATGACCTTCGCCCTCATCGCACTCTTGATTTCTTGGGAAATCGGCTGGTTCGCACTCGCGATCCTTTGGCCGCGAACCCGCGAGCAAGCAAGCGACCTGATCCTGCGCGGCGCGCTTGCCGGCGGACTCGGCTTTGCGATCAGCTCCGTCCTCTACTTGGCTTGCCTCGTTGCAGGCGTGGCACAGCGACCTTGGGTAGTCGGGGTCGAGGTCGCGGCCCTCATTGCTCTCGCTACGCTGGCACGCCGAATCCCGCCTCCCGACGAAATCGCAGCAGTGGAATCTCCCGACAGTGACTCACGCTTCGACTGGCTACTCCGCGGCGGTGTCTTGGTCGCGCTGATCGTCAACGCGAACGCTTGGTGGGTTCGCTTCAAGGACGAACCCCTCGGCTTCTGGGATGCCTTTGCGATCTGGAACCTGAAAGCGCGCTTCTTCTTCGTCGACTCCGGCGAACACTGGCAGCGTGCGTTTTCGAACTCCGTGTCGTGGTCACATACAGACTACCCACTCTTGCTCCCGCTCAACGTTGCGCGACTGTGGACGTACGCGGGGGAGCCCACGCAAGAAGTTTCGGTCGTGCTTTCGGTCATCTTTGCGCTCCTCGTTGCGGCCTTGCTCTATGGCGTCGTCAGTTGCCTTGCGGACGCAGCGCTCGGAACCCTAGCCGTCTACGCTGTATTCGCGACTCCGGCCTTGATGGCCCAGAGCACATGGCAAGTCGCCGACATCCCGCTGGCGTTCTTTTTGGCCGCAGCAGCGGGCCTCGTACTCGTTGCCGACAAGATTCCGGCGGGAGAGCGACCCGCGTTAGTGGTCAGCGGTCTATTTGCTGGGGCGGCGGCATGGACGAAGAACGAAGGGCTGTTGTTTGCTCTCGCAATACCGATCGCGATGATGTTCATCGGTTCCCGGAGCGAATTTTCAGCCCGTATACAACGAACGGGCCAATTCGCGAAAGGGCTCGCCGTCCCAGTCGCGATCCTGTTCTTAATGAAGGTTACGCTTGCCGGGGAAAACGACCTTGCGGGTGATTTCGCATTCGACTCACTCACCCGCGTTTTCGAAATCGGTCGACATGCAGAGATCTTGGCTTCGTTCGCGAGAGCCCTCGCCACGCTCTGCGGCCTTCCGCTCCTTGTCGGCTTGGCGACGCTCGCGGTCTGGCTTCGATGGCGACGAGGCGACGAGGCGAATCGCAACATTGCAGCACTCACCGCGGCGCTCTTGCTCCAACTCGGCGGCTACTACTTCATCTATCTTATTACCGAGCGCGATCTCGCATGGCACCTCGGCACGTCGAACCTGCGACTGTTCGTTCAGCTATGGCCGACCGCATTGCTCTTGCTCTTCGTCGGTCTGCGGTCTTTTGGCGAGGCGCGCTACGAGCTCGGCATCATTGGGTTGCGCATACCTGCGAACCAACCGCCATCGGCAACGAATTCGGATCCGGTGGAATAGCTGGCTTCATCGGTCGCTAGGAACAAAATCACTGCGGCAACTTCCTCCGGTTGACCCACACGTGGAATCGGGAAGTTCGCATAGACGGCCTTGTTCATCTCTTCTTCGCTGAGTGAACCTTTGCCTCCCATTGCGGTCCACATGCCACCAGGGTGAACGCTGTTCACTCGGATGCCGTACTGGCCCAATTCAATTGCCGCGTTTTTGGTGAAACCTCTTACTGCCCACTTGGTGGACGAGTAGGCCGCGAGCGCGGCAGAAGAGTGCAGGCCGTCGATCGAAGACACGTTGATGATCGAACCGACGCCCGCGGCCTTCATGGGTTCCACGACCGACCGGACCCCAATAAAAGTGCCGAACTGATTGACGCTGAATACGCGCATGTAGTCTTCGTCGGTGGTGTCGGTAAGCGCCTTCATGAGGACGATCGCCGCATTGTTGACGAGCACGGTGAGAGGGCCCCGTGTTTGAGCAACTGCGATCGCGTTGTCCCAGTCCGCTTGTTGGCTGACGTCCATGTGAACGAACGAAGCGGCATCACCGAGTTCGGCAGCAAGGGCTTCCCCTTCTTCGTCGAGAATGTCACCAAATACAACTTGTGCGTCTTCGGCGACAAACGAGCGTACGATCGCTTCGCCAAGCCCGCGGGCTCCGCCGGTAACCAGTGCAACTTTTCCCGTCAATCTTCCCATGCTTCAGTCCTTTCGTCGCATTGCTGTCGCTGCGACCTGGGTGTCGTCTCGTGCTTAGGCTGCGTTGCGTCGCGAACGATGAATCGCTGCCAGTCGTAGTGCGCACGCGTTTTGAACTCGCCAACGGTAGGACAGCGGCTCGAGTTTTGGAGCGTCGACCGACGAGAATTTGGGGATGGTATTGCGGGGTCATGACGGGGGTAGTGCCGTGGGCAGGAGAAGCGGGGACCAACCGAACTAGTCGGTACCTATGAAACGGTCGACATCGATCAAACCCGGTCGCGATGTCTGCGAGACAGGGCGCGGCGAAATAGAAGCCCTGAAGCAGGTTGCAGTACGTTGCGTTGAGGCCCAGTTGCTGAACCATGCCGATGATCGCGCTGACCAGCTTGAAGCAATGCTCGCTGGAATCGGATGTCACAGATGAACGATCGACCGAGCTTTACGATGTCGACTGGGAAGTCGAGCAGATGCGTTAGCGACCCATCGTCAGTGCCAAAATCGTCGAGGTCAGGAAAGATGACGAACGCTTGGCTCCGCCTCCGACTGCATCGTGACGTCCTGGATGGTGCCGCTCAGGAACTCGCTTTTGTTCGCGCCCGGGACACCGACGAAGCGAAGGATGGAAGTCCGCTCGTTGCCGAGAACCCTATTGAGCGTGAGGGAGGTCTGGGACTCAATCGAATGTGTCCAGACTTCCGACGCGGCATCTCGCATGTTGGGGTCTGTGGCTTCCAGCAGTTCTTCCAGACCGAACGCAGTGCTGGGAGCAACACCGAGTGACGCTGGGCTTCACCGGAGCGTCGTAGATTCTTTTCGTGGAGAGACCCGCTGCCGATGCGGCCGGCGCACTGGGCTTCCGCGCGCTGTCGTCAGATTTTCGTGAGGTCCGCGACCGTGGCTCGTGCCCGAATTACGAATCGAATGCGTCTGACAAGAACGCTCCACGGAACCGGCTTCGAAACAAAGTCCGTCGCGCCGGCGGCGTATCCGCTGTTGACCGATGCAGAGTCATCGGCGCCTGGTAATCATGATCACAGGCATGTCACGAGTCTGGGTGGCGTTGCGAAGTTCTCGGCAGACTTCGGGGGCCCGTCCATCGTCGGGAGTACGATGGCGCGTGGCAGGTCAGAAATCAGAGCAGGCGCATTGAGCTCAGCCTGGAAATTCGCGGTCACAGCGGATGACACGCACCCGGAACGCGAGATATCGCAAGGAGCATCAGCGGCGTTATCTGGCCAGCCGCTTTTGGTGCTTGTGGCGTCATGCGAGCGGTACAAATGAAAACCGCCCGGCTGCTTTCGCAACCGGGCGGCTAATCATTGCCAAACCAACAAGTTTTCGATTACTCGATTACTTGCGGTTTCGCTGGCGCATTGCATAGCCGCCGGCCAAGCTCATGAGGCCAACGAGTGCTGCAATGCCCGGACCCGACATCGACGGGAGAGCGCCAAGCGGACTCCCGATCGTCAGGTTAAGCCAACCACGGTTGGCGTTGGGGCCCGAAATACCACGGTTTGACACGCTGCCTGCAACCAGGGAGATCGCGCCAACACCGCTTACGCGGGAGTCACCACCGGTGAGCACGAAGATTTCAGCACCGGCCAATGCGGCCGTTACTGAAACCGTGAGCATACCTGTGGTCCACGGACCACCACCGCCAGAAGCGGGGTTCGCAATGCCAGGGGCGTTCAAAGACGTCGGAGTCGCAGTAACGACCAAGCCATTGGCCGTTACCATGCCCGTCAACTGACCCGACGGAGGCGCAGCACCCGGGCTCATGCCCGAGCCGCCGAAAGCATTACCAATTCCACCGGTACCGGTAGAATTGGGGCTAGCGAGCGCCATTGCGATCTTGCAGTTAGCGCCGGTGCACGGAGGGATACTGCCGCCGCCGAAAAGGGCAACGTCAGCACCACCGAATACTCGACCTGCCATCGCACCACCGAACTGAGCACCAGTCTTGGTGTAGATCATGAGACCGTTCACGCCTGGACCCGCTCCGGCATTAAGGCAGGCCGGATTTCCGGACGGGGTCACGACTTGACCCTGGCAGTACTCGACGGTTGCTGCACCGGTGCGGCCACCCGCGACAAGAGATTCGGCACCCAACGGGATCGTAATACCCAAGGACGTCAAAACCTGGAACACGGCGGGGTTAAGCGCGAATACCGGAATCACAAACGGGACAACCGCGTGCTTCAACTCACCACCCGCGAACACGAGCGCTCGCGGATCAGCACCGGCAGGCTGAGAAACAACCGCACCAGCAACCGGAACAATCTTACCGTCTGGCGGCGCGGTGAAGCCGATCGGAATGGGCAGGCCATCGCCGACCTGGAATCGGGCGTTACCCGACAATGGATGCACACTTGCTGAGGCGGTCGCCGCCAAGCCAGCAACGAATGCAAAAGCAACTAACAGGCTCGTCAGTCGCAGTTTCGTAGTAATGGATGTCATTTATTGGACCTCTTTGGTTATTAAACTGCGTGAAATTCGCATACTGCGTTTGTTTTCGTTTATTCCAGACTTGCCAGGAAGCTTTTCAATTTCCCTTGGAGCGACCCTGTTCAGGCCTCTTCGTTGTAGATCCGCTGACAGAAGATGTTCCAAGGAACTCAGGCTACAGCGGATCCGAGATTCATATTCACGTACTAACAGTGCAAAACTCATTCCAAAGGTGGATGTATAATATAATCAGATACTTATCGGTTTTCGATGGCATATCTGATGGAATAAGTTTTCCTACAAAGAGAAGCGAGCTGCCCTCTCGACCACTTTTGGGAAAAACCTTTAGATTCCCGAAATCACTTGGGTTTCGTCATTTATCTGCCTCCAATTTGGCGGGCTCGGACATGTTTTCACTCACCCGGGAAATAGGGAATGACAGGTCGGGTCGTCCATTTCCGCCGCAGACTTACCGAGGTTCGCTGGCCGACCAAGTTCGCGATCAGGACGTCGGATGTCCCCGGCTTCGCTTACTGCCGCTTCCCGAAGGTCCGCGACCCCTTCGGCGCCATGGTCACAAAATTGTGGGACGATGGCGGGCCCTTCGACGCAAGGCTGAGGGTTAGGAGTCGAAATCAGCCGATTTTGCCCACACCCCGACTCAAACCCCGAGGGGCTACACTCTGGATCCTCAGACGCCGATGGGGATTCCACGGGGACCTACAATGTGGGCCGCAATCCCAATGGAACCAACGGGAAATTTGTGGCCCTCAACCTGGAAAGAAAGACGAACCCTTTGAGCCAAGACACCCAACGAGAACTTGCAGTTGTGATCCTCGCCGCCGGACAAGGCACGCGCATGAAATCGCGTCGCGCCAAGGTTCTGCACGAGCTCTGTGGTCGATCCATGCTCGGACACGTCGTGACGGCTGCTGAGGCGTTCAATCCGGCGCGCTTGATCGTCGTTGTCGGACGCGATGCCGAAGAAGTGGAAGAAGCATTTACGGGCAGAGTCGAATTCGCACATCAGACCGAACTCAAGGGCACCGGCCACGCGGTGAAGCAAGCACTCCCGATGCTCGCCGATTTTTCGGGCGACGTTTTGATCCTCTACGGCGACACCCCAATGCTTACCGCCGAGACGTTTGCACGCATGCTCGACATGAAGAGCGACACCGCTTCCGACTTGTTGATGCTCACCGCGATGGGTCCTATCCCCGGTCGAGTCGTGCGCAATTCCGCGGGCAAGGTGGATCGCATCGTCGAGGCCCAGGACGCAACCCCCGAAGAACTCGAAATCGAAGAGCGCAACACCGGTGTTTATATGATGAGCGTTGGTCTTGTGCGTGAAGGCATCGCGAGTCTGAAAGACGACAATCAACAGGGTGAGTTGTACCTGACCGACGTTGTCGGCTACGCGGTGCAAAACGGACTCAACGTTGAAGCGCTGCTGCTGGAAGATGGCGAGCAGTGTCTCGGCATCAATACCCGGGCCGATCTCGCCCTGGCGACAGAAGCCATGCGCCGTCGGATCAACGCAGCCCATATGGAAGCTGGGGTCAGCTTCGTCGACCCGAGCCAAGTCTATGTAGATGCAGGTGTTGAAATTGGCGCCGACACCTTGATCGAACCCGGATGCGTCATCCAAGGTGCATCGGTGATCGGCAACGGAGTGCATCTGAAAAGCCAGTGCGTGATCGAGTCGAGTCGCTTGGACGATGACGTCGTGCTCGGACCGATGGCGCACTTGCGACCGAACTGTCACCTGATGGCGGGTGTCAAAATCGGAAATTTCGTGGAGATCAAGAACTCGACATTGGGCGAAGGCACGAAGTCGGCGCACCTCACCTACATCGGAGATGCGACGGTCGGAAGTGGCGTGAATTTCGGCTGCGGAACCATCGTGGTCAACTACGACGGCATCGAAAAGCATCGCTCGACGATCGAAGACGGCGCGTTCATTGGCTGTAACTCGAACATCATCTCTCCGGTGACCGTTGGGAAAGACGCTTTCATCGCGGCAGGAACAAACGTCAGCAAAGATGTCCCCGATGACGCGCTCGCGGTTGCCCGCGTAAGGCAGAATAATCTCGAGGCCTGGGTGTCGAAGCGAAACGCGCGACGTAGTAAGCAAGACAAGGCCAAGAAAGACAAGAGCAACAAGTAGAACGGTCGCGGGGAAATCGAATCATCGAACACTGAGCGCAGCTTTGCGAAGCTTGTGTCCGACGTGTCAGGAGTAAATGGTATGTGTGGAATCGTTGGCTATATCGGGCGCGAAGGAAATGCATCGGACGTCCTGATCGACGGGTTGCGTCGGCTCGAGTACCGCGGCTACGACTCGGCAGGCGTCGCGATCTTTGACGGCGACGTGATCGATGTCCGCCGTGCCGAAGGCAAGCTCAACAACCTCGAAGGCGAAATCCGCACCGCACCGATCGAAGGCCGCGTTGGCATTGGTCACACCCGTTGGGCCACGCACGGCAAGCCGTCCGAGCGCAACGCACACCCCCAACGTGCGGGTTCGGTCGTGATCGTGCACAACGGCATCATCGAAAACTATCGTGAGTTGCGGCGTCAGCTCGAAGCCGACGGTCGGACGATCGAGTCCGACACGGACACGGAATTGATCGCGCACTGCATTGAACAGTCGATCGAGCAGGGCAACGACTTGCTCGCCGCAGTTCGCGAAGCATGTGGACGCTTGACCGGCGCTTATGCACTCGCCGCTTTGAGCGAACGAGATCCCACAACGATTGTGGCTGCGAAGAACGGCGGCAGTCCCATGATCTTGGGCCTCGGCGAAAAGCAAGCCTTCCTCGCCAGTGACATCCCGGCCATCCTTCCATACACGCGCAACATGGCGTTCATCGAAGACGGCGAGTTCGCTGTACTTCGGGAAAGTGGTATCGAAATTTTTTCATCCACTGGCGCGCCGAGCCCGCGCGAGTTTAAGACGGTGCTGTGGGATCCGATCTCTGCAGAAAAGGGCGGCTACGACCGCTTTATGCAGAAGGAGATCTTCGAACAACCCCGCGCGATCACCGACACGATCGGCACGCGCATCGACGAGACAGAACTCGACATCGATCTCGACGGCATTGCGCTCGACCCAGCATGGGCGAACGAACTGAGCCGCATCAGCCTCGTTGCATGCGGCACGGCTTCGTATGCGTGCATGGTTGGCAAGTACATGATCGAGCACATCGCCAAAATTCCTTGCGAAGTCGATCTCGCGAGCGAGTTTCGATATCGCAATCCCATCTTGAACGACCGCTGCATCGTGGTGCCGGTTTCTCAGTCGGGCGAAACTGCCGACACTTTGGCGGCCCTTCGCGAAGGCAAGAGACAGGGAGCACGCATCATCTCGATCACGAACACGCGCGACTCCACAATTGCCCGGGAAAGCGATGATGTTCTGTACACCCACGCGGGGCCCGAAATTGGCGTCGCGTCGACGAAGTGCTTTACCGCGCAAATCACTGCGCTCTACTTGTTCGCCGTCAAACTCGCAATTGTACGCGGTCTCCTCGACCGCGACGAACGCGAACGTTTGCTGCGAGAACTGACGAGTCTTCCCCGCATTGTTCAGGAAACCCTCGCCCTCGATGAGCAAATTGAAGAGCTCGCGCACAAGTATTTCAAGAAGAGCGACTTCCTGTTCCTTGGGCGCGGCATCATGTTCCCGATTGCCCTCGAAGGGGCTCTCAAGCTCAAAGAAATTTCTTACATCCACGCCGAGGGGTACGCCGCGGGTGAAATGAAGCACGGCCCAATCGCATTGATTGATGAGAATATGCCTGTCGTCGTCATTGCGAATAAGGGCCCGCTCTATGACAAGCTGATCTCAAACCTCGAGCAGGTACGCGCGCGCGATGGTCAAGTAATCGCGATTGCAACCGAGGGCGACACCGAAATCGCCGACAAGGCGAACGATGTCATCTACGTGCCCGACCTCGGTGAATTCCTCACATCCATCATCGTTTCGATTCCGATGCAGTTGTTCGCCTATCATGTCGCGACACGCAAAGGCACCGACGTTGATCAGCCGCGCAATCTCGCAAAGAGTGTCACGGTCGAGTAGCGCCGCGCTCGGGAAAAGTTCCCGGGTGGAGGCTTGGTGTCTGGGTTAGCTTCGACGCGATGGCTGTTGTGGGATCCAATGCACGCGAAGCGCCGACAGAGCGGATAGACGACCTTTGGTCGTCTCCTCGTATTCTGCCCGCAATTGCCCTGCTCGCGATCGCACTGCGCGCTGTCATGGCAGTCCGCACTTCGGTGATGTTCGAAGATGGCCCGCATTTTATCGAAGTTGCGGCGCGGTTTTCGAGCGGCGACATCGCGGGCGCTCTCGCGCACCCCTACCACCCACTCTACTCGGCGCTGATCGCGCTCGTCAGTTTCGTGACTGGCAACGTCGAAGTCGCCGCGCTCGCCATTTCAATTTTGGGCGGCACCGTGGCAGTGGTGGCTACGTACATCTTCTTGCGAGATGCGTTCGATGAAAGGGTCGCCGCGTTCGGTTCGCTTCTATTCGCGATCTCACCCTACGCCGTTCGCTTCACCGCAGACGTACAGAGCGAAGGTCTTTACCTCGCATTTTTCGTGTCAGGGGTGGCTCTTCTTTACCGGGGCGTAACGCGTGACGACACGCCACTCCTCATCGCCGCTGGGTTCGCGGCAGGTTTGGCTTATTTGACGCGGCCCGAGGGCGCGGGACTCATCGCGGTGGGGGTCGTCGTGATCAGCCAGCGCTTTGTGTCGGGTCGTCTTTCATTTGCGCGCGCGGCGAAATCAGCCGCAGCGCTGTGTGGAAGTGGGCTTGTCGTTGCGGCTCCGTATTTGTGGACCCTCGCGGAGAACGACACCGCGGTTTTGTCCGGCAAGAAGAGCTTGTTCCGCACGATGGGGCTCACCCCAGAAGCCACGGCTTTATGGTGGATCCTCGGCGGCTTGTTGCTGCTCGCGCTTACGTTCGGGCTTCGCGTCGTTCGTCGCAGAGAACCCTTCAACCACTTCCCAGCCGGGATGATTGCCGCGACCCTTATGGCACTTTTAGTGGGG
>Ga0310120_10002966_pt1 | contig 12218 bp, 9 predicted proteins | sample CB27_AW_983_MG_FD_203506 | JGI IMG/M metagenome (GOLD analysis project Ga0310120, IMG submission 203506) | Marine microbial communities from Western Arctic Ocean, Canada - CB27_AW_983 | ecosystem: Environmental > Aquatic > Marine > Oceanic | place: Canada: Western Arctic Ocean | collected... | reverse complement strand
ATCACTCCTCAGCCGCATATACTGAAGGGCCTGTTTGCCATTGACAGGTGCTTTCATCGCTCGATTCTTATTTTCACGGGCCTGAAAAATTGACGCTTGTGAAGGCTGGGTTGAGATTCCATCAAGTGACAAAGTTCAGTGTCTTGAATCACGACTCGTGGTTTTTTAGGGCGCGGGTTTTTTAGGAGTCAGATTTGTGTATGAGTCGCTTGCGGTTGTAGGTGCCACTGGTGCGGTTGGCAAAATCATTCGTCAGTTGCTGGAAGAACGTGATTTTCCCATTCAGAAAGTCACCTTCATGGCTTCAGCCAGATCGGCGGGGTCCACCTTGTCGTTTCGTGGAGAGGAACATGCGATTGTAGAAACACGTCCAGCAGCGTTTGAAGAGATTGACCTGGTCATTGCCAGTACACCCGATGAGGTTTCTCAGGAGTTTGTGCCCTGGGCAGTGGAAAGAAATGCCGTTGTCGTCGACGAAAGCGGGTATTGGCGGATGGATCCGAAAGTGCCGTTAATTGTGCCGGAAGTGAATCCTGGCGCTGTTGAAAATCATCAGGGTATCATTGCCAGTCCCAATTGTTCGACGATACAAATGGTCGTTGCCATGAAGCCGTTGCATGATCTCGGTCGTATTCGGCGTGTTGTGGTCAGCACGTATCAAGCAACCAGCGGGGCAGGTGTGGCAGGACAGCGAGACTTGGAGCATGGCACACGGGCCCTGTTGGATGGAAAGCCGTATCAATACGAGGCATTTGCCCATCCCATCGCCCAAAACCTGATTCCCCAGATTGGGAGTTCCAAGCACGAAGACTATACATCAGAAGAAATGAAAATGGTTTGGGAGACGCACAAGATTTTTTCTGATGACACGATTCAGATTTGTCCGACTTGTGTTCGTGTTCCCGTGACCAATTGTCACAGCGAGAGTATTTTGGTCGAAACCGAGACGCCTGTTTCTGTGGACGAAGCTCGACGGGCATTTGATGCTGCCCCCGGTATCACCCTGCTGGATGATTTGAAGGCTGGCCAGTATCCCATGCCCTGTGACTGTGACGGTTGTGACGACGTGTTCCTAGGCCGTCTGCGACGCGACTTGTCCAGCGAAAACGGACTAACGTTTTGGTGTGTAAGCGACAATTTACGAAAAGGCGCTGCTACAAATGCGGTTCAAATTGCTGAGTTGCTCATTCGATCCGCGCGATAAAAGACTCGGGACAAGCCGTCGTGGCTTTTCTAGGACCAATAGCATATCCAGGTCACGTGGTGAAAGTTGACTATGGCCACTCAGTATTATGATTTTGATGTTCTTGTGATCGGGGCAGGTCATGCTGGTACAGAGGCCGCGTTGGCCTCGGCCAGGTTGGGGGCCAGTACCGCTTTATTGACGACGAATCTGGACACCGTTGGTCAAATGAGTTGCAATCCTGCCATTGGTGGTATAGCCAAAGGCCAGATTGTTCGAGAAATCGACGCTTTGGGCGGGGCCATGGGCGAGGCGATTGACCGGACAGGAATTCAATTCCGCTTGCTCAATCGTCGCAAGGGACCGGCGATGCACAGCCCGCGTGCGCAGGCCGATAAAAAAGCGTATCAGAGTCTGATTAAACAAATTGTCGAATCACAAGAGAATGTTTCGTTGCGTCAGGAGGTCGTTGAAGATCTTATTGTTGAAGTGACTGGAGATGACACGAGTATTGTTGGTGTCCGTGTACGGGGTGACGTTGTCTATCGAGCTGACGCGGTGGTGCTTACAACCGGTACGTTTTTGAAGGCACTGATGCACACGGGAGAGACGAAGACTCCTGGTGGACGCGCGGGTGAAGGCACCAGCACTGGCCTGAGCGGTGCATTGCAACGGCTTGGATTTCGGCTTGATCGCTTCAAAACCGGTACGCCGCCACGGATCAATGGACGAACGATCGATTATGAGCAGACCGAAAGACAGCCGGGTGACGATGAACCTCAGCCTTTTTCCTTTCTCAATCAGCAGCTTGAAGTGGAACAACTCCCGTGTTGGATCACTTATACCAATGACGCCGTTCATGATTTGATTAGGAAGAATTTGGATCGTGCCCCGATGTATAGCGGGCAAATTCAAACCAATGGTCCTCGGTATTGTCCCTCCATTGAAGATAAGGTGATCCGCTTTGCTGAAAAGTCTCAGCACCAGCTCTTTCTTGAACCCGAGGGCCGGCGGACCCATGAAGTTTATGTCAATGGGGTTTCTACCAGCCTGCCCCGTGATGTACAGGACGAGATGTTCCGCCATATTCCCGGTCTTGAAAAAGCCCAGATTATGCGCTACGGCTATGCTGTTGAGTATGACTATTGTCCACCAGAACAATTGAAGTCATCACTGGAAACCGACCGCGTCACGGGGTTGTTTTTAGCTGGTCAGATTAATGGAACAACGGGGTACGAGGAGGCGGCTGCCCAGGGGCTTATTGCTGGTGCGAATGCAGCACTTCATGTTGCGGATAAACAGCCAATTGTTCTTGATCGAAGCCAGGCCTACATCGGTGTGTTAATTGACGATCTTGTGACACGTGGTGTTGATGAGCCATATCGGATGTTTACGAGTCGCGCGGAGTATCGGCTGATGCTTCGACAGGATAACGCTGATCGCCGACTGACGCCTTTGGCAAGTGAAATTGGATTGGTCAACGCTATTCGTTGCCAAAAACTTGACGAGAAGCTCAAGCAAATTGAATGGGTTTCCGGCGAATTGGATCGCAGGCACATCGACGGTGTATCTTTGAGCAAGTTCCTCAAACGCCCCGAAGTGGATTGGCAGGTGATCGTTGATTGGCAGCCTGATCTGGAAAGCGTGTCGTGTGAAGTTGCCCAACAGGTTACTTTTGATGTGAAATACGCGGGTTACATCGCTCGGCAACAGGTTGACATTGATCGACAGCGCAGGTTGGCCCGGAAGCGGATTCCAGACAATTTTGATTATGAACGTTTAACGCAACTTCGTATGGAAGCTCGTGAGAAATTGACAAGGTTCCGGCCCCACAGTTTGGATCAGGCCGGTCGTATCAGCGGTATTACGCCGTCGGATATTGCTCTCTTATTGCTACATCTCGACTCCGGATAAGGAAAGACCCAGCTGGTTGATCGTTGGGTCGATTAGTGGGATCTTGGTTTTTTTCGTGTTACACGCCGGTGGTCGGTCGATATTGCTTCTTTTCATGAGAGTTGGGAAGTCATGCCCCGGAAGAGGTTATATGCAAGTCGAAGACTTGCATTTTGTGTTTTTTTTATTCTCTAATTTACACAGTTTAGAACGTATTCTTATCGATCGTTGGAGTCGTCCTAGATTAGTAATTGTCCTTATTTTAGCTAGTTATCAGTTAGTCTAAAAAGTTTATAAGATTCCGAATTATTCTATCTTATCCTGGTGTCGCAAAGTCTCTTATGTCGTAAAGCTGCGTCACCTACATCAGACTTGACGTTACATACATCTTAGCTATAATTCCAGAAGTTTTTTGATAAAGATCCGTATTTGCGGGCAAATTTGCTTCTTGAGTTTGGTAGAGATCTGAGGGGTAGGCGAACGCTGCAAGTGTCTTCCAGCTTTTGTATGCTGACTTTGCGAACATTTGATTTAGCGTCGCAGCAGCAGTTGTGATGAGTTTGGTTTTAAGAGGACGATTGGATTCCCGGAAAAGACCGGTGTCGGATGTCACGGTCAAGTGGTCTTATCCAAGGCTAGGAAGAACAGCCATGAAAACAGTATTTACAACAGGTGAAGCGGCAAAAGTTTGCAAGGTTAGCCAGCAGACGATTATCCGCTGTTTTGACTCTGGACAACTTAAGGGATTTAGGGTTCCGGGCAGTCGATTTCGACGTATCCCTCGCAATGAACTCTACAGTTTCATGAAGGTGAACAGCATTCCGACTGACGCTTTAGAAAGTGGAAAGCGAAAAGTGTTGATTGTGGATGATGATGAGGATTTGGTAGAACTTCTGGTGGACGTTTTCGAGCGAGATGGGCGATTCGATTTGCGTACCGCTAATAACGGGTTTGACGCAGGGATGGCGGTCAAGGAGTTCCGGCCTGATTTGGTAGTTTTGGATGTGATGTTGCCTGATATCAATGGCAAAGAAGTTTGCCAACGGATTCGTAGTGACAGTAGTCTCGATGATGTTCGAATCGTATGCATTTCGGGTATGGTTGAGGCGGACAAAGTATCGGATCTGAAGGATGCGGGTGCAAATGAGTTTATCCAAAAACCATTCACCGTTGAGCACCTAATTGGTCGAGCATGTGAATTGCTCGATATGGAAGCTATTACGGCGAGATAGGTTGTTTCTGCTGAATAGGCTCAAGCGAATCATAGCAGCATGCCTTATTTGCCCAGTCTCGTGAAGCATGCCAGAACGTGGTGCCTTCCGCTTCACGGTTTAACTGCCGTAGGATTGGCAAACGCGATAAGCGGGGATCCGCGACAGCGTTTGTCGCAGTTGATCACGCTCATGGCGGATGATCCGTCGTTAACGCTTTGGACATCATGCAAAGCCGGCCAGCGTTGTGCAGGTCGGTTAACCACAATTTCTGAGTTGGCCGGCTGGCTTTCACTTCATTGGAGCGTTGTGCTGAGTTGGAAAAGTGACGAATTGGAATCTTCAACAGTTCCGACTTTTGTACAGCGCGAAGTTTGGGCCGACTTGGCCGCTACCGATGTTGCAGCAGCTCGTCGATCACTGGTACCAATCGGACATCCAGAATATTTGCGGGCTTTGTTGAGTCATGCTAATGTCTGGCTATCGACTTGTGAGTTTTCACTTCACGAGCCGCAAAAAACCGAAGGCGTACCTTTGGACTGTTTGCCCGGTTGGATGTCCGACTGGCTTTCAGAAAGCTCTGGTGATCAAACTAGCATGTGGCACGTTGAAGAGGCCAGGGACGAGGCCATTCGTGAACAATGGCTCAGTGATGTTAAGCAGTGCCATCTGAAGTTACCTGGAGTTGTGGATCGTATGCGAAGGTTGCAATTATTGGAGGAAGAATTTGAAAAAACTCTGCAGCAAGAAAAACTTGATTCTTTAAAAGAGTTGGCTTATGGCGCCGGGCATGAAGTCAATAATCCTTTGGCGAATATTTCTAGCCGTGCCCAAACGCTTTTGATGGACGAACAGGATCCAGAGCGACGAAAAAAACTTGCGACAATTAACAGTCAAGCGATGCGTGCCCACGAAATGATTGCCGACCTGATGCTTTTTGCTAAGCCGCCTGACTTGCAACCTGAAACACTGGATTTGGTTGAATTGATCGACGGCCTAATAAAAGAGCTCAATCCGCAGGCTGAACTACAGGGCACAGAATTATACCGTATTGGAGAGAGTGACGCCCTGATGATTACGGCAGATCCCGTGCAATTGGGTGTTGCTGTGCGGGCTGTTTGTACAAATTCGCTAGAAGCATTGGGGAGCATGGGACGGATTGAAATTGATATTTGCTCCAAAGCGGAAGGGGATTTGGATTGGGTTGAAATCAAAATTTGTGACTCCGGTCCGGGGCTCTCGCCCGAAGCGAGTCGACACCTCTTCGATCCATTTTATAGCGGGCGTGAGGCTGGTCGTGGCCTGGGCTTTGGGCTTTCCAAGTGTTGGCGAATCGTATCGCTCCACCATGGGCGAATCGATGTCGAATCTCGGTCTGGGCAAGGTGCTGTGTTTTCGCTTGTTTTACCCAGAGACCTCTTAAAGGTTGAAAACTGAAACCGGGTATTGGTAATCACTTGAATTGGATGATGTTTCGAATTCTCGACCCAGAAAATACCGGCAATGATATTCACAAGTACGACACTCGTCATGGCCATTCGGAATGACTTTGTTGTGGTGAAGCCTTGGTTCGGCTAAAGTTTTACCCGGTAATTCCACTGACTTAGGGGGCGGTCTTTTAGCTCTTGAAAGGTGCAACATCGAGCCTTCGTTTTTAAGTCAGTCTTCGGTTTGGAGTTTGTTGCCGCCGCTGGTTGCAATTGGCTTAGCGATCGCTACGCGACGTGTCGTTGTGTCACTCATTGCAGGTGTATTTTTAGCGGCCCTTATTCTTGAGGCCGGAAATCCATTGGTCGCAATTGTTACGGCGGGACGATCTTTTTTTTGGCCAAGTCTTTGCGATTTCGATCATTTGAGGGTGTTTGCCTTCACCCTGATGATGGGGGCGATGGTGGGGGTCGTCGGACGGACTGGAGGAATACGAGTAATCGTAGCAGAATTCATTCGTCGGACTTCTTCGCGCCGCTCAGGTCAGCTGATGATCTGGGGTATGGGTTTGTTGATATTTTTCGACGATTACGCCAACACCATGTTGTTGGGAACGACCATGCAGCCGTTGACCGATCGACTGAAGATTTCTCGCGAGAAACTTGCGTATATCGTCGATTCAACAGCAGCTCCAGTGGCGGGTTTGGCTCTTGTTTCAACTTGGGTAGCAGGTGAGATTGGATACATTGACGATGGCCTGAAAGGGCTCCGGTTTGTTGGTGAGACACCTGATGGCATGCAATTATTTTTGTCGACGATCCCTTATCGATTTTACGTGCTTTGGTCACTTGTCATGGTTGCGTTTGTGGGTCTGTCCAACCGTGATTTTGGTGCCATGTTTCGTGTGGAGCGGGACACATGGACTCATGGCCTTGATCCTGTTCACGAGGATCACATGGATCCAACGTTGCTCGCTCACGAGGTTTTACGTTGGGAGTCGGCAATCTTGCCGTTGATGGTCACGATCATGACGATTTGTGGTGTACTGGGAGTGACTGGTTGGTCAGCGTCGGTTGAACAAGGTGAATTGCTCTCATGGGTGAGCGTCATTGGTAACTCAAATTCTTATAGTGCGCTTGTTTGTGGGGCGTTAGCCGGGCTGGTGACTGCGTCCGTTACGGCGGTTATGTTGAGTCGGATTACTTGGAACGAGGTTGTCGGTGGGGCTTACCGGGGATGTGCAATGATGATTCCGTGCTTGGTAATCCTCTGGACGGCTTGGAGTTTGTCGACGGCGACGGGCAAAGACTATCTGGGCACTGGGCACTATTTGGGAAACCTGATTCAAGACGAACTGCCAATTGCCTGGCTTCCGACAATTGTTTTCTTGCTTTCGTCGGTGGTCTCATTTTCAACGGGGACGAGTTGGGGAACCATGGCTCTGTTGCTGCCGCAAGTTATTCCCGTTGTCCATCAGATGCTGGCTGTTAAATCCGGTGGTGTGCTGGCCACCGATCCAATCTTGATCGCTACAACGGGGAGCGTGTTGGCGGGTGCTATCTTTGGTGATCACTGCTCGCCTATTTCCGATACGACGGTGCTGTCGTCGCAAGCAAGCGGGTGTGACCTGATGGATCACGTGCGTACTCAGCTTCCGTATGCCGCTGCAACAGCCCTGATTTCCGTTGTTTTTGGCACTTTTCCCGTAGGCTTTGGCTGGAACGTTTGGGTCTGTCTGCCGTTGGGGGTGGCAGCAATTGCCGTTGGACTGTGGGTATTTGGACGTCGTGTTGATGAATGATTTTACGGAGTGAAGAAACGTACGATATTCCGAACTGGTTGGTCGGAGACATACAACTGACATCGACCCAGAATACTGCGTCCAACCAAATAACTTGGAGTCACCGGTTGAAAGACAATTTTTGGCCGATAACAAGCCATGTGGCATTGGCTGCCACTGAATACGGGGCCCGTATTGCCGTTTTCGCAATCAACCAGCGGCTGTAGAACTCGCGGCTGTAGAACTCTCAGAGGAGTGGTAAGTCGGTAGTAGACGGTGTTCAACGGCCGTCTTACCTGCAGAGGATACCCAGACATTTCCCCATTTATCTGGCCGGTGGTAGGTGCACCAGGGGAAGACGTGTTGTGGTCTGGTCTTTCAGGTTGGTTAGTAACCTGTGCGGGGAGTTGGCCAAATGTAGCAGGGGTTGCCACGAGGAATGTAACTGGTAAGAACATATGCCACAATTTCATCAAATTAATCCTCTCTGTTTCAGATTTTTTTGGTTTCTATTCCGTAGACCATTGTTCGCTTAGTCTTTCACAAAGACAATAGGCAGAAATTGGTTATTGAACATGCATTTGGCTAAAAAACATATTTGTTAGTTTAAAGTTAAAGTAGGAAGGCTTGACATTCGCTTCGAGGTGGCTTCGTTGGAGTTTAGATTCTTAACGTGAGTTGACTCTCCTTGCTGCCCAAACATCCCTTCCAAATCAGCCGATCTTGCGATAATTCTCTGGATTTCTTATCCTTCTTCTTAGCCCTGTCCTGCCAATGAGGTGGATGGATGTTATGGATAACATGCGTGCCAGCGGGAGTTAAAAGGAATGAAACCCACCCAGCGAATTCAGACGGATCACGCTGAGCGGCTCCCTCTATCAGCAGCCGAACCCTCTCGTGCTGTCTCGTTGTTACCGCAGGCAGCGGATATTGCGATCGGGCTCACTCGGCGGTGGTTGATGAGCCAACAAGACCCTGAGGGTTTTTGGTGTGGGGAATTGGAAGGCGACTCGATTTTGCAGAGCGAGTACATTTTGTTGCTTGCCTGGTTGGGTCGTGAAAACACTCCGGTGGCCCAGATGGCAGCGCGGCGTTTGCTGGAACAACAGGAACCCCATGGGGGATGGTCTCTCTACCCGGGGGGCAAGCTTGATATTAGCGCCAGCGTGAAGGCTTATTTTGCCCTGAAGCTTACCGGCAGTGATCCTAAGGATGAGCCACTTCGTAGGGCCAAGTCAGCCATTATGTCAAATGGCGGTGCCGACCGGGTGAACAGCTTCACACGGTTTTACCTTGCTTTATTGGGTCAAATTTCTTACGACCATTGTCCCGCGGTTCCACCGGAAGCGATACTGCTTCCCAGTTGGTTCCCGATTAATATCTATCGAGTGAGTGCCTGGTCACGAACGATTTTGGTTCCGTTGTCGATTCTTTGGGCTCATCGTCCCGTGCGAGAGCTTGCTGATAATCTTGGGATCAAGGAATTATTTGTCGCACCTCCCGAACGTTGGCCAGAGTTGAAGTGTGTCGGGACCGAGAATTCGCGTTGGTGGTTTTCGTGGGAGGCCATATTTCGTCGACTCGATAAAACCTTGAAACTGTTGGAACGCTATCGAATTCGACCATTCCGTCGGCGTGCGCTTGAAAAAGCGAAAACATGGATGATTAACCGGTTCGTTGCCAGTGATGGCCTTGGAGCCATTTTTCCTCCGATCATCTGGAGCATCGTAGCTCTGAAAAGCTTAGGTTATCGCGACGACAGTCTTGAAGTTCGATACTGTCATGAACAGCTCAAGGGGTTGTTTATTGAAGATCAGGGTTCGTTACGTCTTCAGCCGTGCAAGTCACCAGTTTGGGATACAGCGATCACGCTTCGTTCACTGGCCCGGGCCGGTGTGAAGTCAAGTCATTCTTCGATACGCCGGGCGATTAGTTGGTTATTGAGCAAAGAAGTGACGCGTCGTGGTGATTGGTCAGAGACTGTCGACACCGATCCAGGCGGTTGGTTTTTCGAATATCATAACGACTTTTATCCCGACGTTGATGATACTGCCATGGTATTGATGGCGTTGGGAGACCAGTTCGCTGATAGCAGGCTGGATGATCCCCAGGCGCCTTCAGGCGTTTCGTTCATTGCATCTGATCGAGCCAACGATGTTAAGTCCGCGCGCGATCAAGTCGTTGCTCTTGAACGTGCTGCAGAAGCTTGTGATCGCGGGCGCCGGTGGCTGCTGGCAATGCAGAATCATGATGGTGGTTGGGGAGCCTTTGATAAGGACAATGATTGTGCGTTTCTTTGCCATGTTCCCTTTGCCGATCACAATGCGATGATCGATCCAAGCACACCAGATATCACGGGGAGAGTTCTGGAGTCGTTGGGGATACTTGGTGCGCGTGTTGATGTCCCGGTCGTAGATCGTGCGGTCCGATTCATGCGGAAGCACCAGGAATCGGATGGCAGTTGGTACGGTCGCTGGGGAGTGAATCATATCTATGGCACTTGGCAATCGCTGGTCGGTTTACGAGCAGTCGGAGTTTCAGCCGACGACGACATGATGAAAGCGGGTACCCAATGGTTGTTAAATTGCCAGCAACCGTCGGGTGGTTGGGGCGAGTCGCCCGATAGCTATGATGATTCTTCCCTGCGAGGAAAAGGAATTGAAACCGCATCGCAAACCGCTTGGGCCGTACTCGGCTTGTTGGAATCCGGATTGGAAAATCACGAAGCGGTTGACAGGGGTATTTCTTGGCTGGTCAATCAACAGAATGCGGATGGAACCTGGGGTGAGACGGAGTTTACCGGAACGGGATTTCCTCGTGTGTTCTACCTCCGTTATCACATGTACCCGATTTGTTTTCCACTGTGGGCGATTGCTCGTTGGCAAGAACTAGGCAATAAAGCCACAAAACTCGATCGCTGATCCTACAACCAAAAATGATTTAATGTTATGGGTGTTCCGATATCACAAGTTTGGAAAGTTGCCAGTTATGTCATCGGCAAGCGGATGCGTGGCATCAAGCGTTATCCACTGGTACTGATGTTGGAGCCTTTGTTTCGCTGCAATTTGGCATGTGCTGGATGTGGAAAAATTCAACATCCGGCAGACGTACTTCGGCGTCATTTAACACCTGAAGAATGTTTCGGTGCTGTCGATGAATGTGGTGCCCCGATCATTTCGATACCAGGTGGCGAGCCGCTGTTGCATCCACAGATCGATGAAATTGTCGAGGGGTTGGTCAAGCGGAGAAAATATGTCTATTTGTGTACCAACGCACTTAAATTGCGGGAATCCTTGGGCCGTTTCCAACCCAGTCGGTTTTTTTCTTTTTCGGTACACATGGATGGTCCTAGAGAGGAACATGATCAGGCCGTATGTCGTGAAGGCGTTTACGACATAGCGATTGATGGGATTCGTGCTGCAGTGCAAGCCGGCTTTCGAGTGACTACCAATTCAACGCTGTTTGATGGCATGGACCCTGTGCGGATGCGTGAATTCTTCGACGAAATGACATCCTTAGGTGTAGAAGGAATGATGGTGTCTCCCGGTTATAGCTATTCCAAAGCACCCGACCAGGAACACTTTTTACGGCGTGAACAAACCCATAACCTGTTTGGTAGTTTGCTGAGCGATGTTCACAAGGGCTGGCGGTTCAATCAGACTCCGCTTTTCCTTGAATTTTTGCAGGGTCGTTGGGAGCTTGAGTGTACACCATGGGGAAATCCCACTTACAACTTATTCGGTTGGCAGAGACCATGCTATTTGGTGGATGAAGGGTACTGCAAAACATTTGCTGAGTTGTTGGAAACAACGGACTGGAGTCAGTACGGCCAGAGTAGCGGCAATAGTAAGTGTCGCGACTGCATGGTGCATTGCGGATACGAACCTACAGCGGTGATTGAGACGTTTGGAACACTGAAAGGATTCCTGGCAACGGCACGTTGTTCTTTACGAGCGTGGGGAGGCAAGTCGAGATCGAACGACTATCACGTCCCTATAAAGCAGTGTTCCCATTCGAGTCTAGAAAATTCATCTCATGAGAATGGTTTGACTGAGATGTCACAGTTGCACGGTACGTTTGTCACTGAGGACGGCAGTGGTCGTTCACGAGAAGTGTTCGAGCTGCCTATCTTGAAATAATGTGATGGGTTGTTGACGAGGGGCTGGCGCATTTCCAGGGGCCCATCAATTCAGGGAGACTTTCCCTGGATAACAAAGGATCGAGGCGAGTGACGATTTATCGACAAAGAAAGAATCGCTCAGCCCGGCGGGAAATAGACATTTTGAGTGATGATTTGCCAATCAATAGAACGAACAACAATAAGCGGAGGGCACGAGACTCGAACTCGCAACCGGTTTCCCGGCACCTCATTTCCAGTGAGGCCGCTCACCAATTCGCTTACCCTCCGGCAAGCATGCCCGAGGGTTAGATCGGTACATGTCTGAAATCTTTTTATTTGCACTAATCTGGGAAGACCCCGATAGTGTGCCTGATTCTATCGCAAGCGCTCAATTCAGAAAAGATGAGCCGGGCGTCGAATTAATCCAACACCTTAGTGCCGGAGATCAGCTTGATGAACTCTTCATTCTTCTTGAATTTGGTCAGTTGACGAGTCAGTTGTTCCATCGCATCAACATGGTGCATGGTCGTCAAAGTGCGTCGGAGCATGGTTACGGCTTGTAACGTATCCGCGTCATGCAGCAGTTCTTCACGACGAGTACCG
>Ga0310120_10002964_pt1 | contig 12223 bp, 13 predicted proteins | sample CB27_AW_983_MG_FD_203506 | JGI IMG/M metagenome (GOLD analysis project Ga0310120, IMG submission 203506) | Marine microbial communities from Western Arctic Ocean, Canada - CB27_AW_983 | ecosystem: Environmental > Aquatic > Marine > Oceanic | place: Canada: Western Arctic Ocean | collected... | reverse complement strand
TCTTTAAATAATTTTGTTACAGAACCAAAATCTTCTATAAGAAATAAATTCTCATGTGATTCTAATTTTTTAGATAAATTTATGCATCTATAGATGTGACCCATTCCTAATTCATTTTTAGGGTTGCTTCCTCCTGATGTACGAAAAAGAATTTTCATCTATTATAGCCTGAATTTCTACCTAAGTTTTTTTGCAGGAGAACCAACCCACACTTCATTTTCTGGAATATCACAATTTACTAAACTATTTGCACCAATGGTTGCATTTTTTCTAATTCTAACATTTGGAAAAATAACTGAATTAGCTCCAATTTTACATCCTTCTTCCAAAGTAATTTTTCCTTTTCTAGCATCTATTGTTGAATTACTCATAATTGTACAATTCCACCCAATTTTTACATTATCTTGAATCTCTACCCCATGTTTTGCATCGATCACGGTAAATGAGCCAATTTCAACTTTGTTTCCTAACGAAAAATTTTCATGATTTATGACTCGCCAATACCATTGAGTCATACCATATTCATTAAATTTTGGTTTATTCCATTTTTCAGACAAGTTTACTGAGATTAATCCTATGAAATTTTAAACATTACGCACAATAATTTTCTAATAATTCTTAACAATACTTCTTAAAAGTTTTAAGTAGACGAGAAAATCTAATTATGGAAATGAATGATATTTTTAATTTATCTCGTCATGTAATTGTTCTTACGGGCGCTTCGGGGTTATTAGGAAATGAATATGCACATGGTCTTAGTCAGGCTGGTGCAAATCTTGTTTTAGCTGATTTAGATTATGAAAAATGTAAAAAGCTATCTAAACATCTGAATAAATTGTATAACACCTCTTCATTACCGATAAAAGTGGATGTTACTGATCATGATTCTGTAAAAAATATGGTTAAACAAACAATAGATAAATTTTCAAAAATTAATGTATTAGTTAACAATGCAATTTTCTCTGAAGTGAATAGCAATAAAATTTCATTTGAAAAATTTCCTTTAGATGTTTGGCAAAAAGGACTAGATGTTAATCTTAATGGCATGTTTCTTTGTAGTCAAGAATGCGGAAAACAAATGAAAAAACAAAAATTTGGAAATATAATTAATATCAGTTCTATATATGGAATGGTTGGACCTGATCAAAGAATTTATGGTAAAACCAAAATTGTGAAATCTGCCATGTACTCTGTAACTAAAAGTGCAGTTCTTAATTTTACTAGATATTTGGCAGCATATTGGGCTGGAACTGGAATTCGCGTTAACACATTATCATTAGGTGGTGTTGAAGAAAATCAAGACACAATTTTTAAGAAAAATTATTCAAATAAAACGATGATTGGCCGAATGGCAAAAAAAGATGAATATGTTGGCGCATTAATATTTCTCTCTTCAAATGCATCTTCATACATGACTGGAAGTAATTTAGTAATTGACGGTGGTTGGACTGCCTGGTAAAATAAATGAGTATTAAAATTTCTAACAAAAATATAGGAAATTCATTTCCAACTTTTTTTATTGCTGAAGCAGGATTAAATCATAACGGCGATATCAATCTCGCCAAAAAAATGATTGATGAATCTAAAAATGTTGGTGCAGATGCAATAAAATTTCAAACATACAAATCAGAAAATTTTTTATCAGAAACAAGTGAATACTTTGATTTTTTTAAAAATGTTGAATTATCTTTTGAAGAATTTAAAGAAATTAAAGAATATGCTGATAATTTAGACGTGATATTCCTCTCAACGCCCTTTGATTTTGAGAGTGCAGATTATTTAAAACGAATTAATGTTCCTGGATTTAAAATTGCATCATCTGATATGACGAATCTTCCTTTTATCGCTCATATTGCAAAAATGAATCTACCCATCATACTTTCAACTGGTTTGGCTACCATTGATGAAATTGATGAATCTATAAAATTATGCAATTCATTAGGAAACGATCAAATATCAATTCTTCATTGTGTCGCAGATTATCCTGCCCCCCCTGAAGAAACTAATCTTACTGCAATGGAAAGCATCAAAGAAAAATTTCATGTTCCAGTTGGCTATTCAGATAATGGTGAGTCAACTTTGGTGGATGAAGTTGCTGTTAGTCTAGGTGCCGATATAATTGAGAAGCATTTCACATTAGATAAAAAATTAGAAGGTCCAGATCATTCATTCTCCATTCAACCTGCTGATCTTAAATTATTAATTAATCGTATTCGATTAATTGAAAAAATACGTGGAGATGGAATTAAATCTCCTACTGAATCAGAAATAAAAAATAAACTTGCAATTCGTAAATCAATTTTTGCATCACAACAAATTAGCCAAGGAGATATCTTTTCCTCAGATAATCTTGCAATTAAAAGACCTGGTAATGGGATTGAACCAAAACATTGGAATAATATACTTGACAAAAAATCTACTCGAGAAATACAAAAAAATGAATTAATTACATGGGATGATATTTCCTAAAAATGAAACCTATCTGTTTAATTTGTGCTAGAGGTGGCTCTAAAGGAGTACCAAATAAGAATATTAGAATTTTAGGTAAAAAACCTCTGATTGCTCATACGATTGAAAAAGCAATATCATCCAAACTTTTTTCTCACATAATTGTATCCACTGAAGATAAAAAAATTATTCAAATCGCAAAAAAATATGGTGCTGAAACTCCATTTGTTAGACCAAAACATCTATCTGGAAATTCAACTCCTATTGGAGACGTATTTTCACATGCAATCAAAGAATTATTTTCATTAGGATATGAATTTGATGTGTTCGTAAATCTTGATTGTACAGTTCCTTTTATACGAAAAAATGATATTTCCAATACAATAAAATTATTGAATCGCAAAAAAGTTGATGCGGTTTATGGGGTTTATCGTCAACATCTTAATCCATATTTTAACATGATGGAAATTAATTCTAAAGGATTTCTAACTATGAGTAAAAAACTTTCTCAACGACCAAAAACAAGACAGGAATCACCAAAAGTTTTTCAATTAAATGGGTTATTTACATACGATGCAAAAAAATTCCTAAAATCTGGGAATCCAATCATGAAGAATGCATTACCATATGAAATCCCACTTGAAACTGGCTTCATGATTGATACTGAAACTGAATTCAAAATTGCAGAATTAATGTTTGGAAAATTATCTTAGGAAAACAAAAAAATTATTTTCTAATTGAAACATATTTTTTTAATTTTGATGATTTAATTATCCCTAATGCAACCCTCAAAATATATTCTCCTTCGGATATGTCATTCATTGAATTTTGGCTTTTTGTAATGCATTGAAAAAAATGTCTTATTTCTCTCACATATGCTTCATTCTCATCATATTTTTTTATTTTTAATTTAGAAATCCACTTTGATTTTTTGAAATCATAAATCTTCACTTCATTATCTATAGAGTCCCAATAAATTGTTCCTTTTGTTCCAATAATTTTACATGAACGAATCTCAGGTTTCTGAAAATAATCCAGATGAACTTCTGCAATAATATTATTTCTAAACTTCATAATTATAGATGATAGATCATTTGCACTAATTTTTAAATCACTGAATTTGCCAGTTAATGCAAAAACCTCTTTTATCTCCCCAAAAAACCAATAGAGGTAATCTAATTCATGTATACAAGTCAGTACTACTCCGCCTCCAAGATCATCTCTGGCTGCATATCCTTTTGAGTAATTCTCATTCGGATGCCAATCCGGTAAATATGTCCCACATTCTACTTTCACCGAAATAACTTGTCCAATCTCCTTCTCTTCAATTAATGATTTAATTTTCTCAATGGATCTATTGAATCGTAAATTACATCCCATTAATGTAATAAGTTTTTTTCTTTTTGAGATTTGTACAACTTCTTTAACATCTTTTATTTTATTGGAAAGTGGTTTTTCTATAAATAAATCTAATCCTAGTTTCGCTAATTTTTTTGCAATAGGAATATGGTATGCTGTTTCATTTGTAATAAATGCAATATCTGGTTTTTCAGAAATACATGATTTTAAATCATGAAAGATTTTTATATTTTTTTTGTTTAATGTATTTGTATTAGATCGTTTTGTGTAAATTATAACCTCATTATTTGTTTCAGTAAGAATATTTGTTAGATGCCTTGTTCCAATCGAGCCTAATCCAACAATTAAAATTTTCACTAACATTGAAAAAATCTCCTAGTAAATAGAACTTGCTCATAATCAATCTAAAATTTTTATTAATATTATACTAAAAATTTAGTTACGTATGATGAAAGATAAAATTATCTTTTGGCTGGATTCAAACTTAACACAATTTTGCCTTGCTTATTTTTTACAAAAAGAATTAGATTCTGATTTTTATGCGATAATAGATGCCACTAATAAAACACGTTCTTTTTTTGAAAATCAAAATCTTGTAAATTTCAAAAAAATTTGGTTTTTGCATGATCATACTCTCCCTCTACAAAAACCAGATCTGGACTATCTCTCATTATTTGAAAAAACACATAACATTGAATTATGGAAATTAGCTATTAACGATCGTATCTTTAATCATTATAATGACTTTCATAATTTTTCTCGAGATGAAATTTTATCGATTATTGAAAATGAATCAAAATTTTTTGAATCTGTATTAAATGAAATTCAGCCTGATTATGTAATAATACATGAACCATATCAATTTCCAGATGAATTATTTTTTGAATTAGTAAAATCATTACAAATTCATGTCTTGACATTTTTCTCCTCGACTTTTGGATATAGATGTGAAATTGCGCAAAATGTTCAATATGCTGATGACATATCAAATATAAAAAATAAATTAGAACACAAAAATTTTAATGAACTAGAAAATTATTATGAAAATTTTAATCTATCAAATAAGATAAAAAAACAAAATATTGATCCATTTGGTAATAAATCTAATATCTTAAATGCTGCAATTGATTATCTCTTTAAAACAAGAGATGATAATACTAATACACATTATACATATTTTGGGCATACAAAAACCAAAACTATTCTAGATGCAATATCTAAATCCTTGAAAACAAAAAAACATTGGAATTATCTCAATAAACATCTTGTTAAAGATGTTAATTTAAGCGAAAAATTCATCTATTATCCATTACATATTGAACAAGAACGCTCTACTCTTATTGCGACTCCCTTTTTTACAAACGATATTGAATTTATAAAAAATATTGCTAAATCAATACCAATAGATTATCATCTGTATGTTAAAGAACACCCGAGTCAACTCACTCGTCACTGGAGAAATAAAAAATTTTATCAAGAATTAAATGAAATTCCAAATGTTACTGTAATTCATCCACATACGTCATCATTGGATCTAATAAAAAATTGTGCCATGGTTATTACTAAAAGTGGTACTGTAGCTTTAGAAGCGGCATTTTATCAAAAATCTGCAATAACTTGTGCTAACTTTGATTATACCCTTTTGCCATCAATTGAAAGATTAATGCGAATTGAAGATCTACCGAAATTAATCTCTAAATGCTTACAAAAAAAAATGGATCCAAAAATACTTGATGAATATATTACATTCAAAGAAGAAAATACTTTCAAATTTGATGCATCTGATTTTGATATAAAACAAGTAAACAAATTCTTTCATGGAGGACGTCTTGCAGATGTGAAAATAACTGATGAAAAAATGATAGAATTTCTGAATGAAAATGAGGATTCATTAAAGGAATTTACAGGTGCAATCATACAAAAAATAAAATCTTTCAAGAAACTCAATGATGTCTAATATTATTCAAGAATAATATTAGATAGAGATCTTTATCAATAAACAAAAAACCCCAATAAATTAAATGGGAATTTTTGGAAATATTCGTGGAATTAAAAACATTGGAATTATAGGTTTTTCTAATCTTATTGGATCTGGAATATCTGCACTTTTTTGGATTTATCTTGCGGGTGTAATGGGTGCGGAAAATTATGGTGAACTCAGTTTTTATATTTCGATTGCTGGAATTACAACGTCTTTATCATTCATTGGAGGTCCAATGGCGATAACCGTTTTAGTTGCAAAGAAAATAAAAATTGAATCAACCATACATCTATTTTCAATCTTAGGAAGTATTATTGCAGCAATTATTCTATATTTTGCATTCATCAATATTGGATTATCTATCTATGTGTTAGGTGCCGTAATCTACAATCTCGGTGCATCTGAATTATTAGGTAGAAAGTTCTACAAAAAATATTCACTCTATTTCATTATACAAAAAATATTATTTGTTCTACTTTCATTAATTCTATATTATGTTATAGGACCTGAAGGTGTTCTTGTAGCAATTGGTTTATCTTTTGCGCCATTTATGATTCCAATCTATACGTCTTTTAAAAATACCCCAATTAATTTCCAACTTTTAAAAACTAAATGGAGATTCATGGCTAATAATTTCTTTATTGATCTTAGTCAAGTCTTCAATGGCCAAATTGATAAATTAGTTATTGGACCTCTATTTGGATTTACAATTCTTGGAAATTACTATCTTGCAATACAAATTCTTAATCTATTGGCAGTAATGCCTGAAATTGTACAAAAATATACACTTCCAGAAGATTCAAGTCGAATTAATACAACTAAGATCAAACTTTTGACAATAGGTTTTTCTGTAATTCTAGCGCTAATTGGTGTTTTTATAGCTCCTGAAATAATTCCAATATTCTTTCCAGATTATGGTCAAGCACTAGAATTAATCCCTATAATTTCTATTTGCATTGTTCCAACCACAATCTCAACTCTATATGTCTCAAAATTTCTTGCTCATGAAAAAAGTGGCTATGTTGTTATCGTAAACATCATATCAATAATAATCCTAATCATTGGAATAATCTATCTTGGAGAAATATTTGGTGTTATTGGTTTGGCATATTCATTACTAATATCTGATACATCCAAAGCCTTGATATTTTTCTATCTCAACAGTATGAAGAAAAATCTATTAACCCCTAATAATTAATTCAAAATATATCTCACATGAATAATATGAATAGAGAAATTGATATATCTCTAAAAAAAATTAATTATATGAAATATTGTAAACTTTGCTTATTACCTGATACAAAACCTCAGTTGACATTTGATGAAAATAGTGTATGTAGTGCATGTATAAATAATAAACTTAAAGAAAATGTTAATTGGGGACATAAACGAACTGATTTTCAAAGGATTATTGAAAAATATAAAAATTCAGAAGGTTCTAACTATGATTGTATTATTCCAGTTAGTGGCGGACGTGATTCTACGTATCAAACATATGCAATGAAGGAAATGTTTGGCATGAACCCTCTAGCGGTTGCTTTCCATCCCCTTGATCAAACAGAAATTGGCAGAAAAAATCTTGATAATCTAAAAAAATTAAATGTTGATTGTATTGAATTCTCTACAAAACCTGAAACATACCTAAAATTAGCAAAATTTGGATTAACAGAACTAGGAGATTTTCAATGGCCTGAACACATAGGAATCTATACTGTTCCTGTGCAAATTGCAGTCAAGTACAATGTTCCTCTTATTGTTTGGGGTGAAAACCCACAATTGGAATATGGAATGCCGACTAACATCGATGAGGATACAATTCTTGATAGAGAATGGAATGAGAAAAATGGAGGTTATTTTCTAGATAAAATTAAACCAGCTGACATGATAAAATACGGTTTTGATAAACGTGATCTTTTACCATACATATATCCAACTGACGAAGAAATTAGAAAAGTTGGTGTAACTGGAATCTTTCTTGGCTCATACATAAAGTGGGATATTTTTAAACAATTAGAATTAGTGAAAGACTTAGGATTTACTGAAAATGTGGATCCAATTGAGGGCACATATCAAAAATTTGAAAATCTAGATGTATATTTCACAGTTTTTCATGATTATTTTAAATTTTTAAAGTTTGGATTTGGAAGGGCAACTGATCATGCTTCAATAGAAATTCGTTATGGCAGAATTACTCGTGAAAAGGGAATTGAATTAGTAAAAAATTATGAGGGGAAAATACCGAAAAAGTACTTGACAAAGTTTCTGGAATACGCTCAAATTGATGAAAAAGAATTTCATAAGATCTGCGATGATTTTACTAACAAAGAGATATTCCTTACTAATTCTGATGGTTCTATCAAAAAAGATGAGGAAAATAATCCAATTCTCAAAAACCCTATTGGTATGAATTAGTATTCACACTAATATGACATAATTTTTTGTTAAATTTACTGAAAAAACTTGTTAAAAAAAGATATTGTCATTGGTATGGGTGAAATTGGTTTACCTATATTCAAATTACTCTCAAAAAAAATACCTACTGATGGTTTTGATAAGGTTGAAAAATTAAATTCAAATAAATTTTCAAATATAAAACACATAGAATTTCTACATATTTGTATCCCATTTTCGAAAAATTTTGAAAAGTCCGTTATACAACTTTTCAAAAAATTTAATCCTGATGGAATTGTTATTCATAGTACTATTAGTCTAAATACTACAAAAAAATTACAAAAAAAACTCAACACACCGATCATCTATAGCGCAACACGCGGTGTTCATAAAAGAATGCTCAAAGATCTAAAACGATATTCAAAATTTTTTGCTGTATATGATTATGCACCTAATTCCAAATGGGCTTCTAGAACATTCAAAAATAAAATGAAAAAATGTGGAGTTAAAACTAAACAAATGTCTCAACCTATAACTCTAGAACTGGCAAAAGTTGTATGTGATACATCATACTATGGATGGCTGATTAACTTTGCACAAATTAGTAAAATAATTGCAGATAAAGAAAATGTTGACTATGATGAAATGTGGTCTTTTACCGACGAAATACAAAAATTTTTAAACAATAGACCAAAAATGTTTCCAGGTTTTATTGGTGGTCATTGCGTAATTCCAAATCTAGATCTAATAGACGATAAATCATTAAATCAAATCTCCTCAATCAACAATCTTTTCAAAAAGTTTCTTGATTCAAAATCTATCTAAGTCTTTTTTTTACAAAATCAATTGCATTAACTGGAGATGGATCAGTCTCTGATAAAACTGCAAAATAGATTGACGTATAATCTAATAAATAAATTAAATACACCAATTTTGAAATTATATTTCCTTGAACTGAATAAACTTCCTGAAAATCTATATTTTTGGTTCTAAAATATTCTTTAATAATTTCCCATCTTTCTTTAGTTTTAAGATAATCATCTGATCCTTGAAGTAAGATTGGTTTGAGATTATTCTTATTTTCCCATGTTGAAATTGAATTATGTGATGCTTCAATTACATCTTCAACACTTGCATGAATTTTTGCATTTTCCTGTAATGAATTTTTAAATCTAATTGCAGCAGCTCTCAAACCATCCGGATAATAGATTAATGGACTCGAATCAATCTTTTTTGCTAAATCTAATGCAAGATTATCTTCTATAAGATTACTCGAATTAATTCTTTTTTGTAATTGATCTAGCTTCTTTAGTGATTGCGATACCTCAGTTTTTTTTATTGGTAAAACATCTTCAAATATGTTAAGAATTGAATACAAGAATGTCACAAATGATGCTCTTGGTGAATGAATCATTGGAATGTCGTAATGTGTAATTGAATTTTTCATACACTTTTCTTTCATAACCCCTCCTGATGAAATGGCTACAAATTTTGCATCTGATTTTGATTTGTAATCTAATATTGATATTGTTTCTTTTGTATTGCCTGAAATGCTTGTGGCAATTACTAATGTTCTCTCATCCACCGTTTTTGGTAACAAATATCCTTTAACATTTGATACATGAATATCTTCTCGTGATAAAATTGCTGAAATCACATCTCCTATAGCACCAGAACCTCCCATTCCTGCTAACGCTACATGATCTATATCTTGTAAATGAATTTTTAAAAATTCTTTTTCAAAAGCATCTCTTGCATGAATGTGCCAATTATCATATGTTTGATACATTTTTTGGGGATCAAATTTTTGAATATCCTGAATGTTCATGATTCATCTAAAAAGTACATGTAATAAAACACTAAGTATGATAGCTATTCTATGTCTAAACAAATAATACAATCCTGATTTCTAAAAATCCTATGACATTAAAAACAATAGAATGGAAAGATAATTCTGTGATAATGATTGATCAAACCAAGTTACCAAATATCTTAGAATATGTAACATATACAGATTATAATCAAGTTGCTGATGCTATTCGTACTCTAGTTGTTAGAGGTGCACCTGCAATTGGCGTTTCTGGTGCATTTGGTCTTGCATTAGCTGCATTACAAAGTGACGCCACAGAAAAGGAGGGCTTGATTAATTATCTTGAAAATGCCAAAAAAATTCTATTTGAGACCAGGCCTACAGCTGTAAATCTTGCATGGGGATTAGATAAAATCATGGAAGTTGCTAATCAAACAACTACTGTTGATGAAATAAGAACGAATGTTGTAGAACATGCAAAAAAAATGGCAGAAGAGGACATACAAATCAATATGTCAATGGGAAAAAATGGTTCCGAACTATTTGATAACAATGACACTATAATGACTCATTGTAATGCAGGTGCTTTGGCAACTGTGGGTTATGGTACTGCATTGGGAGTTATTCGTGCAACAAAAGATAGTGGTAAGAATGTAAAAGTAATCGCAACTGAGACTAGACCTGTACAGCAAGGTTCAAGATTAACTGCATTTGAGTTAAAACATGATGGGATTAATGTTAGTTTGATTCCTGATACTGCAGTTGGTTATACTATGGCAAATGGTCTTGTAAACAAAGTTATTGTTGGTGCTGACAGAATACTTAGAACCGGTCATGTATTCAACAAAATTGGGACATATCAGGTTGCGACTATGGCAAAGCAGCATGATATTCCATTTTATGTTGCAGCTCCACTTTCTACGTTTGATATGAAAAGTAATCCTGAAGACGTAATAATTGAACAAAGAAAAGCATCTGAAGTTACTGGAATTGGAGATAAAAAAACTGCACCTGATGGAATTGACGTCATTAATCCTGCTTTTGATATGACTCCGCCTGAACTAATTTCTGGGATTATAACAGAGAATGGCATAGTAAAACCACCATTTGAGCAATCTATCAAAGAATTATTCCAAGCTAAAAAATAGAAAGTTTTTATTTATTCCATGATTTGTCAGCATATGAGCCAAGTTAGTACTGAACAAATCAAAAATTCACTTAAACAATGCATGGATCCAGAAGTTCCTCTAAGTATTGTAGATATGGGATTAATCTACGGAATTGATGTTACTGAAAACAATGATGTTAACATCAAAATGACAATGACTACCAAGGGATGCCCACTACATGATACTATGGTTGACGATGTTACTAGATATGCAAAAAAAGTTCCTGGTGTAAATAACGTTCAAGTTGACATAGTTTGGGATCCTCCATGGTCCATGGATAAGATGTCTGATGATGCTAAAGCAAAAATGAAGGGCTTTGGAAACCAATCTACACCTGCACCAATCAACTATGAAACATCGTTACCACAAGGAGTGGGCAAATTAGTGAAACAAGAAGATGGTTCTATGATGCTAGCTAATGAACATGAACAGGGATTTATGGTAAACCAAGCAATCATTGACTTTTGGAGATCATGTAATGGAGAAAGAAAGGTTACAGAATTAGTGGAGCTTTTTGCACAACAGACAGGACTCCAACGTTCACAAGTAGAAAAAGAGGTAATGCAGCTTTTAAAGCAACTGCATGAAGGAGGTCTGCTAGTTATTACAAATAAAAACGATGCACCGAATGTGGATTTTAAAAAATCTAACTAGATTTCATTAATTTCTAAAATAGTAGCTTGAACAGAATCCATTCTTATGATAGCTTTCTTATCTTTCCAACCTAGTGCAACATACCAATCTCCTGAATCATCATCGTACTTTGTTTCTAAACTTTGTATTTCATTTGCCTGCACCTTGAATTTTTTTGTAATTCCTGAAATAGCTAGTGAGATAGCCGATTCTTTTGTTTCAAGTCTTCTTTTCATAAGGCCTATTCCGGGACTCATAGAAGATCAAGGAAAGAATCTTCTAATATAGTTAAGTGAATGACAGGGTTTTTTTGAACTTGATTCGAAAGGGCCCGAAGGGATTCGAACCCTTGACCTGGTGGTCCGAAGCCACCCGCACTATCCAGGCTATGCAACGGGTCCAAACAATTAAGAATTTATCAGGTCTAAATAT
>Ga0310120_10002963_pt1 | contig 12224 bp, 11 predicted proteins | sample CB27_AW_983_MG_FD_203506 | JGI IMG/M metagenome (GOLD analysis project Ga0310120, IMG submission 203506) | Marine microbial communities from Western Arctic Ocean, Canada - CB27_AW_983 | ecosystem: Environmental > Aquatic > Marine > Oceanic | place: Canada: Western Arctic Ocean | collected... | reverse complement strand
TTATTATTGCCATCACAATCCGCGATCGATGCGCACCGACTGGATACGCATGGTCACTTATCACATATGCATCTGCCAACCAAGCGGCAGCATTTTCCTCAAAGTATTTGTTGACTGTATCGTCATCCATAGAGATCACATTTGTTTATAGACGTTCGGTTGAAGGATAGTTAAATATACTCAACATGCGAGTAACGCATTCCATTTCGCTTGCAGACACTTGGCCAAGTGGATACATAGGTGATGCTTGTAATGAACGGTCTTCAAGCCCGGCCAACAGCGCTGCAGTTTGTTCAGACGGACCAACACCAAGAAAAGCAGCAAGATCTTCTAGTACCCCATCTGGATTTCGCACCAATGCCTCATACTTTACTTCACGATATTGCTGAGATGGTGACATCCTTAATTCACGAATCTGATGTAGGCTTTGCTCTAATAAACTGCACCAGTAGCACAGCCCACGCGCAAAGTCCCCCATACCTAGAAAGAGCTGCGCTTTTTCCTCTGGAAGCCACCACGGAAGGTAGTACTTGCGTGATTGTTCAAAATGTTCATATGCTCTGAACACCTGATTATTTAGTGGATTTCTCAACTGCTCATCTGAAAACCACTGTTTCGCAGAGACTGCCATAGCCACATCTAAGCCGTTACGTACCACATGAATGATCTTGCAATTAGGAAAAGTATCAATCAGAAAAGAAAGGTAAGGCATAACTTCCGCCAAATTGCACAACAATATTGGTCTCTTCTCAAGCACATATCTCCGCACATCATCTCTGGAATGCAAATTCACTAACCGCGAGAATATTTCTTGGGCACTCTTAACCTCCCAGATGGAGCTAAGATCTGACGGCCGGAAATTTGCTGTGCGTAGCAGGACTATATCGTTAAATAACTCCTCAACAAATGACTGTAACAACATCGTAGCAACATCCGGATCTATCAATCCTTTACCCTGAATCACAGGCAGCATCATTGGAAACCAAGGTTCATCCACATGCTCAACGTTGTGCATAGAACCCAACAATCTTCCGAGCAAAGTTTTTCCGGAGCGCGACACCCCTGAAATAATGACAACATCAAAGTCCATATGCCGCCTTCCGACATACATCCTGTATTGATTAGAGGAAAGACCTACCACAAACGGGTGACCTCTTTGATTCGCCAGAAACGTGCTCACTAGGGCTTCGAACAGACGGCACTACGCGAATGTTCAAACTAGCGCCCAATCTATGCTAGCCATTCTCACTTCGTCCCATCGACAAGCATTGCATGCCCGTCCTTGTTGAAGATAACCCGATGCCAAACCTCCGATATCAGGCATTTTCTCTGCCCCTACTCGACTGTTTCAGGGTATCTTTGATTGAATTTGCCGACTTGATGAATATATGCTTCAAATGTAGAAACTCAAAAAAGGGCACTGATCACATTTGTTGATTGTCAATTTCGCTCATACACCAGTTCAAAGGCTTCGGCGGCTTCAAATCCCCCCTGACTACCGCGGAAGGCTGCCAGGGACCGAAGGGCTGTTTCGCATCTGGGAAAGGGAAATTCACCTATTTCGGATTCGTAAAGATTCATGACTTCAATTTTATCGTCCAAGTAGTTTGAGATATCTACAAATACGTTAGGACGGAAGGTTCTGTGCTCCGCGAAGTTATACTCCGTTTCAGAGACTGTTTCATACATCAACACTTTTTGGATGTGAGGACTGCGAAACCACTTATAAGTAGACTGCATGGCCTTAGCGACAAACTGATGGTCAGTGTGAACATCACAGGAAAATGGCATGTAAATAATTCCAGGCTCTACCTTGCTGTAAACATCTGTAAATTTTCCAATCAAGTCGGATATGGGCAGAGTATCTATTCGGGTGGTAGGTAAACCGAATTGAAGCACATCCTGAAATCCATATTTATCCGCAACAGTGTCTATTTCGCCTGCCCGCGTTTTCACTGTTTCTGCGCTCCAGCCAGTCTCCACACTGATTCCTGTAACTATTATCCAGTACAGCTCATTTCCCTCCTGCTTGTGCCTGTAAAGGGTCCCGCCGCAGCCAAGGGTTTCATCATCAGGATGAGGTGCAACCACAAGAATCTTCATGAATTAACTCCTCCGTTGTATTTCCTTAACACGCTGGGATTCTTTCAACAGAACCGAACTCTTCCGACCTTAGGAACAATCGCGTTTTTTCAGCCAACGGGCATTTTTCCCGTTTCAACATTTCTTTAGGATATTCCTCACCACATCCGTTGTCCCAAACCTAGATTTTTTCCCATACTTTTAGGAATAAGTACCCACAACGAATCCAGACTTTCAAAGCTTTTGGTGGCTGTAATTGAATAAATGGGTATTGCCAATGTCATTGCTTGTCGATCATGTGATCGAAATACGATTGAGGTAGGCTGGTTATGTAACCAGGTTCCTCATCTAATCCAATGTGATCATAAACGGCTTTAGTTAATCTCCAAGACCCGTTTTGTGTCTTCCAAACATGTGGTGACCTGAACTTATCAATTATTCTCCAAAACTCCATAGAATCTATGTCAAGATATTCCAAGAAAAAGTTGAAGTGTCTTGCAGGAAATTCTCCATCATAACGTCTGATAAGTGCAATTGCTTCATCTCTAGTGATATGTCCATCCCTCACTTCATGTGCTGCGTCCGATGTCGCACGACAAATGCCAAATTTGATGAAAGCAAGATAATAATGAAATCCATCAAGCAAGTCATCTATACTGGCATACTTTGAATAAGTCCCCTCACTACGACCCTCAGGATTAGCCTGAAAACCTGTGTGTTCTGCAGCGTAATAATAGTTTTCCTGGGGCGTCCATTTATGATAATAAGAGAACCAATGAAATTCTATGCCCCTATCTTCCATTTCATTTGGATCTGGAGGTCTATAGAATGTCAAATCACTCTCGTCGTAATCTTCCGCCGAGAAATAATCGGTTTCATTCAATCCATATTCGATCAAACCATCAATCGTCGCTCCCTTCCAGTACTGCTCTACCCACATGTCAAACGGCATCCCTCTCAGATTAAACACCCGAGGGTCTCCACTATATTCTGCCTCCCCATTCTCACCGAAAAACACCAAATTTATATCAAAAGCTTTGGCTATATGAAAGGCATAGCTCGTTTGCCCATAGGTAAACGGTTGCCATGCATCGCCAATTGCTTCAAAGGCTAGCCTAGCAAGCTTTTTATGGACTCTTCCATTCTGCCAAGCCATCAAGTTGTTGAACCCTCCTACATTAATGTAATTCCTGAAATTTTGATAGCCGATCTTTGTATATTCAAACGGAGCCCAAGTTATGGTAAGTGGATGCATGCCATAGTCATGCTTGAGCATGTGGGAGACTCGTGCACTGTCTTTTCCACCACTAGAAGGCACAACTACATCAAAAGACCCATTTGTTCTCCTATACTTGTCACAAAGTTCTACAAGTTCCCTTTCTCTTATATCCCAGTCTGTAGAATTCTTTTGGTCGACATATGTACATGCGCCACAAACCCCTTCATCACTAAATTGAATTCTTGGTCTTTGATTTGAAACTACACATTTATTACAGAAAACGATTTCTGTTGGGAGTTTTGAAATTTGTTTATCAATCATATTTATTGTCATTATTGTCACGATTTGACGATTACAGATTTTATATTGTTATAGATCTTAAGACCGGTTTCACCACTTTTTTCGGGATGAAATTGAGTTGCAAAAATATTGTCATATTGAATGGAAGAACAGTATTCTTGCTGACCGTATGTTGTGGTGGTTAAAGCTAAAGATTTATCTGATGGTTCAACGTAGTAAGAATGGACAAAATACATGAATTCTCCATCCCAGTTTTCGGAAAGCAGCGTGTCATTCCAATTAGCACTGTTCTGATTAATTTTGCTCCACCCTACTTGGGGAACGGGGTATTTGATGTTATGAACCCTCTTGAATTGCAACCTTTTCACAGTTCCCTTCATAATTCCCAACCCATTGTTTCCTCCAAATTCTTCGCTAGTTTCAAACAAAAGTTGTAAGCCCAAACAGATGCCTATAAAAGGTTTGCCAGTCTCAATAAATTTATGAATGGTCTGATCAAGTTTTGATTTAATTAAATGATTCATTGCTTCACCAAAAGCTCCAACACCTGGGAGGATGGCAACCTTCGCATCAAGGATTTGATTTTCATCTGATGTAATCAATGATGACAATCCCACCTTTCTGCACGCTGCTTGCACACTGTGCAGATTACTCATTTCATAATCAATTATTGCTACATCCATGGTCAGTTTAGCACCCGCAACGGAATTTCATTGGCTGCAAGTCGGCTCTTAATCTCTGTAATATTTTCACTGCCAAACACTTTGAATGAACTGTTTTTCTTCAAGAACTCGATATTTCCCTCATCCTCGAATCTGTCAAGCAGATTACCGTTCCGGTGAACGGATGCATAATGCAGCATGGACGCGATTGCCACTGCATCGGCCCCAGCATCATTTATTGCATCAATGATATGGGCAACATTCGCGGCACCGCCGTGGGCGATGACCGGGATATTAACGGCGTCGGATACCATTTGGATGAGATCCAAATCATATCCGTTTCCGGTACCTTCCTTGTCAATGGATGTCAACAGGATTTCACCGGCGCCACGTTCCTCCGCTTCCTTTACCCATGTCAAGACTTCCACACCCGTGTATTCACGGCCATTGTCGGTGTAGGCCAGGTATGAGTGATCCGGTTGCCTGATGGATTCCACTGCTAACACGATGGTGGACGAGCCGAAGGCCCTGCTGGCTTGGTGGATAAATGTCGGATTGCTGATAGCGGCGGTGTTAATGGAAACTTTGTCCGCACCAGCTCGCAGGGCGCTGTTGATATCATCCAAGGTGCGGATACCGCCGCCCACCGTGAGCGGAATAAAAATGTTTTCCGCCGTACGAGACACAATTTCCGTGAGGTTATTGCGCTGATAAAGGCTTGCTACTGTGTCCTGATAGATGAGTTCATCGGCTCCCTGTTCGTAATAGAGACGGGCAAAGTCCTCAGGCTTGCCCAAAACACGCAGCCCTTCGAGATGGATACCCTTGACCAGATTGGGACCCTTAATATCAAGACGGGGTATGATACGGATATATTTCAAGATATTACAGCTGAATCAAATCGTCAGGCCTGAAACTGGTTTCTGATTCTTTTCCCAAGATGTTGTCCCACTCCATGGGCGATATTCCCGTCCCCGGACGTTTGACGGTCAAATTATCCTCTGAAAAGCGGTCGCCTTTCTTGATAGGGTTTTTCGCCACGATGGATTTCCGGACAGTCGATATGTTTTTGATTTCACCAGTACTGAGATTTTTCTCTCCGCTCCCCATGGCCTTTTCGATGTTACGGATAGCTACCACCATAGCCTTCAGTTCTTCTGACTCCAGGCTAGCGCTATGGTCAGGGCCAGGCAAGGTGCGATCCAAAGTGAAATGCTTCTCAATCACACTAGCTCCAAGTGTAACAGCGGCAATGGGAATCTCAATTCCCAGCGTGTGATCGGAATAGCCAACTGCAACCCCTAGTTCATCCCGCATCGTGAGCATGACTTTCAGATTCACGTCCTTCATGGACGTAGGGTATTCAGTATTGCAGTGCAGAACAGTAATCCTGTCCCTTTCAGCACCTGCCTCCAAGAGCACGTTGAGGGCTGCCCGAACTTCATCCAGCAATGCCATACCGGTAGACATGATGACAGGCTTCCCCTTACGGCCTACGTGCCGTAGATAGGGAAGGTTGGTGATCTCACCAGACGGAATCTTGAATAGGGAAATATCCAGTTCGTCCAAGAGATCGATGCTCTTGTGGTCAAAGGCCGTGGACAGAAATCGAATACCTTTTTTCTTACAATGCCGGATTAACTCCTCATGAGTGTCCCTGTCCAGTTCCAGCTTCCTGAGCATCTCAAATTGGGATTCTCCTACATCGGTAAGATTTTTCTGGTATTCGGCCTTATCCGCTGAAACGGTCACCAGTTCTTCGGTCTTGAAAGTCTGGAATTTCACGAAATCAGCTCCGGCTTCCGCAGCAGCCTCGATCATTTTTCTAGCCGTATCGACCGAGCCGTTGTGATTGACGCCTGCTTCAGCAATGATGGTTGCGGCAGGTACTTTCAATTCTTGATGACCTGATTTGGAGCCATGTCATTCTTCAGAACAACCCCGGCTCCAACGATGCAATTGCTTCCAATCGAAAGACATTGTTTTGTGACCACACCACTGCCAATGAAACTTGCGTGGCCAACGGACACTTCGCCATTAATGATCGCACCCGTAGCAATATGACTGTGATCACCAATTTCGGCATCGTGATCTACAAGAGCTCGGTTGTTGATGATACAGTTTGTCCCGACCCTAGCATTAGCGTTAATGATTGCTCCGTGCATAACGATCGTGCCTGCCCCGATCTGCGCGTGCTTAGAGACATACGCTTTAGGTGATACAATTACAGGCAGCATGTAATCCATTTGCTGCAATGCTTGGAACAGCCTTACGCGAATTGCGACCGATTGGATCTGTCCAACCGCAATCAAAGCGTGGCTGTACTTCCCCCGTAGACTCTGGAGATCATCATCCGTGCCGAGGACCGGATATCCTAGGGTGCTCTGTATATTTGTTTCACTTTTCTCAATGAATCCTGCCACCGTGAACTTACCGCTCAACTCGATGACATCGACGCAGGCGACAGCATGACCGCCTGCGCCAAACAGAATTATCTCATCCACAATTTAAGAGGGAATGAAGTCGGTTCTTCCAACACTATCTATTTACCAGTCAGGTGAAGTCGAGAAAATATGGCCACCCTCAGAGCCTACTTTACGACCGGATAGTTCAATGGTTTTTACCATACCGTCCACCCGCCATCCACGACCAGGTTATGGCCTGTCACGTAGGCAGACAAATCACTGGCCAAGTATGCAACGGCTCCCTTAAAATCCTCCTCGCTGGCCATACGCCTCAAAGGAGTGCGCGCCACATACCGCTCACAGAAAGCTTGTGGCTGATTCCGCCATACTCCACCAGGTGTAATGGCATTTACACGTACGTCTGGAGCTAGGGCTGTTGCCAGCCAGCGCGTCAACTGTAGCAATCCGCCCTTGCTGGCTGCGTAAGCAGCAGGATTTCCCATAGCCACATTCTCATACAAACGCATGTCCGGTCCCACCATCCCATAAGTTGAGCTTATATTTATCACAGAGCCGTGGCCAGATGCTGTCAAAGCCCCAGTACACACCTGCACCAACACAAATGCCGCCGTCAGGTTTACCTCCAAAGCCAATCTCCACGTGTCAGAGCTTTGCTGCAGGAATGGGGTGATCCATCCCTCCAATTCCGATGTCCCTACCAGGGCAGCGCAGTTAACGAGAACATCCAGCCGTCCGAGAGAATCGAGGGTCTTTCCGGGTACCGACCGCACGGCTTCCTCATCTGCAAGATCAATGACCAGCGATAGCGTCTCCACCCCGTACGTAGTGTGAATTTGCCTAGCGACGTTCGTGGTTCCTTGCACTGCATCTAGGACAACAATTGATGCCCCTAACTCGGCCAACGCATTGCCCATCTCCACACCCATGTGTCCTGCGCCCCCAGTGATCAAAACCACACGCCCCTGCAAATCCATCAACTCTTTCAGAGATCTCACGGCAGCCGTCCCAACATAAACTCTGCAAACTTGAAATCCAGTTCAGTATCAATGTCCAAGGCACCTTCTGCCGGCACAACAACAGCTTTGACCTTGCCCTCAAACATGGAGGTAGCGTTCAAAACGAAGAGAGGTCGTGCTGCGTATGCGACCGTAGTGACATCGTACACGGGAGGCGCGTCCTGTCGACGATGGACGGGTCGTTCCGGCAACATGACTAACCGAGCATCATCCCCTTCTACCAACGTCACCATGTTGAAGTACGGGTTCCGTTCCGCGGGCTTCACAGTAATCACTATATCCGCATCGCTCTCTAACAGCATCTGGATGCAGGCATCGACGTTCTCAACAGACCGCAGAGGCGCAGTCGGTGGAATACTGACAAATACATCAATGTTGGGTATGCCTTTGACTGACTCCAGTGACCGAATCGCATGCTGCCAGGTTAACCATTCAGGTGAATCGTCGCGGGCCAACTCTTCTGGCCGCATGAATGGCACTTCGGCACCATACCGTTGAGATACTTCAGCTATTTCTATGTCATCCGTTGAAACAATTACACGATCAATCCACTCGCTCTCGAGCGCTGTTTCAATGGCATGCGCTATCAGGGGCTTACCTGCCAGGGGACGAACATTCTTTCGTGGCACGCCCTTAGAGCCACCACGGGCTGCTATAACTGCAATCACATGCTCTGTATGAATCAAGGATAAACTATCGCTTCCTCACGATGACTGCTCGAAGCTCGACGAGCTGCATCACATATTGCCAGAGACTTCACACCTTCCTTACAGGTGGTGAGGCGATCGTCCGCCTGGCCAAGGCACGCATCAACAAAAGCTATATCTTGTTCTAGCAGCATTTCATCCATCGTCTGTGAAAAGTTGACAACTCTAGTAGCTGCATCTGCAAGCGACAATTCTACGGTCCCATCAACGCCATTCCATTCCAAAATGCCGGTCTCTCCCGCCGCACGCAATCGGCGCCGCGTTGGCCTTGAAAGGTAGTCTAAGCATATGGAAACGAAGTGTCCTTGTGGACTTTCCCACACCAGTTCAACAATTTCATCGGCATCAATACGCAGACGACCAAGATTTTGAACATGCCCCTGAACCGATCGAGGCCATCCAAATATCCATCCCGCATAATCAATCTCGTGAATCAGGTCTCGTAGCACACCACCTTCATCCGATCGCGCCGAGTAACTGTCACGATAGGAACGATCTGGGCGCCAGTCAGGTAGGAAGGACTGTGCTTCTATCCGTACCGAGTGCAATGCACCAACCTGACTTATCAAATTGCGAAATTTGTTAAGGGAGATCGAAAAGCGCAGCACACAACCCACGTACGCTTTGCGCCTATCCAATTCAGATCGGGTGAAAATCCGCTGAGCTTCGACCGCATTGGCTGCCAGCGGTTTCTCTATTAGAACATCCATACCCATCTGCATGGCACGCTGCGCATCTTCAAGATGTCTAGCAGTGTCGGTAGCAATCACAGCCATCCCGCCCCCCCATTCAGCCGCTGCCTCTAAGTCCGGCAAAGCATAGAACCCCATATCCCGTAGAGCATGGATACGTTCAGAGCGCATGGGTACAGCACATACTTGTATACCTTCGACACTTTGCAGAACTTTGATGTGCCTAGAACCTATCGATCCTGTCCCCACTACTACAACCTTAACCTCACCTCGATCTGGATGAAACGCAATACCAGCATCCTTTTCGGATTTTTGGCGCAACATCACACTCTCTGGGCAATTACGCTTTCAGTCCCCCAGCGAGCTGTGTAGTTTGCTGTCGCCTTATCCAGAGCTCCCTTCCGAGGAAAACCTGCATCATAAGCATCAATATAGTGGTGCAAGAATTCACATATCCGGTTTCTAGCCATCCCATCCCTCCAAGGATCAATCCCTGAAAAAATGTGGGCATGATTTCCCACGTTGTGTGGGTTCGGAGAACCATCCTTCAATACGCGGATACTCTCAAGGAGGTCGGGTAATTCTTCGAATACTAGTCTAGCATTGTCATTATTATGCAACTGCTCGCAGAAGACACCAGTAGGAGACCAGTACACAACAGGAATACCAAACAGGGCCGCTTCAATCCCGGCCGCAGCCATGCCAAAAGCGACTGCAGCGTCCGCTTCAGCCGCTGCTTCACACGGCATGGCGCGCGGTAATATCCTGCATCTACCAGTCGCGAGCGCTGGCTCAATTTCAGGAAAAAGTGACACAAACTTGTCTATTGGAAACCCCAATTTCTTTGGCTTGAACACAAAACCCAAATCACGTTCTGTAAGAAGAAACTGAGCCATCCCTGCATAAAATTCCCTCATATGCACATAGCTATGGTGAGATGTTTCATTGAAATTGCTATCGAAGATAGCTAGTATGAATCTTGCCCCATTTTCCTGTAGACCACTACGTACATCCCTGTTTCCCCTGCGCACGGCATCGAAAGCGTAGTCAAATATATAACCAACGCTAACGCAATACATGCTGTTGTTAGTCAATGATAAATTGCTACAATGAGATGAAGGTCCCCAAGGGAAATAGACATGATAATCACGCGCATGTCGGTAAAGGGAAAAGCTATAGAATGAATAAGTTGAGCTCACGTTTATACCACCTGCCAGATGTATTCCCAAGCTCTGCGCAACATGCAAATTTCCAACATCCCCAGTATGGCAAATGTTGACAAGGGCATTGTGACAATGAAAGAAACATTTCCAATAGAATATATCTTGGATCATGCGCAACATGTGGGCAAACATCCAGATGCGGACACTAAGGGACAGCCTAGAGCCAGAGGATAAAGCGCGCCAAACCAATGCAGGCAAAGCCTTGAGCAAATCCAGAGACAGGCTAGGTGGAGGGAGCCATACATTTTGACTATTGTTATCAGTAGCCAACTTTGAGCGAATCACCGACCTAAAACCCCTCGAAGCAATAAAGCTCTCAGCGTCACTGGTTAGTTTATGGTCTGGGCGATCAAAATAGATTAGCACACGCTCAGGTGGAATGTAGTCCGCTATCCACCAGAAAATATCGTTCCGCTTTTCGAGGGACTCAATTCCCCAACAACTCTCAACTGCAATTACGCCATGTTCGCATGGAGTCCCACCGCCGACATATACTGTTCTAGACCGTAATACGCCCCACAGGGATGTAAAATTTGAGCGCGCAAATCGTATCATTTCACGCAGGGTCGCGAGTATCTGGACGCACCAACCCAATGACCCTCCGTATTGTCTCACCTCAACATGCTCATACTGTCCCAAGTTGGCAAGAATGCGTCGAAGGAAACCTATATCGGATAAAAATAGAAGATGTCTCTGTATAGTGTTGTTACGCTCAACTACTTGGCACTGATAATAATCCACCACAATGACACATTGCGCGCAAAGATGAGTTCGATCATATAAGCAATTCCCGAAGTATTTCTTTACCCAGGAAGCAGGGAGTTCGCGCAAGGATGATGCAGCGAGATATGCAGAGCAATTGAATACCTGACTGATGATTGTTTCAATGATGCTCGCCGTCAACTCCTCTATAGAATAGCGTAGACTTCTACCCTGTCCATCTTTCATGACACCTAAATCCCAATGCGCCTTTCCTAGTTCACACTGCAAGCGTAGCAATCGCCGATTCAACATCAACAACATTAACCCAGTGTTCGTGGCTGAAAAATACCTGACCTCCGTACATCTATATAGTGCAGGATTGATAATAAGGTTTAACGCTGCAATCAGTGTGAGTCTGTCAATCCAAATTACCATAGCAAGCCAAAAAGGGGGGGCACTGGCGACCAGGCGGTCACAGTAACCTTCAACGCGTGGTAGTCTTCCTCAATCTAGATTGAACGGCTATCTCGCTGTCGTACACTCGCTTGACTCCATCACCCATGGCAGCTTCGATCATGCGAACATCCCTAACCAGGCGGATCATCCCATCAAGTTCCACCGATGCAGCTTGATCGCTTCCCCACGATGTTCTGTCAAGCGTAATATGGCGTTCCAGAAAACAAGCGCCAAGCGCAACAGCTGCAAACGACACTTGTAATCCCATTTCATGACCTGAATATCCTATAGGACCACCAAACTCACGCTCAAGAGTATGCATCATTTTTAGATTAATCTCTTCGGGAGGGCAAGGATAGGTACTAGTACTATGAGCTATCAATAAAAGCTCTGGAGAGCAATGCGATACGGCACGTCGAATCTCTTCCATCGTTGACATACCGGTCGAAAGTATCACAGGCCGTTTCATTGATACAACATGTCGCAGCAAATCATCATCTGTCAACGTAGCTGAAGCGATCTTGTAACATGGAGGACTAAATTCTTCAATAAAATCAACCGATGAAATATCCCAACACGAGGCAAACCATAGGATCCCCTTCTCACGGCAATATTCATCAATCTCCAAATACTCATCATGTCCAAACTCTACGCGATGACGATACTCCAAATAAGTCATCTCACCCCAAGGGGTGTCGCGTAGAACATCCCGTTGGCTGGCAGGAACACATACCTCTGG
>Ga0310120_10002962_pt1 | contig 12227 bp, 8 predicted proteins | sample CB27_AW_983_MG_FD_203506 | JGI IMG/M metagenome (GOLD analysis project Ga0310120, IMG submission 203506) | Marine microbial communities from Western Arctic Ocean, Canada - CB27_AW_983 | ecosystem: Environmental > Aquatic > Marine > Oceanic | place: Canada: Western Arctic Ocean | collected... | reverse complement strand
GCCTACGGCGGCGGTGAGTACGGCGACTACGGCGGCGGTGAGTACGGCGACTACGGCGGCGGTGAGTACGGCGACTACGGCGGCGGTGAGTACGGCGACTATGGCGGCGGTGATTTGCCTCCTGAAATCCAGGCCCTTCAAGCACAGGTGGATGCCGGCATCCTGACCGAGGCCGAAGCCTATGCTCAGGCGGATGCTATGGGCTACGACACATCAGGAGACGATTTAGACACCGAGGACGAGGACGCAGACTGGGATGGGGACGATGACGGTGATACAGTCACCGACTTCGACGACGAGGATGACGACGCCAGCATCGGCTGAGGAAATCACCCTGCCCATCTAACGCAAAACGCCCCTTCTTTTCGATGGGGCGTTTTGATTTGATTATTTTGCGTTGACGCCCGGGCCAGCCTATAAGCCGCGTTCTGTGATCCCGACAGCGCAACAGTTTACACGCCTAAGCGCTTCGTCCCGGCACCGCCGAAAACGGCGACCATCTATCTAGGGCGAACATCACTGCCCGCCTCATGCAACCTACCCGGAACTCAAATGCGGCGGGCCGCCACATCGCTCCTGCTTAGCCTTGCTCCACGTGGGGGATACCAGGCCGCGCACATTGCTGCGCGCGCCGGTGTGCTCTTACCACACCTTTTCACCCTCACCCGCTATTTCCGCGGGCAATCTCCTTCTCTGTGGCCCTCTTCCCTCGGTCACCCGAACCGGACGTTATCCGGCACGTTGCCCTACGGAGCGCGGACTTTCCTCGGGCGCACTTGACGCGCCCGCGGCCACCCGGCCGACCCTTGCGTCACATCAATCTTATCGGCTTCCGACCGATATGGCAAGCCTACGCAAAATCACTCACCCTCGTCGTCAGTAGCCCAAACGACCTTAGCGCCCTCTGGCAGTTCAGTCCCGGGCCCAAACTGGAAGACCGAACCCCAAGGCTGATAAGTAGTTCGCACCACGTCCTCCAGTATTACATCTCCATCCCGCTCCACCACCCGTGTCACTGCCACCTTCGCACCCTCATTTTCCCAATCCACTTGCTTAATCTCACCAGGTTCCAACTCGAGGTTCTCCTCATACACCGTTTCCTTCGCTTCCTCAAGATCAGATACCTCCGCTTCGGACACCATAACAGTACGCCCGTCATCCGCACTGTAAAAACGGAAGGATAGCGAATTCTCCTTTTCGTCAAACTCCGATTCAATTAGCAGCCAAGCATCCCGATCGTTTTGGAAGCGAAAGTCGGCCACAGGTGAGAACACGGTCGCGTCGAGGCCAGGCCCAGGACTGCCGGGACCCTGTTCGTAATAGCCAACCCGGTAAGCGTGCGGGTTGCGTTCCACAATCGGGTAACCGCCATAAAACGCACTGCGAAACGCCGTGGTACTCACCTGACATATACCGCCACCCACTCCTTGAATCGTCCGCCCGCCATAAATAATCCACGCTTCTGCGAAGCCGGTATCAAGATTAACACTGCCAAGGTTAGAGTTGAAGGAGAACTCAGACCATGGCGGCACCATCACACCGTGCATAGTTTCTGCGCCCGCGCGAACATTTTGCAACCGCGCCTCTCCCGACCCGCGAAAAAAGGTTTTCGCCTGTGAAACCATCCCCGTAATTCCCAGTTCTTCCGCAAGCGCATCATCGCCTATCTCCGGATCCACAGCCTCAAAGCGAAAATACACATTGTGTTCCCCGACTTCGAGGGCCGCATTTACCATCCGCAAAGTCTCTTGCACATTCAGCGCCCGACCCACCACCGCGGGCCGCATCAGCTCCAACTCATTTGTCTCATCATAAAAAGAGAAGCCCGCGTTCTCTGGATCCACGGCTAATTGCTCACCAGCGTATTGCAAAAATTCGATAAGCCGCTGTTGGTCGAGACCAATGCTGTATTCAATTGGATCACTTCCATTTTCGACCGGCAGAAAGGTGAGCATGTCACCGAGAGCGTGTTGATCAACAACCCACGCTGGCCCATCGCCCTCGAGGGGATATTCCACCATAAGCACCAGCGGAGCATCCATTATGCTCTGTCCAATAACGCGCTGCTCGTCAGCATTAACCACCATCGGAATAAATTCATCTATCACCAGCGGAATGTCGGCCTCGGAGAAGTCACCCAGCGGCTTTAGCAATTCTTCGACCGTTGCTTGCACATCCACCGTGCGTCCCTTATGCCCGTCCTGGACAGTGAGCACCGAACCTATTACCGAAAGGGCTGCATCTCCAGGAGTGACGTTAACTTTCGCCGCAATACTCTTCACAAGCTCTTCCGCCATGAGCATGTCAAACACAATGAACGGAGCAATCCCCACTCCTTGGTAAAAAGCCGACCACTGTTCCACAAGGTCTGGCCACAGTTCACCGGTGTGACCGACCCTGAAAGCCTGATCAACACCATCCCGGATTCTCACCGACATGCCAACCTGAGCCGGTGTCACAGCCCACACCTGACCTCCATCCCGAAAGATCACTGCCTCCTGCTGCAGAAAAGACGCTTGTCGGCTTAGGCGCTCATTTGCTTCTATACGCGTCGTACCACCAAGTTCAACGCCCCACACGGAAACTCCAGGATAAATCTTGTCAAAGTGTTCAACCTGGAACATACCTAGCGCCACCATTGCAATTCCGGCAAGCAAAAAAACACCGCCTAGTCCACACCCTGTAATTTTGAGGATCTCCCTCATTCAGCACCTCCACCGTAAAGTATCCACATAATGAGTAGGCTCGTCCATGCACCCTACGCAACTTTACAGTAATAACAGATTAGCACGTTTTCGTCATTTTATTCCTCATGCAATGAGCCTTCTTCGTGCATAGGATTTCGATTGCCTTCCGCCAGTAACGTTACTCGTGGCGAATACAATAATTGAAACAATTCAGTCAACATACTATTATATTTACTCATTGGAATTCGGACGAGTATTTCTGAGCCATTTGTATAAAATATATCACTAGCAGAACATTGTTACCCATGCGGTTGATATGTCAGATATATTGCACCACCGGGTGAAGCCAACGCTCCCACATACCACACTGATCATAGTGTCAAACAAATCAAACCGCCATCCCTAGACCATGGGACCGACATACAGCAACAGCCACAATATTCTTTACTTAACATATACTCAGCCAATGCGCTCCACTAATCTTCATCACATAAGGCACGATTCTTGTACGCCATCATTGTAATTGCCATGACTCCCCCGCTTACTTACCAACCACTATCCATACAGTGACAACCGCATATCGCCATCAAGGGTAGCAATTCGCATGCCGTATAATGACCTAGCCGGAACGACACTATTGCGTAGTGGCCAAAAGATTCGCCTCGAAAAAGAGCCGGAGGTGTTCACAGCCCTCGCGCCAACCCGTGCCGAGCGCCTCCGCCTAGAACAAACGAGAGGGGTCCGCCAGGTAAAACGCGTGGCCGGGCACGTGTTCAGAGCCGATGTCCACTCCCAGCAGCGCGACGAGGCCATGGCACGCTTTCGCTCCGTTCCCCACACCGTGTGTCACCACGCATACAAGCCAATCGGAGCCAGCGCCACCCGCTATTATCTTTCGGATCAAATCATCGCCCGTTTTCGGGCAGATTCAACACCATCAGAAATTCAGGGTATCTGCACTGCCGCCGGCATACGCCCACTACGTGAATTACCAGGAGCAACCAACACTTTCGTGCTCCAGGTTTCTGATAGCGCCGGCAAGAACCCCTTAAAAGTAGTTAATATATTAGCGAGGAATGAAGCTGTAGATTACGCCGAGCCAGATTTAATTGACCGAGTCACAGGTGCGATCATCCCCCAGGACCCAGGTTTCCAACTGCAGTGGCATTTACGCAGTTGGGATGCCGAAAATTCTATCTCTGGCGCCGACGTCTCCATTATAGGCGCGTGGGAGCATACTCGAGGCAGCCGCGATGTCGTGGTGGCTGTTATCGATGATGGTTTCGAGCTTTCTCATCCAGACTTCACTGGCCAAGGAAAAATAGTCCATCCGCTTGATTATGTAGAAGGTGATACCGACCCGAGTCCCAACCGCATGCTCGGTGACTATCACGGTACCCCATGCGCAGGTGTGGCCATCGCCGAACAGAACGGTTTGGGCATAGTCGGATCGGCTCCAGGATGCGCCTTCATGCCAGTTCGCATCCCTTTCCGACAGCGTGACAGCGATTGGTGGGACGTTTTCCACGAAGTTAGTCAACACGCCAACGTCATATCCTGCAGCTGGGGGCCACCCCCGGTCTTGGCTCCACTCTCCACCGCGCTCTACGACAAATTTCACCAGATCTCTATGAGCGGCGGCCCACGCGGGAAAGGCAGTCTCCTTATTATTGCGGCCCACAATTACAATGCCCCGCTTGATGACGCTAACGAATCCGGTTTCCATTGGCGCAACCTGGCAGACCCACCAGGTGAATACCGCCTGACCACCGAACCCATCCTGAATGGCATGGCTGCGCATCCGGACGTAATAGCGATCTCTGCATCCACCAGTCTTGCACGCAAGGCCATTTACAGCAACTGGGGTGCAGAAATATCACTGTGCGCACCTAGCAGCAACGGTCATCCCCTAGACCCCACGCATCCCGCTCCCGGGCTCGGTATTTGGACCACAGACAACGAACTCGAAACACCGGGGTACAAAGCCGGAAGCCAGTTCACAGGCAGCTTCGGTGGAACCTCGAGCGCCGCCCCCCTTGTGGCCGGAGTAGCAGCGTTAGTGCTGTCCGCCAATCCTGATCTAAGTGGTCTTCAGGTTCGAAGCCTACTCGAAGAGACCGCCGACAAAATAGAGGATCAACAACCCGACCCAATGCTCGGAATGCGGAAAGGCCACTACGATGAGCATGGCCACTCCGAATGGTTCGGATACGGAAAGATAAATGCCGCCCGTGCAGTAGGCCTCGCACCGGAGATACAATCCTCAGCCCCGACCGCTCGGCGCGGCCTCCCCCGCATCCAGTACGAGCGCGTATATGTGCTACTCCCGCAGGATTCTGGTCCGGAATGGTTACAGGCTATATTAAGCAGCAGACAGTGGACAAAACACCTATGGACAGTCGGATACTCCGCCGACGATTCCGGTATAGGGGATCTGCAGCACCGCGTCGTACTGGCCGTCAAACCCGAAAGCTGGGATGGCGACCTGGCATCTTGGTATCGCCATAATTATCCTGGAGTGTACTACCTCCCAATCTCTTCTCCTTCGCCGGATGACCTCTCTGCATATATGGCCAGCAGCCTAGAAGCAGACTTTACCACGCTGCTCACCCAAGCCACAGGGTCTGTATCACAAAATACCCTCCCCCACGATGGATCTCGAGGATACCCTCGTACCCAGTACGAACGCACCTACTTACTCATGCCGCAGAACACGCGCAGTGCATACATACAGGCAGTCATTAATAGCGGTATAATGAACCGCCACCGCTGGACAATCGGATTCTCCGCCGACGACGCCGGTATAGGAGATCTCGACAGCCGGACAATAATAGCGCTCAATCCAGACGAATGGGGCAGCGACCTCCTTGAATGGTACGCTACACACTATTCAGGTGCGAACTACGATCCGATTCGCGTCACAACACCAGGACAATTGCACGAAAACCTCTCCATACGCTAACTTTCATCGCTAATCGCGCCAATTGCGATGATATAATCCCGGACTACCTAAGAGGCATCCCAATATGCTCGATCTCATCTCCAGATTAACCGACAGCAACAAAACCATCCAGACGCTCATGGAGCGTCTTTGACCTCCCAGAGAAGAAGGTCAAACTCGCCGCTTTAGAAAAAGAGTCCGCCGCACCGGATTTGTGGGACAACCCCGAACAAGCCCGGTACGTTATGCAACGCGTCACTGCCCTGAGCGAAAACATTGAACTCTGGGAGTCCATTACACACCGCATCACCGATGCGCTCGAACTCGCACAGATGCAGGATGAATCTCTCCGTACGGAGCTCCAATCCGAAGTCAAAGAGATCGAAACCTTGACCAAACAGATGGACATCGCAGCGATGCTCTCGGGTGAGCACGCTAGCGGTAACGCTATACTCAGCCTATACGCTGGCGCCGGCGGAGTGGACTCGCAGGATTTCGTCTCAATGTTGTTGCGTATGTACCTCCGCTGGGCTGAGCGGCGCGGATTTGGAACCCAAATCATTGACCAGTCTTCCGGAGAGGAAGCAGGAATCAAAAGCGTCACCGTCACCGTTGCGGGCAAATTCGCATATGCCTATCTGCGCGCAGAAGGAGGCGTGCACCGTCTGGTTCGCATCTCGCCTTTTGACTCGGCAAACCGTCGCCATACCTCCTTCGTAATGGTAGAAGCACTCCCCGAAATCGATGACCTAGCAGAAATAACAATAAACCAGAAAGATTTACAAATCGATACCTTTCGGGCACAGGGCGCCGGCGGCCAACACATGCAGAAAAACGACACTGCAGTCCGCATCACACACATACCTAGCAAAATAGTTGTACAATGCCAGAATCAACGCTCACAGAACCAGAACCGAGAAAACGCCATGAAAGTGCTCCGGGCAAAGTTATATGAAATGCAGCAAATGGAACGCGAAAAGGAGCTCGAGGATTTACGCGGCGACTACGTGAAAGCGGAATGGGGCAGCCAGATCCGGTCCTACGTCCTGCACCCCTATCAATTGGTTAAAGACCACCGCACGCAACACGAAATCGGAAACGCTCAGGCTGTCCTAGATGGAGAATTGGATGAGTTGATGGAAACTTATCTAAGAACCAACGGTTAGACTTTTACCGCGCCAACCATATCCATGTTGAGCAACTATCACGGCCACATTAACCATTCCAGACCAGATGCCTCCTGCTAGTCCTGCTCCTGCACTTCCTTCTCGGCCGCCCTCGCCGGGACTCTGGCCTGCTGTCGCTTATAGGCCAGACCTTCCACACTGGTACCGATATCTTCCAGCACGCTCTCCATCTCGCGGCCCTCGTCCTGCGCAAGCTGCAGACTGTTCTTACCCAACAGTGCCAGCACTTCTGCGCTAGACAGATCTTTCTTTTTCAAAAGTGCTTCGATTAGGGCTTCAACCTCGTCAGCGTGTTCGACAAGCATCTTTTCAACATGCTCCTCCAAAGCGGTCCACATCTTCTCCACCCGATCGTCAGAGAAGTGGAGCTCACCTATATCGCGGTGCAGCTCTGATACGGGTGGGCCAAAATAACCGTGCACGGCCAGTTCCCGAAACTGGAACCGAGCGGTGTTGTAATCCCCCCTCGCTCCAATCCAGAATTCGCCCATAAAAACCTTCACCGCAATGTGGCCGGCAAGCGCAACCATGATGTCGGCAACGACGCGCCTTAACGGCTGTCCGTACATTTCGACCGTATCCACCGGCAACATGTAGCCAAGTATGCCGCTCGAGCGACGGATGATGCTCACACGCGAGATGCGCTGGTCGGGCATAACGTAATGTTGAATCACCGCATGGCCCGCCTCGTGATATGCCACTTGACGTAGCTGCACGGGATCCATATCCTCGATGGGATTGGCCATACCAACCAGTTGCTCCTGAATAGCCTGGTCAATGTCATCCTGTTTAACATAGTCACGGTTATCAAACAGCGCGCGCCGAACGGAATCCTTCGTGATGGCCGACATCACCTGAGCCGGGGTAGCGCGCGGCGTGTCAGCCACAATTGCGTCCACGTCGACGTCTTCCGCATCGTGCTTAACCTTGGAAAGATAGCCCATGACAATTGCTTTGCGGCCAACGCGGTCCGGGCGCTCCACTTTGATCACCTGATCGAATCTTCCCGGGCGCAGCAATGCCGGGTCGAGCACATCGGGCCGGTTGGTAGAACCCATAAAGAGTACGTGCCAGTTACGCAGGGGGGTTGGTTTGCCAAGCAATTTATATAGCTTAGCCTTGAACTTGTCACCACGGCTCTCTTCAGCGATACCGTCCATCTCATAGAGCAGCCGCGTGAGCGCACCGTTCATCATCCCTCCACCCATCATCCCTCCACCCATCATGCCGCCCGACATCTGACCACCACCGCCCATTACGCCGCCACGGCTCATGGCAACAGCATCAATCTCATCAATGTAAGCGATACACGCACCGTATTCACGCGCGAGCTTGCGCGCCTTTTTCACGAAGGTCATCATTTTCAGGGTGTCCATGCCCCAAAACATTCCGCGAAATCCTGACCCCTCTACCGACATAAATGCTATTCCTGCCTCTCCTGCCATTGCTTTAGCCAGTAAAGTTTTGCCGGTACCAGGCTCACCGAAGAGCATGAGGCCATTGATATATTGCCCGCCCATTTCGACAAACTTGTCGCGGTCCCCGAGTAGACTTATCCATTGTTTGACCAACCTCAATAATGCAGGTTGGCCCCAGTAATCGTCAAAGGTCACCTGTTTCTCGTCGCCTGGCCTAACTACTACTGTTCGGGTCCGGCTGATGAACCAGAACAACGCACCAAATTGAACTATCATAAACAGCACCGCGAAAAGCATTCGGCCGATAAATTGCAGCGCCAGCAACGCAAGATTCAAGGCAGCGGGATCCCTGGATGTCCATACCACCAAGATCGCCGCAAGAACCACGAACCAGTAACGGCGCACCGCGTTCACTAGGATCTCCAAGATTTGCTTACGGCGAGTGACTAACACTCTTACCGGCCGAGACAAGAACTGCTCGCCCGCAGACTGAGATTGAACACTGGCGTCGCTTGTTTCAGAGCCGTGAAGCGACTCCACCGATTCGTCTTCATTACGCATTGATATTCCCCGACTTATTTTCCCGCACAGCGTTTACGGACAACCCCGAAGCTCTATTCTGGACAGCGCTAAATATTTTATTATACTACGTGAACCTGCCCTTCCCTCGATAACCCTCCAGAAAGTATTTCAGTCATAGCGAATTTAAGATTCCGGTCACCTTTCTGCTGGACATCCGCCTATTTGCACACCTATCTCTTGAATTTAATTACTGATTATAACATCGACGTCCCGTGAACTTAGAATTCTCAAGCTTTGTCACGCTTCAGGTTAGGAGAGTGAGCCGCAGCGGTCCCCATAATTGCCGTCCTCACCCCTTCATTACTCACAGGGAAGCACAACGCATTTCCTGGTAACAATTTTCACTCAGGAGTAGGGTAAGCGGCGGTAATCCCTCCGTCCACGATAAACCCGGACCCGGTAATGTAGGAGGTGTCCTCGCTAGCCAAAAAGAGGGGTGCCTGTGCCATTTCATGTGCCTCGCCGAATTCGCCGATCGGTATATTAACCAACCTGCACCGTTTGGTTTTTTGTATTAAGGAATTTCATCAAAAGTCAGTGTGCAGGAGTCTGGCGCGCTGAACATTTACGCGGATGTTCCCGCGCGGGAGCCAGAGCCAGCTCAAGGCGACCAGTCCGCCCTTGCTACCAGTGCAGGCGATATGGGGCGTTGCATTACCGATCAAACCAACGAAAGATGCGGTATTAATAATGGTCCGCCGCTAGCACCCCGCAATGTCGGGGTGCCGTATTTGCATTTGAGGAATACGCCCTTAAGGTTAGACGCCAGCGTCAGGTCCCACACGTCTTCCTCGGTGACCATTGCATTATCGCCCCACTGTCCATGATCCCGGCATTGTTGAAAAGAATATCCAGACTGCCAAAGGTCTCCTCCGCCTCGCGGATCATGGCTTCCCAGTCGGATGCGCTCGACACATCCGCGCGCTGATAAACCACCTCTCCTCCCGCGTCCCTGATAGACCGAACGGTTTTGACACATTCTTCGTCGTTGATATCGACCACCACCACCTTGGCATCTTCCGATGCGAACAATGTTGCAGTCTCAAAACAATGTCGCTGGCAGCACCCGTGACAAGAGCTACTTTGTGAGCAAGGTTTTCGTCCTATTCCTTTATTTATTGCTTGTGTATACCGCAGAGTGCCTTCACCATTCTAACAGTGAAGTTTAAACCAGGCCCATGATCAGGCAATGCTGGCGATGCCGGCCAGACCTTTGCGCCGAGGTCGCATCAAGCTCTGGCTTTGCCCCTAAAAGCCGTGGCCTCACATATCACCCGAGCAATTCTACTAGCCCTTCATCCCCACAATATATCTGAACTCTCCAGCATTATGCAATGGTTACCAGCCCGATATATATACACCCTGTGAGCCGGGTTGCCGCCCATCCTGCTATAACAAAAGTATATCAGGGAATATGTATCAAAGTCGCCTCCTCGGCCGCCCATAGTGAAATAATGGGGCAATTTGGCACTCTTGCGTTGGCCTCCACACTGTCATCCATATTGTGGTACACTCACGGCAAGTTCCCTTAATGAGAATGTCCCTCATCGCGGCAGCGTACTCCCCTGAGACCGATTGTGTCTGATCCAGCCAGCAAGACCACTCGGCTGAGCTCGTTCACCCATTGGAGCAGGCAGGCTTTTCAGTTCATCTTAGGCCCAATGGCCCAATTTCTAGTGCGCACTGGAATCCATCCAAATGTACTCACGTTCAGCGGACTCCTCGGCAACTCCATCGGCGCAATCCTCCTGGCGCAAGGCAATTTCATTTGGGGCGGAATTTTGATCCTGTTGATGGGGCCAATTGACGCACTCGACGGAGCAACAGCGCGCGCGCGAGGGGAACTATCGCCGTGGGGGGCTTTCGTCGACTCCATTGCCGACCGTTGGTCTGAATCCGTTGTCATGCTAGGGCTGCTCATCCACTATGCCAACCACGCCGCTACTCAGGAGATGGTACTCGTGATGCTTGCGCTCGTGGGGTCATTGATGGTCTCATACACGCGTGCACGTGCATCGTCGCTCGGTTTTTCCGCCAAAGTGGGCGTGCTAACTCGATTGGAACGATACCTTGTGCTCGCACCGGCGCTGGTTTTCAGCCATCCGGAAATCGCGCTGTGGATCATTGCACCGCTCGCCAACGTCACCGCGGTACAACGCATACTGCACGTGCGACGCGAATGGTACACTCGTCGCGGCAGCAAATCAAATCCGAAGCATCCAGTACGCCCTGTATCCGATTATTGATACGGCGACGGCGACACTATAATCCTACACTACCTTACAACAGTGACACGCCTCCATTGCCTGAAACTGACTGAACCGAATAAAATCCATGCACATTGATTCGCTCGGAATTCACCTTGGCGCACTTTATATCCGTTACTACGGCCTGATCATCGTGACAGCGGCGATAGCCGCCGGTTATCTTTCCGCGCACGAGGCCCAGCGCCGCAAATTGGATCCTGTATTCGTCTGGGACGCACTCACTTGGACTCTGCTGGGTGGCATCGTAGGTGCTCGCCTGTACCACGTGCTCACCCCACCACCGAGCATGATGCCCCCGGGAACTCCAAACCCGTATTTCCAGAACCCGATCGCCATCCTGCAGATATGGAAAGGCGGCCTTGGCATCCCTGGCGGTCTGGTCGGAGGCGCACTGGCACTGTGGGTATTCAGTAATAAGTGCGGCCAACGGTTCGCGCCTTGGGCCGACATCGTCGCGCCAGGCCTGTTGCTCGCCCAGGCAATCGGGCGATGGGGAAACTTCGTGAATCAAGAGCTTTACGGCCTGCCAACCAGCATTCCATGGGCGATATACATCGCACCAGAAAACCGAGTGCCTGTGTTCGCCCAGCACGAAACATTTCACCCGCTCTTCTTCTATGAATCTATTCTCAACTTGCTCGGCAGCCTGTTTCTGCTATGGGCTGCGAGACGATACACGTTAAGCGTACGCACCGGAGAAATAATACTAGGTTACTTCATAATCTATCCAACAATCCGCTTTTTTCTTGAGTTTATCCGGGTAGATAGCAGCCAGATTGCTGGCCTAAACGCGAACCAGAACCTAATGGCAATTGTCGCCATAGGCGCCGCGCTCACGCTTGTCATCCGTAGGATCCGCCACAGCGAGACACCATTACACGCTCAGCTTGACACCAACACCGCACACGTAGACACCATCAATGGTAAACTCAGACCCTGAAATATTGTCCGGGCAACCGAATTCCCCGGCACCGTTGGTGCAACTATGACGAAAAATTCCTATATGTCGCAGCAAGCCAGAATCGCTATCGGTACCGTCGATGTTTTGGCGACGCACAGATACCATATGAATCCCAGAGGCAATACACGTCGATGGCGCCCACCCACCGACGTAACCGACGCAGAGAAGCTTATTATCGTTACGG
>Ga0310120_10002958_pt1 | contig 12238 bp, 6 predicted proteins | sample CB27_AW_983_MG_FD_203506 | JGI IMG/M metagenome (GOLD analysis project Ga0310120, IMG submission 203506) | Marine microbial communities from Western Arctic Ocean, Canada - CB27_AW_983 | ecosystem: Environmental > Aquatic > Marine > Oceanic | place: Canada: Western Arctic Ocean | collected... | reverse complement strand
CTCTCCATCGATCACCGTTGCTGCATAGGGCAACTCACCGGGGTAGGAACCGGTCTGTATGAAACAGGTGCCGAAGGGCGGGTTCGTCAACGGACAGGGCACCTGAGCTTCGATGAAAGTGGCTGACGAGAAGAGCAACACGATGGTGAGCAGCCAACTGGAAGCACACAGGTGGGTGATTCGATGCGAATCCCTTGTCGGTGCAGATGGAAAGGCCATGGTCCGTCTTTCAGTGCTACCGGGCCCTCAAGTCAGGAGCCGGTAAGGTTCTTCCTGTGGCGCAGCCAGATGCGACTGGATCATCGTGACCCTGTCGCAGCCTCGGGGCTGTCAGCAGTTGTAATTGACACCGATCCTGTGCCCCATCCGGGGGTCCGATCCGATCGTTGGAGGTGCTGCCTGGAGACAGGATGATTGGTCGTTGTGACCAATTAATGGGTCCCGCAGAAGGAGCATCCCCAATTCGAATTCTATCCGGGAGAGAGTGCGTGTCAATCAGGGCAGGTGAGCGAGTGATGGAACGGAAAAGATTTCCGGTTATTGGCCCGGGGAGGACTGTTGACCGGAACTACCTGCGAGATCTCGTGATCCAAAATGACGCCCTATGGCGCGGCGGGCGCGGACCAGTGAATCTGCGACGGCTTGCTGAGTGACCTTCAATCTCTGAGCGATCTCCTGCTGCATCAGCGATTCCCGGTAGTAAAGACGAACCACCTCTTGCTGCCTCGGGGTCAGGATATGGATATTGTCGAGCAACACATTGACGCTTCGAATTCCCATGAAGAGTCGCGGCAGATCTTCAGAGTCGACTCGCCCACGCTCCATGCTGGGGATCAGATGATCGACCAGATCACAGATCCTGCGGCATCGGGATCGTGCGGGACAACGGGAACAGTAGGGTCCGTATGAGCCTGGAGCGAATTGATTTTCGCCAGGTCGCTGGCCATCGAGTCGCTGGCCAGCGAGGTCTTTACCAGCGAGGTCTTTACCAGCGAGGTCTTTACCATTGAGGTTTTTACCATTGAGGTTTTTACCATTGAGGTTTTTACCATTGAGGTTCTTGCCATCGAGGTTGTGGCCATTCTTGTTCAGACCACGGTTGTTGGCAGAAAAACCATTCGAGTTACTGGCCGCAGACATCGTCTAACCTTTCAGTTCGCTCATGCCTTTCGGAAAGCGGGGTACCTCTTCAAGCATACACCACGATGGGGTCTTCGACATCCCCGAGGTTTGCAAAGCAATATCGGTAAAAAAATGCGGACTTCGGGAAACAAGTTGTTTCCCGAAGCCCGTTCGGTGCTGCAAATTAGTGCTGTTTCGACTTCCTAATACGGGGAGTCGATGCAATCGAGCATATCGTCGGACGGATCAAGCCCCGCATCCGGAAATGGCGACGCCGGCGGTAACAATGGCGTTCCATCAGCATGCAGGTAGTAGAAGATCATCAGCATCGCATCTCCGATGGTCACGATCCCGTTGTCGTCGAAGTCTGCAGAATCGAAGCATGTTGGTTCTGTACCGCCGATGAAGAGCCAGTTCAGCACCCAGATGCCGTCAGCGATGTCACAATTCGTATCACTGTTTGCATCTCCGCGCAGGAACGCTTTGACATTTCCTGAACAGGTGGTGGAAGTGGTGATTCCATCGGCATGTTCAGCCCAGATCCGGTAGGTGTAGGTACCCTCGGTCGGGACCACATTGATGGAACTGGTGGCTGCCCCCGGGATCGAGGAGATCAGCACGCCGTTTCGCTCGATATGAATCGTCGTGTAAGCGGCAGTGTTTTCCCAGTCGAGATGTACTGGAGCACCGAAGAAGGTACACGCAAGATTGATCGGTGCTGGCAAGATGGTGACGGAGCAGTTGATCGGCGCAGTCTGAGACCCTGCCAGAGTTGCAATGATCTCGTAGGAATATGTACCTGCTCCGAGTGGGAAGTCGGTGAAACTCTCTTCAGTTCCATCGACGAGTCCAACCACCATGCCGTCGCGAGAGATCTGGATCAGGTCATAAGCTTCACCGTTACTCCAGCTGAGGGTGTTTCCATCTCCGATGGTGCTACAGGCGATTCCCGACATCGGTTGCGGAACCACGATGTCACAGCAAACGGTGGCGCCGGTGCCATTGCCGATGTTGACGATCAAGCAGTACTGATAGGTGCCGGGTCCCGGGCTGTCGGTGGCACCGGTGGCAGAACCAGCCAGCGAACCGATGGGGGAGCCGTTGCGCAGCAAGCTGATGAAATCGCCACTGGCGGGGAGATCCCAGGAGATCTGAACCTCGGATCCGCCGGAGAGGCTGCAAGCCATGTTCTGCGGTGTCGAGGGGACCTCTTCAGTGCAGGAAGCGGTGGCGGAAGTACTCTGGTCGCCCAGGCTTGCCGTCAATTCGTAACTGTGAGAACCGTGCGGTTGCGACGGATCCGTGTAACTCTCGGTAGTCCCCGGCAGCAATGCCAGCAGAGCGCCGTCACGAGTCAGCGTCAAGGTGTCGTAGTCATCGGTGTTGGTCCAACTCAGTTCCACATCTCCCGAAGCCGATACGCAGCCGAAGCCAGTCGGAGCAGAGATCACCCGAGCCGAGCAGCAGGTCGCTGCGCTGGTACCGGTCCCGATCTGGTTGACGACGCAGTACTCATGAGTGCCAACCCCGGCTCCGACATCGTCGTAAGAGGTGGCACTGCCACCAAGGGTCGCAATCACAAGACCATCGCGGCTCACCTCGACGGTCGTGCCGTCTGTCGGCAAGGTCCAGGAGAGCGAGACGGTCGAGTCCAGAGCAGAGCAAGCCATGTCGGTCGGTGTCGAAGGCACATCGACGGTGCAATCGACGGTGTCGCTGATACTGGAAGTTCCGGCGTCAGCGGTCATGTTGTAACTATGTGCACCGGCACCCGCGCTAGCGTCGTGGTAGCTGCTATCGCTTCCCGAGAGGATCGCCAGCAGTTGGCCATCTCGGTTGAGAGTGATGGTGTCGTAGACATCATTGTTGGTCCAGCTGATATCGACCTCTCCAGCCACCGCCGCACAGGCGAATCCGCTCGGGGCAGCGAGAACGCGAGCCGAGCAGCAGGTCGCGGCGCTGGTTCCGGAGCCGATCATGTTGACGACGCAGTACTCGTGGGTTCCGACAGATGCACCGATATCCTCGTACGAGCTGGCACTACCACCGAGGGTGGCGATGACGGCTCCATCTCGACTCACCTCGACGGATGTGCCGTCGGTGGGCAAGGCCCAGGAGAGGGAAACGGTCGATCCCAGTGCAGAACACGCCATGTCGGTGGGAGTCGATGGCACATCGACGGTGCAATCGACGGTATCACTGACGCTAAGAGCTCCGGCGTCTGCAGTGATGTCGTAACTGTGGAGTCCGTGACCGGCGGGGTCATCATGATAGGAGCTGATACCTCCCGGGAGGATCGCCAGCAACTGACCATCGCGGTTGAGGGTGATGGTGTCGTAGGTGTCGTTGTTGGTCCATGTGATATCGACCTCTCCCGAGACCGCTGCGCAGGCGAAGCCGGTCGGAGAAGCCAGTACGCGGGCCGTGCAACAAGTGGTGGCACTGGTACCACTACCGATCTTGTTGGTGATGCAGTAATTGTGGGTTCCCACCGGAGCACCGACATCTTCGTAGGAAGTTGCCCCACCACCGATGTTTGCAATCACCGAACCATTTCGCTTCACCTCGATGATGTCGCCGGCCGCTGGCAGAGTCCAGCTGAGGGACGCGGTGGAGCCAAGTGCCGAGCAGGCCATGTCGGTGGGGGTCGAGGGGACATCCACCGAACAATCGGCCGTGGCACTGGTGCTGGACGGACCCCCGTGGGCGGTCAGGTCGTAACTGTGAGCACCATGCGCCGGCAACGCATCCTGGTAGGAGGAATCGCCTCCCGGGAGGATCGCCAGCAGCTGGCCGTCACGATTGAGAGTGAGAGTGCTGTAGCTGTCGTTGTTGGTCCAGGAGATCTCGACATTGCCCGAGACGGTCGAACAACTGAAGCCGGTCGGATCCGCCAGCACATGAATCGATGTGCAGATGGTGGCACTGGTACCGTCTCCGATTCGCATCGTGAGGCAGTATTCGTAATCGCCAGAAGCCAATCCGGCATCGTCATACGACTGGGTAGAACCGGGAAGTGACCCGATGAGCGCCCCGTCTCGGTACAGATCTGCGGTGTCTCCAGGGCCTGAATGGCTCCAGGTCAAGGAAACGGTCGATGCGAGGGCACTCGCTGCCAGATCCGTGGCGGCTGCCGGGACTGCTTCGGTGCAATCGATGGTGGCTGAACTGTTGCCATCCTTGGCCCCGCTGAGGGTGTAGGTATGGCTGCCAGGAGTCGGCGCGACATCGGTGAAGGTGGTGGTTGCGCCGGGCAGAACCGCGATCACTGCGCCATCTCGCTGCAGCGTCAGGTCGTCGTACTCCTCGTTATTGGTCCAGCTCATGTCTACATCGCCTGCAGTGGCCAGACACGAGAACCCGGTCGGAGGCGCAGGAACCAGCAGGGTGCAGCAGGTCGAAGCACTGGTCTTGGGTCCGAAGATATTGATCACGCAGTACTCGTAGGTCGCAGGTGCCACTCCGGCATCGGTGTAGCCGGTGCTGGTCGGGGGCAGATCTGCAATCTCGATTCCGTCCCTGAGCACCATGATGCTGGTGGATGGCTGGGTATTGACCCATGTCAGCACCGAATCGGTTCCCCCGGCCACCGAACAACTGAGGTCGGCGGGCGGGTAAGGCACGGTCACTTCGCACCAGATGAAACTGGATTCGTAACTGCCGATTCGACCGCTGACCTCGTAGATGTGAGGTCCAGGTCCGGCCATGGAATCGATGTACTCGGTGGTGGTTCCTCCCAGATCTTCCAGGATGGTGCCACCGTCTCGCTTCAGGATGACATTGTCGTAGGCATCCATGTTGGTCCAGGAAATGGTCACAATCGAGGAATCGACTCCGCACAGGATGTCCGCAGGGGGAGCCGGGACAATTGCGCCGGCGCAGGAATCACTGCTGTAGTTGTTGCCGATGCGCGCACGCAGGCAGTACTCGTAGTTGCCGGGTTCCTGAGAAGGATCGATGTAGGAGGTGGCCCCAGCAGGGACGGTCGCGATGACCATTCCATCACGGAAAATCCGCACAGTGGTGGCGTCCTCGGTGGGTGCCCAGGTCAGCAGTACATTGGTACCCTCGATCAGTCCCGTTCCGAGGCCGTTGACCGGCTCGGGGATCACGGTCGTGCAATGGGTCGGGTCACTCTCACTCGATCCCTTGACCCCACGAATTGTGTAGGAGAAATCGCCAGGGTTGAGTGGTGTATCGATGAACTCGGTGGCTGTACCCGCGACCGAACCGATCACGGTGGAGCCACGCATCACTTCAATGGAGTCATAGGCCGGGGCGGGGTTGCTCCAGTTGAGCCGCACCTGATCGGCTTCACCGCGGCATGTGAGCGATTCGGGTCTGCGCAGGACCGTCAGCGAGCACGATTCTGCAGCACTGAGACCCTGACGGCGCTGTGCCGTGATGGAGTAAGTGTGGGCACCGAAGGGCGAGCCTTCGTCGGTGTAACTGGTGCTATTTCCAGAGATGGTGTCGATCAGATTACCATCGCGACGGATGGCGATGCTGTCGTAGGAACCCCCGTTGGTCCACATGAGAAACACCGATGTTCCCGTCGCCGAGCAAGCGAGTGGTCCGAGCGGATCAGGTACGGTGAGAGTGCAACAGGTACGGCCGCTCTCTCCATTGAACCTGACACCACGGATGCAAACGCTGTAATCACCGGGGCCATCGGCAATCGTGGTGGTGTAACTCTGGCTGTTGCCGAGGATCTGATCGATTTCTACAGGAGGTGTGGATCCATCTCCCGGACCGAACTCGACGATGATGTAGTCATACGCATCGGTGTTGATCCATGTGATGGTAGCGATGTCCACATCCGAGGCGCAGTCGATTTCCTTGACGGAAATCGGATCAAAGATCTCGCAGGTGGCGCGAGCACTGATGCTTCGACCGCCATCGGCGACCCCTTCGATCTCGTACAGGAATCGACCATCCGAGATGGTGTCCTGGGTCGTCATCGCATCCCCGGCGAGAGTCTGGATGTGAGCACCATCGCGATAGACATTGATCAGATCGAACCCGTTCGGGTTCGGCATCAGGTTCCAGTTGATGGTGGCGATGATCTGGTTCTGGGCGTTGGGAGCGGCGCTACAGGTTGCGTTGTAGGGAGGCATCAGCACGGTGATGTTGCAACTGGTCGAGAGTGTCGTTGTTCGGTCGCCCCGTTCCACGACGCTGTAGGAGTGAATCCCCGAGGAGACATCGTTGTCGTGATAGGAACTGCTACCCCCAGGAAGCGTTGTCACGAGCCCTCCATCGCGATAGAGATCGATGTGATCGTAACTGTCGCTGTTGGTCCAGGAGATGGAAACATCCCGGTGCTGTGATGTGCAATCGAGGGCCGCGATCGGCACCAGTACACGGATGTCGCTGCCTCGCTTGACCGTGTTGATATCGCGGCGCCGACCCCGGACAGAGTAGTGGTGATCGCCGTAGGCGACATTGGTATCGATGTACATTTCGGTCTGGCCCGGCAAGGTGGCCAGCAGCGAGCCATCGCGGAACAGGTCGACCTCATCGTAGAAGGCGCGGTTGTTCCAGGTGATGGTCACCGTCTGACCCAGAGCTTCCGTTTCTACATTATTGGGCGAGCGTAGTTTCTGACCCATGAAGAGATATACGGCTCCAGCCTCTTCACGTCCGTAGGGCTTCGATCCAGGCGCTCCGATGAGGGCATCATTTCCCCGGTCATCGTTGAAATCCCCGACCGATCCGACGGAAGCGCCGACCAGCTGATTTTCCTGAAGTCCGAGGTATCCACGACCCTGATGCTGGAACAGATCGAGCAACTGGGCTTCTCCGAGGTACTGGCCACCATCGACTCGGTGTGCCATTCCTTTTTCGACATCGAGCAGAATCGATCGCGCGATTCCCACGATGTGGTCATCGATACCATCTCCACTGAAGTCGAGGGTGGTGTGTACAGACTGACCCTCTTCATCGTTGTCGTAGAAACTCATGTACCGGGTGATCCACGGCGCAGGGTTTGCGAGGTTGATGATCGCAGGCATGCTGATACCACCACGGACCAGATACGCGACATTGGCGATCGTTTCCGGGTTGTGGTCGTGCAGGGAGCGGCTCACCAGAAGTTCACTGTCTCCATCGGAATCGGCATCCCCTGCACAGCCGATCGACTGACCCAGTTCATGGTTGGCATGCGGGACTCTCACCGTGGTGCTGGCGAGGCCACTGGCTCCAATATCATTGAGAGCGACTTCTGCGGGAGGAGCGCTGCCACCGTAGATGACCCAGACTCGCCCGGCATTTGCCGAGGATCCGTCTGAATGGCGCATCGAGGCGATGGCGATGTCGGAATGCCCGTCACCATTGAAATCTTCCAGATCGGTGACACAGGAGCCGACCTCCTGATTGGGGCCACCGGAGCGGAAGATCGTCACATTGGCGTGGGATTGTTTGAGGTCCATCGTCTGGGCCAGTGAAGACCCTCCTCGGATCAGGAATGCGCTACCGCAGACTTCGAGAGCATCATTCGAGTCCTCGGGGGCACCGACCAGAACATCGGAGAACCCGTCTCCGTCGAAATCACGTGCGCCAGATACAGAAGCTCCGAAGTGACCGTCCTCACGAGCACCGATGATCTCGACACCCATACTTCCCAGGTTCGATACATCGATCATTGAAGGAAGATTTGCAGAACCGAAGATGATGTAGCATCGACCCGCTTCGTCCTCGTCCGGGTGACTACTATAGGCACCGGGAGCACCGATGATGACATCATCGATATTGTCACCGTTGACATCTCCCGCATTGGATACCGAGGATCCCAGCATCGACCCTTCAGGAGCTCCGTGGATCACGATCACCGAGCCTGGATGTGAAAATTTCAGATCCAACTCGGTAGGGGGGGATGCAGACCCGAGGATGATGTATGCGGTTCCGCCGCCGTTGTTGGAGTGGTTATACGAGCCAGGTGCTCCAGCGATGATATCCGGGAAGCCGTCGCCGTTGACATCTCCTGCACCGGAGGTGGAGGCACCGAGGTGGTCCTCAGCGTGACCACCGAGGATCTTCACCTGGGCCGTATCGATGAAGACCTGATCGGAAGTCAGAGCAGCATCAGGTGTAAGGATAAGAGCGGCAATTGTCAAATAGACTGTGAGTACAGTCAATATACGCGGGGACATAACACAACTCCCAAATTTGATTGACGACACGATCCGAATGAATAATACAAACACACTCAGACTGAATTCTGAATAGCCCTCGGGTCCCACCATAGAGACCCCTGGTTGCACCCCAAAGATATGATCTGAGAGCATTGCCCACAAGTACTAGATGGTTCTATCAGTGCTGGAGAGGTCAATAATGGGCAGGAATCGCAAATGTTTACGAAGGGCGACTAGCCATGAAAAAATGAGGAGATGCCCGCATCGGGCATCTCCTCTGCATTCTTTGCATTGTAACGGCCAGCACTAGCACACATTCAGGAACTGACAGTCTCGGCATTCGTGACGGTGCAGTCATTCGTGACATTCTGGACAACTGTGTTTGCGTTCACATCCGTCGCCCAGTTGGCAACATTGACATTAGCATTCTCGAGCACGCAGTAGGCACAGGCGTTGGCGAAGGCCTTGCACACCCAGTAGCCACAGATGCTGATGATGAAGGGGAATACCATGGCAGTCACGGCGCTGGCGACGGTGGCGCTGGGGACGGCGTAGGCGGTGAAGAAAGCGCCACTACAGAAGATCGCGCAGGCGACCAGGAAACCGTAGGAAGCGGTGTTCCAGTAACAAGCGGCATCGTAAGCGTTGTCGACCTGACCGGTGAAGACCTGGTAGCCACTCTTCCACATCGAGGTGGTGCAGACGGCGAAGCAGGTGACCAGCGCGGTGGCGATGACCGACGCAAACACGTTGAGATCAAACATGGTGTTGATCGCATAATTGGTGGCGATGGTGCAGAGGGCGAAGAAGCCCAGGACACCCGTGATGACCCGAGCAGTCGGGTAGTTGACGATGTTGCAGTCAGTGCTGCAGTTGTTGTTGGCGTTCATTGCCAGACCTTTCTCTTGTTGCCGGCGCGAAACTTCAAGGAGTGGCCGGCTTGGCTCATGGCCCGGAACGCCCAGGCCCAAGGTCTTCTTCGTCAGTGGTGGTGGGAATCTTTACCGATTTTGAAGAATTGGCCCATCGCCAGGCTCGATAACATCGGTTAACTCTGAGACCAGGGTGGTCGCCAGTACTCTGGCGTCAAAGTTCTCGATGGCGTGTTCTCGTGCGTTTCTGGCCATCTGCTGACGGCGGTGGCGATCCCGGGCCAGGTCGAGCATCGCTTCGCTGAGAGTCTCAGTTGCCTCGTTTCGAAGCAGTATCCCGGAATTTGCCGGAATCAGTTCTGGCAGCAAACCGCGCCGACTGGCGATGACGGGAATACCGCAGCTGAGGGCTTCCCTGGCCGCACGGCAGGTACCATCGGATCCGGGCACGAGGAATACCAGCATGTCGAAACTGCTCAGATGCTGCGGGTAAGACACCGGATCGACATAGCCGCCAAAACGAATCCTATCGCCGAGCCCGGTTCGAGCCGCGGGAGCGCGAGCCACCTCATCTTGATGCGTGCCACGGCCGAGAATTTCGAGGCGTAGCCGCGGTTCCCGTGCCGCTGCGGCAGCGAAGGCCTCGATCAGGTCGGGGAAGCGGCGGTGTCTCTGCATACGGGCCACGACGCCGATCACGATCGGCGGATCGAGGCCACGCTTGGCATCGACAGCAGCCGGTTGAAATCGCTTCAGATCGACAGCGGGGGCAGTGACCCGCGTCTTGCCCCCTGCCGCCGGGTGCCGGGCGATCAGGCACCGCTCGGCTTCCACGGTGGGGGGCAGCCACAGGTAGGTGTGACGCGCAAGCCAGCTGCCGCGCCAACCGGTCGGTGGATCGAGCTGGTAGCTGCTTCGGATCACCCTGACCGGGGCCCGGGTCGCGCAGATGCAAGCGAGCAGGTGATCGCCGTCGAGGTGACAGTGAAGAAAATCGGGCTTCTCCTCGTCGATCCAGCGCCCAAGCCGGTTCACATCGGAATAGAGGCTGACCGGTTGCAGGTGCTTACCGAGGCGAAGTCCGGTCCGGGTCTTCAGTCCCCTGCTGGCAGCCATTTGCTCGACGGTGTTCTCGACCTTCGGGTGTGTGCTGGAGATGAAACTGACATCGGCACCTGCGTGTTGCTGTCCACTCGCCATCACCATCGCCAGATCCGCAGGACCTGTGAACTTGTGATTGGCAAACAGGTGAAAGATCTTCATGAGTCGCTCTCTGTCACTTCCCCGGTCGCTCTCCGTGGGCGCCATTCCGGTCCCCTGTGCTGGCGCGGTAGCGAATCGGGGTCCAGACCTCTGGCTCTCAGTGCTCTGCGTTCCCACAACACTGCGTACTTGAGAAATACATAGAAGCTGCCAATCCCTGCCAGGATGAAACCGGCGAAACCATCTCGGTATCCTCGCTTGAGCAGCAGCATCCGGATGAACTTCCAGGGAGCTCTCAATAACATGCCGGCGAGCGGGCTCCCCTGCCTGCGCTCATCCATCTCCCGGGCTGCGATACTGGTGAATGAATCGATGGTTTCGATGTGGTGGTGAAGATCGCGATAGGAGTAGTGCAAGATCTCACCGTCGAGCGCCAGCGCATCTCCGGCGAGATCGATGTGGTCATGGGGGTTGATTCCTGCCCAGCGAGCTTTTCGCCGGTCGAAGACGCGAAGTTTTCGGTCGGGATACCAGCCGCCATGGCGGATCCAGCGGCCCAGATGCCAGGTGAGGCGCGGCATCGAGAATCCAGGGTGAGAGGGCACTCCTGCCAGTTGTTTCTGGAGTTGCTGCTGGAGTCGGGGCGTCACCCTCTCATCTGCATCCAGTGAAATCACCCAGTCGGTGGGTGCCAGATCCACTGCGCGATTCTTCTGCTCGATGTGTCCCGGCCAGTCAGTGACATGAACGTGTTCGGTGTACTCCCGGGCGATCGCGACGGTCCGGTCGGTGGATCCTGAATCCACAACCACGATATGAGAAACCCATCGGAGAGATTCGAGGCAGTCGCGGATGTTCTCCTCCTCGTTGAAGGTGATCACCGTTGCCGTCAGTTCGATGGCTCTGGATTCGATCATCATTTCACCTCCAGATACCGCGGTTGCCAAGACCGATCGATGGCTGGATCGAGTTCTGCCCTGAATCGGTGAAAGAGCTTCATCGACTGCTTCTGTGCATCTCCAAGATCGTATCGGATGCAGCGACTCAGGTAGTCCCTCGCCTCGGCAATATCGAGTACATCGGGATGGATGCTGGAATATTGATCAGCGATCCGCTCCACCTCCGAGAGTCCGGAACGTGCAGCCGAGGCGAGTTCTGCACTGACCCAGGGTTGCAGGCCCGACCGTGCTAGCCAGAGGGCGAACACGAACGGAAGGTCGGTCCTCTGCTTCCATGCCATGCCGAGGTCGGTGCGCTCGAGTGACGAAGTTTTCCGGTGTTTCAGTGCCGCATCCCCGATCAGCAGCACCGCGTCGATGGCGGTTGGTTGCTCCAGAAGTGACAGATCAGAGCAACTCTCGACGATCTCCAGAGGAGCCAGGCCATCGATGTGTCTGAGCACCTGAAGCAGAGCGATGGAGGAGTTGCTGGCCCGATCCGCTGCGACCCTTTCGAGTTGATGCCATGGCTTTCTCTCGAACAGAAGGATCGAGGCGACTTCGCCGTCGCAGGAGATGCAATGGCCATCGACGATGCGGTAGTCCGCATCGAAGCAAGCCTCGACCTGTGGAACCAGACCCACATCGATCTCGCCGCATCGAAGTGCCCTCGCCAGCTCACTCGGCAGTCCTTCGACGATCTGCCACCGTTCGTGGTCGCGTGGAAGCTGGCTACAGAGGGGTGCCGCGTTGAGAAAATCGATGACGCCAACTCGAACCATCACCGCCTCCACTCTGATTGTGGAAGCAGCTGCTGGCTGGCGCGAACAACTCTGCGCAGTAGAGCCTGATCTGCGCCTGTGACCTGGTGCAGGAAGCGGATCCCTTCGCCGTGGCGAAGCGGGGGAATCTGACCCCGGATCGATTTGCGGTAGGAGCGTACCAGTCGCTTCAGGTTGCCGAGTCGGTC
>Ga0310120_10002957_pt1 | contig 12242 bp, 9 predicted proteins | sample CB27_AW_983_MG_FD_203506 | JGI IMG/M metagenome (GOLD analysis project Ga0310120, IMG submission 203506) | Marine microbial communities from Western Arctic Ocean, Canada - CB27_AW_983 | ecosystem: Environmental > Aquatic > Marine > Oceanic | place: Canada: Western Arctic Ocean | collected... | reverse complement strand
CGATACAACCTGAACGGCGTCTACGTCGAGGTTCTCGAGGATACTGGTGGGATCCGGTTCGTCGCTACGGATGGACATCGACTTGCTTGCGTCGATCGGGAGATCGAAGGAGACGCGAGTGCTCTCGCCAGCGGTGTGATCGTTCCTCGCAAAGGCCTCGGCGAGCTGAAGCGGCTCGTTGACGAAGATGTTGACGAAGAAATCGAGTTGGCCTTTGCGAACAACAGCGGACTCGCGCGACGCGGTGATGTCACATTGGTGATGCGACTGATCGAGGGTGAATTTCCGAACTACAACCAGGTCATTCCAAAGAACCTGACTCGGCATCTCACGCTGCCGACAGAGCCACTCGTACATGCTGTTCGACGCGTGGCGCTTCTCTCCTCAGAACGCAGTCGAGCGGTGAAGCTCGAACTGAGCGACGGCCAACTGGTCATTACCTCGAGCAACCCGGATCTCGGCGACGCCCGGGAAGAACTCGATATCGATTATGCGGGTGAACCGTTGGCGATCGGGTTCAACGCGAAATATCTGCTCGATGCCATCAACGCGGTTCAATCGAAGGAAGTTCTCTTCTCGTTTCAGGACGAGCTCTCCCCGTCGAAACTCGCCCCGCCCGGCGATGAAAAGACGATCGCCGTCGTCATGCCGATGAGAATCTGAGAGAAATCGGGCGCAAACCTTATGGATCGTCAGATTTTATCACCCACGGGAAATCCATGTCGCCGTGAAAACGTCAGTTCACGCGCCGTAGAACGGCCTCTATTTAAGAGTATTAGGCGAATTCACCTAGCCTGACCCCACGGGCTTCGGTACTCTTTTGGAACGCCTGAGGCGCATTTCCGGCCGTAGGCTCAACTTCTCAGCAAAGCTCGTCGCCGCTAGGCAACTCATGTCGCCGCTCGAGCCCGAAACGAGCCTTGATCCGCTCAGTTCGGTCAGGATCCGGAAGAGTTCCGGTACCGGCTTCGAACAGACCTGGTGGATTCGAGAAATCAACAGAGCCGGGAACCGAGATCAACTGAGATCTCGACCCTGGGCGGTCCGAAACCCCGGGTCGTCGCACGCCAGAAAGATGGTCCGTGAGCTACGACGCCAGTTCGATCGAAGTCCTGGAAGGACTCGAACCAGTTCGAAAACGCCCGGCGATGTATATCGGAACGACCGGTCTCGATGGTCTTCATCATCTGGTTTACGAAATTGTCGACAACTCGATCGACGAAGCATTGGCCGGTTTCTGTACCGAGATCAGCGTCACGATGGAAGAAGATGGCCACGTGACGGTCACGGACAATGGCCGCGGCATCCCCACTGACCTGCACGCGACCGAAAAACGATCCGCCTGCGAAGTCGTGATGACGACGCTTCACGCGGGCGGAAAGTTCGACGAAGATTCCTACAAAGTTTCCGGTGGCCTTCACGGCGTCGGTATCTCGGTCGTCAATGCGCTCTCCATAGAGTTGACGGTCGAAATCGACCGCGGCGGCAAGAAACATCGTCAGAGTTACGAGCGTGGCGTGCCCGAAGCGCCGCTCGAAGTGGTCGGTGATAGTGATGAAACCGGTACCAAGGTGACCTTTCTACCGGATCCCAAGATTTTTCCGGTGACCGATTTTTCTTTCGACGTCCTCTCCAAGAGATTGCGCGAACTCTCCTTCTTGAACGCCGGCGTTCAAATCATCATCCGAGACCTCAAAACGGACAAGAGTCATAATTTCTGTTACCAGGGCGGAATCAACTCCTTCGTCGAGCATCTGAACGAAAAGCGAAATCCCCTCCATCCAGAGCCAATCTTTCTTCACGGTCAGCGCAGCTTCGACGATCATGGTCGTCACGTCGTCGTTGATGCCGAGATCTCGATTCAATACAACGACTCGTACAATGAATCCGTCTATTCCTTCGCGAATAACATCAATACAATCGAAGGCGGAACCCACCTCATCGGCTTCAGGACCGCACTGACCCGTTCTCTCAATCGCTACATCACGGCAGTGACCAAAGGCAGCAGGGGAAGCAAGAACGACGCACCGTCACTCGCGGGAGAAGATCTCCGCGAAGGCCTGACGGCTGTCATCTCCGTCAAGCTTCCACAGCCGGAATTCGAGGGTCAGACGAAGAGCAAACTCGGCACGAGCGGCGTTCGCGGCGTCGTCGAAGGCATCGTCTATCAACAATTGACGAATTTTCTCGAAGAGAATCCCAGAATCGCCAAACCGATCATCGCGAAGATCATCGATACAGCCAGAGCCCGCGAAGCCGCAAGAAAGGCCCGCGATCTAGCCAGACGCAAAGGCGCACTCTCCGATTTCAGTCTTCCCGGAAAGCTTGCCGACTGCCAGGAACGCGACCCGGCGAAATGCGAGATTTTCATCGTCGAGGGCGATTCGGCCGGCGGAACCGCGAAACAAGGCCGTTCGCGGGCAACCCAGGCAATTCTCCCGATCCGCGGCAAGATCCTGAATGTCGAGCGAGCTCGCATGGACCGCATGCTCGCCAGCGTGGAAATCCAAGCGATCATCGCTGCCCTCGGAACCGGAATTGGTGAAGACTTTGCGGCTGAGAAGGCGCGCTATCACCGCGTCATCATCATGACCGATGCCGACGTCGACGGCAGTCATATCCGTACGCTCCTGCTGACGTTCTTCTATCGACAGATGCGGGATCTGATCGAGCGCGGATATCTCTACGTGGCCCAGCCGCCGCTGTTCAAGGCGAAGCGCGGAAAGAAGAGTCGCTATTTGAAGGACGAGCCTGCACTCGAGGACTATCTCTTCGCGCTCGCTCTCGATGGTGCGTCGGTCGAATGCGGCGATGGCGAAACGCGCGAAGGCGACGCACTTCGAGTGGTGCTCAAGAATGCGAGTGGTCGACAGAGGGCGCTCGACCATTTCAATATCCGTCTCTTCGACGAGCGTGTCGTTGACGCTGCCGCTCGGGCGGCTCGCCCGACGGTCGAGGATCTCGGAGACGAACGCGTCTTGATGGAGGAAGTCGTTCCATCCATCGTTGCCGAAATCGCGCGCCTTCATCCATCCAACGGTGCTGACGTCGTCGGGGAATTGCAGTGGGAGACCGAAGCGGAGCTCGACGGTGATGGCTACCGCCTGGTTGCAAAGACGCGGCGCGCCGGCCAGACCTTGCGAAGCGCTTTCGATCGAGACCTCGTGGCGTCTGGAGATTTCAAGAAGATGGTGCGACTTTCGGAAGAGCTGAACGAGATCGCGCCGACCCCCTATCGTTTGCAGCATGGCGATAGCGAACCCGAGGACTTCCTGTCCGTTACGGAATTGCTCGCTCGCATGCTCGTGTTTGCGAACAAGGGCGTTTCGATCCAGCGCTACAAGGGACTTGGCGAAATGAATCCGGATCAGTTGGCTGAAACGACGATGGACGAGGGAAATCGCAGTCTCGTTCAGATTCGGGTCGAGGACGCCGTTGAAGCCGATGATGTCTTTACGACTCTGATGGGTGACGTCGTTGAGCCGCGTAGACGATTCATCGAAGACAACGCTCTCAACGTCGCGAACCTGGATATCTAGGAAAGAGAAGGCCCAAGCCCAGTGTCCGACGAGCCCATCGATCCACCAGGCGACGAAACGCCCCCGACACCTCCGATTCCTCCGGAAGGTGAATTCTCGACCGTGAACATCGAGGACGAAGTTCGCTCATCGTTCCTCGCCTATTCGATGTCGGTGATCATCCAGCGAGCATTGCCCGACGTACGCGATGGGTTGAAGCCGGTTCATCGTCGGATCCTCTATGCGATGAATCAAGAAGGGCTGCTTTCGAATCGGCCCTACTCGAAGTCGGCGGGTGTGGTCGGCGAAGTCTTGAAGCATTACCACCCCCACGGCGACAGTGCGGTCTACGACTCGATGGTTCGAATGGCCCAGGATTTCTCGCTTCGATATCCGCTCGTCGATGGCCAGGGAAATTTCGGAAGCATCGATGGCGATTCCGCCGCCGCCTATCGCTACACGGAGGCGCGACTCGCGAAGATCGCCGAAGAGATGCTGCGCGACATCGATCGGGAAACCGTCGAGTTTCAACCCAACTTCGATGACCAGATGGAAGAGCCCATCGTTCTTCCGACGCGCTTTCCGAATCTGCTCGCGAACGGTTCGACCGGGATTGCGGTAGGGATGGCGACCAATGTTCCGCCGCACAACCTGACGGAATTGACGGCCGCCTTGATTCTGGTCGCTGAGAATCCGGATTGCAGCCTCGATGACATTCTTGAAAGGATGCCGGGCCCGGACTTTCCAACCGGTGGGTTGTTGTGCGGGACCGACGGGATCCGGAGCTATTTCGCGTCCGGTCGAGGACATCTCACGCTACGCGCAAAGGCTGCCTTCGAGCCCTACAAGCGTGGAACGCGCATAGTCATCACCGAGATTCCGTATCAGGTGAACAAGTCGCTGCTGCTCGAGCGCATTGCCGACCTGGTTCGTGATGGTCGTCTCACGGGGATCGCAGACCTTCGCGACGAGTCGAGTCGCGAGGGCATGCGCGTCGTGATCGAGCTCAAAAAGGACGCGGCGGAAGACATCATCCTCAATCAGCTCTACAAGATGACGCCGCTCCAGACGACCTTCGGCGTGAACCTCCTGGCGCTGGTCGGCAATCGTCCGCAAACGCTTTCGGTCAAGGATGCGCTCGGCCACTTCGTCGAATTCCGCAAGGAAGTCGTCATTCGCCGGGCGATCTACGATCTCGCTCAGGCTGAAGCCCGCGCGCATATCCTCGAGGGTTTCGCGATCGCCCTCGATCATCTAGACGAGATCATCGTGCTGATTCGTGCGGCCGCCGATGCCGCGACCGCACGCGGGGAGTTGATGACGCGCTTCGACCTCTCCGAGCGTCAAGCCCAGGCGGTCCTCGACATGCGCTTGCGCGCGCTCACGGCGATGGAGCGCCAGCGCGTCCTCGATGAGCTCGCCTCATTGCGCGAGAAGATTGCGGACCTGAAGGGTCTCCTCGCCAGCGACGACCTGATTCTCGAAGTCGTGATCGACGAATTGCGTGAGATCGAAGAGAAGTTCGGCGATGACCGCCGAACCGAGCTGGCTCCCGCGATCGATGGCATCACGAACGAAGACATGATCGTCGAAGAAGACATGGTCGTGACGCTGTCACATCTCGGCTACATCAAACGAAATCCAGTCACGCTCTATCGACAGCAACGTCGCGGGGGCAAGGGCGCCCGCGGAATGTCAACGCGAGAAGAAGATTTCGTGCGCCATCTCGGAGTGGCTTCGACCCACGCCTATCTACTTTTCTTCACGAATTTCGGACGCCTGCATTGGCTGAAGGTTCATGAATTGCCGCAACTTGGGCGTGCTGCGAAGGGCAAGGCGATCGTCAACGTCCTCCAACTCCAAACGGACGAGCGCGTTCAGACGATGTTGCCCGTGCGAAGTTTCGACGACGCGGCAGATGAATACATCATCCTTTCGACGCGCCAGGGAATCATCAAGAAGACCTCGCTCCGCGCCTTCTCGAATCCGCGCAAGGCCGGGATCATCGCGATCAACCTCTCGGAGGGCGACGAACTGATCGCCGCCGGTCGAAGTCAGGGTCACGATGACGTGTTGCTCGCGACGCGTGCCGGCAAGTCGATTCGTTTCAAGGAAGCAGATGCGCGCGCGATGGGTCGAACCGCGACGGGTGTACGCGGAATCTTGCTCGGTCGAGACGACGAAGTCATCGGCATGGAAATCCTGGCCGGTGATGCACAGATCTTGACGACGACCCAGAATGGTTTCGGCAAGCGCACTCCGCTCGAGGACTATCGGCCGCAACGACGCGGCGGGCAGGGCATCATCAATATCCGCGCGAACGAACGAAACGGACCCGTGATCGGGATCGCCCAGGTCGTCGACGATGACGACGTCATGTTGATCACGGACGGCGGCAAGGTTCTTCGCTGTCCCGTGAACGGAATCTCCTCAATGGGCCGAGCAACGCAAGGCGTGCGCGTGATGAACCTGGACGCCGCAGAGAAGCTGGTCTCGATCGCGCGTGTCGCGGAAGAGGATGTTGCGGTTCTGGCCGAAACATCGGCGACAGACGAAAACGAGGATGGAAGCGGGGAAGAGTAGCCGGATGGATCTCTCAAATTCCCGTCGCGAATTTCGTCGCGCGAAGCGAATGATTCCAGGTGGTGTGAACAGTCCCGTACGCGCTTTTGGATCTGTCGGCGGAATCCCACCCTTCATCGAGTCGGCGAAGGGCGCCCGAATTCGCGATATCGATTCGAACGAATACATCGACTACGTCGGCTCCTGGGGTCCCATGATCCTGGGCCATGCCCATCCGCGGATTCTCGCCGCCGTGCGGAACGCGCTGAAGGCGGGTACGAGTTTTGGAGCGCCGACGACGCGGGAAACGGATCTGGCCGAGGCGATTCGCCGAGTGCTGCCCTCCATACAAAAGGTGCGGATGGTGAGCTCGGGGACCGAAGCGACGATGAGCGCGCTGCGATTGGCGCGCGGAGTAACCGGTCGCGCTCACATACTCAAATTCGATGGTTGCTATCACGGGCATTCCGATGGGCTGCTCGTAGGCGCCGGAAGCGGAGTCGCCACTCTCGGGATCCCTGGCTCGCCGGGCGTGCCGAGCCCCATGACCGACCTCACCATCATCGCCCCCTTCAACGACCTCGAAGCGACCCGAAAGGCTTTCGAGAAATGGGGCGGGGACATCGCGGCGATCATCGTTGAGCCGGTCGCCGGCAATATGGGTTGCATCCCTCCGATTGCCGGATTTCTGAAGGGTCTGCGCGCGTTATGCGACGAATTTGGGGCGCTCTTGATCTTCGACGAGGTGATGACGGGCTTTCGAGTTGCTCGCGGTGGCGCCCAACGGCTCTACAAAGTGAAGCCCGACCTGACGACACTCGGAAAGGTCGTCGGCGGAGGGCTGCCGGCCGCCGCCTACGGCGGTCGAAAGGACTTGATGGCTCGAGTCGCGCCGGAAGGCGACGTCTACCAGGCGGGAACGCTCTCGGGCAATCCGCTCGCGGTCGCGGCGGGCCTCGCGACACTCGAATTGCTCGAAGCCGACGGGGTCTACGAGAAACTATCGGCGCGATCGAGCGCGCTGGCGACCGGGCTGGCAGAGATCGCTGAGGAATTGGGCGTTCCGATGACCACGGTCAGTGTCGGCGGCATGTTTGGCTTCTTCTTCCATCCCGGTCCCGTCGAATCCTTCGCGCAGGCGCAGCAAAGTGATGCAGCCGCCTTCCGTCGCTTCTTCGGAGCGATGCTCGAAGAAGGCGTCTATCTAGCGCCCTCACCCTATGAGGCGGGCTTTGTTTCGCTTGCACATCGTCCACGGGACATCGCGGAGACCCTCGCTTCGGCCCGTCGAGCACTCGCTCGAGTGGCCCGCGCTCGTTGAGACCACTTGGTCTAAAGGCTATGCTGCGCGCCGAATTCCGGCCTCTCGGGCTAAACTGAAATCGTCACTTTCACGCGCCGGGTTACGTGATTCAGTCTCGTGTGCGTTAGGGCGCGTCCAACCGAGTCACGGAATCGCATGGAGCGTGAAAACGGCAGAGAGGGGGGCTCGTGAGCCAGCCGCCCGACTATCCGGGGCGCGATCGCTTGAAGAGCGCGGCCGCCGCAGCAGGAAGCGAAGCCTATCAGGGCGCCTTCGAGGCGATCGGATCGGTCCTTGTCGCCGGCGCGTTCGGGTATTGGGTCGACTATCGCTGGGAAACCGCGCCGTGGGGTCTGCTCATCGGCACGGTCGTCGGATTCGCGGCGATGGTGCTCAGGTTGGTTCGGTTGGGCAAGGAGCTTCATCCCGACACACTCGGGACGGAAGAATCGAAGAGCGGATCGAAGCGAACGGACGAACAAGCAAGCGAACAAGCAAGCGAAAAAGTGAACGAAGAGCGGGAATGAAATTCGAATTGGCCAAGGTTGAGCAGTGGAATCTCGGGCTCTCTGCGAGCGCGGTGGCGGCGTCCTATGCGCTCGCGACCCCGCATTTTGCGATCAGCCTCGCAGCCGGCGCTTTTCTCGAGGCGATCAATCTCGGCGCAATCCATCGGGCGGCCAGGCGCCTCTTCAAAGGTGAGATCCTGTCGAACGGCTGGGTCGGCGGTCTTACGATGCGCTTCATCATTCTCGGCGTTGCAATCTTCATGACGATGAATGCCGGCGCGAATCCCATCGCCCTCTTGATCGGCCTGTCGATCGCGATGCCGGCAACCATCCTCGACGCCTGGCTCAACCGGCCACCCATCGTCGACCCTGCAATCCTGCCCGTCTTTCTCGACGATGGCATCGACGAAGACGAAGACGAACGACTCTGGCAGACGGGACGACTCTTTACCTCGAAATACTCTGACCGCCCGGCCGACGAATGGCCGGAGCTAGAAGATCCATCCGCCAGCGCCGATGACGTCGCTGTCGACGAGAGAAAACAATGAACGTCTTCGAGAGCCTGGCTCACCAACTTCATACCGAGTGGATCTTCATTTCTGCACTTTTCGCAGCGGGTGTATTGATCCTTGCGGGCATTTCCGTCAAGCAAGCCGTTTCTGGCGAGAACGGCGGCGTGATGCCGGACGAGGGCGTATCGATCCGAAACGTGATCGAAGTGATCATTCAGGCACTGGGCGATCTCGGTGAAACGACCATCGGCTCCCAATGGCGGCACTATTTCCCGATCGTCGGAACGATCTTCTTCTTCGTGCTGATTTCGAATGTGATGAGTCTGATTCCCGGCCTGCTTGGCTCGACGAGCGATGCGAACGTGACGTTTGCCTGGGCGATCATGTCCTTCGCCGTCTACAACTACGTCGGCATCAAGCAGCACGGATGGAAGTACCTCTACCAGTTCATGGGTCCGGGGCTCTGGGAGCTGGAACTCGGTGGCAAGCACTATCACGTACGGGTTCTGACACCGTTCTTCCTGCCGCTAGAGATCGTGCTGCATGGCGCGCGAATCCTGACGCTGGGAATTCGGTTGCTTGCCAACATGTTTGCCGATCACAAAGTTGTCGTGATCTGGTTGGGTCTCGTTCCCGTGGCGCTCCCCGCCATCTTCATGGGCCTGGGTCTACTCGTTAGTTTCCTACAGGCCTTCGTTTTTGCGCTTCTCACGATGATCTACATCGGGCAAGCGTTGCAGGAGCCGCACTGATCGGCGGCTTCTCGTGTTGGAAGTGTTTCTCGGACGGGGAAAGGCTCCGTTCGTAGGTCGAATGAGTTTCATTCGACCGAGTTCATTCGACCCTCCTCACACACCCGAGTGGCGGACGAGGGGAGCCGCGTTGGTTCCAGGGTCTCGGAAAGAAGGAAAAACAGCATGCATCGTATCGTCAACATCTTCGTCTGGGCAATCGTCCTCTTCCTCGCTCCGACCGCGGCCTTCGCAGCCGACGGCACGGCAGTCAGCGGTCTCGGCATCGGCGCCGGTCTCGCCGTCGGTATGGCCGGTCTCGGTTGCGGCATCGGCCAGGGCCTGACAGCCGGCAACACGACCGCGGGGATCGCCCGCAACCCGGGCGCCGCGGGCGCAATGTTCACGAACTTCATCCTCGGCATGGTGCTGATCGAGTCGATCGCCATTTACGGGCTCGTCATCGCGATCATGCTCCAAGGCCAGATGTAGGATTCGTCGCGAGACGAACCGACCGCGCGGTGCACTTTCGTGGCCGCCGATGGATCGTCGATCGATCGCTTTGGATCGCCTGCTTTTCGGGTGATTCGACCAGGATGCAGCACGAAGGGCGTGGCGGTTCGCGTGAACCGCCACGCCCTTCGTGTTTTTTGCACTCCGCGGGGCGAAGCAGCGACCCACGGATGAGCCATTGGCTTCCTCAGGCTCCTTCAGTCTCTTTCAAGCCCTTTCAAATCGGTCCAATGAGAAGCGCCGGGTAGAAACTCGAGTCGGATTTCACCCCGTAAAATTGACCCGACCCAAACCCTGTGTTTCCACCCGGCGCTCTCGGCCCCGCCTTGCTCCCGGTCCCGTTAGAGGAGCGTGGCGGGCATCGCCCGAAGGCGACGGGAAGCATGGTTTGCGAACTCCGTACCAACCGTGCCCGCCGGAGTGCGCGAGTCGAAGGCGGCTCTCGTCGCGGGAGAGCGATATTGTCGGGGGCGCGACTCGAGAGCGAGTCCGCGAGTACTCGGAGGGGTCGTGAAGCGCGGGACACTGATCGTTTTCGAAGGCCTGGATGGTTGTGGAAAATCCACGCAGCTCCGGCGCGCGGCGGATCATCTCTCCGGGCTGGGCGTCGACTTCGTCGTCACTCGCGAACCCACCGATGGCCCATGGGGCCGACGGATTCGCGAGATGGCTCGCGCGGGGACTGGCGTCACGCCCGAGACCGAACTCGAGTGGTTCTTCGAAGATCGCCGCGACCATATGCGCGAAGTGGTCGAGCCGGCCCTCGCTGCGGGGCGCCTCATTCTATCCGATCGTTCCTACCTCTCGACCGTTGCCTATCAAGGTGCTCGCGGCCTCGATCCCGAAAAGATTCTCCGAGACAGTGAGGCGGAGTTCGCGCGGCCCGACGTCGTACTGCTCTTCGAGATCTCCGCGAAGGAAGGTCTCTCGCGCGTTCACGACCGCGGTAGCGAGAGCGAGCCCGTCTTCGAGAATCTCGAATTTCTCGAACGGGTGAGCGAGGTCTTCTCGGCGATGACCGTCGGCGGGCTGGAACGAGTCGATGCGACTCGAAGCGAAGACCAGATTGCCGAAGATGTGATCAGCGTGCTCGAGCGCGTTCTCGACGCCACTCGATTCAAATCGAGCTGAGATCATTTCAGCTGGGATCCGCTTCGCCGCGGAGTACGTAGCGGTCGGCACCGTCACGGGATTCCGGGGTGGGTTCGAAACCGAGTCGCCGGGCCAGACGCGCAGAGGCAATATTCCCAGCTTCGATGAAGGCCTCGATCTCGATGCCGGGTCGGTCTTGTCGACACCATCGAAGGACCGCGGCACAGGCCTCCTCTGCGTAGCCGGCGCCCCAATGATCGGGATGGAAGTGGTATGCGAGCTCCGCGACCGGCGAGAGTGCGTTCAGGCCAACCGCGCCAATACACCCGTCGTCCTCCGCGGTGAGGCTTCTCGCCAGTAGCACAGCCCAGCGGACACCCGTCCCGGTCTGCGCGCGTCGAACGAAAAAGTCGAGAATCTTGTCGCTATCCGTGGGGCTGCGAGCGGGAAGCCGGATCGGTCGCCCCTGCCGGTCGCAGGCATCCCGGGAATGGAGGCAGACCTCCGGACTCGACCAGAGCCGAAAAATCCCTGCGGAGTGGCCTAGCTCGAACGGCTCGAGCCGGAGCCGATCCGTCGTGAGTTGCGGAAAATCAGAATCAGACATGGTGGCGATGTGCGTCCGGATCGTGGAAGGAGATGTTATTCGATGTCATCGAGAAGCGAGCGTCCTGCGTCCTCACAATCTAAGAGAGGTGCCGCCCCGTTCTCGGGCAGCCCGACTAATTTCCGGTCTCCATTGGGAGTTCCCCGTGGCGGGACCACTCGTTGAGCGAGCCGTCGTATACGCCGACGTTCGAATAACCAATCCTTCGCAATGCGAAGCCAACGAGCGTCGCAGCGATCCCGCCGCCGCAATAACTGATGACGCGCTTGTCTTCCTTTCCGCCGACGAGCTGGAAATACGCGCGAAGTTCGTCGTCGCTTCGCAGCGTTCCGGTTTCGGGATCGAGTACGCCCGAGAAGGGCGTGTTCTGGCTGCCGGCGATTCGCCCCGGGCGGCGATATCCCATTTCCACTTCGCCCGCGTGCAGGGCAGCCGGCAGAGCGTTCAGCGTGCAGACCCCGCCGTCGTCGATCGCGGCGAGGACTTCGTCCGCGGTGGCCCACCAGGAGTCATCGGGTTGGCTCTTGCCATCGACGGCTGTGACGCGACACGATTCCGTCGACGTTGGTCGCCCCTCCGCCTTCCATTTGGCGAAACTTCCATCGAGCAGGGCCACGTTCGCGACACCCGCGGAGCGCAGGAGCCACCACAGACGAGTCGCCCACATCGAGCTCTCGGGCCCGCGGCTATAGACGACGACTTTCGAGTCCAGGGCGATTCCCATTTCGCCGAGGACGCGGTCGAGCTGTTCGGTCGAGGGTCGCGTGAGGGGCAGTTCGCTTTCGGGCAGTGACAATTCCTCGAGCAGGTCGACGAAGCGAGAGCCCGGAATGTGCTCTTCTTCCCAATCTGCGCGTCCGCTGCGAATCTCTCCGCGCGCGGCGAAATGAAGGGT
>Ga0310120_10002955_pt1 | contig 12246 bp, 11 predicted proteins | sample CB27_AW_983_MG_FD_203506 | JGI IMG/M metagenome (GOLD analysis project Ga0310120, IMG submission 203506) | Marine microbial communities from Western Arctic Ocean, Canada - CB27_AW_983 | ecosystem: Environmental > Aquatic > Marine > Oceanic | place: Canada: Western Arctic Ocean | collected... | reverse complement strand
CTTCGCCAACGAGTCGAAAAATCGGCCCGCGCAGTATTCTCGAGAATTTCAACAGCTTGCTAGCGCCGTCGATCCTCCGGCTGGACTTGACGAGTCGGAATCCGTGTCCCATCAATAGATGCGTGAGGAGTGTTCTGTGTTCCCTGCTGGTCCTTGTCGCACTGTTGGGAGGGTCGCATCGCGGCCATGGCCAGACGGTGCCGCAGTCGGTCCTCGATCAAGCGGAGGCCGCGACCAAAATCCTCGGTCAGCAGGTGCTGGAAGGGAATTTTTCGTTCTCATTTCAACGCATGTATTCCCGATGCAAAAAGCGGGCGGCAATTCGCCTCGCGAGTAAGGACCCGTCCCTACGGGGGAAATCGGAGGAGGAGAAGGAGCGAGTGGGCGAAGCCAAACTGGTGAAAAAGTTGACGGGGATTCCGGCCCAGATGCAGAAGAACGGCATCACGATGTTGAAATTCGAGGTTCTCAAGCCCTCCGGGGGGCACGAAGTGTTCCTTGGGAGGGGGTTGAACGAAAAGACGGGGAAACCGATCCAGATGTATCTCGAGTGGTTGGTCTTTGTGCCCACCCGAGCCGAGTATCGCGTCATTGATCCTGCCACCCGAGTGCCGAAGAGGATTGAGAGATGGGGCTATCAGGTCGCCATTGTGAAGAAAGGAACCAGCGATTGGTATTTTATCGACGGGTCAAACTTGACCAAGACGGAACTTCGTAGTTTTTTTCCTCGGCTCCCGACCAATCAGGAACTCCTCGGGCTCCCGAAGGTGGGCGGAGCAGAGTTGAAGAACTGACCGGATTGATTTCGAATCGCCATGTCAAAGACCAAGACGAAGAAAGGCAAGAAGACGCAGAAGAAGCTCAAGGATGCTGCGCGTTTGCACCGGGAGCTGGAGAAGCTCATGGAACGAGCCAAGAGTGACTATTGCGAAGTGCGAAACTCCGAGATCCACGGAGCCGGAGTCTATGCGTCGAAGGGCATTCCCAAGGAGCAACGCATCATCGAGTATCTTGGCGAGAAAATCGACAAGGAGGAGAGTGAGAAGCGGGCCAACAAGCAGATGGAGTGTGCGGAGAAGACGGGGGATGCGGCGGTCTACATTTTCACCTTGTCCAAAAAGTGGGACATCGATGGCAATGTGCCCTGGAACACGGCCCGCCTCCTGAACCACTCCTGTGCGCCGAACTGCGAGGCTTGGATCGAAGACAAGCAAATCTTCATATACGCCCTGCGTGAGATCAGCTCGGGGGAGGAGTTGACCTTTGATTACGGCTTTGATGTCGAGAATTACGAGGATCATCCATGTCTGTGTGGGAGCGAAGAATGTGTCGGCTTCATCGTGGGCCGGGACTATTGGCCTGAACTGAAGAAGCGCTTGGCCGAGAAGGAGAACGGCGTTGCCGTGAATGGAAACGGAGTATGACTCTTGCCACACGGGCACCGACCAAATTTGAAAGCCGGGTCTACGTGGCCCTGCGCGAGATTCCCCGAGGACGGGTGGTCACCTATGCGACCTTGGCCAGGCACCTGGAGTGCCGCTCCGCCCAGGCCGTGGGACAGGCCCTGAAGCGCAATCCGCTCGCTCCGGAAGTCCCTTGTCATCGCGTGATCCGGACGGACGGATCCCTCGGAGGCTATTCGGGCAAAGTCCGAGGAGTGCGGGTTGAGCGCAAGCGCCGTATTCTGGAGGAGGAAGGGGTGCCCTTTGATGAGGAAGGACACCTCTTGGATGCTGAACTGCTCTGGAGCTGGCAGGATTGACTGTTGGCAGAGTCCAAGGAGGGGGTATGCTCTCGGGACCATGCGATCCCTGTTAATCATCCTGATGCTGATAGGAGTGTCTGGCGCAGCTTGGGCGGGCAATCCCGTGCTGGCAGCCCAGATTAAGAAAGAATACGAGTTGGCCACCGTGAGGTGGGCGCAGCAGTTGGAGACGGCCAATGATGCTCAGGACCAGATGACAATCTGGCGTGCCCGGCCAGATGCCTTCGCGCATGCTGGGCGCATGTGGGCAGAGCTCAAGAGCTCGTTGAATGACGATTGGACGATTGAATATTGTGCCTGGATCCTCGAGCAGGCGCCTGTCTTTGCGGCAGAAGCGACGGAAGGCGGGAGAAAGACGCGCGGGCAAACCATCATGCACGCCCTGGATCGTTTCCACCTCAAGAGTGAGAAGGTCGGGCGTCTCTGTCTGGCGCTGACCACCCAGTCGGATCCCAAGACCCTGGCGCTGATTGAGAAGATCTCCAGGGAGAATCCTCACCAGGCCGTGCAGGGTCAGGCGGCCTTGGCGATTGCAATGCTGCTCAAGGGACTGGGAGACAGTCGCGATGTCATGGTGCGTCGACTCGACCGGCTTCGCGAAGCGATCATCAAGTCAAATGATGTGAAGGTTGGCGACGTGTCAGTCGAGAGATTGGCCCGGGATGAGCTGGTGGTCATTCAAAGTCTTTCCAAAGGGAGGGTCGCTCCCGACATCATCGGTGCTGATTCTGCCCGTGTGCCCTTCAAGCTCAGCATGCTGAAGAGCAAGGTGACCGTGCTGGCTTTCTGGCATACCAACATGCATGACGCCGAGCGTGGCCTGGGGCTCCTGCGGGAGCTCCACGATCAGTTTCACACCCGCGGGATGGAGCTCATCGGGGTGACCAGTGACCCGGTGAGTGTTCTGCGAAACTTGCGGGCAAACGGGACAATTCCCTGGCGCAACTATTCTGATCTCGATGGGCGGATTGCCCTCCAGTATCGGGTGCGCAACCTCCCGATCGTCTATGTTCTCAATCGGCATCGCCGCATCGAATTCATCGGCGGGCCTGGGACGTTCGTCAATCTGGCCGTGGAAGCGTTGCTGGCCGAGTAGGGGCGAGCGCTTCGGCTCATCCACTGTCTGCCTCGGCGGGGCCTGCGGACCCCTCATCGAGGGTGGCGGGGTCCCAGATGTAGCGGGTGAAGAGGACCTTCACTGAAGCGGTGAGCGGGATGGCGAGCAGGGCGCCGAGAAAGCCGCCCAGGATGAGGGACCAGAAGAAGATGGAGAAGATGATGGTCATGGGGTGGAGTCCCACCTTGTCGCCGATGACCTTGGGCTGAATGAAGAGCCCGTCAATTTGCTGGACCACAAAGAAGATCGCGAAGACGAGGGCGGGGTGTTGCCAATCACCCCAGGTCGCAGCCGCGATGATGAGGGCGGGGATGAGGGTCACCAGAAAGCCGATGAAGGGCATGACGCCCAGGAAGGCGTAGGGAAGCCCGATCATCCAGAGAAGAAGTCCGGTCAGCACGCCGTCAATCAGGCTCACGAGGACCTGCCCGCGGAAGAAGGCGATCAGGTAGTCGTTCATCTCGCTGAGGGTGCCAATCACCTCGCGTTTCAAATCGGATTCCTTGAGCGGAACGAAGTGGCTCCAGCGCTGTTTGATGATGGCGGTTTCCTTGAGGAAGAAGAAGAGGTAGACCGGGACCAGGAGGAATCCGAGGGTGTAGCCAATGAAGCCCAGGACCTTTCCCCCCGCATCGAGCCACCTGATTTCTTTCCCGAGTTTGGCCGCCCATACCCAGGCTTCAGTCTCGTGGATGGGAACCTCTTGTTGCTCCTCAGTCAGGACTCCCGGCACCCAACCAGGATAGGCTTGCAGCCAGGCGTGGTAGTCGGCGAGAGGATCCTGATCCTGATCCTGAGGGGGAGTCTGAGAGGAGGGCTGAGGGGGCGTCTTGGCTGGTGCGGGCTCGAAACTCTCGTGGCGGCTGAGAGCCAGTTTCAGAAGCGGTCGCAGCCAAGGAGTGCTGCGGAGAGTGTTGACGGCCTGCTCGGCGTGCGCCTCCTTCCTTTCAATGAGCTGGCCGGTCTGCTCGACCACCTTGGGGAGGATGAGCGAGATTCCCAAGGTGCAAAGCACGGTCGAGAGGGTGAAGACGTAGATGATGGACCGGAGCCGCGAGAGTCCTTTCTCTTCCAGTTTCTCGACCACGGGATTGACAAGGTAGGCGAGAATGCCGGCGACGGCGAGAGGGACGAGGACCGGTTGGAGATAGTTCAGGACGTTTCCCAGGAGAACGACAAACCCGACGATGAGGGCGCCGATCACAACGATGGCGATTCCAGTGAGCGCGCTCCAGAGAGTGCGGTTTTGGAACTCGGTTGGGAACTTGCGGGGCACCAGTGGGGAAGGAATAACCAGTCGGGGGAAGGACGGCGATTATAAAGTGGGGAGGGAATCCCAACGAGCTGGACCTGGGGTGGGGCCTTCGAGCGAGAGGAAGCAGTCTAACTGCTGTGCTCTTTCATCAGGCGATCAAGGACGCCGTTGACAAATTTCGGAGACTCGGTCGTTCCAAAGGAGCGGGCGAGTTCGATCGCTTCGTCGATGGCCACTGCGGGGGGGATCTCGTCGTCGAAGAGGAGTTCGTAGGTGGCCAGCCGAAGAATGGCGCGGTCCACGCGATCCAGTCGTTCGGGAGTGAAATTTTCGATTACCGAGGCGAGGTGCTGATCGATGCCCGGCAAGTGAGTGCGCAAGCCCTCGAGGTAAGATTGGATCCGGTCGCAGGTGGCGGTGATTTCCGCTTCCGCCTTGGCGACTGCCTTGAGTTCGGGGAGGGAGTGCGGAGCCTCCCCAAGAGCGAGGTTGAGGCGCTCGGAAAGGAGGGCCAGGGGGGCGCGGAGAGAGAGGGCGTCCTCGCGGAGTTGTTGGAGGGCGGGGAAGTGAACATCGGCGGCGCTGACGCGTGCGGCCGCGGCGAGGGAGGCGCGATTGGCGAGGCGGGTGCGTTCCAGGCTTTCCCGCAGGCGTCTGGCATCCCTGTTGCCATTCATCTCGTGGCGAAGGCCGTCGAGGGACTCCTTCAGAGCCTGCTCTTCCTTGTCCCAAGTCCGGATGGCTCTGCCGAGTTCGCCATCTTCGGCGCTGATTTCGATCCGCGCGCGGGGTCGGAGGAGATCGGGGAAGCCGGTGATGATTTTGTCGCGACCTTGTTGCAGGTGAAGCACGGCCTTCGCGCGAGCGCGAGTGAGCTTTTCGCGAAGGGGTTCGAGCAGGAGCGCGAGAACAGCTTCGTCAGGTGGGGCCGCGAATTTTTCGGCCGGGCTGACCGCGTAGAGGAACTGGACCACTGCCTCGCGGATGCGACGTCGTGAGGTATTAGCCATTGCTCGGATGCATCCGGAGCGAACCTCCGCGGTCCAATTCGGCGAAAACGTCGATCATGGCCGCTGCCGCACGGGCCGCTTCCGTGCCGCGGTTCATCTCTTCGCCCAGGCAGCGAGCTTTGGCCTGTGCCTCGTCGTTGCAGAGGAGGACCTCGTGGATGATTGGCGTTTTGTAATCGAGAGCGAGTTGTTGAAGCGCTTCCGTGACGGCGCCGGCAACGAGATCGGAGTGGGCCGTTTCGCCGCGGATGATGACCCCGAGCGCGATGACGCAGATGGGTTCTTCGAGCTCGAGGAGGGCTTTCACGGTGACAGGGATTTCGAAGGCGCCGGGCACTCGAATGAGGTCGACCCGAGCCTGCGGCAGGTAGTCGCCCAACTCGTCGATTACGCTATCGACCAGCGCGTCAGCATAGACCTCATTGTACTTCGAGGCCACGATCGCAAGCTTGTTGCGCTTAGTGGAAAAGATTCGAGGCTTTGGTGGAAGCGCCAGGGACATGAGCGAGGTATTGCTGCTGCTTTTCTGATTGTCAATACGGGGCTGGAAGCAGGGGAATTGCGAAGAGGGTCAGAGCGAGTGTCCAAGCTTATCGCGCTTGGTATCCAGGTATCGTTTATTGTGGGGGTTGGCTTCGGCCCGAATGGGGATCTGATCCACGATTTCAAGGCCATAGCCCTCGAGGCCCACTACTTTTTTGGGATTGTTGGTAAGCAACCTGATTTTGCGGATGCCCAGATCGTAGAGGATTTGGGCCCCCATGCCGTAGTGTCGCAGGTCGGAGGCGAAGCCGAGTTTTTCGTTGGCTTCGACGGTGTCGAGGCCTTGTTCCTGCAGTTTGTATGCGTGGATCTTGGCGGCGAGGCCGATTCCGCGCCCTTCCTGGCGCAGATAGAGAAGCACGCCGCCATCTTCGGCGATGCGAGTCAAGGCGGTGTGAAGTTGACCTCCGCAGTCGCAGCGCCGGGACCCGAAGACATCGCCGGTAAGACACTCGGAGTGCACCCGAACAAGGATCGGCTCTTCGGAATCAATCTCGCCCCGGGTGAGAGCGAGATGATGGGAGTCATCCGTGCGCACGCGGTAGAGATGGCAATCAAACTCGCCGTGCTCAGTCGGGAGCGCGATGGTTTCTTCGCGTTCGATGAGGCGTTCGGTGCGGCGACGGTACTCGATGATCTGGGCGATGGTGCAGGCCAATAAGCCATGCTTGCTTTGGTAGTCACCCAGGTCACCGACTCGGGCCATGGTCCCGTCTTCGTACATGATTTCGCACAAGAGCCCGGCCTGAGGTAGGCCCGCCATTCGTGCGAGGTCGACGGCTGCTTCAGTGTGGCCTGCCCGGCGCAGGACCCCATCGTCCGCGGCTTGGAGGGGAAAGACGTGACCGGGTTGGACCAGGGTCTCGGGGCCCGCGTTCTCGTCGGCAAGGAGACCGATGGTGAGAGCGCGATCAGCGGCCGAGATCCCGCTTGCGATTCCTTGGGCGGCATCCACCGCGACGGTGAAGGCGGTGCGGTGTCCCTCCCGGTTGCGGCGAGCCATGGGTGGGAGGTCGAGGGCTTCGACACGCTGACGGGTGAGGGGTGCGCAAATGAGACCGCGGCCGTGGCTCGCCATGAAGGCGATCATTTCTGATGAAACGCGGGCGGCAGCACCAACGAGATCCGCTTCGTTTTCCCGTCCGGGGTCGTCCGCCACAATCACGAGCCGACCAGCCGCAACGGCGGCGACGATCTCTTCCATGGGGCTGAAGGTGAGGGGACTCATGGGGCAAAAACGAATCAGGGAGGTAACAGGAGGGCTTGGTTGCGCCGGGCAGGGATTCTTTAGGGTAGATTTTGGGAATTGAAAGCTTGCTCTCAACTTGCCCCTGTTTGAGTTCTTCTCAAGGGGGAGCTCCGATGGAATGGGGCCGTATTAGCTTAGCTAATAAAAATTAGCCTAGTCTAAGTTTGGCTTGCTTTGCAAGTGGGAGAGGCCTAAATTTACGGCATGAAACTAAATTGGATTCTCGCAGGGCTGGGATTGGGGGCCGGGTCTGTGATCGTGAGTTGCGTCGAGAGCGACGCCAACCACACCAAGAATGAACCCGAGGGATATCCTTATGAAGTGGCTACCACGGTGGGGATGATCACGGATATCGTGCGCAATGTGGCGGGTGAGCACGCGACGGTGGAGGGAATTATTGGGCAGGGAATTGATCCCCATTTGTATCTCCCCTCGACCCCTGACGTGAAGAGTCTGCGCCGCGCGGATCTCGTTTTTTACAATGGCTTGATGCTGGAGGGGAAGATGGGCGATGTGCTCGACAAAGTGGCGGCCAGTGGAAAGCCAGTGCACGCCGTGACGGCCAATCCCGAGTCATCCGGAGACTATGTCATGATCGACAATTCGAATCATCACGATCCCCATGTCTGGATGGATGTCGTGGGATGGATCAAAGCGGTGGAAGTCGTGAAGACCTCACTGGCGGACTACGACAAGGCCCATCAAACGGACTACGAAAAGAACGCAGCGGCCTATGTGGAACAGCTGCGCAAGGTCGACGACTATGCCAGAAAGTCGATTGCTTCCATTCCGGAAGGTCAACGTGTGCTGGTGACCGCGCACGACGCCTTTGGATACATGTCGCGGGCGTATGGGATAGAAGTGCGGGGCATCCAGGGAATCAGTACGGAGTCGAACGCTGGATTGAGGGACATTGAAGAGTTGGTGGACTTCCTGGTGCAGCGCCGGATTCCGTCGGTCTTTGTGGAGTCGTCCGTTCCGCGCAAGAACATCATGGCCCTGGTGGAAGGAGCCCGGGCCAAGGGGCACGAAGTGAAGGTTGGCGGCGAGCTGTTTTCCGACGCAATGGGTAAGGCCGGAACTTATGAAGGGACCTATGAGGGCATGATCGATCACAACGTGACGATCATCACCCGGGCCTTGGGGGGAGTGGCGCCGGCCCGGGGGCTCAACGGGAAGCTTGAGGAGTAACCCTTTGTTTGGAACGCCACCGCTTGCCTCATGAAACCCTTCGTTGATCCTCCTGTCATTCCGGTCGATGGACGGCCTGAGCACCCGGATGATCTTCCGCTTTCCATTCACGATCTGACCGTCGCCTACCACCGCAAGCCGGTCATCTGGGATATCGAGTTGAACATCCCGGAAGGCAAGTTGGTGGGCGTGGTGGGACCCAATGGGGCGGGGAAGAGCACCCTGCTCAAGGCTTGTCTCGATCTTGTGCCCAAGACCTCAGGCGAGGTGAAAATCTACGGCGAGAGTTACAAGAAGCAGCGCAGCCTGATCGGCTACGTTCCGCAGCGGGAGAGCGTGGATTGGGATTTCCCGGTCAGTGCTCTCGATGTAGTCGCGATGGGAACCTACCGCAAAATTGGCTGGTTCAAGTGGGTTGGGAAGGCACAGAAGAAGCTCGCCTGTGAGGCCTTGGATCGGGTGGGGATCGCGCACCTCGGCGACCGGCAAATCAGCCAACTCTCAGGCGGGCAACAACAGCGGGTCTTTCTTGCCCGTGCCCTCGCGCAGGATGCCAAGGTTTACTTTATGGACGAGCCATTCGCCGCGGTCGATGCAGCGACGGAACAAGCGATCGTGGCCCTCCTCAAGGAGTTGAACAAGGCGGGGAAGACCTGCCTGGTGGTCCATCACGATCTGGCCACGGTAAAGCGTTACTTTGATTGGCTGGTCTTGCTCAACATGCGCGTGGTTGCGTCCGGGCCCACCGCGGAGATCTTCACGAAGGACAACCTGCAGAAAACCTACGGCGGGAAGCTGAGTTTGTTGGATGACGTCGCGGAGGCGTTGCGCCATGTGGGCAGATAGGTCAGCGATCATGCTGCGAAGGGCGATTTTGGTTATTCTCCTCCTGGGAGCGGGATCCGCTTCCGCGGGACAGGTCGACTGGCCCGAGGCAGGGCTTGTCTGGAAGGTGTTCACCTTGCAGGATTACAACACCCGTCAGGTCGTGATCTCCACCATCCTGTTGGGAGTGACCGCGGGGCTGGTGGGAACCTTCCTGCTCTTGCGCCGACGGTCCTTGATGGGAGATGCCCTCTCCCATGCCACCTTCCCGGGAATCGGAGCGGCCTTTGTGGTGATGATCCTGTTGGGCGGAACCGGAAGATCACTTCCGGGATTGCTGGTGGGGGCGACCGTGACCGGCCTGCTGGGCGTGCTCCTCGTAATGGCGATCCGCAATACCACGCGACTGAAGGACGACGCGGCCATGGGGATCGTGCTCAGTGTCTTCTTCGGGGTAGGGGTGGCCCTGATCCAGATGGTGAAGGACATGCCCCAAGCGGGACCTGCCGGACTGAATGATTTCATTTACGGCACTGCGGCCTCCATGATCCGCAGTGACTTCCTCCTCATCCTGGTGGTGGCGATCGGCACCTGCTTGGTCTCGCTTCTTCTGCTCAAGGAACTCACCCTCCTCTGTTTTGACGAAAGCTTCGCCGCGAGCCAGGGCTGGCCCACGGTGAGGCTCGATATTGTTCTGCTCACCATCGTCACCGCGGTGACCGTGATCGGACTGCAAGCTGTGGGGCTCGTCCTGATCATCGCCTTCCTCATCATTCCTGCCACCGCAGCCCGATTCTGGACCCAACGACTCGGGTGGATGTTGACGCTCTCGGCCATCATCGGGGGGGTGAGTGGGTGGTTGGGGGCCTCCCTGAGTGCCCTGGTGCGCGATCTTCCCACCGGCGCGGTCATCGTGCTGGTGGCTGCCGCCATCTTCCTGGTCAGCATGCTTTTCGGTCGTGGGCGGGGAGTCGTTCCGCGCGGACTTCGCCATGCGCGCCTCCGGCGCAAGGTGGGCCGACAACATCTCCTTCGGGCGGTCTACGAGATTGTCGAATCCGGACAACCGGATGTCGCGGAGCCCGTTCGCAATCTTCCCATCACCTTCGAGGCTCTTCTTGCCCATCGCTCCTGGTCCGCAGCGCAGGTGGGTGGGCTTCTCCGCACGGCCCGGGCGGAGGATCACCTGGAGAATACAGAGCCTGGCTCGGTGCGTCTTTCGGAGGCTGGATTTGGGGAAGCGTCCCGGGTGACGCGCAATCACCGGCTGTGGGAGCTATATCTGATTCGTTATGCCGACATTGCGCCCAGTCACGTTGACCGGGACGCCGACCTCGTCGAGCACGTGCTGGATGCCGAGGTGGTGAGCCAGCTCGAATCCGAGCTTCAGGACCGGCCTTCCAGTCTCGAAGTGCCACCCAGTCCGCATTTTATCAACCACCCTAGCCCCGAAGTCTCATGAACTGGACCATCGATGACACCTGGATTGTGACCATCGGCGCGATGTGTGCGGTGGCCTGCGCCCTGCCGGGGTGCTTCCTCGTTCTGCGGCAAATGAGCATGATGGGGGACGCCATCAGTCATGCGGTTCTTCCCGGTCTGGCGGCAGGATTTTTGCTGACAGGGAGCCGGGCCAGCCTGGTGATGTTCATTGGAGCGGGAGTGGTCGGAGTGCTCACCGCGGTCTTTACACAGTGGGTGAGCAAGTTCGGGAAGGTGGATCGGGGCGCGGCCATGGGGATCGTGTTCACCACCCTCTTTGCGATCGGACTGATCATGATTCGGCAGGCCGCCGACCATGTGGATCTCGATGCCGGGTGCGTGCTTTATGGCGCCATTGAACTGACCATTCTTGAGCAGCCAGTGAGAATCGGAGCGTTCGCGATTCCTCCTGCGGCCCTCATGATCGGTTCCGTGCTGATCGCAAATTTACTGATTATCCTGCTGTTATTCAAGGAGTTCCGGATCAGCTCCTTTGATCCCGCGCTTGCCACCACAGTTGGGATCAATGCCAATTTAATGCATTACCTCCTCATGACCATGGTAGCGATCACGACCGTGGCCGCGTTCGAGGCGGTAGGCAGCATCATTGTGATTGCGATGCTGATCGTCCCCCCGGCGACCGCCTTTCTGCTCACCAACCGGCTGAACGTAATGCTGGCCTTCAGCGTGGTGATTGGTGTGATTTCCTCGATTCTAGGCCATATGGGGGCCCTCTCCGTCCCTCCTCTCTTTGGCCTGAAAGGGACCGTGACGTCTGGAATGATGGCGGCAGTGGCTGGGGGACTGTTTTTCCTGGCTTGGATTCTTGGCCCGGAGGGACTTCTCATCACCAGAGTGCGAGGAAATCGAGAGATCGAGAAGCCAGGTTCCGCCCCGTCCGGAGAGACGGCCTAGGCGAAAATTCCCTGTTAGCTCGGGGGACGCAGTTGCTCACAAGACGTTGCGATCAGGGGTTGCAGGTTTTGAGTAAACCATGTTACGTTCGACCCCCGCTGGGCGCTTTGAGACCTGTTTCCGAGTGTGAGGTGGGCCAGCCAGATACAACCCAACATGACAGAATCAACGATGTCCGCGCTGAATCCGGATCGCGCGACGCTCAACTTCCTGAACAGTTTTCCGGAGAAGGTTCGCAACAGGGGAGAAAAGCTTCAGCAAGACGGAGCAGTGACCCAAATTTTCGGTAATCACCTCTTCATTCAAGGGCGGGTCGAGGATAGTGTGGGTGTGCATCGCGCCACCCTTCGCTTGCAGGGGAATCGCTGGTTTGGGAACTGCACTCAGGAGAAGGAGGATATCGCCGGGGCGGCCATGTACGCGACCATGCTGGAGCGCATGCATCGGGGTGAAGATCTGCCCGAATCGCCCAATGAGTTCGACGATACGCCCGTCATCGACCTGATTGAAGGCAAGTTGGATCGTGAGCTTGATGATAAGGAGGCAGACTTTGTCAACAAGATCGAGAAACGTTACCGTCGTTATGTGATCGAGGGGGAAGTCCACGATCACGACATGGTGCGTCTCAGCCCGCGCTGGGAGATTGCGAGTTACGAGCCGCTGGAGCTTTGGCCGGTTCCTCCCGGAGACATCATCGAGTTTTGGAACTACATCGCCTACGCGTTTTACAAGCGGAAGCTGAACTACCCGGATTTCATGAATGCCATCACCGACCTCGGGGCGGTGCAGCGCAAGATGAGCGACTGGGAACAGGAACGCGAAATTGCGGCTTGGTATGACCGCATCGAGCGCGTGATCGAACGCCCGCCCCAAGTCGGACCGGTGAACGCGGAG
>Ga0310120_10002951_pt1 | contig 12257 bp, 11 predicted proteins | sample CB27_AW_983_MG_FD_203506 | JGI IMG/M metagenome (GOLD analysis project Ga0310120, IMG submission 203506) | Marine microbial communities from Western Arctic Ocean, Canada - CB27_AW_983 | ecosystem: Environmental > Aquatic > Marine > Oceanic | place: Canada: Western Arctic Ocean | collected... | reverse complement strand
GCTCGCAGACCAATCTCTATGGCCTGCTCGAGGCCTGGGGAATTCATCTGGGCGAGGATGTAGTCGTCGATCCGGAATTGGCGGTCTTCGGACAGGCAACGACCCCGCTCGCGGGCGAGTACGATGGCCGACATCCGATTACAAAGCTGCTGCGCGAGCCCACGCTCTTTCCGCTGGTGCGAAGCGTCCAAGTCGATGCGACAGCGAGTTCCGATTATTCCGTCCTCGCGAAGACGGGCGCCGATTCCTGGGCGGAACGCGACCTGGACAGCTGGCGAGAGACCGGGCGTGCGCAGCTGGGTCCGGACGATCTCGAAGGCCCGGTTCCCATCGCGATCGCCGGAATCCCGCGCATCGCGAGTGCGGGGGTGGGTGACGGGTCCGCGGTCGGGCGAGTCGTGGTCTTTGGCGACTCCGATTTCGCGACGAATGAGTACATCGACATGCTTCGCAACCGCGACCTCTTCATCAATTCCGTGAACTGGCTGGCCGGCGATATCGAACAGATCAGCGTGCGACCCAATACGTCGCGGGCTTCGAGTTTCCAGATGTCGCAAGCCCAGTTCCGGGCCATTCATTACCTCTCGCTCTTCGTCTTGCCCGAAGCGATCGCGATCTTTGGCGTCGTGGTCTGGTGGTGGCGTCGACGCGCACCCGATCTGTCCAATCGGCCCGATGCGCCGCAAGAACGCAACGCGATGTCCAAATGAACCTGCACGCGACGGCGCTTCTCGGCCTCGCGGCGCTCGCGCTCGGCAGCTTCATCTACTACTACGAGATCGAAGGCGAGTCGGCACGGCGGGCGGCCCTCGATGCCGAGCAGCGGATTCATCAGGATGTCGAAGCCGCTTCGGTCGAGCGAATCGAACTGTCGTCGATGGACGGCATCGCGGCACGATTCGAACGAATCGACGGTCGCTGGATGATGACCGCACCGGTCTCGGCGAGAGCGGATGCGACCGCACTCGACGCGATCGCCGATTCGCTGTCCAGTCTTCGACGCGAAGGCGTCGTCGAGGATCCGAGTGCCCTGGACCAGTACGGGCTCGGACCCGATTCGCGGACCATTCGATTCGTGGCGGCGGGAATGGAGCGCGGGCTCCGAATCGGAGGATCGACGCCGGTCGGTGGCCATCTCTACGTGGCGCGGCTCGCCGACGATGACGTGGCTTACGTCGAGAGCTTTCGAATCAACGCCTTCAACCGAAATCTCGATGACCTGAGGGATCGACAAATCCTCCACGTCGCCGCCGACGAGTTCCTGACGCTGCGGATTTCGTGGCCGGGAACCGACGGGGTCGAGGAGGTTGCGCTCGCGCGCGATGCTTCGGGCGAATGGCAGATGGGCGTGCCCGTGGTCGGACGGGCCGATTCCCAAACGATTCGGGATCTCCTGACGGATCTCACGTATTTGCGCGCGACTGGCTTCGTCGATGTCGCGACGGAACAAACGGAGGCCGCACTCGCCCATCCCGAGATTTCGATTCATTGGACGCTTCCCGGGGACCATGCGGAGCGCCGGCTCTTGATCGGTTCTGTGGCGGGCGGGGAAACTCTCGTCGAGGGACCCGACGGCCGGAGGGCGACGATCGCCGCCGCACGGATCGACGATTTCGCGCGAGACGTCGTCGCATACCGATTCAAGAGCCTTTCGGAATTCGACCTGGTCGATGCGCGGTATCTGACGCTCGACTTTCCGGCGGCCGGTACCACGCAGGAGGGCAACGACGCGATTCACGTCGAGGCGACGCGGACAGAGGCCGGTTGGTCCGGGACTGCGCCCGAAATCGATGCGCAGCGCGCTTCGGCTCTCGTTCGGGAGTTGTCGAGTCTTCGGGCGATCGACATTCTCGCGGATGAGATGGGCCCCAATGAATTGGCCAGCCTCGGACTTTCGCCGCCGCGTGCTCGTATTCTCGTCGGGGGCGGCGATAAAAGGGGATCACTGGGGGAGACGCTCTCCGATGTCTCGCTGGGGCGATTGGATCCCGACCGTGGAATCTTTGCCCAACGCTCGGGCGCGTCGACGATCTTCGTCCTGGCGGCGAGCGTCGTCGAGGAAATCCCGATCTCGGGTGAAGCCTTCGTGAGCGGGTTCGAGGCGGAATCCGGTGCGCTGGCAGTCGATGGCGAGGAACTCGATTCGGAATATCACGAGATCGACTCGTTGGAAGGTGTCGAGATTCCCTAGTCGACAGACGAGCGTTCGAGTGAGTGCGAGCGCAGAGGCGACGTCAGTCCGACCCGGGTTCGAGCTGTCCCAGAAGTTCGTCGTGGACCGCCCGGTTGCTCGCGACGACTTCACGGCCGGCTCGATCCGCACCGCCACCGGAGAAGTCGCTGATCCGACCGCCAGCTTCCTCGACGATCAGGTAGCCGGCCGCAACGTCCCAGGGATGGAGTTTGAGTTCCCAATAGGCGTCGAGGCGTCCCGCAGCCACATAACAGAGATCCAGCGCCGCGCTGCCGTCGCGGCGGATGCCTCGTGCTTTCTTGACGACATTGCGAAAGCTGGCGAGGTTGTCGTTCTCGCTGCGATGGACGTCGTAGGCAAACCCTGTGGCCACGAGTGAGCGGCCGACTTCATTTTCCTTGCTCACGCGAAGGCGGCGTTCGCCGAGCCAGGCGCCTTCGCCGCACGCGGCTTCGAAGCATTCGTCGAGAAGCGGGTCGTAGACCACGCCGACGACTCGCTGCCCTTCGCTCTCGATGCCGATCGACACGCAGAAACGCGGAAATCCGTGGGCGAAATTGGTCGTTCCATCCAGAGGGTCGATGATCCAGCGGATGGCGGCCGCCTCTTCGTCCTGCCCATGGCCCTCCTCGGCGAGGATCGCGTCGCCGGGGCGCCGCCTCTCGATTCCCTCGACGATCAAGGCTTCGCAGGCTCGATCGACTTCCGTCACGAGATCGATCGTCGAGATTTTTGTGTCGATGTCGAGGCCGGTCTCGTATCGCTCGCGCTGAAGCGCGCCCGCCTGTTTGGCGAGATCACGAGCGAGCTCGAGTAACTGGGCATGCAGTGGGTCACGGGGTTCGAGTGTCATGGGGCGTTCTTCGGAAGCCGATAGAATCGTCGCGCATTCGCCGTCGTCTGTCGGGCGATCTCCTCGACCGGGCAATCGTGCAGCGCGGCCAGCGTTTCGCCGACGACGGCGACCCAGGCAGGCTCGTTTCGCTTGCCGCGATGGCCCTGCGGAGCGAGAAAGGGTGCGTCGGTCTCGACCATCAAACGGTCGAGGGGGACGGCTCTTGCGACCTCGCGCAATTCGCCGCTGCCCTTGAAGGTGACGATTCCCGAGAAGGAAACGAGGAAGCCCGACTCCATCGCTTGCTGTGCGAATTCGAGATTGCCGGTATAGCAATGCAGTACACCTTCGAGTTCGCCCCGTCCTTCGGCGATCCAGATCTCCAGCAGGTCTCGATAGGCGTTCGGCTCGTCGCCGCGCACGTGAATCGAAACCGGCATGGCGAGTTCTCGCGCCAGGGCGACCTGTTCGGCAAAGACCGCGAGCTGCGTGTCACGCGGCGACTGCATGTAGTGATAGTCGAGGCCGCATTCGCCAAGCGCGACGACACGTTCTTCTGCGAGCCAGGCACGAATGGCACGTCGGTTTTCATCGTCGAGTTCGGAGGCTTCATGTGGATGGACGCCGACGGTTGCGAAGATTCGCGGATCGCTCTGCGCGAGATCGACCGCGTCGGCATTGCCGCGGATTCCGTAGCCCGAACCGATCGAGATCAGCGTTTCGACGCCGCTCTCGAACGCCCGAGTGAGGGCTTCGTCGCGATCGCGGTCGAAGCGATCCGCCGTGATGTGACAATGGCTGTCGATCCACATCGTCTCAGGCCACCACGTCTCGCAGGCCCAGCAAGAGTCGCTCGGCGACCATCTGCGGATTGGCATTTCGTGTGATCAGATCGCGGCGCAACTGTTGGAGGCTGCGGTGGGCATCCAGTTCGCGCGTGGAAGGCCGATCGCCACGCAGGGCGGCCGTTTTCACCTCTTCACAGAGCCATTGGGCGGACACGTCGATCAACTCCGTGACCGCCTCGGCTGCAACAGCACGCCCGCCGCGGTACTGCTCGGCAAAGTCGAGCAGATCGCCGACCGATTGCTGGCCCAGCTGGTCGAGAGTCTCGACGATCTGAGAAACGCTTTCGGGCGCTTCGGGGTCGCGGATCTCCGACAGCGAATCGACCGGGAAGCGAACACGCACGCTGCGTGAGCGAATCGTGGCGATGATGGCCGAGGCATGGGTGGCGACCAGGATCAAGGTGGTCGCGGGTGGAGGCTCTTCGAGCAGCCGGAGGAGCGCGTTCTGAGCATTGGTCGTCAGCCACTGCGCTTCGGCGATGACGGCGACCCGCCGGCCGCCTTCGTTGGCGCCGAGGCGAAGCGCCTTCTGCAGATCGCGAGTCTGCCCGATCGTGATTCGCGTGTCGTCGGCACCGCGTTCCAACCAGAAGAGGTCCGGGTGGTCACCGATATGTCGGTAGGTGGGGCCCCGTTTGCCTTTCCCATCGAGCACGATCGGCGGGATGTCTTCCCCTTCGGCATTCGCGGTGTTCGAGCGCTGGCATCCATCGCAATGCTCGCAGACCGTTCCGTTCGCCCGGTCACAGACGAGCGCTCGTGCGAAATCCCGGGCTGTCGTCGTTGGAATCTCGCCCGAGCCCGTGAGTAGATAGGCGGAGTGGACCCGGTCGTTCTCGACCGAGCGATAGAGGATTTCTGCGGGAGAATTTTCCCCGTGGGCCTTCGGATTCATCACAAACGAGTCTAGCTCCCTGCCGTGAGGCGCGTCACAGCTGTGCAGACCTTTTCGCAACTAGAGGGGCCTTCACTGCTTTTGGGCCAATTGCGCTCAAGCTGCCGGCGTTTCTCGACGATAGCGAGAGAGTCAGGCAATTCATGGAGGCAAGTCGAGCGCATGGCAATCAGTGGATTCGGTCGAGGCAAGGGTGATTCGACGGGGACGTCGATGCCCTCCAGCAGCGCAAGCTCGAGTAGCGGCGGAGGAATGGGCAATCTCACGGCCTTCATCGATCAGGGCTCCGAGTTCGAGGGCAAGCTCTCCTTCAAGGACACGGTCCGAATCGACGGCAAATTTTCCGGTGAGATCACGAGCGACAACACTCTGATCGTTGGCGAATCCGGTCAGATCCAGGCCACCATCCATTCGGTCTGTGTCGTGATCAGTGGACTCGTCGAAGGCGACGTCCACGCGACCGAACAGATCATTCTCCACAAGACGGCCGTCGTGAACGGCGATCTCGAATCGCCGGCGATCATGATGGAAGAGGGCGCCCAACTAAACGGCAGCGTCAAGATGGGCCGCGGGGCGAGCTCGTCCGGAAACGCCACGAAATCGTCTTCTTCCAGCAGCGGTAGCAGACCAGCGTCCGCGGCTGGTGGCGACACAGCCGCCGGTGAGTCCGAGGGTAGAGGCTCGACGGGCTAGAAATTTTCGTCGCGCTCGCTCGAGCGCGCAGGTTGAGCAAGGGGGCCGGCCCCGTTCTTCGCGTACAGCACGCGAGGGGCGGGGCCACTCGCGTTTCGGGGTCGGGCGTGCGCTTCGTCGATCGATCGCGAGTCGGCTAGGAGCCTGACCCTAGACTCGTCGCGACGCCCAACCGCCGATGCATCACCACTGGCTGCGTTGCGAAACCTTGCTATAGCCGGCTACAGCTGCGGTTTCACTCGGAAGCTGCGCTTCCTCCCTAGCCAGCGGCGCGCCTCGACGCCTGGGCTTCCCACGAGAGTCTTGGGTCGGGCTCCTAGGCGTCGTCGACGACGACACAGCGGATTCCGCGTACGGCCTGCGCTCTGCGAATTGAGCTTCGCCGGTGTCGCGGGTAGTCTTCCCGGCGAGATGGCCACCATGAAAATCACTCTGAAATTGTTCGGGTCTCTGCGCGAGGCGGCCGGGGAAGCCGAGACGGAGGTGGAACTCGCGGAGGGCGCGCGAGTTTCGGAGCTGCGCCACTGGCTTTCGGAGCGAAATCCCCTCGTCGAAAAGCTTGGGGATCGCCTCGCCGCTTCCGTCAACCTCGAGATCGCGGATTCCGATGTCGTTCTGCACGAGGGCGATGAGGTCGCGTTTCTGCCACCGGTCGCCGGCGGCGATGGGACTGGCGACTCGAGTCCGACTCCGGAGGTTACGAAACTCTGCACGATCTCGGATCGCTCACTCGACGAACGCGAGGTCGTTTCGCGCGTCGCCGGCCCCGATGCGGGCGGCCTCGTCACCTTCGTGGGCAACGTGCGAGAGACCGCGCGCGGCCACGACATCGAGTACCTCGAATACGAAGCCTATCCCGAGATGGCCGAGCTCGAGATGGAGAAGATCGCCAAGGAAGCCAGCGAGAAATGGCCGGGAACCCGCGTGGCCATCGCGCATCGCGTCGGTCGTCTCGAGATCGGCGAAGCCGCCGTCGTTGTCGTGGCTGCCTCCGCTCACCGAGACGATGCGTTCATCGCTTGCCGTTTCGCAATCGATACGCTGAAGGTTCGCGTGCCGATCTGGAAGCGCGAGGTCGCAAGTGATGGAGCGTATTGGGTGGACGATCATGCCTAGGCCCGGAGCTGGTCTTGAAGCGGGCCGTCGAGCGCACGGATGAGTGAGAGCGAAGCGAAATCGCCGGCTCACAAGAGCCATCATCATCGTCAGGCCGCGCCGGAGCGCGTCGCCACGATGATCGTTACGGTGAGCGATACCCGTACGCTCGAGACGGATACCGGTGGGGCTCTGGTCGAAGAGATGCTGACCCAGGCCGATCAACCCATCGTCGGACGGCGCATCGTGCCCGACGAGCCCGAGGCCATTCGCGCTGCCCTTGATCAAGCGATCGCGGACACCGACGCGCGCGCGATCATCTTTACCGGTGGCACCGGCATTGCCGCGCGGGATGTGACGCCCGATGTCCTCGAGCCGGAATTCGATCGGTTGATTCCAGGCTTCGGAGAACTCTTCCGCATGCTCTCGTATGAAGAGATCGGTTCGGCCGCGCTGCTTTCGCGAGCGATTGCAGGGTTGAAACAAGGCCGCATCGTCTTCGTCATTCCCGGCTCTCGGGGTGCAGTGCGGTTGGCCATGGAAAAGCTCATTCTGCCGGAATTGGGCCATCTCGCCGGAGAAGCCGTCAAGCCCACTTGAGCCCCGCCTGCGCATCGGATTCGTCGGGCGACCATCAAGCCCTTCGCGACTCGCGCCGATGAAGGGAAGATGGCGAGGCCCAATTCTCTGAATACCCGCCCGGTCGGGTCGTTGTGTCTCGCCGTGGCCCTCTTGGTTCTCGTGGGCGCGACGGCATCCGAGGCTCGCGCCGAGATTCGGTTCTGGGTCGATTCCGCGGGCGTCACACATTTCAGCAACGATGATGAAGGCGTGCCGGTGGGTGCTCGGGCCATCGACGCGGGCGGACTCGAGCCGATTCGAACGGCCTGGCACGACGGTTTGACGGGGCCACCGGCCGGTCTTGACCGCGGCGATTCGAGTTCTACGAAAGATCGGGTGCGCCGGTTGCTGCGAGGTGCGTTGGCCGATCTCGATCGGGGGGAGTTGGCGCGCGCCGACTCGACCCTGCGCGGAGTCTTGCGTTTCGATTCGCGCAATCCGGAGGCGCATTGGTATCTATCCGTTCTGGCTCGCGCGCGCGGTCGATTCGCGCGCGCGGAGCGTCATCTCCAGGCGTTTCTCGACGACGCGGGTCCCGAGTTCGCCGCATGGCGAGAGACTGCGGCCGAGCGACTCGAGGCGATCGTCGATGAACGGATGCTGGCCGATCCGGATCAGCTCGCCGGACCGCTGCAACTCGGATTGATTCGCGATGAGAATTTTCGAGTCGAGGTCGATGCGCGCCTCGGTGAGATCTCGAGCGACTACGCAGCGCGTGTGCTGGGTTTCTTGAACGCCGCACGTTTGCAGGTCTCGAAGTCGATCGGCGTCGAGCCACTCGAACCGCTCGGCGTCGTGCTCTACGGCAAGGCCGCCTACGTGCGCGCGCACGCCCATCGCTTTTCGTTCCAGACGATCGGCTTCTTCGATGGTCGGATCCATGTCGCTTCCCCCGCCCATCCGACGGAGTCGCTCCGCGGGGTACTCTTTCACGAGTATTCCCACGCGGTCTTTCGTGAAGTAACGGGCGGCGATCGACCCTATTGGCTGAACGAAGGACTCGCCGAGCGAATAGAAAGGCAATCGCGCGGACTGTCGACTTCGACCCGAACGGAACGCGCGGCGATGCGTGCGAACATCGAAACCGACTCGTGGATTCCCCTCGACTCGATCGCGCGGAGCTTCGCGGGACTCTCGGACGAGCGCGCGCGTGACGCCTACCTGCAATCCGTCATTACCGTTGGCTATCTGCATTCGCGGACGCGCGTCGATCAGCGTCGTCGGCTGCTGACGATGATTGGTGAGGGTTTCTCGGTCGATCAGGCGCTCTACGAAGTGACGGGGATGAACACGCGTGAGTTGGACCTCGCCATTCAGGAAGAAATTCGGCGAGAATTCCCCGAATGGACGCTTCCCGACGAGCGTGTTAGTTCGCGCTGACGCGCTCGAAGAACACTCGGTCACCGACCTGCCAGCCATGGGCGGCCGCGTAACCCGCGGGTACTTCGAGAACGGAGTCGGCGAGGACGGATGGACGCAGCGTGGGTCCATTGCCTCCTTTCTCGAAAGGGACGTTGGGGTCGAGGTCGACGATGCGACCGTCGCGCAACCAAACGATGTCGATCGAGAAACGCATGCCCTTCATCCAGAATGAATAGAAGCCCGGGTTCGCGTACTCGAAATACATGCCGTGATTCCACGGCAGGGAATCGCGTTCGCCAAGGCCCTTTTCCTGTTTGCCCGGCGTGTCGGCGATCTCGAGAGAAACCCGCTGTCCCTTGATTTCGATCCAGGCTTCTGACGCTTCGTCGCTTGCGCGATCGAGGCTGCAACCCGAGGACGTCAAGATCAGGAAACCGGAAACCGCGAGTAACCCCGCCCAGGCAGGAACCGAAGGCCTTTGGCCCCTCGGCATCCCGGGCGATCCCGTCACAAACTGCCCCCCGCATCGTAGAATTCGAAGTCGACGAGATTTTCTTTCATGTACGTACGCAGCCGGTCCACCAGCTTGGCTTCGAGCTGTCGGACGCGTTCTCTCGAGATCTCGAACTCCTCGCCCAACTCCGCCAGCGTTCGCGGCTCTTCCGCGAGGATTCGCCGATTCAGGATCTGGAGATCGCGTTCGCCGAGCGATTCCGCGAACGCGGCGACCTTGCCGACGAAGACTTCGCGCAGTTCGCGCGATCCGACCGCCGCCTCGGAACTGATTCCGGGCGCCGCTATCCGGTCGCCGAAGGTCATGCCATCGCCCTCGTCGGAGCGCAGTGGCGCGTCGAAAGACAGATCGGGTCGTGAAAGGCGAGCCTCCATGTCGATCACGTCATCTTCCGATACGTCGAGTCGCTCGGCGATCAGGCGCGGTTCGACGTCATAGCCGAGTCGTTCGAGTTCGCGTTTCTCCTTGTTCAATCGGAAGAAGAGTTTGCGCGAGGCGCGAGTCGTCCCGAGTCGGACGCTGCGCATGTTGTCCAGGATGTATTTGAGGATGTAGGCGCGGATCCAGTAGACGGCATACGACGAGAGCTTGACGCCCTTGTAGGGGTCGAAGCGTTGAACCGCTTCCATCAGCCCGACGTTTCCCTCTTGGATCAGGTCGAGGGTATTGGTCCAGGCGCGCCGGTACTCCATGGCGATCTTGACGACCAGGCGAAGGTTCGAAACGACGAGCTGTTTGGCCGCTTCGACGTCGCCTTCCTCGGTCCAGCGCACGGCGAGTTCATGTTCTTCCTCACGCGTGATCGGCGCGTGATGGCGAAGCTCCGACATGTACGCCGAGAGAGCACTGCCCTGGGCACGACCCTCGGTGCTGTCAGGAAGGCGAGACTCGCTCGGAACGACCGTCGGGAGACTGGAACTCGCTTCCGGAGGGTCGCCTAGAGCCTCTTCGGACGGGGGCTTCGAGTCCGTTGCCTCAACTAGATCGGCGTCCACCTCGGCCTCGATGGGCGAGATCTCGGTTTCCTCGTCTCGAGGCTCGTCGTCGGGCATTTCGTGGCTCGGGTCCATGTTTCCTGTCGCCAGCGACGATAGCAAAACGCGCGGCCGGGCTCGTTCTGAACGAGCCGGGCCGCGCGCAGGGGTACGAAGGGGTCGTGGCGTCTAGGCCGTCGAGATCTTGACTGAAGACGGCCGGACGAGACGCACCGAACGCTCGCTTTCGCCTCGGTCTACTGCTTGAGGGAGTGAATGAAGGCGACGAGATTGTCGAGGTCTTCGTCCGTCAGGCCGACAATGGGTGCCATCAAAGGGGAACCACCGAATACCAGCGCGCCCTTGGTGATGACTTCTTTCAGGTCGCTGTCGCTACCCATGGTGCCATCCTTGTCGGCGTCGAGGATGAATTCGCCAACGGTGAAATCGCGAGGCGCCGATTGGCCGGAATTTTTCAGGGCAAGGCCGACCGGGCCATCACCCTTGCCAGTTTCGCCGTGACAGCTGACGCAGAGTGCGAGGAATTTGGCTTTGCCTGCTTCGACGTCGCCTGCGAAGGCAACAATCGGAACGACACTTCCGATGACTAGGGTGACAAGGATCAAAGCGGTCGTAAGAAATCGAGTCATGTTCTTTCCTCTCGGAGATGTGTTTGTTTGTTGCGGCGCGGCAGAGAATGGTTCCCGAATCTCGCGTCGTCGAGGGGTGCAACGGAACGATGCGCTTGGCGCCAGGCCACCCGGGAGTGGATCGTCATACCCGGGAGCCGGTCCGATCCGGAGAAATGCGCATCTTCTGTCCGGCAAACGTCCGATCGCGAACGAGGCCAATGGGGGTCATGGGCGGCTCGAGCTTCGGATGTCCCGAGGGCTCAGCAGCGGCCGCGCACCCATTGCGTCAACATCCGCACACCCACGCCCGTGCCGCCGCCGACGTGAAGCGGGGGCTGGGCGCCCGTCATGCCGGTTCCGGCGATATCGAGATGGACCCACGGCGTCTGACCGACGAAGCCGCGCAGGAAGGCCGCGGCGGTGGAGGCGCCGGCCATCCGGCCGCCTGAATTCTTCCAATCCGCGACCTTGCTTCGCGTGGCCTTCTCGTGTTCGTCGAGCAGCGGCATCGGCCAGACGATCTCGCCGACCTGTTCGCCGGCGATTCTGAACTCATTGAGCAGGTCCTCGTCATTGCCGAGTCCCGCGGTCGCCGCCGAACCGAAGGCGACCATGGTGGCGCCCGTGAGCGTCGCCACGTCCACCATGGCGTCGGGCGAGAAGGATTCGGTTGCGTAATGCAGTGCGTCCGCCAGAACCAATCGTCCCTCGGCGTCCGTGTTGACGATCTCGACGGTTTGCCCGGAGGCGGTTTCGATGATGTCGCTCGGCCGATAGGCGGTCGAACTCGGCATGTTCTCCGCTGCCGCAATCACGCCGACGACGTGGATTGGCAGATCGAGCAGTGCGATCGCGCGCATCGCGCCAAAGACGGTGGCTGCCCCCGACATATCGTGTTTCATCTCGAGCATGCCGGCCGCGGTCTTGAGCGACAGGCCACCGGAATCGAAGGTGATTCCCTTGCCGATCAATGCGAGCGTGCCGGTCTTCTTGCGCTTCGCGGTCGCACCATGCTCGAGGACGATCATGCGCGGTGGGCGATGACTCCCTTGGCCAACGGCCAGGATTGCGCCCATGCCGCGCTTCTTCAGTTCCGGTACGGCCATCACCCTGCAGCGCAGCCCGACCGCGCGGGCCATGCGCCGGGAAGCGGCGGCGAGCGTTTCCGGATAGATCACATTCGGCGGTTCGTTCGATAGATCACGCGCCATGACCTGACTCTCCGCAATGTCGAGAGCGAGCTTCACGTCGCGGCGGATGCGGGACAGGGACTTGAGTCTTCGCGCGTAGGTGATCTGAAGCGAAACCGATTTCTTTCGCTTGCGACCCGCCTTCTGGTGGCGGTCGAATTTATAGGCGCCGAGCACTGCGCCCAGGGCGAGTAGCGGCGCAGAGCCCTCCGGCGTGAGGCCTGCGCCATGGGGAACGACGAGCACGATGCGACCCAGATTCGAGCGATTCGTCTCCCGCCCGATGCGGCCACCGAGCTCGCGGAGCGCATCGGCATCGATCGCGTCGGCCTCGCCCTGGCCGAGCAGAATGGCTCGTACGAGATCGCCGTCCCGGGGACCGTAGATCGCCAGCCGATCGCCTT
>Ga0310120_10002949_pt1 | contig 12267 bp, 9 predicted proteins | sample CB27_AW_983_MG_FD_203506 | JGI IMG/M metagenome (GOLD analysis project Ga0310120, IMG submission 203506) | Marine microbial communities from Western Arctic Ocean, Canada - CB27_AW_983 | ecosystem: Environmental > Aquatic > Marine > Oceanic | place: Canada: Western Arctic Ocean | collected... | reverse complement strand
AAGCAACTGAAGTTTGACGAATCCGCCCGGCACGCGCTCCTGCGCGGGGTGGAGAAACTGGCCGCCGCGGTGAAAGCCACCCTGGGACCGGCCGGACGCAACGTGATCATCGATAAGAAGTTCGGCTCCCCCACCGTCACCAAGGACGGTGTCTCGGTGGCCAAGGAGATCGAGCTTGAGGATCCCTACGAGAACATGGGAGCTCAGCTCATCCGCGAGGTCTCCAGCAAGACCTCCGACGTAGCCGGGGACGGAACCACCACCGCCACCGTGCTGGCCGAGGCCATTTACAAGGAAGGTCTGCGCAACGTGACTGCGGGTGCCAATCCGATCAGCCTCCAGCGTGGAATCCTGAAGGCCTCCGAAGCCATCGTGAACAAGCTGGCCGAGATCTCGAAAGAGGTTTCCGACAGCAAGGAGATCGCGCAGGTCGCTACCGTTTCGGCCAACTGGGACCAGGAAATCGGCGATATCATCGCCGAGTCCATGGACAAGGTGGGCAAGGACGGCACCATCACGGTGGAAGAAGCCAAGGGCATCGAGACCACTCTCGACGTGGTGGAGGGCATGCAGTTCGACAAGGGCTACCTGTCTCCCTACTTCGTAACGGATGCGGAGAGCATGGAGGCCAATCTCGACAGTGCCTACATCCTTATCCACGAGAAGAAGATATCGAATCTCAAGGACATGCTTCCGCTTCTCGAGAAAGTGGCCAAGACCAGCCGCCCTCTCCTGATCATTGCAGAGGATGTCGAAGGTGAAGCTCTTGCCACCCTTGTGGTGAACAAGCTCCGCGGCACGCTCAACATCGCGGCCGTGAAAGCTCCCGGCTTTGGTGATCGTCGCAAGGCCATGATGGAGGACATTGCGATCCTCACCGGCGGCCGTTGCATTACCGAGGACCTCGGCATCAAGCTCGAGAACATCGAGCTCACCGACCTCGGGGAAGCCAAGACCATCAAGATCGGCAAGGAAGATACCACCATGGTGGAAGGCGGCGGTGGCAGCGAGGCCATCAGCGGCCGCGTGACCCAGATCCGCAAGCAGATCGACGAAACCACCTCCGACTACGACCGGGAGAAGCTCCAGGAGCGTCTCGCCAAGCTCGCCGGCGGGGTGGCTGTCATCAATGTGGGTGCGGCTACCGAGACCGAGATGAAGGAGAAGAAGGCCCGCGTGGAAGACGCCCTGCACGCCACCCGCGCAGCGGTGGAGGAAGGGATCGTTCCTGGAGGTGGCACGGCCTTCATCCGGTGTCAGTCCGCCCTCGATAGCGTGGAGCTGGAGGGTGACGAAGCTACTGGCGTGGAGTTGGTGCGCAGCGCGGTGGAGGCTCCCCTCCGTCAGCTGGCCGCCAACGCAGGCCGGGAAGGAGCGCTCATCGTCGAGCACGTCAAGAACACGGATGGCAGCACTGGTTACGATGTGGCCAAGGACGACTACGTTGACCTCATCGCCCAGGGGGTGGTGGATCCCACCAAGGTGGCCCGGAGTGCGCTGCAGAATGCAGCTTCCATCGCGGGACTGCTTCTCACCACCGAGTGTGTAATCACCGATCTTCCCGAGGAGGAAGCCCCGGAGCCGCACGGACACGATCATGGTGGCGGCGGCATGGGATTCTAGGAGAAGACGAGAAAATCCAGGTTTCCAGATCGAAAAACGAACAAAGCCGGGCGGGGAACCGCCCGGCTTTTTGTTGCAAGCGAAACGCTCCCGTCGATTTCCGGACCGCCTCCACGGGTCAGGGATCGGCCCTCAGAAGCAGGAGGCCGCATGATCATCCCTGTTATTGCCGTTGCCGATGGCAGGCTGTTCACGGTGAAGCCAAGAGCATCACAGGAATCAAGGATGTGGGGGTGACAACAAAAAAGCTGGCCGAAGCCAGCTTTTACCATGCAGGTCAGGTTATGATGCCGGACTCATTGCTTGCCTCTCCAGGAGTAAACGTTGTCGCGGTTCTTCGTCGCAGTGGCCTGACCGGTGGTGAACTGTCCATCACGACCGGTGGTCCACGCGATGACCCTGCGTCCGAAGAGGGGTTTCGCGGCGTCAAAGGGATCGGCGAGCTCATCGTCCAGGTCAATATCCATGAGGACGAAATAGTGGCGGTTGGTAGCAGCAGTGCCGCTCTTCTTCCAGGCGTCAAAAAGCTCCACTGAGCGATTGGTGTAGAAGAGTCCTCCGTAGGCGCCATTCTGGGTCTTGCCCTTGGCGTCCTTGCCCTGGAAGTAGCGCTCTTCCTTGGGGTTGCTTTCCTTGTCAAAGCCCACCAGCTGGTCCATCAGTTCGTTGGTGGTAGGTGCGCCTGGAGCTATGCCGGCTTCCGGGGCCTCGGGCAGGTAGTTGTAGTCGTCGTAGTAGGCTTGGATGGCTTGGACGAGGTTGGTGCAGTCGTTCTTGGCGACGGTTTTCTTGGCAGTGTTCATCACGGCGGCACCGCCGCTGAAGCCCATCGCAGCGAGGATCGCGATGATGGCGATTACGACGAGTAGTTCGATGAGGGTAAAGCCGCGGTTCCTGGAAGGAGGGGAAGTTATCTTCATAGCTGATCTGGAATTGGGGAGTTTTCTGCTGGAAAGGTGGCGGGATGGCCGGGATTTGGCAATCTCACGGTTTCTGGAATTACAATGTCAATACCAAGCTGGGCTCGCCCCGGGTCGGATGCAACTCAATTTTTGTGGGCCTTCCGCATTGCTGCCCGGGCATCAACTATCCAGAGTCTGGTCATGGGAGAGGGCGGGGGCTTGCGGGAGAAGGTTTTGGAGCTCATGCGCCGACCCGGATATCGTCCGCGGAACAAGGGGGAATTGGCCCGTGATCTGGAGCTCCACTCCGACCTGCGGGTTGATTTGCGAACCGAGTTGGCGGTCCTTGAGAGGGAGGGGGTGATTGTGCGCGGGAAAAAGTCCCGCTACCGGCTTCGCGAACAGGAGGGGAACCTGCTCTCCGGGATTCTCCGCTTTCAGTCGAAGGGTGCCGCCTGGTTTTATCCCGATCCCCGTGACCCTGCCAACTTGGCGAGCGGAATTGATCTTGAGCGCTTCAGCCGCATTTACGTCGGGGCGCGAAAGACTTCGGTAGCGCTCGACGGTGACCAGGTGGCACTTCGCATCGAGCGACTCGGTCCGCCGGTCTGGTGGAAGCATGCCAAGCACAAGCGTGCGTCTCTGGAGCTCCCGGGTGCGGAGGACCAGGCCAGTGGTCGCGTGGAACGCATCCTGCGGCGCCGCAGCGGGGTGGTGGTGGGAACCCTGATGGAGCGCAAGGGATTTGTCTACGTGCAGCCCGCCGACGAGAGCCTGCCTCCAACAATCGAGTTGGAGAACACCGCGGGGGGGAAGTCGGGGCAGATGGTGGCGGTGCGTCTGCTGGAGTGGGACAGCCGGCAGGTGACGCCGCGCGGAGAGATTGCCGAGGTGCTGGGCTGGCCGGATGAACCGGGAGTGGATATCCGTGGAATCATCCTGCGCCATGGGTTGCATGAGGAGTTTCCCGGGGAGGTGGAGGAAGAGGCCGGGGAAATTCCTTCTTCCGTCCTCCCGGAGGGGTTGGAGGGACGGGCGGACTGGCGGGAGGAATTGGTCATCACAATCGATCCAGCGGATGCGCGTGATTTCGATGATGCGATCTGGCTACGGGAGCACGAGCAGGGATGGGAGCTGGCGGTGCACATCGCGGATGTCGCACACTATGTGAAGCCGGGCACCGCCCTGGACCGGGAAGCACGGGAGCGAGGCAACTCGACCTACCTGGTGGACCGGGTTCTCCCGATGCTGCCTGAAGCGTTGAGCAACGGCATCTGCTCCCTGGTGCCGGGGGAGGACCGCCTTACCTGTTGCGTGGTGACGCGCTTCGACGGTGAAGGGAAGATGACGCAGGTGCGTTTCGAAAAGGCGGTCATCCGTTCCAAGTTCCGGCTCACCTACGAGGAAGCGCAGAACATGCTCGAGGGTAAAAGGGATGTGGATGATCCGTCGCGCCGCGGAATCGTGGGCACTCTCAGGGAGTGCTGGAAGCTGGCCAAGCTCCTGCGCCAGCGCCGGTTTGTTCAGGGAGCACTGGATCTGGAGTTTCCGGAGATTCGCGTGGAGCTCGATGAGTCCGGTCGCCCAGCCGGTTACCGGCGCGAGGACTACAATGAAAGTCACCAGCTGATCGAGGAGTTCATGCTGGCAGCCAATGAGGCGGTGGCGCGTGCGGTGAAGAATGCCGGGCGTCCCGGGATTTATCGCATGCACGAGGAACCGGATCACGACAAGCTCTTCGAATTCGCGGAACTTGCGCGTGCTCACGGTTATGAGCCGGGGGATCTCGTCAACAAGAAGCACATTCAGAGTCTTTTGCGGGAATGCCGGGGACAACCGGAAGAGCACGCCATCAAGGTGGGCCTGCTCAAGAGTCTGAAGCGGGCGAGTTATCGCGAGGAGCCTCTGGGCCACTACGGTCTCTCCAAGACAGACTATTGCCATTTCACCAGTCCCATCCGCCGCTATGCCGACCTCATCATGCACCGGGCGCTGGAGCCCCTCCTGGAGAGCCCGCCCACCCACCCCTCGCGGGCGCCGGCCCAGGTGCAATGTGCGGAGATCTCAAATCACATCTCCACCACCGAGCGAACGAGTGCGAGTGCGGAAACGGAATCGCATCGCCTCAAGATGCTCGAGTGGTTGCACCTCAGCGCGCATGAGGCCAACCCTCCCGTCTTCGAGGCGGTTATCACGGACGTGCGCAGGATCGGCCTCATGGTTGAGGCTCTTGAAATTCTGCAACGTGGTCTCGTCAAACGGGATGAGTTCCCTGCCGGAGACTGGCGTCTGGAGTCCCACCGGATGCGGTATGCCACGATGCAGGGCGCCGAGTTGACTCTGGGCCAGGTCGTGGCGGTACGGGTGGCGAGGGTCAATATGGAACGTCAGTTGGTGGATTTCCTGCTGGTGGGAGAGTGAACTGAGGGTACCGAAGGGGGGGGCACGCGTTTTTTTGCACTTTGGGCGATAGGAATCGGGGCGTGCGACAGTTTAGTGAGGGAAGCAACAAGCGTGCTTCCACGCACACAAACTACTGATGAAGAATACATTGAAACTGATAGCGGCGATCACGATCGCCGGGGTGGGACTGGTCGTTGCCGACGACAAGGATGGTGACAAGCCCAAGGACAAGCCAGCCAAGAAGGCAAAGGGTGGGGGACTGATGTCCGCCGACAAGAACAAGGACGGCAAGATCACCCTGGATGAATTGAAGTCCTGGGGAGCGGCCAAGTCCAAGCCTGTTCCAGCCGAGAAAATCGAGGCGATTTTCAAGAGGCGGGACAAGAATGGGGACGGGGCCCTGACCGCCGACGAAGTGAAGGGCGGCAGGAAGAAACCCAAACCTGGGGGCGAAGGCAAAAAGAAGAAGCCCGGGGCCAAGGATGGAGCTGCCAGCTAGCACTCTCCCTTTTCCTCAGCTTCGTTAAGTTAATCAAGGCCGCGGGAGACCGCGGCCTTTTTTGTTGGGTGCCGATTCCCGGCGATAAAACGGTGCGAAGGTTTGGCAGGGTTCAAAAGTTCTTTTCCTGTCCGCAGGAAGAAGCCATATCTGGCCCGTCATGAAACTCATCCTGCTGCTTGCGGCGGCTTCCACATTACCGGGCGTCCTGTCGGCGCATCCCCACAAGGGGGTTGCACTGCAGGGCGAAGTTCTCACCGTTGCGGTTGCCACCGGCTCCGGTGATCATACTTATAAGAACGTTCCCTGGTGGGGGACGACGGAAAACAAGGGGGTAGGCAGTACCAATGGCGGGGTTGCGATCGACAAGGCCGGAAGAATCTACTTCAGCACGGATACGCCGAACGGGATTCTCATCTACGATGCAAAGGGAAAGCAGGTGGGGAAAGCGGGACCGAGCAACGTCCATGATCTCTTCATCCGGGAAGAGGGCGGAACGGAGTACATCTGGGCCTCCCATACAGCGGGAAAGCGCCTGGTAAAGATGACGCTGGACGGCAAGGAAGTCTTCCAGATCCCGAACCACAAGACCGTTGAGGTCAAGGGCGGATGGGGAGGAGTGACCGCTGCTGATATTGCACCCGACGGCTCGATCTTCATTGCCCTTGGATACGGCTCCAACTTCATTCACAAGGTTGACGCGGAGGGAAAACTCATCAAGACCTTCGGCGGACGGGGCAGGGGAGAAGGCCAGTGCAATATCGCGCACGGCATGGCTCTTGACTACCGCTTTGATCCGCCGCGAATCATGGTGGCGGACCGCGAGAACGGTCGCCTGACCCACTGGGATCTGGATGGAAACTGGATCGGAGTGGTTGCTGACGGCCTGCGCCGGCCCACTGATCTTGCCTTCCGGGGAGAGGTGGTGGCGGTGACCGAGTTGGCGGGTGGAGTCAAGATCCTCGACAAGGCCGGCAAGGTGATTGCCCTTCTCGGTGAAAACCCCAACCCGAAACAGAGGGGGCAGAACGGGGTGGCGCCCGACCAGGCGAAGCCCGCCCACTTCACTGCCCCCCACGGATTGGCTTACGACCCGTCAGGGAATCTCTATGTGCAGGACTGGAACCGGTTCGGCCGTATTGCCAAACTCTTTAAAGTGAAGTCGTCGAAGCAATGACCAGCATCTCCCTGGAAGATAATTTCGAGGATGTTCTCGGGAAAGCGCTGCGGGGCACCGGAATCGCAGACGGGGTTCTGGAGTTCCTGACGGGCGTGCCCGAGGAGACCATCGCGAAACTCAAAGACGGTGAGTTCGAGGAGGATGCCTTGCGCAGGGTCGCCTCGCCCCTCGGGCTGGATGCGGACACGCTGGTAGAGCGTGCAAAGGAAGCATGGACGCCGGAGCCGGTCGACCTGGAGGGTCTGTGCCAGTACAACACCGTCTATGAGGACATGACGGTGAATAACTATCTGGTGTGGGATCCCACCTCCCGGGAGGCAGCACTCTTCGATACCGGAACGGATGCAGGCAGGGCAATCGGGCTCGTTAACGAACTGGACCTGAAACTCACGCAACTCTTCCTCACCCACACCCATCTCGATCATATCATGGACCGGGCTGCGGTGGAGGCGCACAATCCGGAGGTGAAGACCTTCGTGTGCGCCCTTGAACCGGCGGCGGGAGCAACCCGGTTTCAACCGGGGGATGCGTTCTCGGTGGGGACGTTGCGGCTTTCCACCCGCCTCACCAAGGGCCATTCGCCGGGTGGCACGACCTACGTGATTAACGGCCTGGCGCGTCCTGTGGCGATTGTGGGGGATGCTCTCTTCGCACAGTCCATGGGAGGAGGAATGGTTTCCTACCAGGACGCCCTGGCAACGAACCGGGCCGAACTGTTCAGTCTGCAGGATGACACGATCATTTGCCCGGGACACGGGCCGATGACGACGGTGGGCGAGGAAAAGGCCCACAATCCCTTCTACCCAGAATTCAAGTAAAGTAAGAATAAGATACCATGAGCCAGAAAGTAGCATTTGTCGGAGTGGGACGGATGGGCGCCAACATGGCCCGCCATCTGCAACTCGATTGCGGTCACGATGTGACCGCGGTCTATGATATCAACAAGGAGATCGCCGCCTCCCTGGCGGAAGAACTGAGCGCCGCGAACTGCGGGAAACTCGCCGAGGTGACCGCCGCCGCGGACGTCATCATCACGGTGATCACGAACGACGACGCCATGCGTGCGATCTACTTCACGGAGGGGGACAATCTGTTGCAGAATGCGGGCGGCAAGACCTTCATCAACTGCGCCACCCTCTCTCCAGGCGCGCACCGCGAAGTATACAATGCCGGCAAGGAGCTCGGGGCCGCGGTGCTGGAAGGCGCCATGGCTTCAAGCATCAGTCACGCCCGGGAAGGTAACCTCTACCTCATGATCGGGGGTGAGGAAGAAGTCTTCAACAGTCATCGGGTACTTCTTGATGACCTCTCCCTGAACCTGCGCCACTGCGGAGAGGCTGGACAGGCCGCCAAGGTGAAGGCGCTGGTGAACATGGTGATGAACATCAACACGGCTGGTCTGGCGGAGGGCCTCGGCCTGGCTACGGCCCTGGGGCTCGATCTCGGGTTGATCTGTGAAATCTTCTCCCAGACCGGTGCCAACTCACGCGTGCTGGAGACGGATTCCGAGGACATGATCGACCGCGATCATGAGTGCTGGTTCTCAGCCGAACACGCCGCCAAGGATTCCGGGATCGCGCAGGCCCTGGCGCAGGACGCAGGCTTGAGTCTGCCTGTCAACGATGCGACCAAGGCACAGTATGACAAGATGACCGCGGAAGGACTTGGCGAACTGGACAAATCCGGGATCGCCGAACTGACCTTCCCGGGGCGGCACGGATCCTGAGAGAGCCGGAGATCTTATAAAATCTAAGGCTTCAGATTCAGAGTCTGGGGAATTCCCCAAGAGAAAGAGCCCCGCAATTGCGGGGCTCTTTGACATTAGTCTTTAAACTTGGAATTTGGACTACCCGGTGATTTCAGCGCCGTGGAAGTCGTTCCAGTCTTCAAGGTTGTTGAGATTTACCGCGTCGAGGATGCCAGCATCGGTGGGAAGGCCGACCGAGCTGAGAATGCCGTTCCGGGTGTCGTCGTCGTGGTTATAACCGTCAACCGCCGCGTTGTGAGCGGCAATCGCGCCGGCATCCGCGTTTCCGTTGGCTTGGCACCAGGCCTCGCAAGCGACGTAGTTTGGCTTCTCGGCTGCGACGTAATCGAGGAACGCCTGACGATCGATGCTCAGTGCATCGAGGGTCATCTGGTCGAATCCGGCGCCGGCGGCGGGGTAGTCGGGATGAAGTTTGCCAGCTGCGTCGAGCGAAGCTTTCTGCCAGAGGCGTGGGAGATGCTGCACACCGAGAGGACCTGCGGTGCCTGAACTGATGGTTGGAATAATGCTCATGTTTCTAGGTTTAGCGTTGTCTAGGTTTAGCGTTGAACAGGTGCACCGATAGCGTCGGGTGAGGTTTCTTGGCAATAGCAATCCGAACAGAAGGGCGAAATTTCCAGAGATCAGAGGCTGAATTCTAAATCTGTTGAACTAACCTGCCGGCGATGGGAGCAACGGTGGCGGGCAGGACCGGGGGGGAGAACGGGTGACGGAGGTTGTATATTGTCCCGCCGTCCGGCAGAGCCTTCTTGCGGTGGAACATGGGCTCTTGGGGGGAGAAAACTGATGGGGTCGAACCACTATTATTCAGGGCCGAACTGGCTGATTGACAGCCTTCAAACGGTTGCTAAGGTGCGCGCCCGTTCGCGCCGGGCACTTTGATTCCCCCCAACGCGCAACCCCTTTTGCAACCAGATTTACTCCTTTCTCACGATGGCAACCAAACGCAAGACCGCCCGTAAATCAAAGACCCGCAAGTCCCGGAAATACGTTTACTTTTTTGGTGGCAGCAAGGCCGATGGAGACGGTTCCCAGAAGGCCCTTCTCGGGGGGAAGGGCGCTAATCTCGCCGAAATGAGCCGGATCGGAATTCCCGTTCCCGCAGGATTCACCATTACGACCGAGGTCTGTACCTACTACTACGATCACAAGAAGAACTGGCCCACCACTCTTGAAGCCGAGATGCGCTCCAACATTGCCAAGATCGAGAAGGCAATGGGCAAGAAGTTCGGGGATCTCAACAACCCGCTCCTTCTCTCTGTGCGTTCCGGAGCGCGTGAATCAATGCCGGGGATGATGGATACGGTCCTGAATCTCGGGATCAACGACAAGGTGGTGGAGGCTCTCGCGGCCAGGACAGGCAACGCCAAGTTCGCCTGGGACAGCTATCGACGCTTTCTGCAGATGTACGGCAGTGTGGTAATGGGAGTAGCGGCACACGCCCACGAGCATCACGATCCCTATGAGGTTATCCTCGACAAGGCCAAGGCCAGGGCAGGGGTTCAAGACGATTCCGGACTGCAGGAGGAGGACCTCCGCTGGGTCATTGCGGAGTTCAAGAAGCTGATCCGAAAGCGGGCCGGACGGGCCTTCCCTGAGGATCCCATGGAGCAGCTCCATGGCTCAGTCAACGCGGTCTTTAATTCCTGGAACAATGACCGGGCCAAGGTCTATCGCCAGAAGTACGGGATTCCGGTGGAGTGGGGGACTGCGGTGAATGTGCAGGCCATGGTTTTCGGGAACACCGGAAAGAACTCGGGGACGGGAGTGGCCTTTACGCGCGATCCGGCCACGGGCGAGAATGTCTTTTACGGTGAGTACCTGATCGATGCCCAGGGTGAGGATGTCGTTGCCGGAGTCCGCACTCCCAAGCAGGTGGCCCGGATGGTCAAGGACCTGCCAGGCTCTTTCAAGGAACTCCTCAAGATCCGCAAGATCCTTGAGAAGCATTTCCGCGATGTTCAGGACGTCGAATTCACTATCGAGGAAGGACGTCTCTGGATGTTGCAGACTCGCAACGGCAAACGCACCGGCTTTGCGGCGGTGAATATCGCCCTGGACATGGTGAAAGAGCGTCTCATCTCAAAGGAAGAGGCGATCCTGCGCATCCCTGCCGAAGACCTCAGCCACCTCCTTGCTCCCATCTTTGACTCGGCTGCTGAGCGCAAGGCATCCAAGATCGGCAGTGGACTTCCTGCCGGACCTGGGGCAGCAAGCGGACATATTTACTTCACTGCGGATGCCGCGGTGGCGGCCGCCTCCAGGGGCCAGAAGGTGATCCTTACCCGCCAGGAGACATCTCCCGAGGATTTGCGCGGAATGATTGCAGCGGAGGGAATCCTGACGACCCGTGGGGGAGCGTCCTCACACGCCGCCCTGGTGGCCCGCCAGATGGGCAAGGTCTGCGTCTGTGGTGCCCATGACATGGATATTGACTATGTCAGAAAGACTCTCAGCGGACACGGTGTGACCCTGAAGGAGGGTGCCTACCTCTCGCTCAATGGCTTTGTGGGTAATGTTTATGCCGGAGAGCTCAAGACCTCGCCGTCGCAGGTCATTCAGGGACTTCTAGAGAACAAGGCTGCGGCCAAGCGCAGTGCGACCTACAAGAAATTCGAGCAGCTCATGGGCTGGGCCGACAAACTCCGCAAACTGGGTGTGCGTACGAATTCCGATACCCCGGGCCAGGTTAAGAACGCGATCAAGTTTGGGGCGGAAGGGATTGGCCTCACCCGGACCGAACACATGTTTTTCGAGGGTAATCGCATCGATGCGGTGCGGCAGATGATTCTGGCAGAAGATGATGCAGGTCGCGCCAAGGCCCTCAGGAAACTGCTCCCCTACCAGAAAAAGGACTTTGTGGGAATCTTCAGTGCTCTCCAGGGACGTCCCGCTACCATTCGCCTCCTTGATCCGCCTCTTCACGAGTTCATCGGCACCATGACGCCGGCCCAGATCAAGGCTCTTGCCAAGAAGATCAAGGTCACCCCCGCAGCGATCAAGAGTCGCATCAAGGCTCTCCATGAGGAAAACCCGATGCTCGGGCACCGTGGTTGCCGTCTCGGGATTGTCTACCCGGAGATCACGAGGATGCAGGCCACTGCGATTCTTGAAGCGGCCGCCGAGGTGCAGTCCAAGGGAATCAAGGTCCTCCCCGAAATCATGGTTCCGCTGGTGAGTTACGAGAAGGAACTCGAGCTTCAGAAGGCGGTGATCGACGAAGCTGCCGCCGAGGTGCGCAAGAAACGCGGTCTCAAGGCCAGTCAGCTGAAATACCAGGTGGGGACCATGATCGAAATTCCGCGTGCAGCGCTCACCGCCGCCGATGTGGCGAAGCATGCTGCCTTCTTCAGCTTTGGAACGAACGACCTGACCCAGACCTGTCTCGGTCTCAGCCGGGATGATTCCAGCTCCTTCCTGCCGGATTACCAGGATGCCGAGGTGCTGAGCACCAACCCTTTTGCGAGTCTGGACCAGACCGGGGTTGGGCAACTCGTTGAAATGGGGGTCAAGGGTGGCCGTCAGACCAAGGATAAGCTCAAGATCGGCATCTGTGGGGAGCACGGAGGGGACCCTGCCTCGGTGAAATTCTTCCACCGAACCGGGCTTAACTATGTGAGTTGCAGCCCGTTCCGCATCCCGATTGCCAAGCTGGCAGCGGCCCAGGCCGTGCTTGAGGAGCGGGGGCTGGCCCGTGGTGAGATCTCCTAGGCCCTAGTTGGTCGAAAACACTCTATTTCCGGCTCTCGCCATCGGCGGGAGTCGGTTTTTTTTGTCCGTGTGCCCGATCTGGGCAGGGATGAGCCTGAAATTCGCAGAAAATTAGAGAGTGTCCGCGAGGCAGCCCATAGGGCTGCAAAATCACGCAATACTCTTATAGTGAATTATTTGC
>Ga0310120_10002948_pt1 | contig 12273 bp, 9 predicted proteins | sample CB27_AW_983_MG_FD_203506 | JGI IMG/M metagenome (GOLD analysis project Ga0310120, IMG submission 203506) | Marine microbial communities from Western Arctic Ocean, Canada - CB27_AW_983 | ecosystem: Environmental > Aquatic > Marine > Oceanic | place: Canada: Western Arctic Ocean | collected... | reverse complement strand
GAACTGATCTAGCGCGGCCTCTGGAAACATTTCTGGTAGATTGAATCCGTAGTATTGTGCAAAAAACGGAAGAAACGTGTCAGCAATAGATCCTTCTGGCACCCTATCGACACTCATCAATTTCCCGAACTGGTCCAGGAACATTTTTAACTCATCAAAATATTTAGCCCAAATGAATAGCATTGATGCCATAATTTGGGGAGCTCCCATTTTTCCGCCGCCAGGGAAATCGTGCTTGAAGCCGTACGGATCTCCAGTACCTCCCAGCTCTTTTTCCTGACCAAATCCTTCGAAAACAGCAGCTTCATCCAAATAATGCTTGGGAACTAATTTTGTAATCTGATTTGGGTTATTGGCATCGTATAAGGCACCAGAATTCAACAAATCATTGTTGAGATCCAAAAGAGGTATGTACGTTGGAAAAAGCACAGGATTGTCTTCCTCCATTTCAAGTAATACTGGATTAACCAGCGTTCTAGTTTCTCTAGACGAAGAATGAAAAATACTTCGTGGGCTAGCATCAGATCCCTGTATTATTGATGTGTGAAGTGATTTCCCTGAATAGTCCAATACCAAATTATTCGAAGTATACGATCCAGTGGGTTCATTAAATTTGAAATAAAGCTTAAGAGACTTTCGAGGAGAAATATTAATCCATCGCTCTCTCTCAAGTCCTTTCACGTTTCTTGGTGAATGCCATACTCTAAAATCATCAAGCGCGCCTGAAAGGGAGTTAGTAAATGTTGAAGACAGTGTACTTCCATCAGATGCAGAATAGTAGTGATTGCTTCCTGAACCTATTGTAAATGCTGTTTCAGCAAATCCAAAATCGCCCATTTCAATTGTGTCAGAGGCGTCGACGTACTTAGCGTTTCTATAAAGCTGTAGCTGACTTATTCCTGGGACTTTATTATACTGGGCGCATATATGATTCCAGCCACCCTTTTGAATCTTCATGGAGGCGCTAGCAGCCAAAGTCCCGGAAGATATAATCACAACCAAAGAACCGGAGGGCTCAGTTATAGCTGTGCTCTCTAGATACACACCGATGCCGTTTGTTCCTGCTTCATTAAGCTTTTGGCAGATTACTTGATTTCCTGATGGCAGCGTTCGTGTTGCACCTGCATGTGTGTAAGTTGTTCCGGACGGAATATGTAAATGAAACTCAAATCCTATTGATTTAGTTCCCGGGTCTATTGCAGTATCGCCTGACTTATCTCTCGATAAGCTTGGTATATAACCACCCGCGATATCTTTGACAGATATGTGTGTGTGTAGATTAGTTCCTGTGTCATCGTAACCACCAAAATGAAGAAACCCCAGGTGCTTGGGAAACTTACCGAAAACCCAATCCTCGAATCCAGTCAAAGAATCCATAAAGTCGACGGCCTCTCCACGAGAACCGTCAAATGGGTAGTTGTTGACAATTCTTTCGAATGCAACGTTGACCTTGCCTTCAGCTGAATTGAAAAATGTATGATTAGTAAAATCAGACCAGTCTATCGGTAACTGCTGAGTCGACTTTAAGGGTGAGCCCGGAGGATCGTGTCGAAACGATCCTGTAACTGAAGTCATAGATCCGCTTAGCGCAGCAGACGTTACGCCCTCAATAGTAGAACGACCACCTGTTAGAGCTCTAACAACTGATGGACTGAAAAGAGTTGGATTTTTTCCAAAAGTATTCTTTCTTGCCATTATCCGCCCACTCTAAATCTTGTCCCAGCATCTTCAATGATTGTCTCGTTTCCGCGATCAATAACAAGAAACTCGAATGTGTAAGTTCTACCCGTAAAGAGATTGTTCATTCTAATCTCAAAAAACATTCCTTCTTTGTCTGTTGATAATCTTGTACCATTTTTACTCCTTTGAAAAGGAACCAGAAGATCTCCAGAATTTACATCTCTTACACGGTAATAAGCTTCGTCGAATATGACGCTTTGACGTGTATAGGGAATTTTTGATGACTTAAGTCTATCATTTTCCAGATCTCTGCCAAACAATCTTATTTTAACAACATCGCTGTGCTTATAAGATGTCCTCAGATTTGTTACTCTGATGTCTGGTCTTCTAGATACAAAGTTTCCGCTTGTCCGAACCGGTGACATGATTTTGAGTGAGCCAGATAAAAATCCAACTGTCTCATCAACTGAACTCCAAATCGTATCAAACGTCAACGATCCGCTATTAACAGCAAAATGATGGACTGTGCTTCCTCCATCGACAACTGTGGTCTCACTGAAGGGTATGCAGAAGCTCGCAGAATACACGCCCGTTTGACCATCGCCCGTTGTGGAACCTGTGTGCATAGAAGCCGACACTGTCAATGAGTACGACCCTGTCTTTAAGAGCAAATGCATGCAATTTGTACCCGCTAGAGGAGACAAAGAAGATCCGGACAACACATTATGTGATGCACCTCGATGGTAATTACTCAAAAATAGAGTTCCAGTAGAATCAAAAAAGAAAGAATTGTGATGGTCATGTATTGTGTCATCAAATGAAACATGAAGCATCGGTTGGTTGTATCTGTTGGCAGTGTGCCTAGACGAGAACCTTTTGACAAAACGTGTCTTTGAATCTGTTTCTTCTGTGGCAGAAAACGCCACGCGCCACCCTTGATCGGGAAGCTGATCTGTAATTGTCGCTGAAACAATTTTAGTCACGTCCATTGAAAGATCTTCAGTACCCACAAGAAAGTTCTGAGTTACAAAGAGATTTTCAACACCGGAACCAACAGAGCCTGAAGATATTATGTCGATATCAGATGATCCCAATAATCCTTCAGCATTTGCTCCTGATGCGTTCCATGGGTAAACAGTTCCACCACTGTAAGATGCAGTTATGAAGTTAGCAATATCTAAATCACCGAAAGAGTTTACATCTCTTCCCGTCCCTTCAGCCCAGCTTTGTGACAGTGGGTGTAGTATCAAATTAAAATTTGAGGGAACTGCTTGTCCAGCAGTGATATTTTTCATCTTAAGCGTGCACTTAAATGATGGACTAGTGATATCCAGCATTGAAGATGTAAGCTCTCGAATTCTATAAAAATCGAACTGTGTTAAAATTCTTGATAATTCTACAGGATTATCGACTCCGCTTAGTGACGATTCTGAATACAGCTTAAAAAGATCTAGCGTCCCTGCTAGACCTACATTAGCATCTTCTACTCGAAACGCTCCAGCCATAATCTTGTCAGTTATGTATGTGTCTTTGCTAGATGTCAGTATTAAGTACATTTACAAACTCCTACGTCGCAGATCCTATAATGTCGTGTTCCCTGTACTTCAATTCGAAAATAGATCCCGGGGGCGCCACAATCAGCCGATTCTTTGTTGCGCCCTTAAAATTAAATGAAGCTGATCCGTACGATCTTCCTTGAACAGTTCCTACAATGGGATGGACCTTCAGATCCATCAGTGATAGCACACCCTGTGTGTTAAGGATAATGTTTACGATGTCGTCTAAAACAATCGGCTGATCAATTTGGAAATTATCTATTACTAATATCTCTGACAGCTTTTTGATTACAGTATCAACTACAGCAGTTTTATTGACATCGGGTGAAGTCATAATTCCAAACTTAACACTAAAGTTGATTACTTTGGCATCCAGTATATCCATAGCGTCAGATATCAGTCTAAACTCATTCAAATACGTGCTTAGATTCAATTTGAGAGAATCGGGTGCAATATCTAAATGACCGTAAGCATCCCTAGACGCTACAAATATTTGTGTTGCTAGAGGATTTGCCGGGTTGGGTCTAATACCAGCCCTGAATACTCTTCCGAATTTAGATGGCAGAGTATATATCCTTGTAAGCATATCCTGCTTGGTTACGATTCTAGACTGCATTTGTCTTGCTGCAGGCGCTCTGCGTCGTAATTCATCTAACGTAGGCGCGCTGTCGCCTCCGCGCGCGGGGACTTTATTCTTTATATCTATTGATGATCTCACAAAGTCAGCGTGAGTTGTGCTTGGTGATCTTCTGAATTCCATTGCTAAAGTCTTTACGAACCTTATGGATTCAGAAGCTACATTGTGTGCCAAGCCTCCGCCTGATCTATACGTGACTTTTATCTTGGTGTTTCTGGGCGCTATTCCTAAAGAATGAGTTTCTAAAAGAGACTTAGGATCAATTGAAAATCTTGGGAATGTAGTTTTACCGTACATATCCAGCGAGAGTTTGCTAGGGTCTGGGATTATATCATCATCGAACGTTTCAGCATTTCCAGATCCGAACTGTATAGTCGTTAGCTTAGTCCTGGGGTCAAAGTTTGCCACAAACCTTCTTGGGCATGCTGCAACCTCCAGATTCATCGGTACTAAATTACCATCGTCGTCGAGGTTTAACACCCCCTTGAAAACTGTATCTTGTGAAAGTGTTTCTACCTGATAATAAACATTTCCCTGAGAATCGACTACTTGCATAATATCTGAGATATTCGCATCTTTCATCACTAACTCTCTAAACGGAACATGTCCGGAGGATATCGTGAACGTCTCGATTGATTCTTTGCCCGACACACATAGGCCCTCTCTAGACATGATATATGTCGCAGGTGTTCCATCATTGTTTGTTTCACTAACAGTTAACCTTGACTTCCATAGTCCTTGATCATCTTTTTCAGAATAATCTAGATCTTCTACTAAGTTAAAAGTTATGCCATCTGCGCTTTCTAATATAGTCCCTTCCATAATAATAGGCAGAGATGAAAGAACAGGTTCGTATACACCCGAAGTCGTTGCTTGGGCAGGTACCTCAACATAGAATCTGATTTTTACAGAAGCCGGCGATGCTCCGGTTATCTTTACGCCTGCTGTGCGTAAGTGCCGAAGAATATTTCCATTTTCAACAGCAGTCAAGGGATTGAGCTCATTGAATTGGTGGTCTAGATAAAAAGACATTGTGTCGCCGATCATTGCTGCCATATCTAGAAAAAGACCGCCCAGGCTGGCTTCGGTGAAATCTTGAATTTTATCAGGGAAATATGTTCTTGCGTATTGTAGCAATTCCTGCCTGAAGCCATCGAAATCTTTTGCTAAGAAATTTCTGACTTGTTCTTTTTTGATTCTCTTTTTAACGTCTATTCCCATATTTTTATCCTGCTGCGTATATTAGCACTTCAATTGCCCTTAGCTTTTTATCTACTTGTGGTACTGAATATGTTACTCTCACACCAATTTGAGATATCTTATCACCGTCTCTTTGAACGAATGGCTCAAATGAGTCTAGGGTCACAAAAGGCATATATTTCTTTGTTGTTCTAGAAATTCTACGAATAGCTTCTGTGTCTCCTTTGTCTGTACCTATCTCGAATGCAAGCTCTAATAAGTTGCCACCAAAATCATAGTGGCCCAATCGCTCCCCCTGATTAGTCATAACCATGTTTCGAAAGTTATCAGCAATCGCGTCTGGGAATGTTTTATGCATTTTAAGAAAGCTTTGATCAGTTCCCAGCTCCATTGGAGTTTTGATGCTTATAGGAAGATTTTCTACCTCAGCTGCTGACTCACGCTGTTTCAAGTCTACATCAAGCTCCCCCACTCCCTGAAAGCTATATTTCTTTGCGTAACTCACAATCTACCCCGATGTAATCTACTGACCATTGCTAAGTATAATCTGCCCAAGGTTCGCGGTGAATCAGATTGGAATCACAAGCGGAATAATTCCACCAATTCTCAAGTCAACTGGTGGTACATGAGCTGCTGCCCAAGCCATCACTGCTTTGTCAAATCCGGATTGTAACATCGAAACGCTGCTCAGCGCGCTGGGAGAAACAATTATTGGATTCGGCGGTGGGAAAACTGGGGGCACTGACAACAGCATTGCAGATCCTGTCGTCTGATATAGCTCTATTTTCAGCATCACATCTAAAGCCATACCCGTTATCAACAGAACCCAACCTAAAATTACGTTTGCTATGGCTATAATTCCTGCGATTGGTGATGCTGCCATAACAGCATCTAAAGACTCATGATTTCCTGGCCCGAATCCACAACAATCTAATATCAGCGGCAAGGCAATCAACAAAATAGGCAAAGCAGGTATCGAAGGAATAGGAGGTATCAAATATGCTAGCCTCAAGAAAGGTCCCAAAATTTCAATACATGTATATGCATCAGGTGGGACATTTGGAGCTAAATGCGGTGCATAAACCCACATAAACGGTGCAAGTGGTATCCCTGCCATGCCCGCGGGATCGTCGGTGTCCGGTACTTCGCCGCCGGCAGTTTCAACAGCTTCTTTAATAATGTTTGCCATGCATTCAAAAAATTCTTCTCCGCCCAAACCAAAGTGCTTGCCCACAACTGGAATCGCTGCTGATTTTAGATTACCGATATCTAGTGGGTCTATTTCTCCGGGAGGATCACCGGGTGGCGGCACTGGAGGTGCGACGGGCACTTCTTGCCCAGCTATCTCAGTAGTTCCTCCGCCCTCTGTCATCTTTTTGTATATCTCAGCCATGATCAATTCCATGGTCTGATCTATGTTTAGTCCTGTTGTCTCGAGAATTCTTAGTGGGTCATATGGGCCGCCTGGATATGTCGTAACTGTTATTGGCTCACCGGTGACATCATCCATTTGATCACCGGCTGGCGCTGGTTCAACATCAACGCCGCTGGTTATTACAGTGTCAATATAAGGCGGAGGAGCTGGAGGTCCTGGTGGATCGAAATTACAGGGAGCTATTCCCAACATTGGAAGACGGTTTGCTAAATACGCTAACACGCCATTGCCTAAATTGAGTAATTCTGCGCCCGGGCTTTCTAATCCCTGATCAGCCATTGCTGCTGCTGTTGCATCAGCTAAAATTTGAGCGCCCTCTTCAACACTCCCTGGGGCTGGTGGTCCTGCGTCTGCTGCGGCATCACCGCCCCCTGCGCCGGCGCCCACTGCGCCTCCGGCGTCGCCACCCCCTGCGCCGAGCCCGGCGCCACCGGAGGCAGTCGGGACTGTGTCTCCTGAGGCTATCTTATTTAGTAAAGATTCAGAAGCACTCTTCGCGCCTGATGCTTGTCCGTCGTCCTCAAACGGAGGAGAAGAAAATGCTGCCTCGTCTTCTGCTAAAATATCCGAAACTGACTTCGGAAGTGATGTAGTAGAAGATGTTAGACCTTTTAGCTGCTTCTTTGCCACTCATTCTCCTACTTCACTTTAGTTACAGCGCTCTTAAAATCATCTAAGGAAGACTTCAAAGTAGAACATGCTGCCTTGAGTTGTGCAAGAGGAAATCCTTGGTTACCAATTTCAGCGCCGGCCTGATCACAAAATGTACTCAACATATCAGCCAAAGTATCACCCATCACTGCCGGCTCTTCAGCCTCATCGCCCAAGAAAATTTGTCCATCGCGGCCGTCGCCTATGATTATCTCTTTAGCATCAATAAGAATCTTTCCATCAGGAGTCATCAAGATAGCACATATATTTTCTCCCTCTTCGTCCTCTCGGATTATTCGAATTGATCCGGTCTCTTTCGCTCGGTCTCCCTCTTCTGTAGTATGCCTGGCTACGATTCTAATCTCAGTTGATTTAGTAATAATGTAAGGCTTTTCGTCAATAGCAGCAACACTATGATTATCCTTCATGAAGCCTGGCGTCATATCGTCAAGCGCAAGATTTGTGTCTCCATCAGTATTCATTGAGATGTAAACACGACTTGAATCATGCATGAAATCAGGATCACCCTCGTGTGGTCTGTCTAGACGATTGGACTTGACATCCTTTCGAATATCATCTTTGACGTATACAGACGGGTTCTTATCAATCTCTAAATTCCCCTTCGTATTTTTAATGACTCGAGGGAGAGTATCAACTAACTTATCATCTTTTGCATCCGGGTCGGGTTCGTCCAAAGTGAACCGACTACGGCCGGCTATGAGATCAATAGTTCCAGAGAAAGGACGTAATCCCTCACCTTCCGGAGTATGAGCGTTACTATTTTCTGGTGACTCGGGACGTGTCTCTGTAGACCACCCTCTGTCCTGTCCCAAAACTATAGTAGAATTGTTTGACCCCTGTAGAACTAAATCGCCCGGGCGTTTGGTGAATCTTGGTACGGGTTCCATTGTGAATGACTGGCCTGCAAGAGAGCCCGTATAGATCATTTCGAAAGGTGGGTCTTCGTCTTCCTTTTCTGACAGTGTTGTTACAGCTTCATTGTCCGGGACGCCGTTAACAAAAGAGGGTGGGCCTGGCTTCTTGCCCTCGTCTTTATATCCCTCATCCTCGTCTTCACCTGAATCATCTTCTGACTCACTGCCTTCTTTATCAGAAGTCTGCTCTGGCATTCCTACATCCTGATCGAATCTGCGTTCACCGTGAGTGTAGTTTATATCTTCGACATAATCGGGCTCTGATATTCTTGACATCCAGAAACCCACAGTCTTTGGAGCATCAGGAGATTCTACAAAAATCCAAACTTGCTCGCCCTGTTTGAGAGGTAATGATATATGTGATTGAAAAAATGGGTAACAAACCATGTCACCAGAACCAGATTTTTCCTCACCCATAGAAATTATTCTTGCTATGATAGAATTCCTGGGTGAGAATTCTAGAATGTCGGGATTAGATAGCTGAGATTTTATCAGCTCTAGGTCTTCATCTGTTCGAAGTGACACATCATTAAGCACTTCGACGACGACTGCGCGGCTCAGTATGCTTAATGGTGGTTTGTCTCTGAGCTGTGATAACTCGTCAGAAATAGATGGCGAGCCAGCAGAGAGTTTTTCTAAGGCATCAGTGCCGCCTGACATGTATCACCTCTTGCTGTTATCTATCTGTGCAAAAACATCATCCGGGTCGAAAACGGTTTCTCTTTCCTCGGCTTTTGTTATTATTTCTGCTAAGCGAAGTATCTGTTCATTTGACTTACACATTCGCTCTAAATATTTGCTCATAGTAGATCCCAGCGTCACATGCTCAGAAGTTCCTCCCTGCATCTGCTTCCATGCGTCCGTGAATAGCATAGCAGCATTTTCTCGATCTACAATTGCATTCTCATAGATCTCTTTCCACAGGAGTTTCTTTTTTTCTTCTGTGGAGTTTAATTCTTCTAAAATATCAGAAAATGTGTCGACTCTCTTTTTAATATCGTCGAGTTTGTCCATCGCTTTCATTTTATTTTTTGACATCATATACCTCTAAAATAAATCAAACTTTCCGTCCGATCCTGTTAATCGTCTGTAGTGTTTTCTTATAGACGACATTGCAACAGAAAGTTGTTTCGGTGAAAGACCCGAGATATCTCTCACGTATACTAGCACAGCACGCTTATTTAGAAAGTCTAGATTGTCGACATTTTTGAATACTTGTTGTACAGCGCTTATGCACGTCTTTTCTGTCTCGCTGGTTACGATTCCAGCTATTTCTTTAAGCAATCCCTGGATTAACTCTTTTCTGTCTCTGCTAATTAGGATTTCATCTGGCGGGGGCATCACATCGTGTGATTCATAAAGATACCTTTGCCTGGCAGACATCCCAACAGGATTGTCAACGCTTACATGACGCTTAACTCTTTTGTTCTGCTGTCTGGATTTTATGATAAGCCAATTTTTCGCGACTACATTATAGTACGAAAATGCTTTTGTCCCCTTTTCAGGTGACCACTTATGCAAAGACTCGTACAGGAAAGAGACACAGTCGGTCTTGAGGTCATCAAAAGAGTCGTATGCTGTCTTGAATCCATACACAAAAATAAGATTTTCAACTAGCTTATCAAAAGCCGGCTGTATTCCCTTAATGTAGATCGCCTTTCGCTCTTCAGCATCTTCAGACTTTTGATACTCCACAATGGCAGCTTGTGTGTCCATTGTAAAGTACATGTTTCTGGGTCCTGAGCCTCTTTTTCTTCTTATCTTTCGTTTAATTTTCTTCGTCGTCATTCTCGTCCTCCTCTATGGAACTTGTATCAATGGAGGCGCCAAGCGAATGAGCAATCATTAACATAGTGTCTCGTGTGACTTCTATGTCTTTGACAACTTGTCTTATTTCAGGGCTGTCAAAAAAGAGGGGTATTTCCAAAATTTTGGAAATTGACTCATATCTTTCGTCTAGCACGTCAAGGGACTCCTCTACAGATTCTTGAACTCTTACAATTACTAGACCAAAACGTATACTAAAGTAAACACCAACAGCTGCTAGTACGAATAATAGAATAATTATTACGCTTGCTGTTGTTAGGCTCATACAAATTCCTTGATTACCCTGTCATAGTCTTCCCGAATCGAAGCTAAGCAAAACTTCTTTCTGATTTTTTCCTTAAGGGCTTTAGCCCACTGTGTGGGCAATTCCGATTTCTGATAGAACTTCCTTAGCTTTCGTTTGGCGTCTTGTTCACTCACATGGGCCCATCTTGACCCCTCAACAAATATTTGCCCATCGATTCTGGATGGATGGATTGGTGCTAGCACTGATTCTACTCCGATAAACTTTCCCAATCCTAAAAAATCCATGTGCCCGGACCAGTTAGTTGCTATGACTGGCAATCCGCTAGCAGCAGCTTCTAATAAAGGAAGTCCGAAACCCTCGCCCCTTGTCAGGGAAACCATAGCCTTGATCTTTGGGTGCAAATACATCCTAGCTATCTCTTCATCAGACATATTCCCATGAAGCAGATAGATTTTAGGAAACTTATTTTTTCCCCTGGTTTGCTCTATTAGCTGCGTTATGGTCTTAGATGTTACTGCCTTGTCTATCTTTGTTGCTCTTCCTGAATTGACTTTTAATACGATACCCACGTCTTTGTCATTTGCGAATTCTTCACAAAGCCACTTGACTGTATAGTATAGATTCTTTCTATCGTTTTCTGGGTTATTTCCCGTAAACTGCCCAAAGACTAAGAAATTGAAATCAGACTCGAAGTCTACGTCTAGCGGCATTAAGTTAGGGGAATCTATGATATCGTAATACGATTCTGATACTACAGCTATGGGTGTCGTTAAATTTCCAGAAGTTGTCAGAACATTTTTAGTATGCTGAGACGGCACAATGATAAGGTCCATCTTATTACATGCGTCTATCCAACTGGAACTACATTTATCAGTCTCAACTGCTGCTGTGATACCCACATTAAAATTTGCTACTTGAGTGTCCCATTCATTGGGTAACTGAATCTGAAATGATATATCGAACTTCGCAGGGACTTGAGTTGGATTCATCGATCGATTCATGGCCTCCCCTACTAGTCCCCCCTTGTCATCGGAATTAATCAGCCATGGAGTCACTCCCCATGGAAGAATCTGTGTTGATACTTCAAAATCATCTCTAGACATTGCCCACTCAAAAACCTGTCTAGAATGCACTCCATACCCAGAAATGGTTAAGATGGGCGCGCGTATCAAAACCCTTTTTTTCATCTTATCTCCTTGAGTACCCATGGCTTATGTTTTTCTTGCCAGTTGTTAGTTAGGTCCAGAAGTGACTTGTGCCAAAGATCGACTGTAGTATCTAATGAAAACTCAGACTGAACATACTCGCGAGCTTTTTGACCCAGCTTCTTTCTTCCCTCTGGTCCCATTTCATACATTTCCATAAACGCTCCCGCGATTGTTTCGACTGACACGTAATCTTCATAAATGTAGGGAACATTTTGAGAACCAACAAGCGACTTGAATTCTACATCTAACCCTATGCCATTGTGACTTCCGTCGCGGTGGTCTTCAACTTGCCTCCAAAGACCCCCAGTTTTTACAGCAATGATTGGTGTCCCGGTCTGCATCGATTCTAAAGTCGACAATCCAAACCCTTCTGCGTAGCTGATATTGACGACACAATCTGATATGTTATGCAGCACATTCATTTTTTCGAATTCTACACGATCAGGAGAAAAAATAACTGATTGCTCGATTCCTAACATTTCTGCTGTTGCATAGAGGTTCGGCCCTTCTTGATCATCAGGCTGTGTATGTAACAGCAAAGAAGCTTTTTGATGTCCGTGCTTTTCTTTAAGTTTCTCTAAGAAGATCTTCCATGCCCAGAGCAAATCATTGGGCCTCTTTCTCTTGGCATTTCTGTTAATCCAGAACGCCAAAAAATGATCGGCACGATCCGGTGATATCACCTGTTTCTTAAACTCTAGCTTTTCTTTTTCTGGTATTGGGAAGAATAACTGTTCGGGAAGCGCGTGTGGAATAAAGTTTGTTTTATCCGGATACATTCCATGGACAAACTTATAAGTCATGTACGAGTGACAATTAATCAGATCGGTGCTTTCATACAGAACATTGTTATAGTTCGGTACAGGATGGTTATCCCATACATGCCAATACGCTATA